>WNGE01000547.1_pt1 | contig 106849 bp, 98 predicted proteins | sample 5400651 | NCBI WGS metagenome assembly WNGE01 (sample SAMN13153370, study PRJNA577476) | soil metagenome | isolation source: 60 cm soil or saprolite under grassland replicate 2 | place: USA:California | collected 2016-06-15 | reverse complement strand
CCGGCTCGCCCGACTACATCAAGCTGGCGCAGGCATACGGCATTCCGGCGTGGCGGGTGACCGAGCCAGGCCAGCTGCACGAGGCGCTCGGCGCAGCCAGCGCGTACCCAGGCCCGGCCATTGTCGAGTTCCGCGTCGCCCGCACCGAAGACGTGTACCCGTGGGTGCTGGGCGGCACCGCTCTCGGAGAAGTGCTGCCCGACACGCCATACGCGGGGGACGGGGGCCAGGGGTCGGGTGTCAGGGACCGGACTCTAGCTTCCGCCGGGCCAAGCCCAAAGGACGCAAGCGACCGATGACCAACAAGCCGACACCCGACACCCGCCACCCGACCCCGCGAGCGGAGCGAGCCCATGAGTAAACACACCCTGGTTGCCACCGTGGAGGAAGGACCAGCCACGCTGAACCGCGTGCTCAGTCTGTTCCGCCAGCGCAGCTTTGCGATCGAAAGCCTGTCGATCGGCCGCACGAACGAGCCAGGCATTATGCGCCTCACCATGGTGGTCGATGGCGCCCGCTCGGCGATCGAGCAGGTCACCAAACAGCTGTACAAGGTCGTCGAAGTGCGCAAGGTCAGCGACCTGAGTGAGGACGCACGTGTCGAACGCGAGCTGGCACTGGTCAAGGTGAGCTCCAAGTCTGCCGCGCAGCGCGCCGAGGTGATGCAGATCGCCGACATCTATCGCGCGCGCATCGTCGACGTCGCCAGTGGCTCGTTGATGGTCGAAGTCACGGGCCCCAGCGACAAAGTGGCCAGCTTGATCGAGCTGTTCCGCCCGTACGGGGTCAAAGAGCTGGTGCGCACAGGCGTGGTGGCGATGAGCCGCGGCGCCGCTGTCGGCAAGTCAGACCGTCTGAAGTTGGTGAGCTGAGCGATGGGCGCACATATCTACACCGAGGCTGACGCTCCGATCGAGCCACTGAAAGGCAAGCGCATCGCCGTGATCGGCTATGGCTCGCAAGGCCACGCGCATGCTTTGAATGCCCGCGACTCGGGGCTGGATGTCATCGTCGGCCTGTACGAGGGTTCGTCGTCCGCCGCGCGAGCGCGCGAAGCCGGCCTCACCGTGCTGGACACGGCCGAGGCTGCGCGACAGGCCGACGCGATCGTCATGCTCACGCCGGACGAGAAGCAGCGGCGCATATTTGAGGAAAACATCCGGCCGAACGTGCGACAGGGCACGTCGCTGGTCTGGGCGCACGGCTTCAACATCCACTTCAAGCAGATCCAGCCGCCTGAGGGAGTGGATGTGTGGATGGTCGCGCCGAAAGCGCCTGGCCATCGCATGCGTGAGCTCTTTGTCGAAGGCAAAGGTGTCCCATCACTGGTGGCCGTTGAGCAAGATGCCACGGGCAAGGCCTGGGAGCTTGCTTTCGCCTACGGCAATGCCGTCGGCAGCGCGAAGGCGGGCCTTATCAAGACCACCTTCAAAGAGGAGACGGAGACCGATCTCTTCGGCGAACAATCCGTCCTCTGCGGCGGTATTACCGCGCTGATTAAGGCCGGCTGGGAAGTGCTGGTCGAAGCCGGCTATCAGCCCGAAGTCGCCTACTACGAGTGTCTGAACGAGATGAAGCTGATCGTCGACCTGATGTTCGAAGGCGGCATGGCGCGCATGCGCTACTCCGTCAGCGATACCGCTGAGTTCGGCGACTACGTTTCGGGTCCTCGCATTGTCGACGAGTCGGTCAAGAACCGCATGAGGCAAGTGCTCAAGGAGATTCAGGACGGGACGTTTGCCCACCGCTGGCTCGACGAGAACGAATTGGGCAGACCCAACTTCAACAGGTACCGCGAACAAGCAGCCCGAGATCCGATGGAGCTCGTTGGACAAGAGCTGCGCTCACTCATGAACAAACAAGGTCTCACGACAACGACGGGGTAAGTGCACTATGGCTGAGTACGGCGCGTTCGTAAAATTCCTCGACACCACGCTGCGTGACGGCGAGCAATCGCCAGGCTTTTCGCTGACGTCCTCGCAGAAGCTGGCGTTGGCGCAGCAGCTCGCGCGGCTCGGCGTGGACGTCATCGAAGCCGGCTTCCCCGCCGCGAGCCCCGACGATTTCGCCGCGGTGCAAGCGGTTGCTCGTGAGGTACGCGGACCGATCGTCGCCGGCCTCGCCCGGGCAGTGCCCGCGGACATCGACCAGTGCTGGGAAGCGATTCGCGCCGCCGAGCGGCCGCGCATCCACACCTTCCTCTCGTCCTCCGACATTCACCTGGAGTCGCAATTCCGGTTGCGCCGCGAGGAGGCCAAGCACCGCGCCGTCGAGATGGTGAAGCGCGCGCGTGGCTATACCGAAGACGTCCAGTTCTCGCCGATGGACGCCACGCGGTCGGACTGGTCGTACGTGTGCGAGGTGCTGGAAGCGGTCATCGAGGCGGGCGCGACAACCGTCAACATCGCCGACACGTGTGGCTTCGCCCAGCCCGACGAGTTCGGGATGATGATCACCTACATCCGTGAGCACGTCGCCAACGTCGAGCGCGCGACGATCTCCGTGCACTGCCACAACGATCTGGGGTTGGCCGTCGCGAACTCGTTGGCCGCGATCAAGGCTGGTGCGCGACAGGTCGAGTGCTGCGTCAACGGCATCGGTGAGCGCGCTGGCAATGCCGCCCTCGAAGAGCTGGTGATGGCGCTGACGGTGCGCCGCGATCACCACCGCATCCAGCACGGCATCAACCTCGAGGAGATCGTGCCGACGAGCGAGATGCTGCAGCGCTTCACCGGCGTCGCGGTCCAGCCCAACAAAGCCGTGGTTGGCGCCAACGCGTTCGCGCACGAGAGCGGCATCCATCAGGACGGCATGCTCAAGGACGCGCGCACGTACGAGATCATGTCGGCCGCGGCGGTCGGCGCCGAGGGCTCGCGATTCGTGTTGGGCAAGCACTCGGGTCGCCACGCGCTTCGGAATCGATTGGAAGAGCTGGGCCTGCTGCTGTCACACGAAGAGCTGAACCACGCGTTCGCGGGGTTCAAAGCCCTGGCTGACTACAAGAAGGAGGTCACCGACGAGGACCTCCTGCAGTTGGCGAACAACGGCCGCCGTGCCGCCGACGGTGTGATGGACGCGTTGGGACACGTCTACCGGTAGGTCTGCAGCCGCTTTGGCCCGCCCCTTCGGGGCGAAGGGTGGTTTTACGAACGCGCCGCCCCCCTTCATCCCTCGCCGCTTCGCGCAATGACCGTCTACCATCTTGCCGTACTCCCGGGCGATGGCATTGGTCCGGAGGTCATCGCCGAGGCAGTAAAGGTCCTGCATGCGCTCTCGCTCGACGTCGAGGTGCGCGATGACCTGGTGGGCGGCGCCGCGATCGACGCGTACGGCACTGCTTTGCGGCCCGAGACGATCGAACTGGCGCAGCAGTCGGATGCGGTGTTGTTTGGCGCCGTCGGCGGGCCGAAGTGGGATGACCCCAAGGCGCCCGTGCGGCCGGAGCAGGCGATCCTTGGCCTCAGAGCAGCCCTGGGGACGTTCGCGAATCTGCGGCCAGCGCGGATGCAGCCCGCTCTGGTACACCTCTCGCCGCTCAAGGCGGAAGTGGTGCAAGGCGCCGATGTCTTGTTCGTGCGCGAGCTGGTCGCGGGTACGTACTTCGCCGAACCCAAGCGCTACTGGCACGAGGACGGTCAATGGCGTGCCGTCGACACGACCGCGTACACCGAGCACGAGGTCGAGCGCACCGTGCGTATGGCCTTCGAGCTCGCGCGGGGCCGCCGCCGACGTGTGCACATGCTCGACAAGCAGAACGTGATGGCGACATCGCGGCTGTGGCGAGACGTTGCCGCCCGTGTCGCTCCTGACTACGCCGACGTGCAGTACGAGCCGATGCTCGCGGATGCCGCCGCCATGCGCCTGCTGTATCGCCCGAGCGACTTCGACGTCGTCGTGACCGACAATCTGTTCGGCGACATCCTCACGGATGAGGCGGCAGCGCTCGCAGGCTCTATGGGATTGATGCCGAGCGCGAGCCTCGGAGAAAGCCGCAATCGACACGGCGGCTACCTGGGCGTGTTCGAGCCGATCCACGGCACAGCTCCAGACATCGCGGGCCAGGGCAAAGCCAACCCCATCGCCGCCATTCAGAGCCTGGCTCTGCTGCTGCGCTACTCGCTGCGGCTCGAGAAGGAAGCGCGCGCGGTGGAAATGGCCGTCGACGACGCCATCGAGCTGGGCCTGCGCACCCCGGACATCGCCCGCGCCGGCGAGCGCACCGTCTCGACGTCCGAGATTGGCGACGCCATCGCCAGCGCGCTGCGCTCGCGATAGCATTTGCCCCCAAGTACAGGGGGTTCTATGACCGTCAGCCGTCGCGCCTTCGTTGCCCGCCTCGGTGGTTCGGTACTCACCAGTGCGCTGCTCGCCGCGTGCACCCAGCCGCCTGCTTCACCACCGACTAGTGCTCCCGCAGCGGGCACGACCGCGCCTGCCGCGCAGCCGACCACCCCTCCCGCCGCGGCGGGCGCTACGAGCGCACCGAAGCCGACCACGGCGCCAGCGCAGGCTGCGCCAGCCGCTACCCAGGCGGCGGTGGTGAGTCGCACTGGCCGCTTGCAACTGCCGACCTACATGGCGCCCAAGTCCGTCCCGCCCGACGTTGCAGGCACCAAGATCGTGCCCGGCGGCTATCTCCAGTACCCGAAGCAGCTGGTCAAGTCGGTCCCAGAGACGCCGGCCCGCGGCGGCGAGATCACGATCACCACGCAGACGCTGACCGTCTCGCCGGTGCCTATGGACCAGAACCGCTACTGGCAAGAATCCAACAAGCGCGTCGGCGCCAAGCTGAACTTCTCGATCACGCCGTTCGCCGACTATGGCGCGAAGGTCGCCACGATCATGGCTGGCAGCGAGCTGCCCGACATCATGTACCTGCCACAGGGCCAGCCGGTGCCGGGCTTCCCGCAATTCCTCGAATCGCGCGCGGCCGACCTGACGCCCCACCTCAGCGGCGATGCCGTCAAGGATTACCCCAACCTGGCGGCTCACCCGACCAGCGTCTGGAAGAGCACGATCATCAACAACAAGATCTTTGGCGTGGGCACGCCGCTGGCGCCGTTCTTCTGGGTGCACTGGATGCACCAGGAGCTGCTCGAGCAGATCGGCTCGAAGCCGCCCTCCAGCGCGGCCGACTTCAAACGAATCATGCAGGCCCTTACGAAGCCGCAAGAAGGCGTTTATGGCCTGGTCGCGGAAGCTGGCTATCAGTACGGCTACGGCACCGTCAATCAACTCCTGACCTCGATCTACGGCGGGCCCAATCAGTGGAGCCTCACCAACGGCAAACTGACCCGCCTGTTCGAGACCGATCAATTCAAGGCAGCCGTTTCCTTCGCGCGCGAGCTCTGGGACGGCGGGCTGTATGAGCCGGGCGCGGCTGGCTACAACACGCTGTCAGCGCGGACGGCATTCATCGCACGCAAGGGCATGTTCCGCTGGGACGGCAACACACCCGACCACTTCATTGCGCGCGGAGCGCCGCAGGGCCAGCAACCACCACCGAAGATCCGCCTCGTGCCACCGTTCGGCGCCGAATCCGGGGTGACGCCCAGCTATCCGCTGTACCACGGCAACTTCGGCACCGCGGTGTTGAAGAAGGCACCCGAGGACCGCATCAAGGAGCTGCTGCGAGTCATCAACTGGATGGCCGCGCCATTTGGGACGGAGGAGTACCACTTCCGCGCCTATGGCCTGGAGGGCGTGCACTTCGACTTCAACGAGCGCGGGAGCCCGGTCATCAATGAGACGCAGCGGGCTGAGGTGTTGCCGTGGAACGGGATTACCAACCCCGCGCCGGTCTATTTCGACCCCAATGGCACGACGGAGTACGTGCCGCACGTGGTCGAAACGTTCAAGTTGTACGAAGCGGTCGGTAAGGAAGACCCGACGGTCGGCTTCTACTCAGAGAGCAATGGCCGCGTGGGTGTGGTCGCCAACCAACGCTTCGGCGACGGCATCAACGACATCATCACGGGCCGCCGCCCGTCGAGTGACCTGGCAAGCCTGATCCAGCAATGGAAAGCCGACGGTGGCGATATGGTGCGCAAAGAATACGAAGAAGCGATGGCCGCCGCCGGATAAGCTCCCTTTCGTTGTGGGAGAGGGCTGCTATGCCTTGCAGTTAGCGCAGGTGCCGTAGAGGTCTAGCCGGTCGGTATCGAGCGCAAAGCCCGCGTCTTGCTGGGTGCGGTCGCGCAGCATGCCCACCAGATCGATGCAGCCCTCGAAATCAGTGATCCGACCGCACGCTGTGCAGATGAGGTTGGCGTGCGGCGAGACATTCGCATCAAAGCGCACCGCATCGGCAAACGGCAGCGGCCGAACCAATCCACAGCGGCTCATCGTGTTCAACGTGGCGTACACGGTGGCCAGGCCCATGGTCGGGAACTGCGCGTGCACGGCGTCATAGACCTCGGCCGCCGTCGGGTGCTGGCGATTCATCACCTCGCGCGCGACGGCTAATCGCTGCGGTGTGACCCGTAGACCGGCCTGTCGCAGGACACGCGCTGACTCACTTGTCGCGGCTTGCGGCATGCGTCTGCGCAGCGTTGTACAGAAAATTCTCGTCTAGCGCTAGTCGGGCGCTCTCATCGCCCCACAGGCCAACTAGCGCTCGAGGATATACAGCCCGCGATTGACATCGCCGAGCAGCACCAGGTTGCCCATGAGCGCGACGTTCCAGACGAATGGATCCCGCGGCGGCAACCACACGCTCACCTCCAGCGGTCGCGCGGCATCCGAGACGTCGAGCACCCGCAGCCCATCGGCATACCACGCCAGATAGGCCCGATTCGGATCACGATCGTCGGCCAGCGGGTTGTGAATCGAGTACGCGTACTGCTCACCAGATGTACCGGCGGCACTGTTGGCCGTCTCGAACACGCCAACCTGAGTCGGATCGGACGGGTTCTGGACGTCGACCATCCGCAGTCGGCCCCATGGCGCAGCGACGGTTTCATCGGCGACCAGCATGAGCGCGCCATCGTGCGCCAGCGCCACCGAGTGCGTATTGCCCTCGGCTGCAGCCGGTTCAGCAAACTGCCCCAACCAGGCAGGCGCGCTCGGCTCGGACACATCGAGCACGATCACCCCCAGGTCCCAGTAGGAGAGATACGCGATGCGCCCGTTTGGGCTCAGCGCCACGCTGTGCAGAAATGCCTGCGCGATCGCGCCTCGACAGGCGGGCGCACACTGCGCGCCCGAACCAACCGCCAGACCGGCGTCGCGGCGGGCGCCCCAGTCGGCGACTTCGACTGGCTGCCGCGGATCGGTCACGTCGACGATGCGCAAATCGCCCCGCCCGTCGGTCACCTCGGAGTTCGGGACGGCCAGGTACGTGTACCAGCGGTCCCCGCGCTGGCGCACCGTGAACTCGTGGACACCGCGACCGGCACGGCCAGTCGAGAAGAACGCGAGCTCGATGGGATTGGCTGGGTCGGTGACGTCCCAGACCGCCAGCCCACTCGGCGCGCCCCCGCCAGCAGCGCAGCGCTGAATGCCCGCGAACAGCACGTTGCCCACGAACGCGCCGTTGGCGATGTTTGCGGCTGCCAGGTGCTCGGCAGTGGTGCCCGAATAGCTGGCAGCGACAGCCACCTGGCGCGGCGCGCTCGGATCGTGAACGTCGATCACGCGCACACCCAGGCTCGGGCAGGAGCCCACGCCACCCCACGAGCCGAGATAGGCGATGCCGTCGAGCCCCACGGCACTGGCGTTGTAGCCAGGCGATCCCGGATCGAAGTTGCCGAGCAGATCGAGTGGCGCCGCGCTGACACCCTGGCTCGGGAACGCCAGGCCGAAGATCAGCGCAAGCGCAACAATCGCACGCCGCACGATGGCCAGTATGGCATGTGGCGGCTCCGCCGCCGGGTTAGATCAACTGCTCACACGGGAGCGCGAACATGTGCAGGCCGTACAGGCCGTGGCTGCGCGACTCCAGCTTCGCCGCTAGCGCGCGGAACGACGGCACCAGGGCCCGCTCGGCATCACCGACACCGACCACCGTGAACACGGCGCCCGTGGCGCCTGGCCAGACGGCGTTGTCGAAGTGCCGAATGCGCTGACCGCGGCCAACCATCTTGGGCATCTCGGTGTAGCCCGGCACGCCCGCGTCCTCGAGCGTCTGAATGACCTCGTCCTCGAGCTCCTTCGGATACAGGATCAGGTACAGCTCCCGAGAGGCCGCGCGCGAGATCGTCGACCCCTCCATCCGTGGTTCGGCATGCAGCATGGGCGATCCCTTTCCCCCACCAGCCATTGTGTTGCGCCTACACGATCTCGTCCAGCCGCTTGTGGCTACCGAGTCGCAGGTGACTCAAGCGTTGCAATTCACCCGCACGGCCGAGGTACCCACCGAGCACATCGCGGAAGTCGTGAGCCTCCAGCGTCAGCAGCTCTGTTGCCTCACGTGCCACGACACTCGCGGTCCGCGACACGTCCAGCAGCAGCGCGATCTCGCCGAAGGCCTCGCCCGGGCCAAGCGTGGCGAGCAGCTCGCCAGCGCGCTCAACCGAGACGCTGCCCGAACGAATCACGTAGAACCGTTGCCCCGGCTCGCCCTGGCGGATGATGGCTTCACCCGAAGCTATAGAGACGAGGGTCATGCGGGCCAGGAGCACATCGAGCTCGGCCGGCGCCAGATCGCGGAACAGCGGCATCGCCGCCACCTCGGCGCGATACGCAAGCGCCGCCTCCAACCGCGCCCGAGTTGCCAGATCGGATGCCAGCAGCGCGTCGAACGCGGCGTGATCCAGCACGAAAACGCGACCCATGTCGACTGCCACCACCGTCGCCGAGCGCGGCGCCTCAAACAGCAGCGCGCGTTCGCCGAAGTAGTCGCCGCGATCGAGCCGTACCATCGGCTGGCCGTCGATCAAAACCTCGAACACGCCGCGATCGATCAGGTAGAAGCGGTCGCCGGTCTCGCCCTGGCGGACCACCTCCGTGCCGCGCACCACCTCGAGCGCATGCATCAACCGCGCGACCTCCAGCAAGCGCGCCTGCGGCAGCTCGCTCCAGAGCGGGACAGCCCGCAATGCCGCCAGTGCTTCTCGGTACCGATGCGCTCGAGCTCGACCGCCCAACCAGGCGAGCATTCCGCCACTCAGTTGGCCGATGCGCCGCGCGATCACCATCAGCCACAGCCCGAGCGGGATGGCAATGGCTGCGACCAGTACGAGCACCCCCAGCCGCGGTAGCAGATCGCCGCTCTGCCACCCCGAGACGATCAGCGGCAGCGCGAGTGCCTCCCAGGCTCGCAGCGCGACCGTTACCGCAAGCACGCTGTACACGGCCGACGCGATGCCGAAGAGCGCGAACAGGCGCTCTTCACGAGTGAGCGGCTCGCGCCGCCGGAGCTTCCGCCACAGTGGTCCTCGCACGAAGCCGAGCGCGCGCGCACGGAGCAGCGGTTTGTCGATCAGGTCCACCAGGATGTAGTAGCCATCGAGCTCGAGTAGCGGATTGAAGTTGAAGATGTTGTCGACCAGGAACACGAAGGCGGCAGTGAACAGGAACGCGCCGACCGGGCCAGCGGGCGCCAGCTCGGCGCCGAGTGCGCACACAGCGCCGAGCATCAGTCCGGTCCATGGCCCCGCGAACGCGGTCAGCAGCCGGTGGCGTGGCGCAGCCATCCAGATGTCGGTCGTGTCGACGTACGCCGCTGGCAGTCCGAAATACAGCCGCAGTCCGGCCCGGTGCACGGTGCGTCCTGCGTGTTTGACGGCGAGCCCATGCCCGAGCTCATGCGCCGCCAGCGTCACCAGCGCCAGCATGATCAGCAGCACGATGGTGAGCAGCGCCGAGCCGCCAATTTCGTACAGCACGTACCGACCGCGCCCCAGCTCGGCCAGCACCAGCGCTGCGCCGAGGAATCCAGCCACTAGCCCGAGCCACAGCCAGGGGCGGTGAAAGAACACGTGGCCCCAGGTGCTGTACCAGCGACCGAGCACTGCATCGGTATTGGCCCAGCTGAGATCCGGCACCGTGCGCTCTCTGACAGGCCCATGTAGTTGTCGCGTGAGCCGACTATAGGCATCGGTCAGCCCGCCGCTCAGGAATCGTTCGGCCCGCAGCAGCTGCACCAGTCCCGCCACGCGCCCGAGCGCGAGCACTCCATGCCGCTGGTAGTAGGCGATCACGAGCTCCTTGACGGTGTGGCCTCCGTCCATCAGCTCGAGCAAGTCGAACTCACGCGGGTCGAGCCGCGCGTAGCTCTCGGCCGCCCGATTGTGGATCACGACGTACGGCGTCCCCGAGCGGGTCGTGTAATGGGCCGCTTCGATGTCCGCGACCGCACGCGGCCGCTCCTCGACCGGCGACAGCGCCCGCTGCAGCGCCTCCCAGACCGTTATCACGCCATCGCTATTGTGCGACTACTCCGAGTCTGCGTTTAGATTGCGTTGGCGTGGTTCGGCGGCTGGTTCTGACGGTCGTCCTCGCCGCGCTGAGCGTGGCGCCCAGAACGTTCGGCTAGGCGGCTCGAACTTCCTGGTCCCGCTCGTTGAGCCAGCGGCGCACGCGGCTGCCGATGCGCGCGAACTCGTGCGCTATTGGCCCGCGCGGATCACCCAGCACCAGCGGCACGCCCGTATCGGCAGCGGCTGACAGACGCGTATCGAACGGGATGCGACCAAGAATACGTACCCCTGCTTCCTCGAGACGGCTCGACTGCGCGTACAGATCGATGCCTTGCGCGCAGTGCGGACAGGTCAGCGAGGCCATGTTGTGCACCATGCCGATCACCGGCACGCCGTGGTTGCGCAGGTGGGCGAGCGTGCGTTCGGCGTCCATCTGCGCCAGGTCCTGCGGAGTTGTCACGAACAGCGCGCCCGTGAGCGGCAATTCGCGCACCATGACCTGGATCTCCTCACCAGTACCGGGCGGGGCATCGATGACGATGACATCGGCCTGCCAGGCGACGTCGAAGATCAGGTTGCGCAGCAGGGTGGATACGAGCCATCGCTCCGACAGGACCAGTGGCGCCTTCTCCGAAACGACGAAGCCAACCGACATGACCTCCAGCCCGAGCCGCTGATACGGCGCCCGACGCTCGCGCGGAGGTCTGATCGCGGCCGCTCGCCAATCGCCGCGAGGGCGCTCGCGTGGGTGAACGCCGAGCAGGTGCGGGATGTCGGGGCCATTCAGATCGCCATCGAGCACGCCGACCCGCACACCCATCGCCGAGAGCGTAAGCGCCAGACTGACGGTGACCGTTGACTTGCCGACACCGCCCTTGCCGCCGAGCACCGCGATCACGTGTCGGTTTGCACCCAGGCCCATCCCGCCGCGGTACACGGCGCCGCCCGCCCGAATCTCGACCTCAACGGCGGGGAACGCGCTGCTCAGGTGGGCGTGGAGGCGCGCCAATCGTTCGCGCGGCACGCGCTGCGCGCTCAGGAGCACCGCCAGCCACGTGTCGGACTCGATCAGGATGTCGCTGACCTCGCCATCGGCCAGGGTCGGCGTTCCATCGGGCTCGCGGAGCTCGGCCAGCACGGCACGGACGTCGGCTTCGGTCACGCCGGACATACTAGTCCCACAATCGTTCGGGCACGGGTACGCCAAGGAGCGCGCGCGCCCGGCCCACGAGGAGAAGCGAGCCAGTCACGCACACGAGCCCGGAGCCCTCTCGCGCCGCGCGCAACGCTGCACTCAGGTTGGGAAGGACCTCGGCCGCGTAGCCGAGCCGGCGGCACCAGCCAGCGAGCTCGGTCGCGGGCAACGCACGCGGGTTGTCACTGGTCTGTGTCACCCACACGCGGGCTGCGAGCGGGAGTAGTGGTTTCAGTACGGCACGCGCGTCCTTGTCGCGGTTGAGGCCCAACACGAGGTTGAGCGGTCGCCCCGCGGCGAAGTCGCTCAGGGCTTGAGCGAGGGCCTGAGCGGAGGCGTCGTTGTGGGCGCCGTCGAGGACCACGTCGTCGACCACCTCGAAGCGACCGGGCACGCGCAAGCGCTCGAGCCCGCGGCGCGCTTCGACGTCAGTCACTGGCGCCATGCACCGCGCGGCGGCAATGGCCAACGCCGCGTTCTGCCGCTGATGACTGCCGAACTGCGGCACCTCGCCCGCGAGAGGCGGCACGAGCTCCAGGTGGGCGTCCGCCGCCCGCGCTGCTCGCCGCAATGCCCGCAGGGCGCTCGGCCGCTGCGCCGCGACCAGCGCTGGCCGGCCGTGGCGGAAAATGCCTGCCTTCTCCGAGGCGATCGCACGCAGCGTGCGGCCCAGGATCGCCGTATGGTCGTGGCTGATCGGGGTGATCAGCGACAGCTCGGGGTCGAGCGCGTTCGTTGCGTCCAGCCGGCCGCCGAGGCCCACCTCGACCACCGCGATGTCGCACCGCGCACGCTGGAACACGTCGATGGCGAGCGCGGTCGTGACCTCGAAGGTGGTCGGCTCGCCAGCTTCCTGGGGAATCCGCTCGACCAGTTGGCGCATCCGCTGCACTGCCTGCGAGAAGTCCCGTGGTGCGATTGCCTGGCCATCGACGCGTACGCGTTCGCGATAGCTCTGCAGGTGCGGTTTCGTGTACAGCCCAACGCGGACGCCGTGCGCGCCGAGGATGCTCGCCAGCATCGCGCACGTGCTGGATTTGCCCTTGGTGCCCGCCACCAGCACCACCCGCAGCTGTCGATCGGGGGCGCCAGCCAGATCGAGCAGCGCGCGCGTGCGACCGAGTTTCCACTGCTCGTCGGGACTGGAGCGCGGGTTCCAGCCAACGCCGCGCTCCTGGTCGGCGAGACTGAAAAGCCACCCGAGCGCCCGCTTCTCCGACATGCTGCTCAAGGTCGTACGGTACCCGCGTGCCGTAGACTTCGCGCGTTGGCATCCCTCGCAGACCTGCGACACATCATCCGCGGCTATGGCTCGGGCGTCACCGCCTTTTCGGCCGGCGTTGACTCGACGCTGGTGGCGGTCGTGGCGCAGCAGGAGCTCGGCGAGCGCGCGCTGGCCGCGACCGCCGTGTCGGCGAGTCTGGCGCCGTCGGAGCTCCAGGACGCGCGGCAGCTTGCCGAGCAGCTGGGGCTGCGGCATCGGCTTGTCGCCACCCGGGAGGTGCAGGACGAGCGGTACGCCAGCAACCCCATCGATCGCTGCTACTTTTGCAAGACCCATCTGTACACCGAGCTCGAAGCGGTCGCGGACGAGATCGACGCCCGGTACATCTTCAATGGCCTGAACGTGGATGACCTGGGCGACTGGCGGCCCGGGGCGCGCGCCGCGGCGGAACGCGCCGAGCGGGTGCGCAGTCCGCTCCACGAAGTTGGTTTTGGCAAGGCCGAGATCCGTGCCGCCGCGCGTGAGCTGAGCTTGCCGAATTGGGACAAGCCGGCGTTGGCGTGCCTGTCGTCTCGCGTGCCGTACGGCGACCGGGTCACGCCCGAGAAGCTCGCGCGCATCGGGCGCGCCGAACTAGCGCTGCGTGAGCTCGGCTTCCGGCAGCTGCGTGTGCGCCACTTCGCCGATCGAGCCCGCGTGGAAATCGCACCGGACGAACTGCCGCGCGTGGTTGCCGAAGGCCTGGCAGCACGTATCCAGTCGACACTGCTGGAGCTCGGCTTTCCCGCGGTTGAGATCGATCCGCGCGGGTATCGTTCGGGCAGCCTCAACGAGGGCGTTGTCCAGCTGCCGGTCGTCAGTGGCTGAGTTGGATCCCGCTCAACCAAACGCGCAAGCTCGGGGCGGGAGCGCGGGATGGGATCCCGCTCAACCAAACGCGCAAGCTCCGGGCGGGAGCGCGGGATGGGATCCGTTCGCGGGGCTGGCGGCGGTGCTCGGGACCCTGCCGGTACAGGTGGATGCGCATCGGCAAGCGCGCAAGGGCGTGCCCGAGGTGGTGTATGCCGCTGGTAAACCGCCGCACCTCACGGTAGCTGCCGTCCGCGGACTGCTCGAGCGGGTACCCAGCGGGCGGGTCCTGGTGAGCCGCGCCTCGGCCGATGTGGCGGCCTTGCTCGAGACCGAGTTTGCGCACGTAGCGGTTGCGCCCAGTGGCGGCACGGTACTGGTCACGCACGCAGGCGCCACGCCGCCGCCTGACTCTGGTGGAGTTGTTGGGCTGCTCACCGCGGGCGCATCCGATGCGCCGAGCGCCGATGAGGCGGCGTGGGTCGCGCGCGAGATGGGCTGCCGGGTCGTGCGTGCCGATGACGTCGGCGTGGCCGGTCTGCATCGACTCGAAGCACCGCTGCACCAATTGCGCGAAGCGGGCGCGGACGCGATCGTGGTCGCCGCGGGGATGGACGGCGCGTTACCGTCGGTCGTCGCGGGTCTGGTCGACGTGCCGGTCATCGGCCTCCCGACGTCAGTCGGCTACGGTCTTGGCGGCGGTGGCGTGGCCGCCCTGCTGTCGATGCTCCAGACCTGCGCCCCTGGGCTGGTCGTGGTCAACATCGACAACGGCGTCGGCGCGGGCGCCACCGCGGCGCTCTTTGCGAACCGCGTCGCCGCGGCGCGTAAGCGCTAGGACGTGCTCTTGGAGTCGCGGCGGCCGTAGAAATTCACCGCTTCGACCTGCATCACGACGTCGCCCGACTGGTTCAACATCTCGCCGCGCGAGCGAACGATACCGCGCTCCGGCCGCGACTCGGACACCCGCGTTTCGAGAATCGTGATGCGCGCGGACAAGACGTCGCCCGGGCGCACCGGCTTGATCCAGCGCAGGTTGTCCAGCCCCGGTGACCCAAGACTCTCCGCTGCACCAAGCAGGCCAGTCACCAGGAGCCGCATGTAGACGCCAGCCGTCTGCCAGCCGCTCGCGATCAGCCCACCGTACGGCGACAGCCGCGCCCGCTCGGGATCGGTGTGCATGGGCTGCGGATCGTATTCTCGCGCGAACTCGATGATGTTCTCGGCCGTGAATTCGAATGTACCGAGCTCGATCGTGGCGCCGGTCGCGAAATCTTCGAAGTAGCGAATGGCCACAGGGGTCGGCTACGCGGGCGATTGGCTCGGCCAGGTGTAGTTGTCCCAGACCCAGTCGAACAGCCGTATCGAATCGGTCACCAGGTCGGCGCTGTGCATGAGGCTGACGTAGACGCGGTGCCCTTCGCGCACCGCTGAGGCGACGATCGTCTTCCGCGCCAGGTCGGTGTAGCCGATCTTCACGCCGTCGGCGCCCGGATACAGATCGAGCAGTCGGTTAAGGTTGTGCATGGGGATGTTGTCGCCAACGTAACGCGAAGTACCGGCGAGGGCGCGGAACGTCGGATTGCGCATCGCATACCGCGCCAGCATGGCCATGTCGTACGCGCTCGAATAGTGGCCGGCCGCGTCCATGCCGCTGGGGTTGACGAAGTGGGTATCGGCGAGGCCCAACGCGGCCGCCTCGTCGTTCATCCATCCGATGAACTGCTCGCGCGAGTCGGCGAGGCTGATGGCGACTTGCTCGGCGGCGTCGTTGCCACTCGGCAGCATCATCCCGTACAAGAGCGTGTCCAGCCCGACCGAGCGGCCCGGCTCGATGCCCAGTGTCGAGGAGCCATCACGGGCGGCCATCGCGCTGGCGCTGACGCTCACCTTAATCCTCCTGGTGAGATCGGGCGCGCGCTCGAGTGCGACCAACGTGGTGGCAATTTTCGTCGTGCTGGCCTGAGCAACGGCAACGTGGGGCTGCTCGGTGTACAGCAGTTGACCGGAGTCGTCGTCGACAACAGCCACGTATAGCGCCGAGACGTTCGGTGCCGCACCGTCGCTACTCTTCACGGGCGGCTCGGGCAGGGCGGCCGAGCTGAGCGCCTGCGCCGTCGCCACCCACGCGGGAATGCCACTTGGCTCGACCGCGGTGACGTCCACCCACCCCTGCTTGCCATCGCCCGGAACGTAGACGTCGATGCGATCGCCTTCCACACCACCGAGCGGTCTGAGGTAAGCCTGGCCAGCGGCGAGGGAGTCGAGCGGCTCGGACGTCGACAGGTCGGCGGCCGACCACAGCGAGGTTTGGCGGGTGGTGCGCAGCCAGCGCGGCAGGCCCTGGCGCGGGTTGAACGCGGCGGCAGTGGTCTGGTCGGCGCCCTGGGTGCGCGCGATGTTCGCCGCCGGCGCGTTAATTGGCAACAGCGCTGGTGCGAGTGTGGGCTGCTCCGGCGGCTCCTGCGCCGAGGCGATGCGGAGATCTGCCCGCGGCCGCGCGGCGATGCCGCCGCCAATCACCAGCGCACCGATCACCGTGAGCACGAGCGCATGCGCAACGGCGCGACGTGCTGGGACTACGAACACTCGAGGGCCAAGCTTACCCGCCCAGGCGCGGCCAATGGGCGCCCTCGACGTTCCAAACCCGTCAATCTCGCCCGACTTGACGTCTATGCGTAAAGACAGGGGCACGAAAGTGCCAGTCAGGTTACAGATTCTTGACTGAGACCGGCCCGTGACGCGGCGTGGCACGCTAGGTGCCTCTATACGTGCAACTCAGGAGGCACCGACAAAGGGCACAAGTTATGACAATGCAAGTTGTGTGGCACGGAAGCCAACAAGAGTCCTTCGATCTGGTCAACGCCATCGCTCGCAACTGCACATGCGAGTTTGGACTGATGGGCGTTCGGCTGGCGACGTGTGCCCCCCACCGCATGCTCACTGAGGATCAGCGGGCATTGAACGGACTCCTCTTCGCACGCCGTATGGCGGAACGCCTGCGCCGCGAGGAGTTCTCGCGCGCCAAAGCGCCGTCGAGCGGTAGCCGCACTCGCACGCTCTCCTCTGTCGCCTCCGACTGAAAAGTCGCGGATCCCGCGCTTTTCAATCCGTAGAATGGGCTAACCCGCATGCCCATTGACTGGCAGGAGCTGTACGCCGAGCGCACGGAGCGCATGCGCGCTTCGGACATCCGCGAGATCCTCAAGGTAACCGCCCAACCGGACGTGATCTCCCTGGCCGGCGGTCTCCCCGCGCCAGAGCTCTTCCCCGTCGACGAGTACCGCCGCGCCTTCGAGTGGGTCCTCGAGACCGATGGCCAACAGGCGCTGCAGTACGGCCCAAGTGAGGGTTACCGTCCACTACGAGAGCTGCTCGCGCAGCGCCTGACGGGCTTCGGCATGCGCTGCGCCGCCGACGACGTCCTGATCACCAACGGCTCGCAGCAGGCACTCGACCTCCTCGGCAAGGTCTTTCTGAATCCGGGCGATAGCGTACTCGTCGAGCGGCCCACGTACCTCGGTGCCCTCCAGGCGTTCAACCAGTACCAGCCGAGTTATGTCGCGGTCGGCATGGATGACGACGGCATGCGCGTCGACGAAGTCGAGCATGCGCTGGAGTCACGGCGCGGCCGCATCAAGCTCATCTACGCGTTGCCGAACTTCCAGAATCCCACCGGGCGTTCGATGAGCCTGGACCGACGGAGGCGCCTGGTCGAGCTAGCCGGCCGCTATGGCGTGCCCATTGTCGAGGACGATCCGTACGGCGAATTGCGTTACGAGGGCCAGCACCAGCCCACGCTCAAGAGCCTGGATCGCGAGGGCGTGGTGATCTACCTTGGCACGTTCTCGAAAATCCTGGCGCCCGGGTTCCGCCTGGGCTGGATCGTTGCCGGCTCCGAAGTGTCCGAGACACTCCTACACGCGAAGCAGCCGTCGGATCTGCACACGGGGATGGCGCCGCAGATGGCCACATACCGAGTCGCCAGCGACGGGTTCGTCGACCGCCACGTCGAGCGCATCAAAGCGTTCTACCGTGAGCGGCGCGATGTCATGCTGCGCGCGCTGGAGGAGCACTTTCCCTCCGATGCCCACTTCACGCGGCCGGCCGGCGGGCTGTTCGTGTGGGCGGAGCTGCCGAGCTTCATCAACACCCGCGAGCTGCTCGAGGACGCCGTCCAGGACAAGGTCGCGTTCGTCCCCGGCCAGGGATTTCACAGTGACCACAGCGGCACCAACACGATGCGGCTGAATTTCTCGAACGTTCCACCCGAGCTGCTGCGCGAAGGTGTACGACGACTCGGTCTGGCCGTTCAACGCCGTCTGGCGCGACCCACGCGCACGGAGCCGCGCGTCACGATCTAGGCTACGGGACGACGGCGACCCCGGGCGCCGCGGCCAGCCACGGCGGTGAGTGCGGCCAGGTCCGTGACGGTCCGCCGCGAAAGTCGAACGCCACTTGACCCTCCGCGGCCGCCGCACGCTGCGCGACCAGGTCCTGAATGCCGCGCATGTGTTTTGCCGCATTGCGCTTGCGCGTCGTCCCGCCCGACGGATCGTTCGCTTCGATCCGCGCGACTTCCGCCAGGACCGTCACGTCGCTGTTGCTGAACCACAGCTTGTACGGCGCTGAGCCACGACGCGCTTCGAAGATGGCTTCGACAATACCCCGGTCCGGGTTCTCGTGTTCGCCGTTAGCGCAGAACACGTACTGATTGGCGGTGATGCGATGGAAGAAGTCCAGGTTGGCGTTGAACTCGGCACCGTGGTGCGGAACCTTCATGACGTCGACATGCGCCCGACCGTTGGCGTCCAGCTTCTTGTGCACATTGAGCCCCTCGACGATGTCCGTGTGGTGGCCATCGCCGGTGAGCAGCAGTCGCTTGCGGCCCTCTTCGACCAGCAGCATCAGCGACGCGAGATTGGGCGCGGTCACGCGCGAGCGCTTGCCGAGCCTGTCCAGGTTCTCGAGCTGCGCACCCCGCGCCTCGAGTGCCGCGCCAAGCGCGTTCGCCTGCGCGGTCGACAGCCGCCGCAGCAGGTCGACTTGATTGCTGGCCAGCCGTTCCTCGTCCACCAGTGCCCGAGCGCGTATCTGCGCCAGCTCGTCAGTGCTCTTCCTCAGCCACTTGTCCCAGTCCTCGCGCAAGTTGTCCAGGTCCTTCTGAAACGGCCCGATCACTGACAGCCGAAGCTTGCCGACACGGATGGGCGGCGCCGCTTCCTGGACGGTCATCAAGCCGCCGTTGAACGGCTCGTTCAGGCGCAGCTTGAGCTGCCTGGTGCCGATCCGCCGCGAGACCCGGATCGCCTGTTCCACGCTCTCGATGAGCTCCTGATGCTCGATGGAAAACGCGACAAAGTCGGAGCTCGTGGTTCCCGACAGGAGCGCAAGCCCCGTCTCGAGCACCGACTGAATGGGGCCCACCGGGTCGGGCTGGTCCGCGCTGCGCACCTGCTCGCCGAAGGCGTTGTGCCAGATCGCCTCGACCTCCGGCGGACGCGGGACTGTCGGCGGCGCGACTGGTTGGGCACCCGCTTTCCGCACCCGGTGATCGTGCACCCGCCATTCCACGAGGTTGTCGAGTAGCTCGAGGATCCCGGAGATATGGTCCTCGTCGATATGCGACACGTACACCAGATCGAGTCGTTCAATACCGCGCTGGGTAAGGATCGGCGCGACCTGCTCGCGGTACGTATCGGCGACCCCGCCGTCGACCAGCACGCGTTTGCCGTCGGCGCTCTCCAACAGCAAGCAGTCGCCCTTGTCGGCCGGCAGTGCGGTGAGTTTCATCGCGGCGTCTTGTCGACACTAACGTTCGCTTGCGCAGCCTCCGCGAGACAGCGCTGCGGCGTGATTCGTCCGAAGCCAGCGTCCTTGACCCACGCGAAGCTGCCTCCGGGCAGTGGTCGCGACGTCCCCTGGACGATGCCTTCGATCTGTGTTGCGGTCAGCTTCGGCTGAATGGCCAGCATCAGCGCCGCGACGCCCGCCACGTACGGGCTGGCCATGCTCGTACCGGTCATCGCGGTCCACAGATCGTCGGGACCAGCGAATGCCTTGGCGGCAATGATGTCCGTGCCCGGGGCAGCGATATCGGGCTTGTTGCGCTTATCGCGCGATGGACCCTGGCTACTCGTTATGTGGATCCGCTCCTGGGCTTCGTCGAGGTTCGCCACCGACAGCACGCGATTGCCGCACGCCAGAGAGCTGACCGACGTGCTGTGGACGTTCGAGCGTTCGGTGAAAAACGACGGAAAACTCCATGCTTCGCGATTGCCGATGCGTCCGATCTGCCGAGGATCGTCGCGCTCGATCCAACCATCGAAGGACCCATCGCGTACTTCTTCGCCCAACAGCCGCACGGTCCAGACGCCGGCCGGCACGCCGACGATGGTGTCGCGTCGAAACTCGGGCGACAGGTAGATGGCGATGTAGTTGCCGCCGTTGCTGGGGTGATACAGCTCGTTGTAGATGCTGATGAAGCCCTTCAGCGGAGGTGGGAGCCGCTGATTCTCGATGTACTCGCGCGGCTTGACCGGCCCGATCCAGGCGGCACCCGGCGGGCGCAGCTGCACCGCGAAGCGATCCTGGGCGCTGTACCACAGCTCGAGCTCGTTCTCCGAAACGTCGTCGATGCCGTTGCCCACGACCACCCATTCGAGGTCGGTCTCCAGTGCGCGCGCGGCAATGCGGCCAGCGGTGTGGATGCGCCCCATCGTCCAGCCGAAGTCGCCATCGTGCTCGGCGACGTCCTGGCCGGCGTTGCCCGCGGCGATCGACACAATGCGCCCCGGCTCGGCCATGGCGCCGTCGATCCAGCGACTGGTCGCTGCACTGCCGTCGTGCGCGTGGCCGTTGGTTCCCAGACTGATGTTGATGGACACCGGGCACTGGTATTCCTCGCCCAGGCTGAGCAGGTACTCGACAGCGTGCACGACCCGGGTCGAGTCATAGAACGAGCGACGTCGCTGCTCATCGTCGTCGGTCAGCGCCAGCAGCACCCCCGCGATATAGGCGTGGCGGCAGATCCCGCCGTTGCCGGCAGCGATGCTGGCGACATGCGTGCCGTGCGAGCCAACTGACATCCGTGACTGCGGCTCCAGCGCTTGCGGCGGTACCGCCGCTTCGTCGGCCTCGGCGAGCGCCTGATTGAGCTCTTCCTGCCGAATCTCCGCGCCAGACGCCGCGACGGCACGCCCGGCAAAGCGTCTGTCCTGATCGCGATCCCTGGGGCTGGGATGCCCCTTCCCTTCTTCCGCGCCCTGGTCCCAGATACGAACGAAGCGCGTCTTGCCGTCAGCGTCCAGGAAATCGGGATGGGCGAAATCGAAGCCGCCAACGTCGATGATGCCTACCAGAACGGGCTGCAGCTCCACCCCCTCTGGCAGCGGTAGCTCGCGCTGTTTGGAGGCTGCCTCGGCGGCAGCCTGCGTGACGGATTGCGCATTCTGCGCGGGACGAGGGGTGCTCAACGCCTGGCCGCGCTCGACGCGCAGGACGCTCGGGCTGCGGGCCAGCTCATCGAGCGCCGACAGTGGCACTTTCGCGGTGTAGACGCGCCCGCGATGACCTTCCAAGGTCGTACCGGCGGGCATGTCCGGCGGCACGTCTGGCGCGATCGTCTCGATGAAGACGCTGACCGAAAGGTTGTCGGGGATGCGCTGCTGATGCCCGCGATGGAACTCTTCAACGGGCTTCGGCGGGGCGACGCCCTGCATGAGCACCGGCTTGACGCTCTCAGCCAACTCGTTCGAGTCGATGACCAGGCTCGAGCACAGCTCGGCGCGGCGAGCGTTGACCGTCTCACTTCCGTTGGCCATCATGCGCAGCTTCGGATCGAGCCTGGACAAGCTCGCTTGCGAGAGCTGGTGGGAGGCGGGGCCCTCGGGCATGCCGCGCCCCAGCTTACGATCCCCACGCGGCACTGCGTCTGCGTATTAGTTCGCGCTAATGCCGGGCGTTCTATACTGGCGGCGATGAAGACCGCGTCAGCCAATGGCGGGGCGAAGACGATGAGCTCCGTCATCGAGGATTACCTGCAGATCTTGCATTACATGACACGCGACGGGGTAGCGGTCATCGCGGCTCGGCTGGCGGAGCGACTCGACGTGACGCCGCCAACGGTGACTGCCACGCTGCAGCGGATGGAGCGTGATGGTCTGGTCAAGCACGGGGAGCGCAAGGAGATCCTGTTCACGGACGCAGGTCGCCAGATCGCCGAGGACATCGTTCGACGGCATGCGCTGGCCGAGCGCTTGCTGACCGACCTGCTCAAGATGCCGTGGCACGAGTCGCACGAGGAGGCGCACGGCGTTGAGCACGCGATGACGCCGAAGCTCGAGGCGCAACTGCTGGCGGCACTGGGCAACCCGACCACATGCCCGCACGGCAACCCGATCCCTGGGCTGGGCGTGCTGGCGCCCGACGAGTTTCCCCTCGATCGCGCGCAGACCGGCGACTACGTCATCATCCAGCGCATCACCGAGGAAGCGGAAGTGGATCTGCAGCTCATGCGCTACCTGCAGGAGCACGGTGTCGCGCCAGGCGCGCGGATGCGTGTGCACGAGGCCTCAGGTGCGACCGGCCTGCTGGTCCTCGAGGGCGAGCTGGGCCAGGTGCCACTGGGTCTTCAGGTCGCGGCGAAGCTACGCGCGCGGCGCGCCTAACCTGTCGAGGATCCGCGCCGAGATCTGCGCGGCCGCGTCGGGTCGCGCTAGCGCGCTGCCCCGTTGCGCGAGCTCTGCGCGGCGCACGCGGTCGCCACACAGCTCGGCAACCAGCGGCGCGAGCTCGCTTGGTGAGCGCGCATATGCGACAGCATTCTGGGCGAGGGCGTAGGCGAGGTTGCCCTCCTCCTGCCCGGGCAGGATGTCATAGACGATTACCGGCACCGAGCAGCAGAACGCCTCGGCCACTGTCAGCCCACCCGCCTTGGTCACCAGCAGGTCGGCGCCACGCATCAGCTCGGCGATGTTTTCGACAAACCCGAGCGCCTGCACGGGCACACTCGCGGGCAGCCCCTGCACCTGTCGGAGAAGCTCCTCGTTTCGCCCACACACCACGATCACCTGGGCGTCGATCTGGAGACGCAGGAGCGCGCGCAGGTTGTGCAGCGCGCGCGGCGAGCCCTCGGCGCCGACCATCATCAACACGGTGAAGCGCTCGTGCTTTGGGCGCGTCGCAGGCTGTACGGCGAACGCCCGCCGCACCGGGATCCCGACGACGTCCACCGCGCTCAGTGATGCGCCAAAGCGAATGCAGTCGAGTCGGGCTGACTCCGTCGGCGCCGTATAGTGGTCGACCCCCTCTGCAACCCAGAAGCGATGCACGGAGTGCCAGTCGGTCAGGACGACTTCCGTACGCGGCGCGGCTTCAGCAACGAGCCCATTGATGACCGGCAGCACCGAAATGACCACATCGGGTGCCATCTCGGCAATGCATCTGCGCAGTCCGTCTCTGAGGAAGGGGCCGAGCACCCGCTTGGGATTGAGCCGCTGGTTCGAGCCATGGAACAGCATCGCCCACAGTCGCGGGTGATGTCGCGCCAGCTCGGCATAAGCCCTGGGGACGAGCGTGATCGGGAAGCGGCCGCACTCGAGGTATGCGTCGACGAGCCCGGTCTGGACAGTGCCCGTCGCTTCGAACGCTTCGGCCAGGGCGCGCGCCGCGCTCAAGTGGCCGCCGCCTACACGCGAGTAAATCAAGAGCGCGCGCAGTTGCGCGCGACTCACCTCGAAGTGGCTGCTTTCTCCGACTCCAGGACCTGCAGGCCCTCGCGCGCGCCGTCGAGCTCGGGGTTCTCTTCGAGCGCCTTGGTGAACTCTGTCTTGGCCTTCGCGTATTGCTTGGTGTTCAAGTAGATCCAGCCGAGTGCGTGGCGATAGGCGGCGTTCTTGCCAGGGTCCTTCTCCAGGTCGACCGCCTTCTCGAAGTTTGGCTGCGCCTTCTCGTACTCCTTCTGGACGTAGAACACCCAGCCCAGCTGGCCCCAGCCGGTAGCGTAGTTGGGATCGAGCTCCAGTGACCGCTCGAGGTGGCTACGCGCGGAGCTGTACTCCTCCATCGCGTAGTACGCCATGCCCATGCCGCCTTCGGAGCGGGCATCCTCAGGGAACAGGTCAGCTGCGCGCTGGTACGACTGGATGGCCTCGTCGTAGCGCTTGAGCGCGCGCAGCGCGTGCCCCAGGCTGAGGTGCAGATACGAGCGCTCAGGCGCTTTCTCGATCGCGCGGCGGTACATGTCCACCGCGCCGTTGTAGTCGGCGTTACTTTCCAGGTAGTACGCCTGCACGCGCAGCACTTCGGGGTTGTCGCGCCCACCAGCTGCGTTGGCTTTGTCGAGCGCGTCGCTGGCGTCCTTCAAGCGGAACTTGTCGGTGAATCCCTCGGCCAGGTAGGCATAGGCCTCGGGCAGCTTTGCGTCTAGCTCCGCGGCGCGGCGTGCGCTGGTGATCGCGCGATCGGCGTTGCCTGACCAGTCGAAGGACAGGGCCAGGAGCGCCTGGTACTCGGCCGAGCGAGGCTCGAGCTCCACCGCTTTTTGCGCGTGCGCCACCGCTTCGGCGGCCTTGTTGGCATACACCAGTGCGCGCGCCCAACCCGCATGCGCGGCAGCCAATGAAGGACTGCTGCGCGCGATGTCGCTGTAGATATCGGCGGCGGCACTCCAGTGACCGCCGGCCATCTGCTCACCGGCGTCGACCAGTCGGTTGGCGGGCGAGGTGGGAACTGGTGATGGCGCCGCGGCGACAGCCGGCGACGCGTCGCCACCCAGCGGCGGGACTGGCCGGGGGTTCAGGTACTGCGGTACGAAGTACGCAACGGCGCCAACCACCAGGACCAGGGATAGGATGAGCCCCCAGTTCGGCCCAGAGCGGCGGCGTCGGTAGGTGTACCCCAACGCGCCTCCTTCTCCATGTATGCGGGGCGCGAGTCAGGGCCCCTGTGGAACCCGGCGAGGGTAGGTGTGCCGCAAACCGGTGTCAAACCGTGATGCCGGCAACATCCACCGGTTCGGCAATCGTCGTGATCGCCCGCAGCTCTGCCTCGCGCGCCGATTCCTCGTACGGGCCGACCCCAGCGGGCACCGCGAAGATCTTCAGAAAATCGGCGCGTGCAAAAGCCTGGGCAAACTGCTGCGCGTACATCGACACCAGACGCTGCACGTAGTACTCGGCGTCGGCTTCGGCGGGTGAGAGATCGTCGCCTTCCTGAAGCAGGCGCGGCTCACCGCCGCGCGCGCGAAAGTAGCGGATGCGCTGGCCCACGCGCCACGCGCGCACGCCAGCTGCCAGCAGTACCTCATACGGCTCCTCGTGCGTGCCGCCGCGGCGATATTGCGGCGGCGACTTGTGCAGCGTGACCTGCACACTGAGGTCCTCGAGCGACGGCTGTGCCGTGCGCAGCAGGTGCACCGTCTCTACAAATACCTGCCGCAGCCCGACAACGTCGCCGGTCAGTGCCCGCGGCGCGGCGCGGCGAATGAAGTCCTCGCCGAAGCGCTCGAGCCTGCCCGTACGGAAGTTACTACCAACCAACGTCACGTTGCCGTCAAAGCTCAGCATGATCGCGTGGCGCCGCGCGGGGACAAAAAGCGCCTGGTAGTGGCCGGGGAACGCCAACCGCACATTCGCCGGCAGGTACGAGCGCGCGCCGACCATCACTGCCAGCTCGGTCTCTTCGTCCCACTTCGCTGGCGTCGCGAAGAGCACTTCTTCACCATCGGCTTCGACAATCTGACACCCGCGCGTTTGCAAGTCGTTCAGCACGTGCGCCACGAATCGGCTCGCGCGCTGCGTCACCTGCGATGCGCACCGCGGGTCCGACAGCAACGACTGACCCGCGAGGTACGGAAAGCTCGCCTGCCCCAGCGTCGCGCTTGCCTCACTCCCCTCGGCGGTGAGTAACGCGCTGAGTACCCTCGGCATGGCGTCCAGGTCGTCGTTCGCTGCGCGGAGACCCCCGTCGGCGAGCACGCATGGCAGCAAGGGCTGCATCGTCGCGCGCGCAGATGTGCCGACGACTCCGCGCAGCCGCAGGTCCGATCTCACTGCGTCGACCGGCCGCTGCAGCCGCGGCGCGGGCGCAACAATCGCGTGCGCTTCGTGTAGATAAGCCCGCACCAGCAGCGGCTCCCACAGCGCAATCGCCCCGGAGTCGGCGGCAACGCGCTCGTAGGACCGCGGTAGCATCTGCGCTAGACCAAACGCCACCGGCAGCAGGCGCCGCGACAGTCCATCGACCTCGTCCACGTCATCCGCCGCGTAACGCCGCACGCGCTCGGGGTCAGTCTGATAGGTGGGCCAGATCTCTGGCCCGGGCACATACTCACGATCGGTGCGGGCGAAGCCGAAGTAGCGCGCGGCGTCCTTCAGCCCATGGCGGCGCATATCTGGCGCAAGCAGCCCGTAGCGCCGCACGGCTTGCTGTGTGTCGACGACCTCGCGGCCCCGGACGCGCCAGCGGAGAAACGGCTCACTGCCGTCGAAAACGTCGGTCTCGAGCTCCGGCTCTGAGCCATCCCGGCCGAGCCGCAGCGGAACGTCCAGACGCGCGGCCCGACGGACCAGGAACGGCAGGTCGAAGGCGAAGATGTTGTGGTTCTCGAGCACGTCAGGGTCGCGGGCAGCTACCAGCTCCACGAACCGCTGGATCAGCATCGCCTCGCTCATGGCGCCGGTGTCGAGCGATTCGCTCCAGCCGGAGCTGTCGCGCAGGCTGACCATGAAGATGCGATCGCGCTCGTCGTTCAGGCCCGTCGTCTCCAGGTCGAACTGCAGGCGCCGCAGATCGGCGAACTCCATACCCTTGAAATAGGTACGGCCCGTCAGCATCAGGTATTGCTCGATCGGGTGCCACTGCAGCACCAGTCCGCGCAGATCGTCGAGCGATTGGGCATCGCTGCCGTCGCCCTTGTTGGCGGTCTCGACCATGGCGGTCTCGACCTCGTCAAGCTGATCGGTGAGCACCAGATAGCGGTACGCGTCAGCAGCGGCATCGGCGCCCGCGAGCTCGACGACCGCCAGGCCACCGCGCCAGTCAAGGCCGCCGTGCGCGGCGCGCAGGGTGCTCGCGGGCAGGTGTCGTCCTGGCAGGTGTGCCAGAAGGTCGAGGCTGGTCGTGAGGAACCAGTTGGGAAAGCGATGCTCGGTGACTTCGACACCCTGCGCATCCGAGCGGCGCCACACGCGGGCTCGACCCTGGCGATCCGCGTCGATGGACACGATGCCGGTGGTCGGGTCGCAGCCAGAGAGCCAGTGCGCGGTCATCGGCGCCGGCGTGCGGTCCAGGCCGCCGCGGGTCGGCGGCACCACGCGGCGCAGTCTACCACCAGGCTGAGCTCGCCTCCTGCACTGCCCTGACCCAAGCCCGGTCCCCCTCCCTTCGGGAACTAAGACCGGTCCCCCTTCCTTCGGGGACGCAAGACCGGTCTCTGTTCCTCCGGGGAGATAAGACCGGTCTCTGTTCCTTCGGGGAGATAAGACCGGTAGCTCGGCAAGGCCGCCGGCGGGGGCAAACGTCAGTGCGCTGCGCGTTGCACGGGTTTCGCGCAGTCCAGTGCCGGCCTGACACATTGCCCGTGACGTGCATAATTACCGGCACCAACTGTCGTGGCTGTTCCTGTCGCGTCGGGTGTGCCGGCCCCAGCACCCCACGAGCTGCGTCGCGAGCGGCTGCTCGAGCTGCTGCATCATCACCGCACGCGGCCGCTCATCCTGCTGGTCGCGCCGGCCGGTTTCGGCAAGAGCACACTTGCGGCCACCTACGCCCGCGATAGCGGCGCGGCGCTCGCCTGGCTGACGCTCCAGCCCTCCGACCGCGACTCGCAGCGCTTCTTCGCGCGCCTGCTCGATACCTTCGAAGCCGCGTTCGAAGAGCCGCTGAACGAGCTGCGCGAGTCACTCCGCGCAGGCGCCGAAGGCGTCGGCCTCGCGCGAGCGCTGCTCGCCGACCTGGGCCACGCACCGGACGGGTTCATCCTGGTCCTGGACGACTTCCACAGCGTCGACGACGCCTCGGAGATCGTGGAGTCGGTCGACACGATCGTGCGCGGCCTGCCCGAAGCCGGGCAGGTGGTGATCACCGCACGCGAGCCGCCCGCCCTGTCGATGACGCGCCTGCTGACCAGCGGTGCGGTGTTCCCGCTGGGCATCGAGGATCTGCGCTTCACCGCCGACGAGACGCGCGATCTGCGCGCTGCGCTCGGTGGTGACGCAACCCGTGATGGACAGGCCGAAGGGTGGGTCGCCGGGATCCTCCTGGGTGGCGCGCCGCATCAGCTCGGCGTGGCCGGCGGCACCCTGCTCGGCAGCTATGTCGAGCGCGAGGTGCTCGGTCGACTGCGACCTGCCGAACAACAGTGGCTGGAGACCCTCTCGGTACTGGACACGATCACGCCGGCGGCGGCCGAGCGACTGCTCGGCAGCGGACCCTGGCCGCATCGGCTGGTAGCGCTGTCCGGGCGGTGCGCGTTCCTGGTGCCCGGGCAAGATGGCAGCTACCGTCTGCACGGGCTGGTACGCGAAGCGCTGCTCAATCGGCTGCGCCGCACCGATCCCGAGCGGGCCAGCCAGGCGTGGACCGCGGCGCGCATGCTCGCCGAAGAAGCCTTCGACACGGTCGCGCTGGTGCGCGCGTGCCAGGAGCTCGGCCAGCTCGACGGCGCCGTCGAGCTGATTCGGCGCACGGTCTTCGAAGCATTGGAAACCGGTCGCTCCGCGGCGGCGCTGGTCACGCTGGAGCTGCTGCCCGTCGCGGTGCGGCGCTCCTATCCCGATCTGTCGCTTTCAGAGGCGCGCTCGCTGCAGACCGTCGGTCGCGTGCGTGAAGCGATGGAGGCAGCTGAGGCGGCGCTGCAGCACGGTGGTCGGACCGGCGACGTGTTCGTGCAAATCTGGTCGCTGGTCGAGCTGGCCACGATCACGTTCATGGCGGGCGAGGTCGCCGAGGCTGAAGATTGGCTCTCAGCCGCCGATCACCTGCTGCGCAACGGCGATCTTAAGCCCGAGCAGCGGCGGTCCCTCGACGGTAGGGCGCTCGGGGTACGCGGGATGTGTCTGGCAACGCGCGGCAGCGCTGACGAGGCCCGCCAGGCATTCGAAAACGGTGAGCACCTGCTGTCGGCGCTCGGGCCCTCGCGCGAGCTGGCCATCATCCAGCAGAACTTCGGCAGCTTCTGCAACCGCATCGGCGATTTCCATGCCGCGCAGGGGGCGCTAGCGCTCGCGGCCAGCCACTGGCGTGTTGTCGGCGACCGCGGTCGATTGGCGGCGACCCACACGATTCTCGCCGACATGTATCTGCGGCTGGGCAACCTCGACAGCGCGGGCGAGTCGCTTGCGAGCGCCCAGCAGGCGGCACGGCACGTCGGCGCTTCGCGCCTCGAACCGTGGATCATCCTCTCGCTCGGCCAATGGCACCGTGCCTGCGGCCGAATCCTCGACGCGGTCGAAGCCACCGAGGAAGCGTTGCGGCTCGGCACGGAGATCGTGGACCGCGAGCTGCTCGTGCTGGCCCTGGTGATGCGCGCCGAGCTGGCGATCCTCCAGGAGGATCTGCTCAAAGCACGCGAGCTGCTCGCGCGAGCGCAAGCCGAGGCGCAGCGCCTCGGGGCTGACTCGGCTCTCGCCGCCACCGACCGCGCACTCGGGCGTCTGCACCTGGCCGACGGCGCAAGTGAGCGCGCCGTATCCCACCTCGAAGCCGCTGTGCGGCGTGGTAGCGAGGTCTGGAGCACGGACGAACAAGCCGACGCCCTGTACTGGCTCGGCTCGGCGTACTTGCAGCTCAAGCGGCCACAGCCGGCGTTACGTTGTCTCGAGCAAGCGCTCGAAATCATCGAAGAGGCCGAACGCCCTGCATTGCTCGCTGGCGCGGCCGCCGAGGACCCGCGCCTGGTCCAGCATGGCCTCGAGATCGGGTTGCGGCCGGTCATGCTCGGCGATGTGGAACGGATAGCGGCGACACGCCGCCCATGGACCGGTGTCAAGCAGCCTGTCCCGATCCGACTTGTCGCGGTGAATGCGCTGCCGCGGCTCGAGGTGCAGCTGTTCGCCTCGTTCGTGTTCCATCGCGACGGCGAGCTGGTCGAGAACCGCGGGCGCAAGAAGGATCCGCCGCGCGAACTGCTGGCGCTGCTGGTGTTGAACCGCAATGGCCTGCCTGATGAAGTCATCGCCGAGCACATGTGGCCCGAGATGACTCCGGAGCGGGCGCTGCACAACCTGCAGGCGGCGGCGTATTCGCTGCGCCATCAGCTCGACAGCAAGGCAGCGGTGCGCTTCAGCGCCAAGACCTATCAGCTGAATCCGCAGATGAGAGTGCACGCGGATGTGCGCGAGTTCGAGGACGCGCTCTCGAAGGCCCGCGGCTCCACCGGTGAACAGCTCGTCCAGGCGCTGTCGCGGGCGGTCGAGCTGTATCGAGACCCGCTGCTGCCGGATGTCGCGTGGCACTGGGTCGAGCCCATGCGGGCCGATCACCGGGCCAACTTCGTCAGGGCTGCGCTACAGCTGTCCGACCTCCTGGCGCGGACCAACTCCGAGCGCTCGGATGCGCTCGCCGAGCGTGTCCTGGCCGTGGCGCCGGATTCGGACGTCGCGTACGAGCGACTGATCCACAACGCGCGCACACGGGGCGATGCCTCGGGACTGCGGCGCGCTTCGCGGCGCTACGAGCAAGCAGCCGCGCGGTTTGGCTTCAACGCCAATCCGCGTCTGCTCAACGCTACCGGCCGCTAGTCAAGCCCAGTCAATCGCTGTCACTCAATTGAGCAGAATTGAGTGGATTCCGGCCCCACCTATCACACTTGTGCCTCAGGAGAGTTAGTCTGTTTTAAGAGCTTCGTGCTCGAAACGTTACTCCACCGTGAGGTACGCAGATGCGTATACGAGAGTGGTTAGCCGCCAACGGGCCTCGGCTGTTCGCCTTTGGGTTCATGATCACGCTGGCTGCGCACACGATGGCCAGCCCCTGGACGAGTTAGGCATGGCAATGACGACGGCGCCGAATCTCATTCTGGACAGTGAGCGCGATCTCCGACTACAGATTGACCGCTCGCTCTCGCGAGCCATGTTCGACAAGGACTTTGAATGCATGCTGCTGGCGGATCCGGCAGTTGTGCTCGGCGACAACGGCTGCACACCGCAGCAGCAGATCGATCTGCTGAACATTCGGGCGAACAGTCTGCTCGACTTTGCTCGACAGGCCCAGGCGTTGTTCTGGCCGGAGCAGCACTACCTTGAGGAGGTTTCTCTGGCGGCGGCCGCGATCTAGGTTCCGCGCTGCTCCTACGCGAGACTGGCCAACCGTCCGCCTCATAGGCTCATGAACCAGGCTGACGCGGCTTCCACCCGCGCCGGACGGGTGGTCGTGCTCGACGATCACGACCAGGTCCGGCAGATGTTGTGCACGGCCCTGCAAGTGGTCGGCTTCGAAACGCTCGAGGCGGCCACGCCGACCGAGGCGTATGGCTATCTCGCCAGCACGAGTGTCCCCCGCGCGCTGGTGATTAGCGTGCAGCAGGCCTCGACCATGGGGTTGGAGGTGTTGCGCTACCTCCGCGCACACGAACAGTTGAACGACATGCCCATCGTGTTCCTGGCCGCCGAGTCCGTCGAAGACCTGCGGTGGCAAGCGCTCAAGTCAGGCGCGGACTGGTACGCCAGCAAACCGCTGAGCCTGCGCGAGTTCCAGCAACGGGTACGGGACCTGGTGCGCACAGGCCGGCCCCGGCTCCGCGCGCTGGCAGCGCTGAGGCGCGAGCAGCACCGCCTGGCGGGCTAGCCCGGCCGCCGGCGAACCCTCACCCCAGCCCTCTCCCAGAGGGAGAGGGAGCAGTTCCTACCGAGCGACGATATTGGCCAGCTTGCCTGGCACCACGATCACCTTCTGGATCGTCGCGCCGGCGATGTGCTGCTGCACCTTGGGCAGCGCCAGGACGACCTCGCGCAAGCGGGCTTCATCGCGGCCTATCTCAGCATCGACCACGACCTGATCGCGGACGCGGCCGTTGACCTGCACCACGATCGTGAGCTGCGACTGCGCCAGAAGCGCCTCGTCGAACACAGGCCACGGCTGCTGATGCACGCTGTACGGCCAACCGCGCGCCTGCGTCCAGAGCTCTTCAGCAACGTGTGGAAACACGGGTGCCGCGAGCAGCACGAACGAGCGGATCGCCTCCTCCCAGGCCGCGCTACCAACCGCACCAGCAGCCTGCGCATGCTTGAGCTCATTGCGCAGGATCATCAGCTTGGAGATGACCGTGTTGAAGCGGAATCCTTCGAGGTCCTGGGTGATGCCCTTGATCGCGGTATGCACCGCCCGTCGCACCTCGGTGTCACTCGCACCTGAAGCTTGCGCAGGCGGCGGCGAGGACGACAGCGCGAATAGATCCCGCAGCAGGTCCTGAATAGCTCCGAGCGCGGACGTGTTGATCGGCCCGCCCTGGTCCCACGGACCCAGGAACGCAAGCCAGCCGCGCACGGCGTCCGCACCCGAGCGCTCCACGTGCTCGTCCGGATTGACGACGTTGCCGTGGCTCTTGGACATCCGCTTGCCGTCCGGCCCGAGAACCTCGCCCTGGTTGTAAAGGCGAGTGAACGGCTCTCGGAACGACACCAGCCCCAGGTCACGCAGCACGCGCACGAAAAAGCGGCTGTACAGCAAGTGCATGACCGCGTGCTCGCTCCCACCCATGTACTGGTCGACCGGCAGCCAATACTGGACGGCGTCGCGGTCGAACGGAGCATCCGACAAGCCAGGTGAGACGTAGCGCAGGAAGTACCACGACGAATCCATGAAGGTATCCATCGTGTCGGTCTCGCGCTGCGCCGGCCCACCGCAGGTCGGGCATGTGGTGTTGACGAAGCTGCTGCTGGTGGCCAGAGGGTTGCCTTCCGCGGCAGCCGAGCTCTGGAACTCGACATCTTCAGGCAGCAGTACGGGCAGCTGCTCCTCGGGCACCGGTACGACACCGTCGGTCGGGCAGTAGATCATCGGGATGGGCGTGCCCCAGTAGCGCTGGCGCGAGACGAGCCAATCGCGCATGCGGTAGTTGACCCGCCGCTTGCCGACGCCCTGCTCTTCGAACCAGTCGGCGATCTTCGCCCAGGCCTCCTCGTTGTCGAGCCCGTTGAACTGGCCCGAGTTGACCATCACGCCCGGGTCGATGTACGCCGCGTTGCCAGGCAGCTGCTCCGGGATGACGTCGTCCGGCGCATCAGGCGGCCGTACGACCACCCGGATCGGCAAGCCAAACTTGCCGGCGAACTCCCAGTCGCGCTCGTCCGAAGCAGGCACGGCCATGATCGCGCCCGTGCCGTACTGAGCCAGGACGTAATCCGCGATCCAGATCGGCAGGCGCTCACCGTTGGCCGGGTTGATGGCGTAGCTGCCAATCGGCACACCCGTTTTCGGTCGATCCGTGGACATCCGCTCGATCTCGGTCGCGAGCCGCGATTGTTCGACGTACTCGCGTACTTGCGCGCGATGCTCGGGCGTGGTTAGTTGCTCGACCAGCGGATGCTCGGGCGCCAGCACCACATAGGTCATGCCAAAGACCGTGTCCACGCGGGTGGTGAAGACGCTGATTTTCAGATCCGCGTGACCATCGACCGGCAGGTCGAATTCAACGCCCTCGGAGCGACCGATCCAGTTGGTCTGCATCGCCCGGATGCGCTCAGGCCAATCGATCTCGCTGAAGTCGAGCAGATCGTCCGCGTACTTCGTGATACGGAAGAACCACTGCTCGAGGTCGCGCTTGGACACCGGCGCATCGCACCGCCAGCAGCGGCCGTTATGTACCTGCTCGTTCGCGAGAACGCCGTGGTTGGGGCACCAGTTCACCGGCGCCTTGTTTCGATACGCCAGACCGTGTTTGTAGAACCGCAGGAAGAACCACTGGTTCCACTTGTAGTACTCAGGCGTGCAGGTCGCGGCCTCTTTGGACCAGTCGTACGAGCCGCCCATGGTGCGCCACTGGCGCTCCATGCGGCGGATGTTCTCCAGCGTCCAGACGTAGGGGTGGGTGCCGCTCTTGATCGCGGCGCCTTCCGCGGGCAGTCCAAACGCATCGAAGCCTGGTGGAAAGATGACGTTGAATCCCTGCATGCGCTTGTAGCGGGCGTGGACGTCGGCCAGCGCAAAGTTCCACCAGTGACCGAGATGCAGGTCGCCACTGGTGTACGGGAACATCACCAGCGCGTAGTGCTTGGGCCGCGAGGCGTCGACCTGCGCTTCGTAGAGCTGGTCGGCTTCCCAGCGCGCCTGCCAACGCGCCTCGATCGCCTGATGATCGAACGCGCGCGTGCGCTGCGGTGTCCAGCCAGGCCGTTGTCCCACGTGCGGCAAGCGACTCGACCGCTGCTCGTGCGAGCAGCAACGGTGGATTTCTGCCAGCCCGACGTCGGCTGTGCAGAACCTCCCGCGTGATGGAGTCGTGCGCATCTTGCGCGACCGGAAGGGCCGCGGCGGCAAGACGGTGACCGTGATCGTCGGCCTGAGCGGCTCGCCGACGGCTCTGGCGCAGCTCACCAGCGAGCTGAAGCGGATGTGCGGGACGGGCGGGACGGTGCGTCCTTCGACAGGCTCAGGACAAGCTGCGATCGAGATCCAGGGCGACCACCGCGAGCGACTGCGCGACGAGCTGGTGCGGCGCGGCTACACCGTCAAGCTAGCGGGCGGCTGACGCTACGTGCCCCAGCTGAGGATGAAGCGGGTCCAACGCTGATCGATCGCTGTCTCGTGCGCGAGCGGCTTGGTCGCCGTCGGGCGCCTGAGAGCGCGGATACTGAGTGAGGCGTCGCTGGGGCGGCCGGCGGCCGCCCACTTCTGCACGTGCTCGATCAGGTGTTCGGCCAGGGCGCCGTGGGCGCACAGCTCGGAGCCCTCGTCGGTCTTGCGTCCCCACGCCAGCAACGCCAGACCATCCGGCTCAAGGAGGCCGATCGTGGCGCGGACTCGCTCGGATCGTCCGAGCAGCACGGGGACCACGCCGATGCTCCCCTCGGCCCAGATCGAGCACACCCGCGGATCGTGCGCTGCGAGCCACAGCTGTAGGGAATTGCGGACGTGTTCCGGCCTGGCCGTGATGCCCGACGGGTGCGCGTCACCGAGATCGACCAGCCACTGCAGGACTCGCTCGGGCTGCATGGCCGTGGTGTCATCTGGCAGCCCCACCATGACCGCCCCGCGACTATCGAGCGGCACGCGGGCCGAGTCCATCGACAGGGCGCCGCGCAGTGGGATGAAGCTGCACGGCCCGGTTGACACACTCTCGAGCTCATCGCCCGCGCGTTCGAAGGCGATGCAGCGCTGGACGCCTCGAATGCCCAGCGGCAGGAGCAGGCGACCGTGGGGAGCGAGCTGTTCGCGCCAGGCGGGTGCGATGTCGCGGCTGGCGGCGGTCAGGATGATGCGGTCGTACGGCGCGGCCTGATCGAACCCCAGGGCGCCATCGGCCTGCACAACGCGCACTCTCTCGTATCCCGCTGACGCGAGGTGGACCCGCGCGGCGGTGACGAGGTCGGCGTCGATGTCCAGGCTCACGACCGAGCCTTCGGGACCGACCAGATGGGCCAGGAGGGCGGCGTTGTAGCCGGTGCCGGCGCCAATCTCGAGCACCCGGTGGCCGGGCAGCGGCTGCAATTGCTCCAGCATGCACGCCATCACGTCGGGCGCCGACGCCGAGCTGACGCCAACGCCGCCGATCCTCTTGATGAGAATGGCCTCGCTGCTGCGGTACACCTCGTCGAGTGCTACGCCCGGGACGAACAGCTCGCGCGGCACGGCCTCGACCGCCTGAGCGATGCTGTCCGTCTTGAGCTGCCCCCCGGCCCGCAGTTGCTCAACCAGCCGGAGGCGATACGCGCGGCTCTCCGCCACGCCCGCACCGTAGCAGACCCGTTGCTAGCCTCTCAGCAGGCGACATGAACCGCGGCGTGTGGGTGCTGCTGGCTGACCAGGTGCTGATGAACACCGGGTTCTTCATGCTGTTCCCGCTGCTCACCGTGCACCTCACCCGCGACCTCGGCTTCGATGCCATGGGCGTCGGCAATAGCACCGGCGGCGCGCTGCTCGACCTCAGCCGAGGGATCAGCGCAGACTGGCTGCCGTGGGTCGGCATGGCCTTCGTGGCCCTGCTGACCGCCGCCGGGTTCACGCTGCTGCAGCGCGACACCCGCTTCACCAGCCGCATTCAGCCGAAGGGCGGCATGGGTCGTGCGCCTGGTGAGGTGGCAGAGAAGCCGCCGGGAGGCCGAACTCGTGATCGTGACTCACTCCCACTCCCAGTTGCTGGACGAGGTGCAGCAGAAGCGCGCGACTAAGCTCACGCTGATCTCGATCTTCGTCGGCGTGCTGGGCACCTTCGCGAGCCGCGTCGTGCGACGCGAGACCGATGTGACGTTGCGGCCGTTCGACCTGTTGCTGCTCGGGCTGTCATGCTTCCGCATCGGCCGTTTGATTGCGTTCGAGGGCGTGGGGGCCCCGCTGCGCGAGCCGTTTACGGAAACACGGGTCGACTCGAGTGGCGCCGGCCAGACCGTGGTCGCGGCCGGTCACGGTCCGCGGCGAGTGATAGGTGAGCTGATGTCGTGCCCGATCTGCCTCGGGACCTGGGTCGCGGCTGCCCTCGTCTACGGCCTGCACCTGTTGCCGCGCCCCACGCGCGTATTGCTGGCGATCATGGGCACGACCGGCGCGGCCGAGCTGTGCTACTCCGCCACCGAAGCGCTGGACTGGAACGCCCGCGCCGCCCGCCGCGCCTGCCGCGACTAGTCCTCCCGCAGCGGGCCGCAGGCACGCGGAGCGGGTAGTGATGAGCGGGTATCCTGCGCCGGGTGCGCGGGTATGTGCGGGGCAGTGGGCTGCCGGATAAGGGTGAGCTGCTGAGCCTGCTGGTGCTGGCGATCATCGCGGTCTGGGGCGTGTGGTTCGGCGTCCAGTCCGTGCTCGCGCTGTGGTGGCCGCTGAACGTGCTCTACCTGCTGGCGGGCCTGGCGGTGGCTGGTATTTCGGCGGCCGTGGGGCGGGCGATCCTCAGCCGCTAAACGGCCTAGGTCCAGGCAGCGGTCGAGGCGAACTGCATCAGCTCCAGGTGGCGGGCTACAGCTTGTGAGGCGAGGTTGTCCCGCGAGGTGCCGTAGAGGGGAATGCGACCGGTGTCCCGAACCGCGGCGCCCCAGGCAGCGGTGACAGCGCTGGCGTAGCCACGACCGCGAAACTCGGCGAGCGTTTCGACGCCGGCGGCACAAGCGCGGGCGCCGATACGTGAGCTGAAGCAGATCGAGACGGCCTGCCCATCGCGCAGCACGGCGAAGCACGGCTGCCAGTCGGCGACCTCGTCGTACAGCCACGGAAAAGTCTCGCGGGCTGCATCGCGGTTCGACTCGGTGATGGCGATTGCATCAGGCGCGAGCGCGATTGACTCGGGGAATCGGTACTCGGGGCCGCTGCTCTCACTCTCGATCGGCGCGTCTTGTGCCAGCAGCACTCGTAAGGCCGAGTCGTCGTCGGCCAGCGAGGTCAGGCGGCGCGCGAGCGCGTCGGGGATATCGGCGCGAAAGCGGATGACGTTGCCGAGCGCGGTGCGGCCCAACCACAGGCGCGGCGCCGGCCGGCGGGCGGATGCCAGCGGCTCGTTGGAGAGCAGCATGCGGCCGCGGGCGTCGTACGTGAACGTGATGTCCACGTTCAGTTGCAGCAGCGACAGGTCATCCACTGGTGCCGCGCTCCCGCTCGCGGTCTGACCCGTTCGCACCAGCGGCACGCAGGGGTTTGTGGTACAGGGCCTCGTCGAGATCGGGCCACACCAGGCCGGGAAGATCGCCGACGTGGCGGTAGCCGTGGCGTTCATAGAAACGTCGCGCCGAGAGATTGTCTGTGGTGACCAGCAGGTACAGGTGCCGCGCCTGCACTTGCGCGCGCGCTTCCGCGGCTTCGAGCAGTGCCGCGCCAGTGCCGTGGCCGGGGGCGGCGACCAGCAGCAGCCGCAGATAGGCGGCGCCGTTGAGCATCCGCGGCGCGAACGTCAGCCAGGCAAAACCCGCAGGCGGTTCGCCGTGCACGAGCACGAGGTCATCACTGGCAACCGCTTTGCGCAGCGAGGCAAGTGCGCCGTCGTAGGTGGTGCGATAGCGCTCCAGGAGCGGCGAGCAAGCCATCAACTGTGCGAGTGACGGCAGGTCACGCGAGGCGGCAACGCGGATCATCGCCGCAAGCGTGGATCGAGTACGTCGCGCAGTCCATCCCCGAGCAAGTTGAAACCAAGAACGGCAAGCATGATCGCCAGGCCCGGGAAGATCGCCAGATGGGGCGCCAGCTCGAGATTCTGGCGGCCCTCGTTGAGCATCACCCCCCATGACGCCGCAGGCGGCTGCGCCGATAGCCCGAGAAAGGACAGCGAGGCCTCGGTCAGGACCGCCCACGAGAGCGCGATGCTGGTCTGCACGATCAGCACGGACAGCAAGTTGGGCAGCACGTGCACGACGATGATCCGCGACGCGCGCGCGCCCAACGCCCGCGCCGCTTCGACAAACTCACGCTCCTTGATCGCCAGCACCGGGCCGCGCACCACGCGGGCAAAGATCGGCGTGTAGACGATCGCGATCGCGATCACCACGTTGTTCGCGCTGGGCCCCAGAGCAGCCACGACGCCTAGCGCGAGCAGGACCGCTGGGAACGCGAACAGTACGTCCATGCAGCGCATGATCAACTGATCGAGCCAGCTGCCGGCGTAGCCCGCGACCAGCCCGAGCACCGAGCCGGCCAGCAGCGCTACGGCTACGGACAACACCGCGACGCGCAGCGACAGTTGCGCGCCGAACACGATCCGGCTCAGCAGGTCGCGGCCGAAGGTATCGGCCCCGAGCGGCAGCGACCAGCTCGGACCGGCCATTCGGTCGCTGCCAACGATCTGGACGGGGCTGCGCAGCGGCAGCCAGTCGGCGGTGAGCGCCAGCAAGATGTAGACAGCGACGATGGTCAGTCCGATGGCAGCGGCCTGGTTGCCGAGCAGCCGACGCGGGAACGCGGGAGCATGCCGCCGCTCCGCAGCACGTGCGCTGCTACGCGAAGCGAATGCGGGGATCGAGGAAGCCATACAGCATGTCGACCAGCGTGTTGGTCGCCACGAACAGCGTCGCGATCACCAGGACGCCGGCCTGTACCAGCGCGTAGTCGCGCTGATTGATCGCGTTGAGCAGCATGCGGCCCAGCCCTGGCAGCGAAAAGACCTCCTCCACGACTACCGCGCCGCCCAGCAGGTAACCGACCTGGATGCCGAGGATGGTCACGACCACGATCAGGCCATTCTTGAGCGCGTGGCGTTCGATCACGCGCTGCGCGGCCAGCCCTTTGGCGTGGGCGGTGCGGATGTAGTCGGCGCCAAGCACGTCGAGCATGGCCGAGCGCGTAGTTCGCATGACGACCGCGGCCATCGCCACGCCCAGGGTGATCGACGGGAAGATCAGGAATTTGAGATTGCCGAGCGGATCCTGGAACAGGTCGATGTAGCCGCCGGTATTGGGCATCCATCTGAGGTAGCGGGCGAACAGGAGTATGGCCAGGGTTCCGAGCCAGAAGTTCGGCAGCGCCAGGCCGATCAAGCCAAAGCCTCTGGCCGTCAGATCCCAACCCGATTGGGGCCGCAGCGCCGAGACGAGGCCAAGCGGAACGCCGAGCAGCAGGGCGATCACGGCAGCGGCTATCGCAAGCTCGATGGTGACCGGCAGCCGCGTTGCAATCTCAGACGTGACCGGCTGGCCCGACCGAATGGAGAAACCCGCGTCGCCGCGCAGGAGCGAGCCGAGCCAGTTCAGGTACTGCAGGTGCAGCGGCTGATCGAGGCCGAACAGGGCACGCATCCGCGCGGTCTGCTCCGCGGTGAGGGCCGTTGAGGTGCCGAGGCGGGCCGTGATGGCATCGCCCGGGATCAGCCGCAGAAACAGGAACGTGACCACAGAGACGCCCAGGAGCGTAAGTGGAAGGCTTAACGCCCGCTTGAGCAGATACCCGGTCACGGCTTACGGGCGGAGCGCCGCGGCAGCCCGGGGGTGAAGGGGGCCGCGCCCCCTCGCCGCGGAGCGGCGTCCCAAAGCGCACGAAGAGCGCCGCGGAGCGGCGTCCCAAAGCACGTACAAGCCCTACTTATCGAGCCAGGTCTGGCGGAGGAAGGTGATGTTCCCCGTCGGGATATGCGCGAAGTCCTTGGTGGTGTTCTGGTACGCGACGTAGTCGCGGCCCACCCACAGCCACAGGAACGGTGCTTCGTCGACCAGCGTGCGCTGCACCTGGTCATACAGCGGCTTCCTTTGCGCCGGGTCGGCAAGCGTGCGCGCTCGCTTGATGGCGTCGCTGACCGTGGGGTTCTGGTAGGAGGTGACGAAGTTCAAGTTTCCGTCGGTCGTGAAGTAGCGGAAGATGTAGTAGTCGGGGTCAGCGTTGCCACCATTGAGCCCGGGTGACATGTCGAAGTCCGCCTTCAGCCAGCGATCGACCCACTGGTTGAACTCGAGCAGCTCGATATTCATCTTGATGCCGACTTCCGACAACTGCTGCTGCACCAGCTGCGCGACGTCTTTGGCATAGGCCGGCTCGCTGGTCTGGGTCAGCATCGTGAACTCGATCGGCCCCACATTCGCTTCCTGGAGTAGCTGCTTCGCCTTGTCGACATCGCGCTTGTAGCTGGGATACTCGCTCGTATTCAGCGCGAACTGCGTCAGCGCGGGCGCAATCGGACCAGTAATCTGGCCCTCACCCAGCGCGACGGCGTCGATGATCTGCTGGCGGTCCACCGCGTACGAGATCGCCTGGCGAACCTTGACGTTGTCGAACGGTTTCCGCTTGGTATTGATGAACACCAGGTTGTAGTTGGGGCTGGGTTTGGCGTCGAGGGTGATGCCCTGCTCCTGGCGCAGGCTCTGCGCTGTCCTGGCATCCTCGATGAGCGCCATATCAGCGGCCTTCGTTCGTAGCGCCGCCACGAGTCCTGCCTGGTCGGGGACCACGTTGATGCGCACGGCGTCGAGATAGGGCAGGCCAGACAAGTAGTAGTCCTTGTTGGCGTCCAGCAGCATGTAGTTGTCGGGGACCCACTCGGACAGCTTGAAGGGTCCCGAGCCAATCGCGGCTTCCTTCTTCGAGAGGTCGTTGTTGTTGGCCTGCGCGACCTTCTGGGACACGATCGACGCATTCGGAGTGGCCATGTACGGCAGGATGGTGACGTTCGACTGCTTCAGGTTGAAGACCACCGTGCGATCGTCGGTCGTGGTCACGCTGTCGATGTCGGCGAACAGGCTTTTGGCCACCGAGCCGTCGACGGTCAGGATGCGGTCGAAGGTGAACTTGACGTCGGCCGCCGTCACCGGATCACCGTTGTGGAACTTGGCCTGGCGCAGTTTGAAGGTGAACGTCTTGCCATCGCCCGAGACCGTCCACGACTCGGCCAGATCGGGCTGAACCGCCAGGTCGGGCGTGAGCGACGTGAGGCGGCTGTAGACCAACTCGAACACGCGATGGCTGGTGAACGCAGGCACTTTCTGCGGATCCAGATTGGTGACCTCACCGGCGCGAGCCAGGATCAGCGTGCCACCACGCTTGCCCGCTTGTGGGGCGGGCGTCAGCGTCGGACTGACCGAGGCCGCCGCGGGACTGGGTGACGCGGCCGCGACTGGTGAGGCGGCTGGCTTGACCGCCGGCGACGGTGACGCCGCGGCGACTGGGCTGGCGGCAGGTGAGGCCGCAATGGCTGGTGAGGCGGCAGGTTTGGCCGCGGCCGTAGTCGGCGCGGGTGCGGGCGGAGTAGTCGGCGAGGGCGCGGCAGCCGGTTGGCAGGCGCTCAGCACGAGGACGAGGGCCGGCAACACGCCGCGCAGCAAGTAACTCAACAGTCGGCTCACGAGGTGGGGGCTCCTTCTGCTCAGCATCAGAGCATATCTGCCGATACTCGAACGACGATGGACCTGCCCGCGACCCCTGCCTCCGCGCTGCCCGACGATCACGACTCCGCCGCCGTTCTGGCCCGCGCCATGCTGCGCTGGGCGGGTGGCACAGAGAGCTCGGCGGTGCTCCTGCACGCCGCCACCAGCATGCTCGTGCTGGAAGGTACGGATGCGCAGCAGGCGCTGCCGCCACTCGGGACAGCCGTTGAGGTGGACACCGATCAGCGCCAGGTGTCAGGTCGGCTGGCCGAGCACGGCCGCGGTGGCCGCTTCCTGGTGTCGCTGGGCGAGCGCCCGGTGCGGCGCTCATCGCGACTGCGGGTCAGCCTGCCGGCGACGCTGCGCAGCCCCGCGCTGCCGGAATCGCTGGCGGTCGAGATTTCCGACCTCACCACGGGCGGTGCACGCATTCGCGGCGTCGAGCTGCCGGTGGGAAGCCAGGTCACGCTCGATTTTGTACCGCCCGGGCGCGAGCAGCCGGTCACGGTCCGCGCCAGCGTGGCGCACGGTACGCACAACGGCACGCGGCCATGGATCGGCGTCACCTTCCGCCTGGTGGCGATGCGCGGCGGCCGCTAGTCGTTCGACTGATAAAACTCAGGATGAGCGGGCGCGGATCCGCTCCACGATCGCCTGTTGTTTGGCGCTCAGTTGGCGCCCTGAGCGCAGCAGATTGGAAATCGACTTCAGAAAGTTGCGCTCCCAATCGTCGTGCGCCACCAGACCGCTGAGCAGCGCAGGTGTCGCGGGCGCTGGTCTGCCGAGTGAGTCCGCGGCGGCGACGTCGCCGTTGGTCGCACCCAGGCGGGACAGGTAATCAGCGCGCTCGTTGCCCGCGATCCCGGCGTGGCCCGGCACCCATTCCGCCTTGAGTGTGAGCGCCTTGGCGGCGAGCACGCGGTTGATTTCGAGCCAGATGTCTGCGTTCGCGCGCGCCTTCATGGTGCGGTCGAGGATGCCTAGCGTGATGCGTGAATCGGAGCGGATCAGCAGCGTGGCGCCGCCGGGCACCCACTCGAGAGCGCCCAGCACCGCCAGCGCTTCGGCACGGTTGTTGGTAGTGGCGGCCAGATGGCCCCACAGGTCCCACTGGTGGTCGCCGTCAAGGAAGGTGCCCCAGCCACCCGGGCCAGGGTTGCCGATGCATGCGCCATCGGCATACGCGATGTACGGACCAGCGCCATCGTGCGCAGGCAGCTGCAAACGCAGGGCCGCGAGGCGGTCTTGAAATTCGGCCAGGTTGTCCTCAGGCTTTGCCACTGGGCAACCCCAAGACGCGACGCGCGTTCCCCAGCAGGATCTTCTGATGTACCTCGTCGCGGAAACCCGCCGCCGGGAAATCGTCCAGCCACCGCTCGGGCGTGATGAACGGGTAGTCGCTGCCAAACAGCATCTGATCCTGGAGCAGGGTGTTGGCGAACTGGACGTACTGTGGCGGGATGTATTTCGGCGAGTAGCCGCTGAGATCGAGGAAGACGTTGCTCTTGTGGCGGGCAACGGCCAAGCCCTCGTCAGCCCACGGCCACGATGGGTGAGCGGCGATGATGGTGAGATTCGGAAAGTCGGCGGCCAGATGATCGAGGTAAATCGGTCGGGTAAAGTCGAGCCGTTGACCGCGACCCCCCGGTGTGCCCGCACCCGCGGCCATCATGCCCGTGTGAAACAGCACTGGCACCCGTAACTCGGCAGCGGCTGCGAACAGCGGCGCAAAGCGCGGGTCGTTGGGGTAGAACGCCTGCCTGCCCGGGTGCAGCTTCATCCCGCGCAGCCCCAGCTCGCGCACGGACCGCTGCAGCTCGCGCACTGCTAACTCGCCTTTCCACGGGTCGATGCCCGCGAAGCCGACAAACACGTCCGAATGCTTCTGGCAGGCAGCCGCCAGCTCATCGTTGGGATACGCGGGTACGCCAGTGGTCGTCTCGGCGTCGGCGCCGAGCAGCACCGCGAACACGTCGAGCTTGCGATAGCGCTCGGCGGTCGCATCCAGATCCTCGTCTGGCCGCTTGCCGCGGAAGAAGCGCGCCGCGTCTGCTGGATCGCCTGCCCATGCCCGCGCGACCCGCTCGTCGCACGGGTGGACGTGAAAATCGATAGCCCGCACTACTTCAGGCTACGTCGGGGCGGGCTGAGGCGAGCTCGGTGCTCACGAGCGGACGATGCAGGTTGCCAATCGCGTGCGGCACCGGCACTCGGAGCACGAAGCGAGCACCGCTGCCGCGCGGACTCTCGGCGGTCAGCTCTCCGCCATGCGCCAGCACGACCGCGCGGGCAATGGCCAGTCCCAAGCCCATGCCGCCCGGACCACCGCTGGCACGGCCTTCGACGCGGAAGTAGCGCTCGAACACTCGGGGCAGGACTTCGAGTGGAATGCCTGGCCCCGAGTCAGTCACGGCCACTTCATAACTCCCCAGGAGCGGCGGCGCGACGTCCACGCGCACCCAACCGTTGCTGCCCGCGTACTTGAGCGCATTCTCGACGAGGTTGCCGAGCGCTTGGGTCAGCCGAATCGGGTCCCCGTACAGCGGCAGCGGACCGACTGGCAGGCGGACTTGCAGGCTGATACCGCGGCGCCGCGCCTCGGGCGTCCACTCGTCGAGGGTGCCGCGCACCAGCTCCGCGAGATCCATGTCCTGGGCATCGACGCGCAGCCGACCACCCTCCCAACGGGCGAGCTCCAGCAGGTCGTCAGCCAGCCGAGTGAGACGCCGCGTGTGCCCGACCAGCCCGCCAATCAACCGCTCCGCCAGCGCAGGATTCGCTTCGGCGGCGCCGAGCTCGAGCGCTTCGGCCGCGGTTTGCATCGCGGACGCCAGCGAGTGCAGCTCGTGCGAGACATCCGAGGCGAACTCGCGTCGGGCTTGCTCGTGCACCCGCAGCTGATCGGCCAGGCTGTTGAACGCCTGGACAAGGGTGCGGATCTCGTCGGTGCTGCCGCGCGGCTCTGGCAAGCGGGCAGGAAACGCACTCGTGGCTTGCGGGCCGAAGGGCAGGCCCGCGGGCCGCCGATTCGCCAGGTGCAGCGCCGCCTGAGCTACCTGACCAGCGGGGCGGGCCACCGAGGTTGCCAGCAGGAAGGCTGAAAATGCGGCGACCAGCGTGGCGCCGACCGCCACGAGCAGCGTCGTCGCATTCAGTCGACCGGCGATGGCCTGCAGCTCGTCCAGGGTGGATGTCGCTTCCAGCGCGCCAACGATCTCGTCGTTGGCGGTGACAGGCACCGTCACACGCACCGTGTCGTAGCCACCGATCAACTGCCCGCTCGGGTCGATGACCATGCTCGCGCGACCGCCAAGGGCATCGCGCAGCGTGACCCCGTCCGTCGGGACACCCGCATCGGTCGTAACCACCATCGCTCCCTGCAAGTCGACGACGGCGAACCGCACGTGGGTCATCGTCGCGCTGGCCCCGACATAGTTCTCGATCGCCGGGCGGTCCCCGTGCGCGAGTGGCTCGCTCACCGCTGCCGAGAGCAGGCGCGCCTGATCAGCCAGGTCGAGGCCCACCCGGTCACGCAAGCCGCTCCGCAGCGTGTTGGCGGTGTACACCGCCGACGCGGCGACGCCAATCAACGCCAGGCAGGCGTAGGTCGTCGCCAGCCGGCCACGCAACGTGCGGAACGGGTTCCTGACCATAGCTTCAGCACTCTTCCGACGATCGTTCCTCGGCCAGGCGGTAGCCTACTCCGCGCACGGTGTGCAGGTACATCGGTCGGCTCGGGTCCGGCTCGATCTTCTTGCGGATCATGCGGACATAGACGTCCAGCGCGCGTTCATCGCCATAGAAAGACGGGCCCCAGACGCTGGCGAACAACTGCTGGCGCTCGACAACACGACCCGCGGCCTCGGCGAGCAACCGCAGGATGTCGAACTCGCGCGCGGACACCTCGATCACACGACCATCACGGGTGAGGCGGCGCATGCCCGTGTCGACACGCAACGCGCCAACCAAAAACACGCCGTGGCTGGCGTCGCTTGGCCCGGTGCCGGTCGGGCTGCGCCGAATCTGTGCCCGAATCCGCGCCAGTAGCTCGCCGTGGCTGAACGGCTTGGTGAGATAGTCATCAGCGCCGGCGTCCAGCCCAGTGATCTTGTCGATCTCGTTGCGCCGCGCGGTGAGCATGATGATCGGCACGTTTGAACCGGCGCGAAGGCGGCGAGCGACCTCGACGCCACTCAGATCGGGCAGCGCTACGTCGAGCAACACGGTGTCGGGCGCTGGCTGGCTGCGGGCAACGGCGAGCGCTTCGGCCCCCGTCGAGGCCAACTCGACGACGTAGCCCTCCTGGCGCAGGATGAACGCCAGCGACTCGGCCTGGAGTGGATCGTCTTCGACAACAACGACTCTGCCCGAGGCTGGAGCCGTATCATGTAGCTCACTCATGGGCGCACTTCAGCCGTATCACCTGATCGTCATCCTGGTCATCGTTCTCATCATCTTTGGGCCTGGCAAAATTGCCGATCTGGGGAAATCCGTAGGCGAGGGCCTGCGCGAGCTGAGGAAGGCCTCCGACCCCGGCGCCGGTCATAGCGGGGCCGATCATAGCGGGTCAGCGACCTCCTCGGTTGCGGCGGCGCGAACCTGTCCCAGCTGCCACGGCGCGGTGGCTACCAGCGACAAGTTCTGCGGCCACTGCGGCACTAGCGTTCCCGCCTAGCAAGCATCGCCCGCGGCGAACTCAAAACCGCTCGTATGCGGTGCATCGCGCCTCCAGACATGGAATCTTAGCGTCAGACCGTTACCGCACCTTCACCTGGGCTTAACTTAGCTTTAAGATAGCTTTCACCTGACGTACTGTCCGGCTGAGGACAATCCCGGTGGCTGCTCGGGGATGACCCGAACGGTCAGTGTCAGCGCGGGGGTGAATGCCTCCAACTCCCCTAAGCCCCAGCGCTGGCTGATGAGGCTGGAGTTGCACCGTGCGGGGGTGCTTCTCCAGCCTTACGTCGTTAATGGGCGACCGTAACGCAAGCGCCGCTAACGCTGGACGCTATTGCTCAGCCTCCGGCGGGCGGGTACCGTTGATAGCAGGAGGCACTTCGCCGCCGCGATTTGTGAAGGGGGAACCGTAACCGCCTTGGCCACCATGTCTACTACCGCTGGCATGGCCCGCACGAGCACAGGAGATGTGTCCATTCCGTTCGTCATCGGCGCCTCGTCAGCAGGCACCGTCATCGAGTGGTACGACTTTTACCTGTACGCCTTACTCACGCCATTCCTCGCCCCGCTGTTCTTTCCCGCGGATAACCCGACCACCTCATTGCTGAGCGGGTTCGCGGTCTACGGCGCGGGCTTCGCCGTACGTCCCTTCGGCGCGCTCGTCTTCGGTCGCATCGGCGACGTCATCGGTCGCAAATATGCGTTCCTGTTGACCGTCAGCATCATGGGTGGCGCGACCTTCATCGTCGGACTCTTGCCCACGTACGCGCAGATCGGCGTGCTGGCACCGGCGATTCTGGTGCTCCTGCGACTGCTGCAGGGCCTGGCGCTGGGTGGCGAGTACGGCGGCGCCGCGATTTATGTGGCTGAGCATGCGCCGGATGGCAAACGCGGCCTCTACACATCCTGGATCCAGACCACGGCCACGGTGGGCATGTTCGCCGCACTCGGCCTCATCTTGATCGCCCGCCTTTCGGTAGACGCGAACACGTTCGCGGTGTGGGGCTGGCGCGTGCCGTTCCTGATCTCGTTCATCCTGGTCGGCGGTGCGCTGTACATCCGTATGAAACTGCAGGAAACGCCGCTGTTCCAGCTACTGAAGGATCGTGGCCGCACCACGACGAGCACCTCGACATGGGCTAAGGAAAGCTTCAGCGGCAACAAGGTCGGCATCATCCTGCTGGTCCTCATCGGCATGACTGCTGGCCAGGCCGTGGTGTGGTACCAGGGTCAGTTCCAGGCGTTGTTCTTCCTGACCACCCTGATGAAGGTCTCTTTCGTCCAGGCCTATACGATCCTGCTGATCTCGATCGCACTGGCCACGCCGTTCTTCATCTTCTTCGGCTGGTTGTCGGACCGCATCGGCCGCAAGGTCATCATCCTGGGCGGCTGTTTGATCGCGGCGGTCACGTACGTGCCGATCTATCAAGCGATGGTCGCCAGTGCCAACGTGACGCTCGACGCCGCGGGCAAGATCGCCAGCGCGAACCCGAACATGCCAGTCATGATTGCGCTGGTATGGATTCAGATCGTCTACGTGACGATGGTCTACGGACCGATCGCGGCGTTCCTGGTCGAGTTCTTCCCGGCCAACATCCGCTACACCTCGCTGTCGATTCCCTATCACCTGGGCAATGGCGAGTTCGGTGGCTGGCTGCCGTTCATCCAGACGGGCATCGTGGCGTCCACCGTCGCCGGCGCGGGGTTCGTGCCGTGGTTCGGCGTGTTCGACCTGCGTTTCCTCAATCCCACGGGCGATCCGAATGGGCAGTTGTATGCGGGCCTGATCTACACGATCACGGTGGCGGTGATCACGGTCATCGTCGGGGGGTTGTTCATTCCCGAGACGAAGGACCGCAAGATCTGGGAGGAGGTCCACGAGCAGGAGGTGATTGGCACGGCGAGCGCGCCAGCTATTCCCTAGGTTCTCCGTTTTCTTCTCACGAACGGCCTCGTGGATGCCGCTGATGCCAAGCAGCGCATTCGCGAGGCCGTTTGGCGCCGCCTCGACTCGGAAGGCATCTCGACGTTCCCGCGGCCCGTGCGCGGCCGAATCCCGAATGTGCGCCTGGCTGACCGCGCGGCCGAGATGCTGGCTTCAACGCCCGAATGGGCCCGTGCTCGCATCGTCAAAGTAAATCCGGATGCGCCTCAACGCGCGGTCCGAACACTTGGCCGCGTGCCCGACGACGTCGTGATCGCTACGACCGTCCACGATGCGCAGCTCGTCGAAGCGATTCCGCACGAGGCATTCGACGTGACGCTCGACCTGATCTGCACACCCACTGGGGTGATCCGCGCCGCGAAGCGTGGCGCACGCCCAGGTGGCGTCCTGTGGGACGTCCTGCCCGCCGAACGCGCAAGGACATGCCGATCCTGGAAGAGCTCTATCGAAGACGTGAGCGCGCTTAGACTTTTGAGGACAGGATGATTTCGGCCGACCTCGTTTCTCGCGTGCTGCAGATCATCCTGATCGACCTGGTGCTCAGCGGCGACAACGCGGTCGTCATCGGCATGGCGGCGCATCCGTTGCCGCGCAAGCAACGGCGTATCGCGATCCTCGTCGGCGGTGGCGCTGCCATCGTGCTGCGCATCACTTTGACCAGTGTGGCGGCGATGCTGCTGGGATTACCGGCGCTCAAGGCCGTTGGCGGCCTGGTGCTCTTGTGGATCGCCTTCAAGCTGCTCGAGGAAAACGAGCCGGGCGGCGGGACCAAACAGGCCACGACGTTGTTCGGCGCGATCGGCACCATCTTGCTGGCCGACTTCATCATGAGCCTCGACAACGTGCTCGGAGTGGCCGCCGCGTCACACGGTGACGTGGTGCTGCTGATCTTCGGCCTCGTGTTCAGCATGGCCATCCTGATGGTCGGCGGCAGTGTGTTCGCGGAGCTCGTTGATCGGCTGTGGTGGCTGGCCTACCTGGGCGCCGCCGTCATTGCCTGGACCGGCATCGACATGCTGCAGGAGGACGCGCTGGTCCTGCCGTTCGTCGCGCTGCCCGATCTCGCGCGGGTGCTCGTCGATGCGGTTGGAGCCGCGGTGCTCGTGGTAGTCGCGCACCGCGCGCATGGCCGCACGCTGGCACCGACGCTCAGCGGTCAGCCTGAAGGAAGTCCACGATGATGCGTGCCGCCTCCGCGATCGCCGTCTCGATCGGCTCCCGCTGTTCGGGACGAAAGCTCGCCAGAACGTAGTCCGCCGCGTCCTGCGAGCCCGGCGGTCGGCCGATGCCGATGCGCAGCCTGCGGAAATCGCTGGAGCCAATGTGGTTGATGACGTCGCGCAAGCCGTTGTGGCCACCGTGGCCACCGCCCTGCTTGTCGTTAACTTCGCCCAGCGGAAGGTCCAATTCATCGTGCACCACGAGCAGGTGGTCCGCGGTGGGCCGCCAGCGCTCGACCGCCTTGAAGACGGTGGTGCCGCTGTCGTTCATGTAGCCTTCTGGCAGGACCATGCCCGAGCGGGACATCGGGATGGGAATGAGCCCGGGCGCCTCGCGCAGGCTGAGCTGTCGGATCGCCTCTCGGACCGCCTGCGCGCCGACGTTGTGGCGCGTGCGCCAATACTGCCGCTCGGCATTCCCCAGCCCCACGACAACGCGGCTGGTCGGGTTGCCTGTGGCAAGACGGTTCCGCGCGGGCACTGCTACTGAGTGTGCCGCTTAAATGAAAAGGGCCGGGCCCTCCACGCCAGCGTGGAGGGTCCCCCGGCGCCTCTTCGCGGTTTTGTGAGCGGCTTACTTCTTGCCGTTGCCGTTGCTGGCCAGGGTCGGGGTGCCGACCTGTACCTGGATCTGGCGCGGCTTGGCGTGCTCCGCCTTCGGCATGGTCAACAGCAGCAGGCCGTTCTTGTACATGGCCTCGACCCGCGCCGGATCCACCGCGGCGCCCAGTCGCAGCGAGCGGCGAAACTTGCTGGGACCTGGATTAAACTCCTGCCAGATCGGCTTGGTGCCCTCGGGCACCTGGAAAGTCAGTTCGCCCTCGATGGACAGCATGTCATCGTGGACGGTGACGTTGATGCTCTGCTCGTCCAAGCCTGGTGCCATCAACGCGGCCTGGTAGCCCTCGTTGGTCTCCCAGACATTGACCGGCAGCGTCTGGAACCCAGCCGAGCCGTCGCCATTGCTGGCCGCGTACTGCGGGCCAAAGGCCTCATCAAACACGCGATCCACCCACTGGCGGATTGGGGCATTCGTGGTATACGGGCGAGTGCGCCACAGATCGATAGCCATATCCTTGCAACCTCCCTCGATCAGTAACTGATCTTGCCCACATGATGCGCAGTCGTTTGTTAGAGACGAATTGACGCCATATAAGAGGGCCGCAAGCGGTCTGTTAGAAGCGCGTTAGCGGGTACTCTTGAGGGCGGTGATACCCGCGGAGCTGCTCGGCATCGATCTCGGGACGTCATCGGTCAAAGTCGGGCTCTTTGCTCGCGACGGTCGGTTGCTGAGCTTCGCCCGCCGCGGCCACGACCTGGTGAACACGGGCGCTGAGGCCGATCCCGAGCAGTGGTGGTCCGCGACCGCGGACGCCATCCGCGAAGCCGCCAGCGACCTCGATCTTCGCGAAGTGCAGGCTGTGTGCGTCGGCGGCCAGGGCCCGACGCTCGTGCTGGTCGATGCCGACGGGCGAGCGGTCAGGCCAGCCCTGACCTGGATGGACACGCGCTCCACCGCACAGAGCGCCCGCCTGGCTGAACGCCTGGGCAACGATCGCGCCGCCTTTTCGCTTGTGCCGCGGCTGCTGTGGATGCAGGAGCATGAGCCTCAGGCGCTGGAAAAGGCGCGTTGGGCGCTCCAGGCGTGGGACTTCGTCGCCGCGCGTCTGGCAGGCGGTCGAACCGCCGCCGCGTCGACCTTCGCGGGTGACGAGGTATGGCGTCAGGATTGGCTGGCGGCAGCTGGACTGGACGGGAGCCCGCTCATCCCACCTGCGGTCGACGCCGGCCAGACATATGCCGAGACTGGCGGCGAGTGGGCCGAAGAGGCAGGCGTCCCGCGCGGCGTGCCCATCGTGGGCGGCATGAACGACGGTGTGGGCAGCATCGTCGGCGCGGATGGCAGCGTGGTCGGCCGCGCGACCGACCCGGGCGGTGCAGCAGGCGGGCTGGCGCTGTGTTGGCCGGAGCGACTGTCGGGCCCAGGCGTGGACTGCTGGGCAGGCCTCGTTCCCGGCACGTACATCATCGGCGGCGCCTTTGTCGCGGGTGGCCGTGCCATGGACTGGTGGGCCTCAATTGCCGCTGAGGGCGACATGCTGCGCACCCTCCAGCTGGCCGAGATCGCGCCGCCGGGCGCAGGCGGCCTGGTATGTCTGCCCTTTCTGGCCGGTGAGCGCTCCCCCATCTGGGACCCGACCGCGAGCGGCGCCATCCTCGGCCTGCGCTTCGAGCACGGCTCCAGCCACCTTGCCCGCGCAGTCCTCGAAGGGACCGCGTACGAGCTGCGGCTGCTCGCCGAAGCCGTGCTCGATACGGGCGCGCGCATTGACGAGCTGCGGGTGTGCGGCGGGCAAGCCCAGAGTCGACTGTGGAACCAGATCAAAGCCGACGTGCTCGGCCTGCCCGCGAGCGTGCCGCGGCTGCCGGAGGTCGCGCTGATGGGCAACGCCATCTGCGCCGCGCTCGGCGCGGGCTTCTACGACGATCTGCAGAGCGCGGCGGCGGCGATGGTCCAGGTGGGAGAGGTTCTCGAGCCCAATTCGGCGACCCGCGCGACCTACGACGAGTTGTTCGGGGTCTACCGCCAGGCGTATTCGGCGTTGAAGCCGTTCTTCACGCCACTGCGGCGGGTCACGTGATCTCGATCTGGCTCACCCACTTCACCCACTGGTAGCCGCGCCGCCCAGGAACCACCAGCCGCACCGGGAATCCGTGCCCTGGGGATAGTGGCGCCTCACCCACATGGGTCGCCAGCAGCAGTTGATCCAGGACATCCGGGGGGAGGACGATGCGGTGTCCCGTTGTGGACTGCACGGTGATCTGGCTGACTGCCGAAGCGAGACCGGCGCGCTCCAGCACGCTCAGCAGCGGCACACCAGTCCACACCTGCTCGGTCCACCAGCCACTCGTGCAATCGAGGACCTCCTGCATCGTGCGCGTCGGGAATGCCGCCAGATCGTCCAGAGTCAGGGTCGCGGACACCAGGCCGCTGAGCTGCAAGCGCCAGACGGCAGCGTCAATGAGAGGTACGGCATCGAACAGCCAGATCTCGGCGGGAAAGGGACTGCCCACCACCGGGCTCACGGGCTTCGAGCCGGTGAAGCGGCGATCTCCCAATCGTGTAGCCTGCCAGCCCACCACGGACGCGAGGGAGAGAACCGCGACGCGGACGGCCGCGCGGCGGGACCACACGGGCGCGCTGACGCGATTGGCGCGCCGCCGGCGCAGCGCGTGGAGGGCCACGAACGGCAGGAGCCCGATGCCGACGAAGACGTGGATATTCAGCGGCGAGTAACCCCACAGCAGGTCCCACGAGATCAGCCCCAGGGTCCAGGCCACGCCGATCGTGACGCCGAGGACCAGGCCAATGGCGCCGAGCGCGCCCCACAGGACCGATCGGTCCCACGGTTTCTTGCGCAGTCGCCTGGTCAAGGAAGCGCGGATCACGGCTTGCTTCCAGACCAGGAGCATGAGCAGGACGGCCACGCCCATGACGCGGTGCAGGTCGTACAGTGGCGCCGCGGCCGCGACCGGCAGGGCCCAGCCGAACACGCCGGTCAGGACCAGCGTCAGGATGAGCCCGAGAAGGAGATCGTTGGTCAGTCTCCGGGGCATGTCCTACTGGAGTCTCAGGAGGTAGGCGCCGATCAGAGCGAAGCATGCCGCGCTCCACGTGAAGGTCAACGCGGCAGCGATGATGGCGCCCTGCAGCGTGGCCGTGAATCCTCTAGATCGCAGCCAGACGCCGAACGGCAGGAGATAGACCAGCTGGATAAGTCCGATCAGGACCGCTGCCGCGGTCGCGTAGCGGAACGGCATGAACGCGAGAGCTACTGCGACCACTACGTTGACAAGGAGCACCACGCCACAGCCAGCCAGCACGTCGCCCTTTTGCGGAACCTCCCGTCGCTCCGATGCCGCCGCTGCCTCCTCTTCGAAGATCCCGCGAATCAGCTCATCATCGGCGTCGGTCGCCGGGCGGCCAGTGCGCTGAGCTTGCTCGTGCCACTTCTCCACCAACTGGTCAGGCGTGAGCGATGCGTCGCGGCGCAGAGACCGCCGCACAAACTTCAGCAGAAGCGGATCCCGCTCAACCAAACGCGCAAGCTCGGGGCGGGAGCGCGGGATGGGATCCACGGGCTGGGTCACGGGGCTGCGCTCGCGGCTTCCTCCCGCCGCCGCAAGGGCGCCAGCACCTCCTCCTCCAGATGGTCGCGGTAGAAGAGGTTGTAGGTATCGAAGGGGATCAGTCGGCCGTCGGGGTGGACGATGTGGACGCAGGTCTTCTTTACCGAGCGGACGTCAAACGAATAGGCGTCGATGAACTGCACGATCAGCACGCGGAACACGTTTTCGTAGGACAACCCGGCGGGCACCGCCACCTGGGGCAAGCAGCACAGCAAGTCCCGCAGGCTCCCCGCTTGCGTTTGCGGCGAGTGGTTCGTCGCGAACAGCGTGAACACCGCGTCGCGGAGCACCGCGTCCTGCTCGTACAGAACGGTGTTGCGGCCGCCGTTGATCAAGACCTCAGGCGGGATCAGGCCACTCAGGAAGCACCCGATGCGGCCGATCCCGATGCCCACCGCCATCGGCACGACGAACAGATCGCCCGTTGGCGTGGTGATGCCCAGGCGGCGCTTCGCGTACTCGACCGCGGCGATCGCACCGACCAGTCCACCAACGATGCTCTTGCCGCCCACCAGAAACTGCGGATCCAGTGCGTGCTCAAGCATAAGCGCCGGCTCGGACAGCCAGTACACGATCTTGCTGCCGACCGCGGCGCCGACGAACGCGGCCGCAACCACCCACCAGCGCTCGTCGACCGACAGCGGATCGCCCGAGCGCCGCTTGAGCACGGCGTACAGGCGAGCGCCAGCGAGATACGCAAGCGTCTCGAAGAGCCAGTGCGGATGGATCAGCACCGGCCCGAGCCGCAGGTAGAGCGGCAGATCAAGCGACATCCGCGGCGCATCCGCTCATCGCGGAAGCGCCGCCAGTGTAGCCGCTACGCGCGAGCGTCGATATGGATGCCCTGGCCGGGCAGGTTCACGCTGCCAGCCGGTGGTGCGCTGGCCAGCAGTGCAGCGACCACGTCGGCCCCCTGCGCTTTCGCCTGCGAGAGCACCAGGCCCTTAACCGCCAGTTGGACGGCGGGACCGAGTTGCGAAGGAGCCATGTCCATAGCCAACTATCGGCCGCTCACCCGCCTGACCTGAGCCAGGAGCGGCTCCCGTGGTCCAACAGTTCCTGCTCGGTCACCCACCGAGCCAGCTGGGCGCGCGACTGAATCTCCAGTCTGGCGAAGATGCGCTCGAGATGCGTTTCGACCGTTCGCTCGGTCACCACCAGCCGTTCGCCGATCTGACGATTGCTCAGTCCCGCGGCGACCAGGTCGGCGACCTCGAGCTGGCGCGGCGACAGCGGACTCCCCTGTATGAGCGGCACGGCTTGCAGATGCTTTGCGTTGGCACCCGGGAGCAGCCGCAGCGTGCTTTCCGCCGCTGCTCGCAGCTGCGCCGCCTCGTGCGTGAGCGCCGCGGCCCGCGACGCCAGAGCCGCGGCTCGAGCGCACAGCGCCTCGATCTGCGCGACCAGCCGCGGATCGACCTCTCCGGAAGGCTCGCGGGTGGGCTGCCTATAGAGCTGCACGACAGTCGCGACCGTACAGGCGTCTCGCGCTGTCGACCATGAGGTTCCACAGAACCAATCCACAGACTCGCAAGTCAGCGCCCGTCGACTCGCAAGAAGCGCCGACAAAACTCGCAAACCCGGTGGGCCCTTGACGATGGGTGTACTCTGCGCGTTGTCTTGGGGGGAGAGCGGGGGTGAGCTCTCACAGATCTGACGCACAGAACTTCGAGCCGGTTACTGCCGATTCGCGATCATTTGGCGCAAAAATCCGCGAATACCGGGTTGCCGCTGCGTTCACACAGGAAGAGCTGGCCGAGCTCGCTGGGATCAGCACCCGCTCGGTGAGCGATCTGGAGCGTGGCCTGTATCAGGCACCCCACCGCGACACCGTCGCCCGCCTGGCGATAGCACTGCGACTGTCTGCCGAAGCTGCCGAGCAGCTCGAGGCGCTTGTCCCGCGTCAACGCGGGCCCGGTGCGTTGGCCCAGCAGCCAACCGCGGGCGCGGTTTCCCTGCCGACCGGCATCGTGACCTTCCTCGCCGCGAGCTCGTACGTGAGCGAGCACTCCGCACAGGCTCTGCTCGGGCAAGTGCAACTAGCGCTCGACGAACAGGCGCGGGTCGTGGAGCGGTGCGTCGCCCGCAACGGAGGAACCCTCGTACCCATCCAGGGAGCCGTGGAGGGCTTGTTGGCGGTGTTTCGCACGGCGTCCGACGCCGTCAGCGCGGCGATCGATATCCAACACGTGCTGTCCGAGGCATCGCCTTCCGAGCCAATGGTCAAGCTGCGCCTGGGACTTCACACCGGCGAAGCCGATGTGCGTGACGGCAACTATTACGGCAGCGCGCTCACCCGCTGCTTGCGCCTGGGCTCGCTCGCCTTAGGCGGACAGACGCTGGTCTCCGAAGCCACGACACAGTTGGTCGCGCATGCGCTCCCCCAGGGCGGCAGCCTGCAGGACGTCGGGGAACACCATTTTGGCGGCGTGCTGCGTCCGGAACGGGTGTACCAGCTCCTCACACCGGGCACCTCCAGCGATACGCCACTGGCCCAGCGGCTTACGCCGCTGGCGCGCCACTGCGACATCGTTATCCACGCAGCCATCGACCAGCGACTGGTGTTCTTCCTCGGCCAGGACACCATTGACGATGAGCTCGCGCATGGATTGGCCACCAGTTTCGGCTATCCCGCGGGAGCGCCACACGAGCTCGCGCGCGTGGCGCAGTACGTATCGACGATGGCCGGCCCCGGCCCGCTGTACGAAAGGCTGCACTCGCTGCTCGATCGGAACTACCAGCCGAACTGTCTGCTGGCGTTCCTGGCCGGGCTGCCGCGCATGCTGGCCGACAGCGGGTTCGCGGAACGCTACCCGCTCATCGTGACAACCCGCTACGACGACTCGCTCGAGCAGGCATTCGAGGCCGCGGGGGAGCCATTCGACCTGGTCACCTACATCGCCGACGGCGAGCAGCGCGGGCAGTTCGTGCACCGCACACCCGACGGACGGCCGCGCGTGATCGATCGCCCGAACAAGTATCCGAGGCTGTCCGAAAACCAAACGATCATCCTGAAGGTGCACGGCGCGATCGACCGCGCCAACCCTGAGCAGGATTCGTTCGCGGTGACCGAGGACGACTTCCTCGATTACATGCCCGGTGACCTGTCGAGCCTGATCCCAGTGATGGTCGCCGCGCGCTTGCGTAAGAGCCACTTCCTGTTCCTCGGGTACGACGTGCGGGAGTGGAACCTGCGCGTCATCCTGCGCCGCCTGTGGGGCGAGCAACGGCTGCGGTACAAGTCGTGGGCGATCCACTCCGCGTCACCCGAAGCGCTGGAACGCGAGCTGTGGCGCACGCGCGATGTCGATGTCATCGGTGTCGCGATCGACGAGTACGTGGCGGAGCTCGAGGCACGCTTGGCAACCCTCAGACCAGGCGGCCAGCCGGATGGCTAGCCTGAACGGCGCCGGGCGACGCAGCGACGCGCTGCTCACGCCCTACAAGGGACTCATTCCGTATGCGGAAGAGGACGCTGCGTTCTTCTTCGGGCGCGATGCGGAGCGCGATCTCATCGTCGCCAACCTCGGCGCTTCGCGCCTGACGTTGCTGTATGGACCGAGCGGCGTTGGCAAGAGCTCGCTACTGAACGCCGGCGTTGCCTCCCACTTGCGCAGCCAACAGCAAGAGCAGGTGCGCGAGCTAGGCAATCCCGAAGCAGTCGTCGTGGTCTTCAACTCCTGGCGCGACGATCCGATCCGTGGCCTGGGGGAAACGATCCAGTCCACGGTGCGCCACGCATGGGACGCCATGTACAGCCCGGGCATGGCGCAGGTCTCGCCGGCTGAGTCGAGCGCTGGCCCCGCGCGACCGCTGGTGGATGCCCTTCGAGCGGGTGCGGACTTGATCGATGGCGAGCTGATCCTGATCCTGGATCAGTTCGAGGAATACTTCCTGTACCACGGCCACGAAGAGGGCGCCGGGACGTTCGCGGTCGAGTTCCCCCGAGCGGTCAACAGCCCCGCCGTTCGCGCGAGCTTCCTCATCTCGATTCGCGAAGACGCCCTCGCGAAGCTGGATCGGTTCGAGGGTCGCATCCCGCACCTGTTCAACAACTACCTGCGCATCGAGCACCTCGACCGCACCTCAGCGCGCGATGCGATCGAGCAGCCAATCCAGCGCTACAACCAGATCGTCGCGAACGGCCGCGAGAACGGCACGGTCACGATCGAGCCCGCGGTTGTCGAGGCTGTGCTGGATCAAATCGAGACCGGCCGCGTGCTGCTGGGTGAAGCGGGTCACGGTGTGTTCGCGGAGCGGGACGACGATCGGCCCGCGCGAGGCGAGCACGTGGAAACGCCCTATCTGCAGCTCGTGATGCGCCGCCTCTGGTCTGAGGACGTCGAGGCGACAAGCGGTGACGGATCAGCGACCGTTCGCCTCGCGACCCTGGAACGGCTGGGCGGCGCCGAGCGCATCGTGCGTACCCACCTCGATGCCACGATGGAGGCACTCTCGGAGCATCAGCGCGACGTCGCGGCGGGCATCTTCCACTATCTGGTGACGCCATCCGGGAGCAAGATCGCTCATTCCGCGGCGGACCTGGCGGAATACGCCCGACTCACCGAGGCCGAGGTGCGCCCCGTGTTGGAGACCATGGCCGGCTCGACCGCCCGCGTCCTGCAGCCAGTGGCGCCTCCCCTCGATCAGCCGGAGGTCGTGCGCTACGAGATCTTCCACGATGTTCTTGCGCCGGCCATTCTCGATTGGCGCACGCGCTATGCGCAGGGTCAGGAGCGCGCGGCGACCGAGCGGCAGCTGGCGACGGAGCGACGCCGCGTGTGGCGCCTGCGGGTGGGTCTCCTTGGAGTATCCGTGCTCCTGTTCGCGTTCGTGGGGCTGGCGTTGTTCGCGATCCAGCAGCGCGATGCCGCGCAGACGGCGGAACAGGTTGCCTTTTCACGCGGCCTGGCGGCGACCGCCCTCGCACAATTGCCGACCCAGCCAGAGCTCAGCCTGTTGCTGGCCATCGAGGCCGCCGGTGTGGCGCGGTCGCGCCAGACCGAAGATTCCTTGCGCACGCTCTTGCTCGATCACAGTCGGCTGGTGCTGCGCGGCCACGCTGGGCGGGTGAACAGCGCCACGTTCAGTCCAGACGGGGCATACATCGCCACGGCTGGTCAGGATGGCACGGCACGCCTGTGGGATAGCCGTGCTGGTGCCCAGCTGAAGCTGCTCGAAGGTCACACGCGCGCGGTGACCGGCGTGGCCTTCAGTCCTGACAGCCGGCTGATCGTCACCGCCAGCGACGACAACACCACCCGCGTGTGGGACGTAGCCAGCGGTTCGGTCGTGGCGACCCTGACCGGGCACGGCATCGCGACGCACGGCGGCGCGTTCACTAGCGATGGCTCACGCCTCGTCACGACGAGCGATACGACCGCGCACGTGTGGGAGGTGCCGACGGGGCGGTTGGTGGCAGATCTTCGCGGGCACATCGGATTGGTCACCGACGCGACCTTCGGTCCAGCGGGGCACCAGGTGGTGACCGCCAGCCGCGACGGCAGCGCGCGCGTGTGGGCCGCGGCCGATGGCGCGCTCGTCGCAACGCTGCGCGGGCACGCGGGGTCGGTCCAGAGTGCGGCATTCAGCCCGGACGGCGCGCGGATCGTGACGGCCAGCGCGGACACCACGGCGCGCGTGTGGGACGCACGTGACGGCGGGCTTATTGCTGAGCTCCGCGGCCACACGGGTCCACTGACCGGCGCGAGCTTCAGCCCGGATGGGCGGTTCGTCCTCACGGGCAGCATCGACGGCTCTGCTCGGCTGTGGGAAGCAGCGACGGGTCGGCGAGTCGGCGAGCTCACCGGCCACAGCGGCCAGATCATTACCGTCGCCTTCAGCCCGGACGGTCGATCGATCCTCACCGGCAGCTCGGACAAATCCGCGCGGCTGTGGGACACCGCTCAGCAAGACTCGACGGCCGAGCTGCGCGGCCATGCGGGCGCGATCACCAGTGCCGCCTTTGACCCGCGCGGGTCGCGTGTTGTGTCGGCCAGCGAGGACGGGACGGCGCGGGTCTGGAGCGCCGAGACTGGGCAGGGAGCCATTGAGCTAAGTGGGCACCGCGGCTGGCTGACGTCGGCGTCGCTCAGTCGGGATAGCCAGCGCGTGGTGACGGCCAGTCTCGACGGCACCGCTCGCCTGTGGGAGGCCGCCACCGGACGACTGACCAGCGAGCTGCGCGGTCACACCGGCCTGGTCGCGATGGCCTCGTTCAGCGCGGATGGAACGCGCGTCGCCACCGCCAGCGACGATCACACCGCGCGTATCTGGGACACGTCGAGCGGTCAACAGCTGCTCGTGCTGGACAAGCACACTGGCGCGGTCAACTCGGCCGCGTTCAACCCCGATGCGAGTGCCGTGGTCACAGCCAGTTGGGATGCCACGGCGCGCATTTGGAACGCCCGGACCGGCGACGTGCTGAGCACGCTCAGCGGGCACGGCGGTCCGATCGAGTCGGCGAGATTCAGCCCGGACGGACACTGGGTGGTGACCGCTAGTCGCGATGGCACGGCCAGGCTGTGGGACGCGGCGTCGGGCCGTTCGGTGGCCGAGCTGCGCGGACATTCAGGCGCGGTGGTCGGGGCGGTCTTTGGCCCAAGCAGCAGCCGCGTCGTCACGCTCAGTGAAGACAACACCGCGCGCGTGTGGGAAGTACCTGGCGGAAAACCGCTGGTCGAGCTCAAGGGGCATGCTCTGGAGGTCACCGCGGCGGCGTTCAGCCCCGATGAAGCGCGCGTGGTGACCGCGAGCGAGGATGGCACGGCTCGTCTCTGGAATGCGCGCACTGGCGAGCAGCAGGTTGCGCTGCAGGGCCACACTGGGCCAGTCACGGACGTCGCATTCAGCGCTGATGGGAACTTCGTCGTGACGGCTAGTGAGGATGGCGCGGCACGCGTCTGGGATGCCGCGACGGGCGGTCTGCTCCGTCAGTTCCGTGGCTCGCTGCGCGCACTCACGGGCGCTTCGTTCGGTCCTGGCAATGCCACGGTGCTGACCAGCAGCCGCGATGGTTCGGCGCGTCTGTACACGTGCGATGTCTGCGGGTCGCTCGATCAGCTGCTGGAAATCGCGCGTATGCGCGCAACCCGATCGCTGACCACAGACGAACGCCGCGCGTATCTGGGCGGGACATGATGACTCCACTCACGCGCCGCCGCCTTCTCGAGCGCGCTGCTCTGGCGGGCGGGATTGCTGCACTCGGGTTGCCGCGAATCAGCCAGGCGCGGCAGCTGGTGAGCCCCCTGAATGTCGTGTGGTGGGGCGAGGACGAAGCGCCAGGCATTCATCGCTGGATCGACGACACCCTGACGCGCTTTCAGGCGGAGACCGGCGTCGAGCTCATCTCGCGCCTCGAAGACAGCGCCGAGGTCGCGGAGGGGTTCACGCGCGCGGCCAGCGCGGGCCTCGACGTACCTGATGTCCAGTTTTTCTGGAACGGTCAGTTCGTGATGGAGAGCGTCTGGCGCGGGCTGCTCCTGCCGCTCAATGGCCTCGTGTCGCACAGTGTGCTGAAGCGCTCGGGCGCCACGTCGCACAGCGTGTTCGACGGCAAGCAATACCGCGTCGGCTTCTACACGCACGGTTTCGGGATGGCCTACAACAAGCGGCTGTTCGATCGCGCGGGCCTGAACGCCGACGATCCGCCCCGTACGTGGGACGCGCTGCTGAACGCGTGCGATCACCTGCGCTCGGCCGGCATCGTGCCAATCATGGGCGGCGTCAGCGATGGGTTCTGGGGCGACTGGTTCCTCACCAACGCGCTGCCGCAACAGCTCGACTCCGTCCAGGAGGCGCTGCAACTGTTCATCGGCAACCTCGATTGGCGCGAACCGCTGTACCACGACCACTGGGTACACCTGGAGCAGTTGCGCCAGCTCGGCTTCCTCAACGATGACATCACGCAGCTCGGGATGTACGACGGCCTGGAGCTCTTCAATGGCGGGCACGCGGCGATCACGTTCAGCGTGACCGCGTCGCTGCCGAACCACCTGGCCAGGTTGGGTGCCGACAGCGTGGGCTTCATGGTCATGCCGGTCTTCGGGCGCGGCAAACTGGCCGGCCAGCCAATCATCGACAAGCAGGGCTTCGGCATACCGACCCGTGCCGCGAATCCCACGACCGCGGCACGTTTCCTGGAATTCATCCACAGCAAAGAGCGGGTGCAGGCGATGTGGACGCTGGCACACCAGATTCCAGCCGACGAAGCCTTCGACGCGAGCGTGATCGACGATCCGGTGATGCGCGACGTCGTGGCGCGCTACTGGGGCAGCTCGCCCATCCTGACGATCGAAGACCTCATGCCGCTGAGCTTCTGGAACGACGCCATGTTCGTGGCGTCACAGAAGATCGTGGCCGGCGAGATGACCGGCGAGGAGGCCGGCGAGTTGGCGCACAGCGTCACCGAAGCCTGGCGCACCTCGGCCAGTCCCGAGATCGTGAACAACTACGCCGTGTGGGGCAACGCAGGCCTCGACTAGCCACCCCTCGCCAGGTGCGGGGGTAACTACGGGGATTTCCCCGACCACCCTTTGACTGCGCTGCGCCTAGGTTTGGCGCACCACGTCAGGGGGACAGTATGCGCCGCGCCCAGCCGCGTCTTCGCGCGCTTGGAATTTCCTGTTTGAGCGCACTCGCGTCGGTGGGCGTCACCATCGCGGGGCCACTAGCGCTCCAGGCCCAGGTGCCAAACCTGCTCATCACGTTCGACGACATCGGCAACGCCAATCGCGTCCTGAATGGCCAGTATCCGAGCGCCACGATCGACTGGGGCACCAACGCCTGGTACCTGTCGGCGCCCTGGGGCCAGTTCACGACCAACAGCGTGAGCTTCAACGGACCTGGCCAGACCTTGGCTTCGCTCAGCCTGCTCACAGCCAGCACGCTAATCCAGATCGATGCCTACAACGGCGGCACCGTCGACTCCACGTTGGCACTCGCATGCCCTGGGCAGCCATCGGTGTCGTCGACCATTCCCGTGAATTCCCTGCGGACCATCACCACCGGCTGGACGGCGGCTTGCGCAACAGTCACGGTCTCATCGACCAACGGCTGGAACACCAACCTGGACAATTTCGTCATCTCGCCGCCGCCGTCGGGGACGCCCACCCCGACGGGAACTCCGCCACTCGCGATCTCGTCGATAACGGTCGCCAATTCGACGCTAAGCGAAGCCACCATCAACTGGACAACCAGTCAGCCGGCTACGTCGCAAATCTTCTACGGGCTGACCACAGCATACGGTTCGAGCACCAGCCCCGATTCGACGCTGACCACGCTCCACAGCCAGACCATCGGGTCGCTGCCAGCGCAGCGAACGTTCAACTACCAGATCGTCAGCCAAAATGCCGCGGGCCAGACTGCCCTCTCTGCGAATCGGACGTTTATCACGCAGGACGCAAGCGTTACGGGCATCTGGAGCGATCCCGCGAGCTTGCCGCTCGTGCCTGTGGGCATGGACCTGCTGTCCAACGGCGACTTGCTGCTCATGGACGAGCCCGCGTTCTCGCAACAGCCAATCGTCCTCGATCCGCTGACTCTTACCTCGGTCACCGTGCCGTCGCTGTCGAACCTGTTCTGCTCGGCGCAGACAGGCATGGCCGATGGCCGACTCCTTGTAGCCGGCGGTCATGGCACCAGCCATCTGGGCATCGCGGACACGAACGTCTTCGATCCAGCAACGAACGGGTGGACGCGGATGGCCAACATGGCGTTTCCACGCTGGTACCCGAGCCTGACCACCCTCGGGGACGGACGCATCCTGGCTATCAGCGGCATGATCGACAACGGCAACTGGGCCGACACGCCCGAGATCTACAACCCGAGCACCAACACCTGGTCGACCATCGCTGTCAGCACTGCCGATGTCCACGAGATCGAATACCCGCTGACGTTCCTGGTCCCCTCGGGCAACAGTGTGACCATCGCCGCCTCGAACGCGCATACCGACGTGCTCGACCTCGCCCGTCGGACATGGTCGGCGCTGCCGAACACACCAGCCTTGAACGGCTCGGCCGCGCAGTATCGCCCGGGCAAGATCCTGATGACCGGTGGTGGGACCCTGAACGCGGCATCGCAGACCACTGCCGCGGTGCTGGACACCAACCGGGCCAGCCCAGCCTGGCAGGTTGTTCCGCCCATGTTGTATCCGCGCTACAACCACAACCTGACCGTGCTGCCCGATGGCAGCGTGCTGGCGATCGGCGGCTCGGCACGGGCCACGCAGTACATCGATACGGGCACCCTGCCGACCGAAGTGTGGAACCCAGACACGAACGGGTGGACGGGCCTGGCCGCGGTGCACGAGCCGCGGCTATACCACTCGACGTCGCTGTTGCTGCCCGATGGCCGGGTCGTCGTGGGCGGCGGCGGCAGTCTGCCGGGCACACTCGATCACCGCAATCTCGAGTTCTTCTCGCCACCCTACCTGTTCAGGGGGCCGCGGCCGGCGATTTCGTCGGCGCCGGCTGCAGTCGACTACGGCCAGACCTTCACCATTGGTACGCCCACGGCTACGGAGATCCGCAAGGTCTCGCTGGTGCGCATGGCCGCGGTCACGCACACCATCGACATGGATCAGCACTATCTCGAGCTGCCGTTTACCGCTGGCGCGAACAGCCTGAACGTCGCGGCCATCACCGATCCGAACAGCGCGCCACCAGGCGAGTACATGCTCTTTGTGGTCGACGCGAATGGCGTCCCGTCGACGGCGGCCATCGTGCGGCTTGGCGGCACACCGCCCGCGACCGCGCCAACACCTACCGCTACCGCGACCGGCACCGCGACACGAACGCCGACGCCGACCGCCACGGCTACGCCCGGAACACCCACATCCACCGCCACACCCACATCCACCGCCACACCCACGCCCACGGTCGTATCCGGCAGCGGCACCCTGGGCAATACCCACATCGGCGCCACCATCGACTCGGGTGACTCCAACTTCCTCAATGGCTCGCGCATCACCACGGGACCCGTGAGCGTCGCGGCGCGGTCGATCTCTGTGTTCGTGGCGGGACTCGATAGTGCTACCACCAATCGCGCGTTCCAGGTCGCGATCTATGCCGACGCCAACGGTTCGCCGGGTGCGCTTGTCGCGAGCTCGGCGAGCGGCACCCTCACTGCCAATGCCTGGAACACGCTGCCGATCAGCGCTTCACTGGCGCCCAACACCCGCTACTGGCTCATGTACAACACGAACGGCCGCTCAGCGGCGGTCAACAACATGCGTATGGACCCCGGCAGCGCCGCCCAGGGCGCGTTCTCTAGCAGCCGCGTCACTTTCGGCACCTGGCCTGCGACCTTCGGGCCGGCCACGCTCGGCGCCTGGAGTTGGTCGATCTACCTCAGCTACTGACGCGAGCCGGTTGGGCCAGGCCGAGCTCGCGCAGGACCTCGTCCGTGTGCTCACCGAGGAGCGGCGGCGGGCGCCGCACCTCGGCGGGGGTGTCGTGCAGCGTGGCGCCGGGTTTGATCGTGCGGACCACCCCGCTGGCGAGCGCTGCGTGCTCGGTCTCTACGACGAGCTGGCGGTGCAGCACTTGCGGGTCGGCGAAGACCTCGGGCAACGAATTGACTGGGCCGAACGGCACGCTGGCCGCCCACAGCACGCGGCACCATTCGGCCGCAGGCCGCTTTCGGATCTCCGCGCCCACCAAGGCGAGGAACTCGGTTCGATAGCGGATGCGGTCCTGGTTGGTGCGAAAGCGCGGATCGTCGATCAGATCGGCGCGGTCGATGACTTCGAGCATCCGCCGCACCTGGCCATCATTTCCGCCCGGGACATACACGGCCCGATCGGCAGCGTGCAGCAGGTCGTACGGGGCGATCATCGGGTAGCTGTTGCCGTGCGGTTTGCTGACCACACCGCCGTTCAAATAGCTGCTGTTGTGCGGATGCAGCAGGTTCACGGCGGAGTCGAGCAGCGTCGCCTCGACTTGCTGGCCCTCGCCAGTGCGCTCGCGGTGGTACAGCGCCAGCAGGATGGCCTGGTTGGCAAACAGCGCGGTCGCCAGATCGACCACGGCGACGCCCGCTTTGAGCGGCTCGCCGCCGGCTTCGCCGTTGATGCTCATGAAGCCGCCCATGGCTTGCAGCACGGCGTCGTAGCCGGCCACGTTGGCGTACGGTCCGTCGCGACCAAATCCAGAGATCGAGCAGTAGATCAGCCGCGGGTTCAGCGCACGCAGTTGCGTATAGTCCAGCCCCCAGCGAGCCATCGTGCCACTCTTAAAATTCTCGACGAGGACGTCGCTGGACATGGCGAGCCGCCTGACCGCCTCCTGGCCACGCGGGCTGGCCAGGTTGAGCACGATGCCGCGCTTGTTGCGGTTGATGTTCAGGTAGTACGTGCTCTGGCCGCTGACAAACGGCGGGCCCCACGTACGCGTCTCGTCGCCCTCGGGCGGCTCGACCTTGATCACGTCCGCGCCGTGGTCACCGAGCATCATGCAGCACAACGGCCCCGCGAGGACGCGACTCAGATCGAGGACGCGCAGCCCGTCGAGCGCATGCGGCGGCATCCGCCAAGGCTACCGTACAGTTCAGGCGCGTCGACGCCGATCCCTCTACTGCCCCGTTCGCGGAACGACCGCTGGGCGCTACGACGATAGAACGAGGCGGGCACCGAGCGGCTGGGTGGGCCGCGCGTTGTTCGGGAACACTGCGCGGAACGCGGCGACCTGCGCCTTCGAGACCTCGACTGGTCGCTTGAGCACCACCCAGCGCACGCTTTCGGTGCACGGCGGGGTCGTCAGCGAGCCCGAGTACGTGAAGTAATCGTCGACGTTGCGCGGCAGCAGGTCCTGGATCGCGATGGTGACGCCCGTCTCGGCCTCACCCTGGCTCTTCGGAAATCGCTCCCAGAACTTCGTCAGCAACATGTTCGGCGCGCCCTCGGCGAGCAGCACGCCGATCACGGCGAGATTCTTGTCGCTGGCCTGGTGCACCAGGTGCAGCTCGAGCGGGTAGCTCCGGCCTTCGACGGTGTGCTCGCTCGGCGTGTGGAAGTGGAACTGCAACAGATCGAACTTCTTGCCATTCAACGTCAGGCTGCTGCCCTTGTCGCAGTTGACCTGGAACGTGTGGCCGTTGTTGACCACCTTCACCTTCGTCTGGCCATAGTTCAGTTGCAGTCCTGGCAGCGCCGGTACTCGGATCGCGTCGTCGAGGTCGATCGGCGACTGCGCCCCACCTTGCTTGCAGACGGCGTTTGCTGTGTCGAGCTCGCTCCACGCATTCGGGCCAGTGGCGCCCTCGTAGCTCCAGTGCGCAGCCGCGCCCGCGGCGGGCGCGTGCTCGGCGGCAAGCGCGGCACTCGAAGCGGCGCCATGCTCACCTTGCCCACCAGCCGCGGCGGGAGAAGCGGGCGTCGCCGGACCCTCGGGCGAGGCCGGTTCAGGCTTGGGCGGTGGGGGAACAATGGCCGACAGAGCATAGGCCGTGCCTCCGCCCGCCACGGCAGCAGAGCCGAGCAGTGCAATCGAGCCAATCAACAGGTCGCGGCGTTTCACAGCGAGGGGAGTATCGGCAGATCCACCCGCGGCATGAAGGGGAATCGCCGGGTCGCATCAGCTGTTGTAGACGGTGCGACACGAAAACGTGTCTCGACTCGCCCATAGATTCCTATAGTCTCGTTATCAGACCTGAGGTAGGCCCGTGATACCCCTAGAACGATTCACCGATGAAGCCCGTGCCGCGCTGGAGCGTGTTCAGCAGCTCCTACTACGGCTGCGTCACAACCAGCTCGACGCCGAGCACTTGCTGCTCGCGCTTCTGGGCGAACCCGACGGCCTGCTGAAGGCCGCAATCGCAAAACTCGATTCGTTCCAGCCATCCCAGCTGCTGGAGTGGCTACGCGCGGAGCTCGGCCGCCGCCCGGTCGCGGCGCAATCCGGTCAGGTGTTTATCACGCCACGAGCGGCAAGGGTGCTGCAGCAAGCTCTTCAGGATGCGCAGCGCCGCGGTGACCAGTTCACCGGCACCGAGCATCTGCTGCTCGCGCTGCTGGCTGATCCACGCGACGAGCTCACGCTGGCCGCCGAGCAGGCCGGTTTGACCCAGGCGGCACTGGCGCGTGCCTTCGACGAGGTGCGTGGCGGTCGTCCCATCGACAGCCCGACTGCTGAAGGCTCGTTCCAGGCGCTCGACAAGTACGGCGTGGATCTGACCACGTTGGCTAACGAAGGCAAGCTGGACCCGGTCATCGGCCGCGAGGAGGAGATCCTGCGGCTGATGGAAGTGCTCGTGCGACGCACCAAGAACAATCCAGTGCTCGTTGGCGAGCCTGGCGTCGGCAAGACGGCCGTGGTCGAGGGTCTCGCGCAGCGGATCGCCTCGGGCCAGGTGCCCGAGCCGCTCGAGGGCAAGCGCGTGATCTCGCTCGACATGGGCCTGCTGATCGCCGGCGCCAAGTTCCGTGGCGAGTTCGAGGAGCGGCTGAAGTCCGTGGTCGCGGAGACGAAGGCCTCCGAGGGCAAAGTCATCCTGTTCGTCGACGAGCTGCACACGCTCGTTGGCGCCGGCAATGCCGAGGGTGCGCTCGACGCGGCCAACCTGCTGAAGCCGGCTCTGGCGCGCGGTGAGCTGCACATGATTGGCGCAACGACTCACGACGAATACCGCGAGCGCATCGAGAAGGATGCGGCACTCGAGCGTCGCTTCGCGCCGGTCTACGTCGATGAGCCCACGCCCGACGAGACGCTGCTGATCCTGCAAGGACTCAAGACGCGCTACGAGCAGCACCACCAGCTGGGTATCAGCGAGGAAGCGCTGCAGACCGCGGTGCGGCTGAGCGAGCGCTACATCCAGGACCGCAGCCTGCCTGACAAGGCCATCGATCTCATGGACGAGGCCGCGGCCAAGGTGCGGTTGCGAAATGCCGCCGAGCAGGCAGATACCCCGGCCGCGGTGATCAAGCGGCTCAAGGCCGAGGAAGACGCCGCGTGGGCGAATCGCGACTACGAGGCTGCCGCAGAGGCCAAGGCCGATCGGTTGCGGCTCGAGGAGCAGCACCCCGACGCGGTTGCGCAACTCGAGGGCAGCGCGCCCACGGTGTTCGTTCTGCCTGAAGACGTGGCGGCTGTTGTTGCCACGTGGACCGGGGTGCCCGTGAAGAGCCTGTACACCGAAGAGGCGGCGAAGCTGCTGCATCTCGAAGATGCGCTGCATGCTCGCGTGGTCGACCAGCACGAGGCGGTCGTGGCCGTGGCGGATGCCATCCGGCGCTCGCGCTCGGGGCTGAGCGATCCGCGCCGGCCAATCGGTTCGTTCCTATTCCTGGGCCCGACCGGTGTCGGCAAGACCGAGCTGGCCAAGACGCTCGCCGACTACCTGTTCGACGACGAGGATGCCCTGCTGCGCCTTGACATGTCCGAGTACATGGAGCCGCACACGGTCAGCCGCCTGTTCGGCTCACCGCCAGGCTATGTCGGCTTCGACCAGGGTGGGCAGCTGACCGAGGCAGTGCGGCGTCGGCCGTACCAGGTCATCCTGTTCGACGAGGTCGAGAAGGCGCACCCCGAGGTCTTCAACGCGCTGTTGCAGATCCTCGAGGACGGTCGGCTTACCGACGGCCATGGGCGCACGGTCGACTTCCGCAATACGGTCATCATCATGACGTCGAACGTCGGGTCGACTCGCGCATACGAGAAGCGGCGCGACACGCTTGGCTTTGGCACTTCGGCCGAAGTGCGTGAGGACGAGCAGATCGAGCGGCGGCTCAGGGAAGAGCTCAAGAAGACCTTCCGCCCCGAGTTCCTGAATCGTATCGACGAAGTCATCGTCTTCCATCGACTGCCCGAGTCGAGCCTGTACCTGGTGGTCAACAAGATGCTGGCCGACCTGCGGAAGCGCCTCGAGGAACGCCAGTTGACTCTGGAGCTTTCGGACGCCGCGCGCGCGTGGCTGGTCAAAAACGGGTACGACGAGGCGTTTGGCGCGCGGCCGCTGCGGCGACTGATCCAGAAGGAGATCGAGAATACCCTGGCGCGCCAGGTGCTCGATAGCCAGCTGCCGGCCGGCAGCCAGGTGACGGTCGACGTCGTCGAGGATCGGCTCGCCTTCTCGACGCAAGCCGCGGTAGCGATGCCGGAGGAGCAGGTTGTAAACCAGGCTGCGTGAGCATCGAGCAGCTCTCGGCTAAAGACGTAGCAGGGCCTCACCTCGAGGCCCTGTTGCATGTTTTCAGCGCGGCGCTGGGCTTTTCGCAACGCAGCCACCGGGTGCTGTCGCAGGGCGCGGCCGTTCGACGCCACGTGGATCGAGCGGGCTTCGCCGCGTTCGGCGCTTTCGACTCCGCGGGCAAGCTCGTCGGCTTCAGCTATGGCTACGCCAGCCAGCCCGGGCTGTGGTGGCGCGAGCAGGTCAACGCTGCGCTGTCGAATCGGCAGCGATCGTTGTGGCTCGCTGACGCTTTCGAGCTGGTCGAGCTCCACGTCCACCCGGCAGCTCAGGGTCAGCATCTCGGCAGCGGCCTGCACGACGCGCTGATGCGCCAGGTGCTCAATCGCACTGCGCTGCTCTCGGTGATGCATCGCAGCGAGCGAGCGCGGCAGCTGTACGCCAGTCGTGGCTGGCAGGTGCTTGTCGAGGACATGCGCTTTTCGAGCGATCCGGCAACCCCGTTCAGCGTCCTGGGTCTCGCGTTATAGTCGAGTCCGATGCGCATCGGCATTCTGACCGGTGGCGGCGACGTGCCTGGCCTGAATCCGTGCATCAAAACCGTCGTCTACAACGCGATCGAGCGCAATTGGCAAGTGCTCGGCATTCGGCGTGGCTGGGCAGGCTTGCTCGAGCTGGAACCCGACGATCCGGCGAGTCTGGCGACCAATACGCTCGAGCTGCACAAATTCAACACACGCACGATCGATCGCACGGGCGGCACGTTCCTCCACACCAGCCGTGCCAATCCGGGTCGGGTGCGCCGCGACGGCGAAGTTGTGGACTGCACGCCGAAAGTGCTGCACAACATCGAGCGGCTGGGGCTGGATCTGCTCATCCCGATCGGCGGTGACGACACCCTCTCGTATGGCGAGCGCCTGTCGCGCGAAGGAGTGCCGATCGTCGCCGTGCCCAAGACGATGGACAACGACGTCCACGGTACCGACTACTGCATCGGCTTTTCGACTGCCGTCTCACGCAGCGTGGCGATCATCAACCAGCTGCGCAGCTCGGCCGGGTCGCACGAGCGCATCGCGGTGATCGAGTTGTTCGGTCGCAACTGTGGCGAGACGTCGTTGTTGGCGTCGTATCTAGCGGGGGTCGATCGCGCGATCATCCCCGAGGTGCCATTCGACGTCGAGAAGCTGGCCGAGCTGATCGTGCGCGACAAGCGCGCCAACCCCAGCAACTACGCCATCGTGACCATTTCCGAGGGCGCACACATGGTCGGCGGAACGGCCGTCGAGTACGGCGAAGCCGACGCCTACGGACATCGCAAGCTCGGCGGCATCGGGCTGATCGCCGGCGAAGCGCTGAAGAAGGTGACTGGCCAGGACATCCTGTACCAGCAGCTGGGCTACCTGATGCGCTCGGGCGCTCCCGACAGCCTCGACCTGATGGTGCCCGTGAACTACGCGCTGATCGCGCTGTCCCTCGCCGAGCGGGGTGAATTCGGGCGCCTGGTCGTGCTCAAGGACGGTCGGTACACCAGCGCCCCGATTGGCATCACCCAGGAAGGCATCAAGCGCGTCGACGTGGATGAGCTCTACGACTCCGACGAGTACGTGCCCAAGGTCCGCCACGTCGAAGGCAAGCCGATGTTCCTGTACTAGCGGAACGCGGGGTAGCGGAGCACGCCGCGGAGCGGCTGCCGCAGACGCAGGCGGGTCACGATCTGCGCGGCAAGCTCGGCTAGCGCTTCCAGGTGGCCATACGCGCGAGCGGCGGCGATGAATGACTCGGCCCGCAGAAGCACGTGTGCGCGCTGGTCGGGCAGCAGGAGGCCACGTTGCGTGTGCGCTGGCTCAGCGGCAGCGTCCAGCCCCTGGATGAGTCGCCAGTTCGCGTGGACGACGAACCAGTAGCCGCATGCGGCTACTAGCGCGCGCTCGAAACGGCGGTCATCGGCGGCGGCGGGTAGGCCACGGGCGAGCTCCGCGCGGTACGTGCGCTCGAAGTCTGCGACCACCGTATCGGGCAGCCGGCCGGTGCACCAGCAGGTTGGAAAGGGCATCCGCGCATACACGGCGTCGAGCAGCGCGAGCCCGTAGCCGCCGGCTTCGAAGTCGATCAGGCGGCCACCTTCGCCGGGCCGAACCTTGTCGGGGCACGGGTCGCCGTGCACGTAGGTTCTGAAAAACGGATCTTCGAGCGCGCCCGCCACGACTTGCAAGTCACCCTCTACCGAGGGTGCCACGCGCAGGTCCAGCTGCTGCGCCATCTGGCGTAACGATGCAGTGCTGCTCGCGAAACGCCACCCTGGCTGGGGTGAGGGCGAGTCGGTCCAGTACTGCCGCCACAGCCGCTCGTACGCTGGCTCGCGATTGGCAGTGCTCGCATGCAGGCGCCCGAGCAGCGCTGCCAGCTCGCGCATCGCGCGGCGAGCGGCCTCGGCATCGCCGGCAATCAGCAGGTCGGCCAGGTCCGCGCCCGTGCCGAGGTCTTCGAGCACGAGCACCCCGCTGTCCACGTCCGCCCCGATCACCCGCGCTGCAAGGTCATTGCCGAGACCGTCCACGAATAACGCCCCCACCAGACCAGGCAAGAAGCCCATCGGCCTGGCCCTGCGTGGGTCCGCGGCCTCGTGTCCGCTGAGCTTGACAATCCAGCTGTACGAGCCGGCCGTGACTCGTAGCACCTCGGCGCCGCTGTGCGCCGACGCCGGGCGAACGCTGTCCAACACGCCGCGGCGGACAATCTGGCGTACGGCTGCTAGCTGGGCCTGGTTCAGCACACGATGCGGTCCACGAAACCTCGTCTCTCACGAGCACTCAGGCCATAGCCGTCCACGATCGCGCGCAGCTGGCGTGCCCGCTCCGCGAGCAGGGGCAGGCCTTCGCGCCTGGCCACCATGTCGTCGTGCAACTTGGCATTCAGCCAGCACGCCTGCGCCAGCTCGGTGAGCGGGTCGACTGGACGAGGTCGCCCTGCCGATCGACCGCCGTGGGGTGAAAACTGGTCTTGACTCGGAGCGGACGCGTCACTGCAAGCCGTCGAGGTAGTCGACCAGCGCGCTGAGCTCGGCTGGGCTGAGCGCGGTGGCATACGCGGGCATGTTGCGGCCGCCGTTCAGAATCCGCCACGTGAGCTGGTCGGCGTCCACGCGCGCGCCGACCTTGCTCAGGTCGGGCCCGCGCTCACCGCCGACGCTGGCAATCTGGTGGCAGTTGAGGCAGCCGCGCGTCTCGAACAACTGAGCCCCCTGCAGGCGGATACCGCTCAGCCCTTCCTTCGCACTGTCAGGCAATGCGGTCGCTTCCAACGCCGGTGACCATGACGCTTGATTCCCCGCGTTGACGAGGGCGGCAACGCTCACCGTAAACAACAGGACGATGCCAACCGCCCACGGACGCCGCCGCGCACTGCGTTCACCCGTGGGCGCCACGAACGGCAGGACCACGAACAGAATGCCGATGAGCGCCGGGAAGCCAATGATGAACACGTCCTCGACGTTGCTCGGAATCAACGCCAGCAACGCGAAATACCACAGGAAGTACCAGTCCGGACGCGGGTACGCCTGCACCACGGTCGGATCGGCCTTGTTGCCGAGCTCAGGTGGCCCAAACGCGATCGCCAGCACCAGAACGACTGTGCCAACTGCGAGCGCGAACACGACGTCCTTCCAACCGGCATCGGGCCAGAACGGCACGCCGTCGCGGTGCAGGAGTCGCTCGTACCGCTCGCGATAGGTCTCCTTCTCGACGGGCACGCCCGGAACCGGCGGCTCGGACACGCCGTGGCGGATCACCAGGTACAGATGCAGCCCCAGCAAGCCGAAGATGATCGCCGGGATCATGAACACGTGGGTCGCGTAGAAGCGGGTGAGCGTGGCGCCGCCAACGTTCTGGCCAGCGAACAGAATGCCGGTCAGCCAGTCGCCGATCACGGGCGCCCGCGCGGCCTGGGCGGCGCCGACCACGACAGCCCAGTACGCGTCCTGGTTCCAGCGCAGCAATTGGCCCGTGAAGGCCATGCCCAGGGTGAAGAACAGCAGCAGCGTCCCACTCAGCCAGTTGACCTCACGCGGGAATTTGAAGGCACCGATCAGGAACACCTGCGCCGCGTGCGCAGCCACCAGCAGGACCATCGCCGAGGCGCCCCAGGCGTGGATTCCGCGCACAATGTTGCCGAGCACCGCGCCATGTGTGATGAACTCGAGGCTTTCATACGCATGGTCCGGCGTTGGGACGTACGTGAAGGCGAGCGCGACACCGGTCACCACCTGCACGACGAATGCGATCAAGGTGGCGCTGCCGAGTGTGTAGTCCCAGCCCGTGTCGGGGACGGGATGTTCGATGAGCGGCTTGAAGACCGTGGACAAGCCGAGCCGGTCGTCGAGCCAGTCGAGGACGCCCTTCATGACTGGGTGAAGGTGAGTGGCCGCGTGAGCACCTGCACGCGATTGCCGTTGGCGATCTGGACCTCGTGCCGCAGGAGTGGGTGGGGCGGCGGGCCGCCCGCGACGGTGCCGTCGGGGTAATAGACGCCGCCGTGGCACGGGCACAGGAACAAGCGCGCCTCGGGCCGCCAGTTGACCGGGCAACCCAGGTGCGTGCAATTCAGAGCAAACGCGATGAACTCGCGTTCGCTGCTGCGTCGCAGCCACACGGCGGTGCGGGCGGTCTGGCCCGCCCACGGTAGCGGCGACGGCTCGTCGAAGGCGACCTCGACGGTCTCGCCGATGCGGAAGTCATCCACAGATCCGAGGTCGCGCCATTCTCGCGGCGCGGGTCGAATCAGCGGGCTCAACAGGTAAGCGACGATCGGCACGCTGACCACCGCGGCGGCAAGACCGCTCAGCCCGAGGCTGATCCGCGAGAGGAACTTGCGCCGACTCTCGACCTGCTCGGCCGTCTGCTCACTCATGTCGCAGATCCAGGATCCAGCCGACGAGCGCCCACACCACCAGCACCGCGCCAACGACCGTGAAGTACAGGCTCGTGGCAACACCGAACGCGGCCAGCGTGACACCGGCCCCGAGCACAAACGGCCACACCGAGGGCGACGGCAGATGCACGTGCGGTTCGCTCAAAGCACCAGGCCCAGCAGGTACACCAGCGTCAGGACGACCACCCAGACGCCGTCGACGAAGTGCCAATACACCGCAACGGCATCAACCGCGACGCGCTTGCGGTCGCCTCGGAAATCACCCTGACGGCCCAGCACCCCAATAGTCGCCAGGGCGATGAGCCCGACAAACACGTGCAGTCCGTGGAAGCCGGTGAGGGTGAAGAACGCGGTCGTGAACAGATTGCTGCCGATGGTGATGCCGTCGGCATACAGACGCGCGTACTCGAGCAGTTGATTGCCCAGGAAGATCGCGCCAAAGACCATCGTGACCGCCCACCAGGTGAGAAAGCCGCGCTGGTGGTCGCGATGCAGGCTCCGTTCGGCCAGATAGATCGTGCCGCTGCTGGCGAAAAGAAACAGGCTGAACAGCACCGTGCGCGGGACGTCCAGGTCGTGCGCGGTGGGCCCCGAGGCGGAGCGCGCGCGGTATTCCAGGAACGTGGCAATCAACGCGCCGAAGAAGGTCGCCTCGGAGAAGATGAACGCGCCGATGCCCACGATGGGGGTCGGGGGCCATACGCGGGGAGTCGGGGGCCAGGGGCCAGGGGACGGTTCTTGCTGCAAAGGTGCATCCGACCCCCGACCCCCGACTCCCGACCCCTCGTGCCTGGCCCCCGACCCCGCGCGCTGCAGGTCATACAGTGGCCGGTTGCTGCCGATCGTCGGCAGGGCCACGAAGTTTTCCACGGGTGGGGGCGACGACGTTGCCCACTCCAGCGTCCACGCGTTCCAGGGGTTGTCGGGCGCGCGGACAGAACTGCGCAGGCTGCGCAGCATGTTCCACAGCACCAGTACGACCGCTGCACCCATCAGGAATGCGCCGATTGTCTCGGCGAAGTTGAGCGCGCCCCAACCGGGCAGGTCGGGGTAGGTAAAAGTCCGCCGCGGCTGACCCATCAGCCCGAGGACGTGCATCGGGAAGAACGTCAGGTTGAAACCGACGGTGATGATCCAGAAGCTCAGCTGCCCGAGGCGCTCGTCGAGCAGCCGACCCGTGATCTTGGGGAACCAGTAGTAGGTGCCAGCCAGAATCGCGAACAGCGATCCACCACCCAGGACGTAGTGGAAGTGGCCCACGACGTAATAGCTATCGTGGGTGTGCCAGTCGATCGGCACCGTGGCGAAATGCACGCCGCTCAGCCCGCCGAAGGTGAACTGCACGATGAACGCCAGTGCGTAGAGCATCGCCGTGGTGAGGCGGATGCGGCCGCCCCACAGCGTCGCCAGCCACGAAAACACTTTGATCCCCGTCGGCACGGCGATGGTCATGCTCGACAGGCCGAACGCTGCGTCGGCGAGCTCGCCCATTCCCGTGGTGAACATGTGGTGGGCCCAGACGGTCAGCGACAGGAACGCGATGGCGATGCCGGAAGCAACGATGACCGGGTAGCCGAAAATCGGCTTGCGCGAGAACACCGGCACGACCTCCGAGATGATTCCGAAGGCCGGCAGCGCCATGATGTAGACCTCTGGGTGCCCGAAGTACCAGAACAGGTGCTGGTACAGGATCGGGTCGCCGCCCGCGGCGGGGTCGAAGAAGTGCGCGCCCAGGTAGCGGTCGAACAGCAGCATGATCTGCGCAGCGGTCAGCGACGGGATAGCGGCAAGAATCAGAAACGCCGTCACCAGCGACATCCACGTGAAGACCGGCAGTTGGAACCAGCCCATGCCTGGGGCGCGCAGCTTCACGATGGTCACCAGCAGGTTCACCCCGGTGGCAATCGTGCCGACACTGGTCACGAGCAGACCGAGCGCCCAGTAGTCGACGCTCGATTCGAGCGTGAAGGGTCGTTCGCTTAGCGGCGCGTAGCTGAACCAGCCGGTATCTGGTGGCGTGCCATTCAGAAAGCCCCAGTACAGCAGGATGCCGCCGAACAGCAGTAGCCAGTAGCTGAATGCGTTCAGGCGCGGAAAGGCCATGTCGCGGGCGCCGATTTGCAGCGGCACGACGTAGTTGGCAAAGCCCAACAGCAGGGGCATCACGACCAGGAAGATCATGGTCGTCCCGTGCGTGGTGAAGACCGCGTTGTAGGCCGCCGGATCGAGGAACGAATTGCGCGGCACGGCGAGCTGCACGCGAATCAGCAACGCCTCCAGTCCACCGATCGCGAAGAACACGATCGTAGTCACCAGGTACAGGATGCCGATGTCTTTGTGATCGACGGTCGTGACCCAGCGAAGCAGGCCCACTGGTCGCACAGGTGCGAGCGCCGGTGCTGGATACGGCGAAGCGATCGTGGCCACGCGCTGTCTACCGCAGGCTCTCGAGGTAGTCGACCAGGTCGTTCAGCTCAGGCTCGGACAGATTGCCAAAAGCGGGCATGAGCACGCCTGACTTGATCGACCGCGCGTCGCGGATCCAGCGCCTCGTGTTGTCGGGCGTGTTGTCGGCGACGCCGGCGCCGAGCGTCGCGCGACTACCGAAATGGGTCAGGTCCGGTCCAACGCTGGCCGTAGACAGGCCGCGGATGGCATGGCAGCTGACACAGGTGTTGCGGGTGAACACTTGTTGGCCTGGACTGCCGCTGCCACTGGCGGGTTGTGCCTGCTGCGCGGCCCAGGCGTCGAACTGCTCGCGCGGCTCGGCCACGACACGGATGCGCATCCACGCGTGCTGCAAGCCGCAATACTGGGTACACGCGCCATCAAAGATGCCCGCGCGATCGACCTGAATCGACAGTTGATTGGTCTTGCCGGGCACCGCGTCGCGCATCATCCCGAAGCGCGGGACCCAGAAGCTGTGAATAACGTCGGCTGAATCGAGTCTGACTTGCAGAGCCGTTCCGACAGGCACATGCAGCTCGTTCGCGGTGACCACGTTGCGGCTCGGGTACTGGAATTCCCACCACCATTGGTGGCCGACGACTCGGATCTGCTCGGAGCCGCTTGGGGCAGCTTCGACACTCCGCATCGTCTGCACCACCAGCACGAAGACCACCGCGAGCGTGAGTGCTGGCACAACGGTCCATGCGATCTCGAGCCGCGTGTGGCCGTGGACCTGGGGTGGCTCCGTGTCATCGCCCGGCCTGGCGCGGAACCGCACCAACGCCAGGACCAGCCAGCCCAGCACCAGCGCTAACAACAAAGTCGAGAGCAGCAACTCGAAGTTGAACAGGTTGCTGATCTCGACGCCCTGCCGAGTGACAGGATCGAAGGTCTCCATGCGAGAGACGTGCTGTCACTGTAGCGAATGCCTGGACTAACTCGCGGGCCGGCTTACTCCTGTTTGCCTTGCTCGCTCGCTTGCGTCAGCCGGAACAGCGTGACCAGGCCAACACCACCAACCAGGTTGCCGAGCGTGGCTAGCATCAGCCAGCTCGGGAAGACGACACCGCCGACGGCCAGGGCGGCGTACAGATCGAGCGCGGGAAACGACTTCAGCACAGCACCAACGACCGTCATGGCCGCGAGCGCGCCCAGCGATACCTCGCCGCCGCCGATCACCGACGTGACCAGGATTTCGAGGTTGCTTCGATCCAGCCGCTCCGCGCCAACGGCCAGGGCGCGTTGTGCGATTTCGTGCGGCTCCTGGTTTAAGACGTCGTCAGGAGTGTCTTTAGATATGTAGTTAACGATAGAACTCGTACGCCGAGGGCCGGACAAGTCGGTGGATGACATACTCGGACGCTGGTGCGGGTGGCGGACGGGATAACCTGTGCCAGCGGCCGGACGTGTGTGGACCCGGCGGTGTGATCAGCGGGTGGGGACTGACGCGCACGCTGGCGTGGTCCACAGAAACACAGAGGGTTGTGCACAGCTTGTGAGCATTGACATCGATGAGGCCCGCATCTGGGTCAAGGCCGGCAACGGTGGCAACGGCGTGGTCTCGTTCCGCCGTGAGAAGTTCGTGCCATTTGGTGGACCCGATGGCGGCGACGGTGGTCGCGGAGGCAGCGTCTACCTGGTCGCTCGCCCCGGAGTCTCCACGCTGCTCGAGTTCGTGCGCCGCAGACAGTTTCAGGCACAGAACGGAGGCGGCGGGCGGGGTGCGCGGCAGCACGGCAAAGCCGGCGAGGATCTGGTGATCGACGTCCCGCCAGGCACGCTGGTGAGGGCTGATGATGGACTGACCGCTGACCTTGTACGAGCTGGTGACACGGCGATGGTCGCCCGCGGTGGCCGAGGTGGGCTGGGCAACACGCACTTCGCGACGAGCACCCAGCGTGCCCCGCGCATCGCGCAGAAAGGGGAGCCCGGCGAGGAACGCTGGCTCAACCTCGAGCTGAAGACAATCGCGCAGGCGGCGCTGGTCGGCGAGCCGAACGCGGGCAAGTCGAGCCTGCTCGCCGCCACGAGTGCAGCCAGGCCAAAGATCGGCGACTACCCGTTCACGACCCTGAGTCCGAACCTGGGCGTTGTCGAACCCGAAGACAACGCAGACGTCTTTGTCATAGCCGATGTGCCTGGATTGATCGCCGGCGCCCATACAGGCGCCGGTTTGGGTCACCGATTTCTTCGGCACGTCGAGCGGGCTCCGATCCTCGTCCACGTGGTCGATGCCAGTCGTCCTGATGTGCTGGACGCGTATCTCACCGTCCGTGCCGAGCTCGAGGCGTACAAACCAGAAGTCGCCGCCAAGCCGGAGATCGTGGTGGCCAACAAACTGGACCTGCCGAACGCGCACGAAGGGTTCGAGCGTTTGCGGCAGGCCTTGCCAGAACGACGGGTGGTCGGTGTCTCGACCATTACCAACGAGGGCATCGCCCACCTTATGGAGACGGTCGGCAACGCCGTGGCGGAGCTGCCGAAGCCCCAGGCGGCAGACGCAGACCAGCGCGTGCGGGTGTACCGCCTGGCGCCCGAGGAGGACGCGGGCTTCACCGTGGAAGCTGCTGGGGCTGGCATGTACCGTGTGCGTGGGAAACGGGTCGAGCGCCTCGTGGCGATGACCGACCTGAATAGCGAAGAAGGCACCGACCACCTGCAGAAGCAGCTCGAGCGCCTGGGTGTGTTCGACGCACTGGCGAAGGCCGGCGTCGAGGTCGGCGACACCGTGACCATCGGCGAGTGGGAGACCGAATGGGGGGTGTGAGAGCTGCGTTTAGCTTGCTAGCTAACCCTCACCCCCTTGATAAAGCCCTCTCCCAGTGGGCGAGGGGAGCAGTCGTATGCTGAGCTGGCTACAGCGGCTGCTCGGCGGTGGCGGCGGCGCACGTACGTCGAGTGACGGCGGCATCTACGTCGAGGTGCAGTGCAACGCCTGCGGCGAGATCATTCGCGCCCGTGTCAGCCCCACGTCCGAGCTGTCGCAGGAAGAAGACGGCACGTTCTTCGTGCGCAAGGTGCTGGTCGGTCAGAAGTGCTTCCGAACGATCGAGCTCATGCTGCGCTACAAGGACCTGCGCGGCACCGAGATAAGCCGCGAAGTACACGGCGGCACCTCAGTCAGTTGACGCGCCTCGGACTGCTCGGCGGTACCTTCGATCCGCCGCACTATGGGCATCTGGTTGCTGCCCAGGAGGCCGCCTGCCAACTCGATCTGGAGCGCGTGCTGTTCCTGACTGCCCGCCAGAACCCACTGAAGCGGTCCGAGCCGATCAGTGACGCCGAAACACGCTGCGAGATGGTGCGCCTCGCCATTGCCGACAACCCGCGATTTACCTTGTCGCGCCTCGAGCTGGAGCGCCCAGCGCCGTCGTTCACGGTCGATCTGCTGCGTGGGCTGGCCAGTGCCGAGCGCGAGCTCTTCTTTCTGGCTGGCGCCGATGTCTTGCCTGAGCTGCCGCGCTGGCACGCTCCGCTCGAGATCCTGTCACTTGCCCGCCTGGTGGTCGTCACGCGCCCAGGCTCGCCAGCGCCGGACCTCGAGCGGCTGGAGCGTGACCTGCCGGGCGCCAGCGCACGCGTGAGCGTGCTCCGTATCCCCGGCGTTGAGGTGTCTTCGACGGAGTTGCGGCTGCGCGTGAAGCAGGGCGCCTCGATCCGCTACTTGACGCCGGATGCGGTCGAACGTTTCATCGCCGAGCGCCGGCTCTATCGGTAAGGCAACCGTGGCACACCGGCTGCAGCTTGTGCGTGCCTCGGTCGGAGTCGCGCGTGACTACTCCACGCATCCTCGTTGTTGAGGACAGCCCCTCGGTTGGCGCCATCCTGATGTGTGCCTTCGAGCAGGAAGGCTGCACCACGACCCTCGCTCGAAGCGGAGCACAGGCGATTGAGCTGGCCAGGCGCTGGCAGCCGGACCTGATCGCGCTCGACCTCGGGCTGGGTCACGACGTCGTGGCGGCGCTGAAGGCAGGGTCCGACACGTGCGCGATTCCGATCGTCGCCATTTCCGCGCCCTCGCGCGGGTTGGCGCACGGCGTTTCGAGTGAGGTCGCGGGCATCTTCGGCGAGCCGTTCTATCCCGCCGAGGTCGTGTCCGTGGCGCTGGAAGCGCTACAGCGTCCAGCTCGGCTCAGCCGGTAGCTCGACGCTCAGCACGGCCCCCGACCCATTCACGCGCGGACTGGCCCAGGCACGACCGCCGTGCGCCTCGGCGACGTGGCGCACGATCGACAGCCCCAGGCCGGTGCCGCCATGGGCTCTCGAACGTCCACGGTCGACTCGGTAGAAGCGATCGAAGACGCGCTCCAGCGCCGCCTCGGGAATCCCCGGCCCATCGTCCTCCACTTGCAGCAGCACGTGCGGCGGTCTGCGGCTCACGCGCACGTGCACGGCGCCCGGCCGGTCGGTGGCATGCCGCAGCGCGTTCTCGACGAGGTTGCCGACCAGTTGGCGCAAGCGCTCTTCGTCGCCGACCACGGTCACCGGCTCATCTGTAAATGTCACCCGCTCGATATCCTCGCCCGCGACGCGCTCGGCGACTTCGCGCGCCAGCAGGTCCAGTCGGATCGGAACGGGCTCGGGTGGCGCAGCCTCGGCGCCAGTCTCGGCCAGCAGCAGCAGGTCCCGCACCAGTCGCGCCATGCGATCCACCTCCTCTCTGGATTCGGCGAGGATCTCGTCCCGTTCCACTTCTGGGAGGTCACGTCCGAGCAGCTCGAGGTTGCCGCGCAGCGTCGTCAACGGGGTGCGCAATTCGTGCGAGGTGTCGGCCAGAAACTGCCGCTGCGCGTCGCCGCTCATCGGCGGGGCGGTCGGGGCTGCCGATTGTGGCTCGCGTTTGCCGAACAGCCAACTGAGCACGCTCATGGAGCCTCGCGCAGCGCGTACCCCACGCCGCGGACTGTCTGGATAAGCCGTGGTCGGCCACCGGCTTCGAGCTTGTCGCGCATGTACGACACGTTGGCGTCGATGATGTTGGAGCTGCCGATGAAATCGGTTCCCCACACGCCGCGGAAGATCTGCTGCCGCGACAGCACCTGCCGCGGGTGGCGCAGGAACAACGCCAGCAGGTCGAACTCCCGCGCGGTCAGATCCAGCGGCTGGCCGCCGCGCCAGGCCTCGCGGGTCGCTGGATCGAGCACCAGGTCGGCGTAGCTGAGCCGCTCCCCCTCCACCCGCTGCGGACTCGCCCGTCGGAGGAGCGCGTTGATCCGTGCCAGGAGCTCCTCCAAGGCGAAGGGCTTGGCGAGGTAGTCATCGGCCCCACTCTCGAAGCCAGCCACTTTGTCGGTGACCTTGTCGCGCGCGGTGAGCATGAGGATCGGCACGTCGCTGCCGGCCTGGCGCAAGCGCCGCGCGAGCTCCAGACCATCCAGCGGTTCGGGCAGCATGACGTCCAGAACCAGCAAGTCTGGCTCATCTTCCAGGAGCATGCGCATCGCCGATTCGCCATCCTCGGCCGCGCGCACGGTATAGCCCGCGAGGCTCAGCCCGCGGCGCAGCATGCGCAGCAGGTTGGGGTCGTCGTCGACCACGAGGACCGTGGCAGGCTGCTGAAGAAGGCGGTCCCGCTCTGGATTCGACAAGCTCACCATGATGGTTCGCCCTGAGCCTGTCGAAGGGTCGTCCTGAGCCTGTCGAAGGATCTTCTTCAGCAGCCTGCAAGTCTTGTTGGTCACCGTATGATCCGTGTGTGCCGTCGTTTCTCGACCCACAGACCATCATCCTGACCGGCGGGCTGATCGCGGTCGGCCTGATCATCTTCGCCGAGTGCGGCCTGTTGATTGGCTTCTTTCTGCCGGGCGACACGCTGCTGTTCACCGCCGGCTTCCTGGCCTCGCAGCAAGAGATTGGCCTGAACATCTGGACGCTGTGCATCGTGTGCGGCGTTGCGGCCGCGCTTGGACCGCCGGTCGGCTACTGGTATGGCCACCTCTGGGGACCACGCCTGTTCAGTCGCGAGGACTCGCTGCTGTTCCGTAAACAGCACCTGGTTCGCGCGCACGAGTTCTACGAACGCCACGGTGGCAAGGCACTGATTCTGGCGCGCTTCATCCCCATCGTGCGCACGTTCGCGCCGGTCGTGGCGGGCATGGCCTCGATGAACTACCCGAGGTTCGTGCTGTACACGGCGGTCGGCGCCCTGGTCTGGGGCATCGGTATGGTGCTGCTGGGTTTCTTCCTGGGCAGCCTGATCCCAAATGCGGGCAAGTACCTGGAGTACATCGTGGTCCTCATCTTCTTGCTTTCCATTGCGCCCCCTGCAATCCACTTGCTGCGGGAGCGCGCACGGTCTCGAAGTGGGAAGTCTAAGGCCACACTAACCCCCTCTTAATGCCTGGCTAATGTCCGGAAGGGACACTTCTGGGCATGAACAACACGATCAAAACCACCATCCTGCTAGCAACGCTGACGGCGGTATTTATCGCCATCGGCGGGATCCTGGGCGGCAACAGCGGCATGTTAATCGCCTTTGGGTTCGCCATCGTGATGAACCTGGGCGCCTACTGGTTCTCAGGCGACATTGCGCTGCGCATGGCGAGTGCGCGGGAGGTGACTCCCGAGCAGGCGCCGGAGCTGCACCAGCTCGTCGAAGAGCTGGCCATGTACGCACGGTTGCCGAAGCCGCGCGTTGCTGTCATCGACTCGCCTTCGCCGAACGCGTTTGCCACGGGCCGTGACGCCAATCACGCGGTGGTCGCGGTGACCACGGGCATCATGGGCGTGCTGTCGCGCGATGAGTTGGCCGGTGTGTTGGCCCACGAGCTGGGCCACGTGCGCAACCACGACATCCTGATCTCGAGCGTGGCCGCGACCATCGCTGGCGCGATCACCATGCTTGCCAACATGGCGCAATGGGCGCTGATCTTTGGCGGCTTCGGGCGCTCGGATGACGACGATGGGGTCAACCCGTTCGCGGCGCTGTTGATGATCTTCGTGGCGCCGATTGCCGCGACCATCATTCAGCTGGCAATCTCGCGCTCACGTGAGTTCGGTGCCGATGACACGGGCGCGCGCATTCATGGGAACCCCGAGTCGCTGGCGCGCGCGCTCGAAAAGCTGGAGATGGCGACGAGCATGCGACCGCTGCCGGTCAACCCGTCAATGGCGCATCTGTTCATCGTGAACCCGCTGAAGGGCGCCATGTTCTCGGGCCTGTTCAGCACGCACCCGCCGATCGAGGAGCGGATCCGCCGCCTGCGGTCGATGCCAGTTCGGGCGCTGTAAGGGTGAATGCTTCATCCTGAGGCGAAGCCGAAGGATCTACGCGCAACGGTAGATCCTTCGCTGCGCTCAGGATGAGGCGGTGTCCTGCTGCATACTTCTAGTCAAATGTCGCCGCTCGTCGGCCTCTTCATAGTCGTCCTATTGGTGGCGGCGAACGGATTCTTCGTCGCCACCGAGTTCGCCCTCGTTACTTCGCGCTCGACTCGCATCGACCAGCTCGCCGCCAGCGGCAGCCGCGCGGCGCGCATGGTCCAACACGCGAAGAACAACCCGGCCATGTTCATCTCGGGCACGCAGCTCGGGGTGACCATGGCCAGTTTGATCCTGGGTTGGCTGGGCGAGCAGACCTTCGCCGAGCTGCTCCAGCCACCGCTCAATCAACTGGCGGTGCTGGTCGGTCAGGCGCCTGCCGCGGAGGGCGAGATCAGCACACCCGCGCACGCCATCGCCTCGGTGCTCGCGATCGCCCTGATCACGTTTTTCCACATCACGCTCGGGGAACAGGTACCCAAGATCCTGGCCTTGCAGAAGGCGGAGTCGATCATCATGTTCGCCGTTCAGCCGGTTTCGGCCTGGGCGTGGGTCTTCCGACCGTTCATCGCGCTGCTGTACGGATTCACGAACGCGGTCCTGCGCGTGATCCGCGTCGAGTACCAGGGCGAGGAGCACGCGGTCCATTCGCCGGACGAGCTGCTGCTGCTGGTGTCGCGCAGCGCGAGGGCAGGCCTGCTCGAGCCGGCCGAACGCGAGCTGGTGCAGCGGGCATTCGCGTTCAGCGACCAGACCGCTGGTGAGGTCATGGTGCCGCGCACCGAGATCGTGGCGCTGCCCGTCGACTCCTCGGTCGAAGAGGCGATCAAGATCGCGCTGCGGTACCGCTACAGCCGTTTCCCGGTGTTCGACAAGACCATTGACAACGTGGTCGGCATGCTGTCGAGCAAGGATCTGCTCGGCGTCGCTGCCCGCCGCGCCGCGCCGACCTCGCTACAGGACATCAGTCTGCGGCGTTTGATCCGGCCGCCGATCGTCGTGCCTCAGGGCGCCTCGACTACCGAGGTGCTGGCGCGGATGAAGGCCAACCGGCTGCCGATGGCGGTGGTCCTGGACGAGTACGGCGGCACCGCCGGCATCGTCACGCTCAAGGACCTCGTAGAGCGGCTGCTGGGCAGTGTTGGGGATGAGTACACGCCCGCAACGCACGAAGTGCGCACGCTGGCCGACGGCACGATCGTGGCCGATGGTCTGGCGCTGGTCGAAGACGTCAACACGCAGCTCGGGACGCACTTCGACGACAGCGAAGTCGACTCACTGGGCGGGCTGGTGTTTTCGCGATTAGGGCGGAGACCACAAGTCGGCGACGAAGTCGATATCGGCGGCAGTTATCGCGCGCGAGTAGAGCGCCTCGATGGCCTGCGGATCGCGCGGGTGCGGCTGTTGCCGCCCAAGGGCGGCTCGCCCAACGGTCAGTGGTCAGGCGCGCGCGACCAGCAGGAGAGCGAGCAGCCCGCCGATGGGGAGCGCTGACGAATTCCGGCGCCGCTCTTAGGCGGCGCGGGCCGTGACGCGCGGGAGCGGGATGCGGCCATCGCGCAGCCCTTGCAGGAAGGCGTGCGCCATGTCGGGGTCGAACTGCGTGCCCGCGCCGCGCGCGACCTCTTGCGCCGCGTGCTCCGGATCCAAGGCATCCCTTGCGACGAGTGCTGATCCTGCACAGTGACGAGAACACGGCAGCGCCGCTGCGGGAGCTGCTGCTGGCGGAGTTCGCGGTTCAGGCCCTGCCGGCAACTTACGCCCGAGCTGTGGCCGAAGCTGGGCCGCCACCCGATGCTGTGCTCGCGGAAGCCGGCTCCGAGCCCGAGTCCACCTTCGAAGCGGTGCGTGCGTTGAAAGCATCGCCGCGCACTGCGGATGTGCCGATCATGCTGATCGACTCGCCCGAAGCCCACCTCGACCCTGCCGAAGCCTTCGCCTGCGGCGCTGACGACCTCCTGCCCACGCCATACGCCCCGGCTCAACTGCGCGCCCGCCTGCGCACCTGGCTCCTGCGCCGCTCCGCGTAACCTGTCTGGTAGTGGAAAACCAGTCGGAAGCGCTGCACCAGCTGGCCGACGAGTACTGGGAGGGCGTGCTGCGACGCAGCCCTATCCTGGCGACGTTCTTCGGCGATTACCGCTACAACGACCGTCTGCCAGATATCGGGCCTGATGGCCGCGCGGAGGAAGTGGCCGAGCTGCGGAGCGTCGGCGAGCGGCTAGACACGCTCGACGAGAGTGGCCTGGAGCTCGAAGACCGCATCTCCGCCAGCATGCTGCGACTCAGCCTCGTGGCCGGCCTGGACGCGCTGCGGCTGCGCCTGGACCAGATGGCGGTCGACCAGATGGACGGTCCGCAAGTGTGGCTGCCGGAGCTCCTGAACTGGCATCCCACAGATACCGCCGAGCACGTCGAGCAGCTCATCGGTCGCTATCAGGCGTTTCCGCGCTTCGTCGACCAGTACCTCGAAAACTTGCGGGACGGTGTCGATGACGGCCGCACGTCGCCCACCATCGCCGTCGAGCGCGTGGTCGCGCAGCTCGAGGCCCTGCTGGCGACGCCCCCCGAAGACTCCCCACTATCGGGCAAGGGCCGCTTGCAAAAGCCAGAGCTCGGCCAGGACCTGCCGAAGGTCGTGCGCGAGACCCTCCTGCCCGCCTACAGGCGCATGCTGGCCTTCCTGAAGGACTATCCAGCGCGCCAGGAGCCAGGCATCTGGTCGGTCGCCGACGGCACAGAGATCTATGCGTTGCTGGCCAGGCAGCACACCACCACCGACCTGACTCCTGAAGAGCTGCACGCCATCGGCCGCGAGGAGCTCGAGCACATTCACCAGGAGATGCGCGCCATCATGGGCGAGCTCGGCGATGGCCAGAGCAGTGTCCGCGCATTCACCGAAGGCCTCACCCGCGATCCGCGGAATCTACCGACGTCGCGCGAGGAGATCGTCCAGGCCTCAGAGCAATTGCTCGAGCAGGCGCAGGCCGCTTTACCGAAGGCGTTCGGCAAGCTCCCGACGATTCCGTGCATCGTGAAGCCCATCGACGAGTTCCGCGAACGCGATGCGCCCGCGGCCTACTACTTCCAGCCAGCCGCCGATGGCTCACGCCCCGGAACCTTCTACGTCAATACGTTCGAGCCCAGCGCGCGACCCCGCCATACGCTGCCCGCGCTGGCCTTCCACGAGGGTGTACCAGGCCATCACTTGCAGATCGCGCTCGCGCAGGAAGCGCAGGACCTGCCCGCGTTCAGGCGCCTCAGCGCGGGCTGGCTGGCCAATGCATTCGTGGAGGGCTGGGCGCTGTATACGGAGCGGTTGGCCGACGAGCTGGGCCTGTACCCGGATCAGCGGTCGCGGTTCGGCATGCTCGGCTACCAGGCGTGGCGCGCCTGCCGCCTCGTGGTCGATACGGGCATCCATCACCAGCGCTGGTCGCGCCAGCGGGCGATCGACTTCTTCTTCGACAACGTTGGCCTCACCGAGCGCGAAACGGTGAACGAAGTAGACCGCTACATCGTGTGGCCGGGGCAGGCGCTGGCATACAAGATCGGCCAGCGCGAGATCGAGCGAGCACGACGCGAGCTGCAGCTACAACAGGGCGAGCGCTTCGATCTGCGCAAGTTCCACGACGCGCTGCTCGGCCACGCCGCGGTACCCCTGTCAACTCTGCGCCTCATCATCACTACGGGCTAGACTCTGCGGATGCAGCTGGTCCTGGGCGAGCCTCCGACCGGCCTCCGTCACCCGATTCTTCTGGCGGGCTTCGGCGGTTGGGGCGATGCCGGCAGCGCGGCGACGATCGCCCTTCGCCACGTGCTCGGAGAGGTGTCGCCGCCCGCTTCGGCCATGCTCGACCCGTCCGCCTGCTACGACTTCACCGTTGCGCGCCCGCTGTCCACGCGCGCGCTCGATGGCCGCGGCTGGTCGCTCGAATACCCGAAGGTGGCGTTCTACCCGATCCTGTTGCCCGAGGCGACGCGCGACGCGCTGGTGCTGCTGGGACCCGAGCCGCATTTCCGCTGGCCCGAGCTCGCGCCGGCGATCGTGCATTACGCGCGCGATGCAGGCGTGGAGTCGATGTTGACGCTCGGCGCCTACGTCGGCCCGGTGACGCATCGCTCGGCGCCGGTCGTGCGCCGCACTCTCGACCCGGGCCTGGCGCAACGGCTGTCCGAACTGGAGCTGCTGGACACCGACTACGAGGGCCCGACCGCCTTCGTCACCGCGCTGCTACACGCGGCGGCGGCGGGTGGCGTAGCCGCGGCAAGCCTGTGGGTCGCCACGCCGCCCTACCTGCAAGCCGGCAACCCCGTCGCCGCGCTGGCGCTGCTCGAGGCCGCTGGCAAGGTGACCCAGCTGCCGCTCGAGGTGGCGAAGCTGCGCGAAATTGCCGACGGCTTTCTACACGATGTCGATGCGGCGCTCGAGGAGCACCCGGAGCTGGCCGAGCAGCTCAACCAGATGCTCGAAGCCGAACAGGACGAGGACGACGACGAGCCGACGCTCGACGTGCAGGGTCGCGCGCGCTCGCGCGGCCCCGATCCAGATCGGCCACCGCCGGATGCGCCGCCGGGCTTGCCGACTGGCAAGGGCCTCGTCGAAGCCGTCGAGAAGTATCTGCGCCAGGCCCGCGGCGACGAACCTCCGGCACCTGCTGGCCCCGCCGTTTGACGCCGCGCTCAACGTGGTCCTTCGACAAGCTCAGGACGACCCTTCGACAGGCTCAGGGCGAGCGGAGCCGTAGCAATTACGCTCATGGTGAGCCTGTCGAACCATCACGGTGAGCTTGTCGAATCCAGAGCGCTAGCAGCCGGCAAGTAGCCGCGGCATTTGATGCCGCGCTCAGGTTTCTAGCAGACGGCAAGCAGCAGCGGCATTTGATGCCGCGCTCAGGTTTCTAGCAGACGGCAAGCAGCAGCGGCACTAAGTACACTGGCGGCAATGCGCTGGCTTGCCCCCTTCACGAGTATCGCGCTGCTGGTGCTCACTGCCTGCCAACCAGCCGCGGTGCCGCCAACACCGGTTCCACCGCAGCCGACAGTCGCTCCGCCGACAGTCGCCCCGCCAACGGTCGCGCCGACGGCGCCGCCGAAGCCAACAGCCGCACCGCCTACTGCCGTGCCCACCGTGGCTCCGACGGCTACCGCCGCGCCACAGGCGACCGGCAAGCTGACGATCGACGTGGAAGCGGACCTCGACAGCCTCGATCCCTATCTGTCCTACACGCCTACTGGCCTGTCGATCCACCACAACATCTACGACTACCTCCTCGAACGCGACGTCAACGGAGACCTCGTGCCAGGCCTCGCCGAGTCGTGGAAAGCCGTCAACGACACCACGTTGGAGTTCAAGCTCCGCCGCGGCGTCAAGTTCCATTCCGGCGACGAGGTCACGGCGGCTGCGGTCAAGTTCAGCGCCGACCGCATCCTGGACGAGAAGCTGAACTCGGGTGTTCGCTCGCGGTTCATGTCGATCAAGACCGTCACGGTCGTCGATCCAGCCACGGTACGGTTCGAGCTCAGTCGACCCGACGCGAGCCTGCTCGACACGCTGACGAACCAGATGGCCATCTTGCCGCCGAGCTTCAGCGACACGAAGCCAGTCGGGAGCGGGCCGTACCGCTTCACGGAGTGGGTTCGCGGCGATCACCTCACCCTCGAAGCAAATGACGGCTACTGGTCGGGCAGCGCCAAGGGGCGGCCGCTGGCGAAGACGGTGGCGTTCCGACCGGTGCCCTCCGCGGCGACCCGCGTGGCCGATCTGCAGAGTGGCCAGGCGGACATCGTGGCTGGTTTGAGCGCGACGCAGGCCAAAGCGCTGGAATCCAGCGGTGGCGGAGCGCGCGTCGAACGCGCTGATTTACCGGGCTACCAGTACGTGTTCTTCAACACCAAGCTGGCGGACACACCGCTCAAAGATGCGAAGGTGCGCCAGGCGCTGAACTACGCCATCGACCGCCGCTCAATCGTCGAGAACTTGATGGGCAACTACACGAAGGCGCTGACGCAAGCAGTCGGCCCACTGACCTCCGGTAGCGATCCGAGCCTCACTGGGTTTCCATACGACGTGGCGAAGGCCAAGCAGCTGCTCGGCGAGGCCGGCGTGGGGTCGGGTTTCGAGGTCTCACTGGACGTCTCGCAGCGCGATCTCGACGACGTGGTGCAAGCGGTAGCCGCGCAGCTCGGGCAGGTTGGCGTGAAGGTCAACATCCAGTCGCTCGAGCCGGGCGCCTTCAACGACAAGTGGCTGGCGAAGGGCATGGACGGGCTGTACTTCGTGCGCTGGAACAACTTCTCGGACCCCGGCACGCTTGGCCTGCTTGCCACCTGCCAGGGGTTCTTGTCGTTCTTCTGCTCGCCGTCCGCCGATACGTTCGTGAGCCAGGGCGAGGCGACACTCGACGACGCCGCGCGAGCGAAGGCGTATCAGCAAGCGCTGCGGGCGTGGAACGATGATCCGTTTGCGATCTACCTGACCACGCTGTCGGCCTTGTACGGCGTCTCGGATCGAGTCAGCAACTGGAAGCCAAGCGCCGCCGGGTACCTGTACGCGACGGAGGCGCGGCTGCGCTAACGTGCTCGCTTCGCTCGCGGGGTCGGGGGTCGGGGGTCAGGTTGTCAAGCTCGACGTGCTCTCCTGCTCCAGACGCCTCGCAATAAACACCCGACCGGTCTTCCGGTCTCCTACTTCCGACAGTTGACTTGAGAAGGACCGGTCCCCATCCCCATCCCCGACCCCCGACCCCCGATCCCTGACCCCTGACCCCCGACCCCCGACCCCCCGTCGTGGGATCGCCCTCGCGGCCGCGGTCGCGACCTGCCTGGCCGGGCTCGACCTGGCGGTGGTGTCGACGGCCATGCCCACCGTCGTGGGCCAGTTGGGTGGCGTCGACTTGTACGCGTGGGTCTTCAGTGCCTACCTGCTGAGCAGTACGGCGTCCGTGCTGGTGTACGGTCGCCTGGCCGACCTGTACGGCCGCAAGCGCATGTTCCTGGTTGCCACGGGCACGTTCCTGGTCGGCTCGGCGCTGTGCGGCATCGCCCAATCGATGCCGCAGCTGATCGCCTTCCGCTTCCTTCAGGGCCTGGGCGCCGGTGGCGTGTATCCGATCGTGCTGACCATCATCGGCGATGCATTTCCCCTCGATGCCCGGGCGCGGTTAATGGGTGTGCTCGCCGCGATCTGGGGCGTCTCGGCGCTCATCGGCCCCGCGATCGGCGGCTTCCTGACTGAGCAGATAAGTTGGCGCTGGGCGTTCTACGTCAATCTGCCGCTGTCGTTGCTGGCGATGGTGCTGGTTGCGCGCTCCGTCCAGGAGCACATCTCTCCGCGCAACGACCCGCTTGTCCCACTCGGCTTGCTCAAGGTACGTACGATCGCGGTCGGCACGCTCAACCGGCTGCTGGTCGGCGTGGTCCTTTTCGGCCAGACGTCCTTCGTCCCGCCATTGCTCCAGGGCGTTCTGGGCGGCTCGCCGACACAAGCCGGGCTGGCGCTTGCCGCGACCTCCCTCGGCTGGCCGCTGGCTTCGCACGTGAGTGGCCGCATGCTGCTGCGCTGGGGCTACCGCGGTGTCGGTCTTGTAGGCAGCGTGCTGCTGGTGCTCGGCTTTGGCGCGTTGCTGCTGGTGCGGTCGGAAACGAGCCTGATCGTGGCGGCTCTGATTATGGCCGTGATCGGCGCTGGCTTCGGGTTCGTCACGCCGGTCACCCTGCTGTCGATGCAGAACGCGGTGGCATGGCAACGGCGCGGCATCGTCACCGGCGTGAGCCAGTTCGCTTCGAACGTCGGGGGCACGCTCGGCATCGCGCTGGCCGGTGCGCTCTTCACCTCGGGCCTACACCTCGATGTCTCCGACTTGCTCGCTCCCGAACGGCGGGCCGCGCTCGCGCCCGACCAACTGGCGATGCTGCGCTCGACGCTCGCCCAGGCCCTGGAGCCGGTGTACTGGGTATTCCTGATCGCGGCCGTGCTCGCGCTGGTGGCGATGGCGCTGCAGCCGAGCGGTCCCTCGGCTAGCGAGGTGACGTAAGCGCCGCGCTCAGGTCGGACAGGTCGTAGGGTTTGCTGAGCACAACGTCGGCGCCCAAGTGCTGGGCTTCCTCGCGGCTGGCCCAGGCGCGCCCGGTTGTCACGACGACACGGCCGCGACTGGCCAGGTGTTGCACTGTGGCGCGGTATTCCGCGTCCGGGTGCTGGTAGGCGCCAAAGGCGTCCATGACGAACGCGTCCCACGAAGTGGTGTTGGCGAGGCGGCATGCCTCGGCGGGTTCGCGCACGTGGACGGCCATGTGGCCATCCTGCGTCAGTGCTTCCATAACCACACCGGCCAGATCGGCATCGTCCTCGACGACGAGCACTCGCACCTCCAGTTAACGCCCGGTGCGGGAATGAGGTTACGCCGCCACCCGTTGTGGTAGACCGAAACAGCCCGCAATGACGACTGTCCCGCGGCGCGAAGCGCGCCCTGAAGAGCCCGACCTCCGAGTGGTCGAAGACGCCGCGCCGAGCTTTAGCGACCTGCCCCGTCCGCAGGTCATCGCCACGCTCGCTGGGGTCATGTCGGCCATGTTGCTGGCTGCGCTCGACCAGACCATTGTCGGCACCGCGATGCCGCGCATCATCGCCGAGCTGAACGGCTTCGAACACTACGCCTGGGTCACCACGGCATACCTGCTGACCAGCACGGCTGTGGTCCCGATTTTCGGCAAGCTCAGCGATCTGTACGGCCGCAAAGTGTTCTTGCTCGGCGGCGTGGCCGTGTTCATCGCGGCGAGCGCGCTATGCGGAGCGGCCCAGTCGATGACCGACCTGGTGCTGTTCCGAGGCATCCAGGGGCTCGGCGCTGGCTGCACCTCGGCGATGGCCTTCACCACCATCGCCGACATGTTCCCGCCAGCGCAGCGCGGTCGGGTCGGTGGGCTGTTTGGGTCCGTCTTCGGGTTGGCCAGCATCATCGGCCCAACGGCCGGCGGCTTCTTGACTGACGGTCCTGGTTGGCGCTGGGTGTTCCTGGTGAACCTGCCACTGGGCGTTGCGGCGTTCGCCATTCTGTTGTTCCTGTTTCCGAACATCCGCCGCCGCCATACGCTGCGGCCGAAGATCGACTTCCTGGGCGCAATCACGCTGCTGGCCGGAGTCGTGCCGCTGCTGCTCGCGCTGAGCTGGGGCGGCCGCGACTATACCTGGGATTCGCCCGTGATTATCGGGCTCATGGTTTTCGGCGCAGCGATGACCGCCACATTCATCTGGATCGAGACGCGCGCCAGCGAGCCGATTATTCCGCTCGACCTGTTTCGTCAGCCAGGCGTTGCGACGTCCGTTATCGCGGTGGCGCTGACCGCGGTCGCGATGTTTGGCACGGTGCTGTTCATTCCGCTGTTCATCCAGGGTGTCATTGGCAGCAGCGCCACCCAGAGTGGCGCCGTGCTGACGCCGATGACGCTGTCGCTGGTCGTCGCCAGTACGCTGTCGGGTCAGCTCATCTCACGCCTGGGTCGGTACCGCTGGCTGTCGGTCGCGGGTGTGGCGCTGACCGCGCTGGGCATGCTGTTGCTGTCCGGGATGGGGGTGGCTACGGACTACCTCACCGTGGTGCGCAACATGATCGTGGTCGGACTCGGACTGGGCATCACGATGCCCGTGTTCACGCTCGCCGTGCAGAACTCGGTCGACCAGCGCATGGTCGGGACGGCGACGTCCACGGTGCAGTTTTTCCGCTCGATGGGTGGCGCGCTCGGCGCGGCCCTGTTCGGCGCCGTTCTCACCAATTCGTTCGGCGCGGCGCTGCGGGCGGTCTTGCCGCCGTTTGCTTTGGAATCCATGTCGGCGGAGCAGTTCGCGAAGGTGGCCAATCCGCAAGCGCTCATGGGCGCACAAGGCGGCGGCGGGCTGCCGGGCGTGCTCGATGCGAGTGGCACGACCGCCGTCCGGCTGGCGCTGGCGAGCTCCTTACACAACGTGTTCTGGCTCGGGGCCGCGCTGCTCGTGGCGGTGACGTTCATGCTGGTGCTGCTGTTGCGCGACATTCCCTTACGTGGCTCGCGCGACCCCGGCCACGTCGAGCTGAGCGAGGGCTCCACCGAAGCTGCGATCGTCTAGAAGTTCGGCCGACAAGCCGGTTTGCGGCCTTAGTCGCAGTCGGCCGAACTTCTTCTGACAGATTGGCCTAGGAACGCGGCAATCGGCCACGAGGTCCCTTTCGGGGTTTTCGGCCGTGTTCCTAGGCCGCGGTCATGCGCATCCCGTACCGCGGGCGCAGCGTGATGAGCGCTTCCATCTCGATCCGCTGATCGGGTACGAGCTCGAGCCGTAGTCGCTGGGCCGTGCACGCGAGCACGAGCGTCGCCTCGAGCTGGGCGAAGGCGTAGCCAATGCACTGGCGTTGTCCGCCACCGAACGGAAAATACGCGAAGCGCGGCAACTGCTTGGCCAGGGTGCCATCTAGCCAGCGCTCTGGTTGGAATTCCCACGGCGCGTCGTAGAAGCGCGGATCGTGGTGGAGGAGCCACTGGCTCATGAGCAGCGTAGTGCCCTTCTGTATTGGCTGGCCGCCCACGGTCAGGTCGTGTAGCGCCTGGCGGCCTTGCAAGTACGCCGGCGGGTACATGCGCAGCGCCTCGTCGACCACCGCGCGGGTGTACGGCAACCGCTCCACATCGTCCACGGTGACCGCGCGCCCGGCCACCACCGTCTGGACCTCCGCGCGCAGATGCTCGTGGGCCTCGGGGTGCACGGCCAACAGATACAGCGCCCACGTCAGTGCCAGCGCCGTCGTCTCGTGACCTGCCAGGAAGAACGTCATCACCTCGTCGCGGACCTCGGTGGGCGATAGCTCCGACTCGAGCAGCATCGACAGCAGGTCGCCGCGGCTAGTGCTCCCGAAGCGGGCTCTCGGGCCCGCTGAGTGGGTATCCTCTTTGCGCTCGCGGATGAACCGATAGATCAGCTCGTCGAGCTGCTTCACCGCGCGGAGAAAACGCAAGTTGCCCGGCGTGGGCACCCGGTCGGGCAAAAGGAACAGCAGGCTGCGCAAGCGGCTCATGAAGTGCGCGCCCACGACCGTGGTCGCCTCGCGCACCACTTGCAGGTCGGACGCGACCTCGGCGCCGAACAGCGTCTTGCAGGCGATCTGCAGCGTCAGCTCCATCATCTCCTTGTGGACGTCTCGAATCTCCCCGGGCTGCCAGGTAGCGAGCTGGCGCTGCGCGTATTCGACGATTGCCTCACCAGCGGCGTTGACCCGCGCGCGGTGAAACGCGGGCTGTGTGACGCGCCGCTGGCGACGCCACGCCTCGCCGTCGCTGCTCAGCAGGCCGCGGCCAATCAGCGTGCCGAGGCGGCGAGTCGCCGGGTTCTTGCGGAACGATTGGTTTCGCGTCACCAGCACTTCCTCGACCAGCGCCGGGTGACTCAGGATCACAAGGCGGTTGAAGCCAAAACGGATGCGGGCGAGGTCGCCCTGCTCCTTGGCGCAGCGTTCGAGCATGCCCAGCGGATCGCGGCGGAACGCGCCCATCTCACCGGTCAGCTTCATGCCGTGACGTGCCCCCGCAGCCAGGCCGCCGCGTACTCGACGCCCTCGCGCTGGCGCGGCCCGAAATTGTGCCCCACGCCCTTGAGGACGTAGATCTCCACGTTGTGGTTCACGGCGGCGATGCCCCGCAGCACGTCCAGCGGGCCGAGGCGATCGCGGTCACCCTGCACCACCAGCGTCGGGCACGTCACCTTCGACAACGCCGCCTCATCCTCCGGCCTCGGGCGCCCTGATGGCGCGATCGGGTGACCCAGCAAGATGAGCGCTGCGGGCGGCTCGCTCGCCGCTACTCGCGCGCACACCCTCCCACCGAAAGAGCGCCCGACCAGCACCACCCGCTCGGCCCCGAGGCTATCCCGCGCGCGTCGAAGCTCCTCGATTTCCTGCGCGAATGGCTCCGTGGGGCTTTTACGCGAAAACCCGATCGGCAGGGCCTGGATCCCTACCGCGGTGAGCTGCGCCGCCATCGCTTGCACAATCGGCTGCTCAGGCGACGCGCCATAGCCAGGCACCACCACCGCGGCAATAGCAGGCAAGCTCAGCCCAGTAGACCTGCGAGGTCGTGCTTCGCATCGAGGATGCCCGACCACAGGTCGCCGACCCGCTGCAGGCGGTCGGGTGCGGTCAGGATGGTGAAGTCCGTGGGAAAGATCCGCCCGACTTCGTCCCAGCCGATCGGCATCGAGACAGCCGCCCACGCGAGCACGCGCGGCGAGTAGATCGAGGCCAGCGTCTTGCCACGCACGTTCTGGTTGTAATCGACGAAGACCTTGCCGCGGCGCCTGTCGACCGCCCACTCGGCGGTGACGTCCTTGGGATGCTGCTGCACCAGATGCCGCGCCAGCGTCTCGCTGATGCTGTGCGTGGCGCGGTAATCGAGCGTGCGGGCGATGGGCACGTAAATGTGCAGACCCGTCTTGCCCGTGGTCTTGGCGAAGGAGACCAGACCGAGGCCGTCGAGCTCCTGTTTGAGCCACAGCGCGACCTGGCAGGTCGCCTCGAAGCCTTTCGCGTGCAGCTCCGGCTCGGCTCCTCGCGCTTCCTGGCCCGAGTACAGGTACGGATCGAGGTCGAACACGACAAAGTCGGGGTAGTTGAGCGCCGAACGCTCCATGTTCTCCATCGAGCCGGCGAAGCTGGTCGGCAGGTGCGCGCCATCTCCGGTGGTGTTGACTCGCGAGTACCAGGTGTGCAGCTCGAGGTCGGCGATCTGGCCCAGCCACATCAGCGTGGCCAGGTTGTTGATGAGCAAGTACTGGCCGTCGCCCTTGTTGTGGTCTGAGTACAGCCAGACCGTCTCGACGAACGGCGGCAGCGGCTGCTCGTAGTGCTTCTGATAGAAGGACTGGCCGTGGATGCCATTCGGAAAGCGGACCAGCGTCAGTGGCCGGTCTTTTGTATGCGGCAGCAAGTACGCGGCGACTTTTCCGAGATACACCAGCAAATCCCGCTTGGTTAGCGCGCGCTGCTCGCCGTGCGCTGGCCAGAACACTTTGTTCAAGTTGGTGATGCCCATCTCGTGGCCCTCGACGACCAGTTTGAGGCTGTTGCCCGCGTGCTGCTCCAACTGGGCGACGACCTCGCTGCTCTCGGCGCTGTCCGTTCTTGGCGCCGCCACCGTCTCGACGGACTTCACTTCACGCGCGGCCTTATCGTCGCGCAGGCCCATGAACACCGGCGCCCGCAGAATGCCATCCGAGGTGCGTTCGGTGTACTTGACCTGCGCCACCAGCTCCGGTTTGACCCACGTGATCGGCCCGTCGACTTTGCCCGGCCGCACCCAGCGGCCCATCGTGGGCACTTCGCCCTTGAACGGGCATTCGTCTGTACGCAGCGGCTGCAATCGCGCGTAGATCGCGTCGAGCGTGCGATCGTCGAAACCTGAGCCTGCGTGCCCGACATACGTCAGCTTCTTGTCACCGTTTTCGTACAGGCCAACGATCAGCGAGCCGAACGTGCTCGCTCGGGAGCCAGAGCCGACCGTATAGCCGCCGACTACGAACTCGTCGCTGTGCGTGGCCTTGATCTTCAACCACGCGTCGGTGCGTTTGGCGGCTTCGTAGCGGCTGTCGCGGCGCTTGGCAACGATGCCTTCCATGCCGTTGGCTTTGGCGGCCTCGAACAGCGTGACGCCATCCTCAGCAAACGTCTCGACGATACGCAGCCGCTCCGAAGGGATCAAGCTCGTGCCGAGCAGCGCCTTGCGATGCTCGAGCGGCACGCCGCGCAAGTCGAAGCCGTCGCGGTACAGGACGTCGAACGCGTAGTACTGCAGGATGGGCTTCGGCTCGCCGCCGCGGTTCTGCAGGAGCTGAAACGATGGCCGACCGTTTTCGTCGAGCGCGACGATCTCGCCGTCGATCACGATGTCGCGGTACGGCTGGGACTTCAGCGCCTGGACCAGCCACGGATACTCCGCGGAGCAATCGAGCCCGCGCCTCGAATACAACGTCACTTCTCCACCCTGGACAAAGGCCAGCACGCGGTAGCCGTCGAGTTTGGGCTCGAACAGCCAGTTGGGATGTGAGAAGGGTCGTTCGGCGAGCGACGGCAGCATCGGCGACAGCGTCCTGGGCATCGGTCCCCGTTTGACCCCAGGCGTTGCCTCGACCTCAGGCAGAAGGCTCGCCTTGCGTTGCGGCACCTGGCCGCGCTTGAGATCGTCGATCGTCAGACCTGAAAGGACGGAGGCGTCCTCAGCGGTGACGTCTCGCCCCGCGTCGGCGAACGAGTCGTCCTTTTTCAGGAACAGCCAGTTCTTCTCCTGGGTATGGATCAGCGTCCACGCACCGCGCAGCTTCCCACCCTGCAGAAAGATGGTGAGCTTGCCCTGCGCGATGCCGCGCCGCACCAATTCCTCAGCCCGCTCTCGCGTACAGCACGGCTGATACTTGTCTTCGGGCGCATAGATCCCCGCGTCCCACACGATGACTTCACCGCCGCCGTACTCACCTTTGGGGATGATGCCCTCGAACGTGGCGTAGTCGAGCGGATGGTCCTCGGTCATCACCGCCAGCCGCCGCTCGTGCGGATCGTAGGACGGTCCCTTCGGGATCGGCCACGACTTGAGCACGCCGTCGACCTCGAGGCGGAAGTCGTAGTGCAGCGCACGTGCGGCGTGCTTCTGCACCACGAACTTGAGCGGCCCGCTGCCTGGCGTCAGCTCCGCGGGCGCCGGTTCTTCGGTGCGGGTGAAGTCGCGTTTGGCGCGATATTCGTCGAGCATTTTGGCTGCTTCATCCTGAGCGTAGCGAAGGATCTCGGTGCGCATTGTCATCCCGAGCTTGCGAGGGATCTCGGCTGCTCACGTGAGATCCCTCGGCTCGCAGGCTCGCCTCGGGATGACAAGCTAACCCAGAGTCCCCTTCGGCTTCCTTCGCTGCGCTCGAGGACAGGCTCCGGCTCGCCTCAGGATGAGGCTTGATCTTAGAACGCTACGGCGACCTGTTCGGTGTCTTCGGGCTTGGCGTCGTCAGCCGCAGCGGCGGGGGCGCTGCCCTTGCCCTTCTTGGCCGCCTCGAGGCTCGCCTTCAACGCCGCCATGAGGTCGACTGTCTTGGCCACAGGCGCCTCCGGCGTCGCCACGAGCTCCTGGCCGCTGCGCTTGGCCTCGATGACTTCGAGCAGCGCGCCGCGATAGTCATCGTTGTACTTGCGCGGATCGAACGGCTCCTCGAGCATCTCGACCAGGCTGAGCGCCATGTTCAGCTCGGGCTGCGACACGAGTACATCTGGCGATTCGGGCAGATCCTGGGTGCGGATCTCATCCGGGTAGAACAGCGTCTCCAGCATGAGCACGCCGTGCTCGCTCGGGCGCAGCACGCACAGGCTCTCCTTGTTGCGCAGCGCGATCTTGGCCATCGCCGAGACCTGTTTGGTCTTCAACGCGCGCATCAACAGGGCGTACGGCTTGAGGCCGACCTGCTCGGGCTCGAGGTAGTACGTGCGCTCGAAGTAGACGGGGTCGATCTCGGCCTGCTTCACGAACGAGTTCAGCTCGATGGTGTGCTTGCTCGGGATGGGCAGTTTTTCGAGATCGTCGTCTTCGATCTCAATGTACTGGTCCTTCACGTACTCGAAAGCGCGCACCACCTCGTCGGCGGACACTTCGCGGTCGTGTACGGGGCACCAGCGCTTCTGCTTGAGTCGGCTCTTGCATTCGCGGTGGAGCGTGTTGAACGCCAGATCTTTACTCTCGGTCGCCCCGTACAGCCTGACGGGGATGCTGATCATGCCGAAAGTGATGGCGCCTTTCCAGATAGGTCGCGGCATGAAGCTGGGGATTCCTTTGCAGCTTGCGAGGCGGGTCCGGCGCCAGGGCGGCCGGGCCCGCGAGTGTACCACGCCGGTTTCACGATCCGCCCGTGAGTGTGAACTGCTTCATAGCTCACGATCGAGTCTCAGGCCTACTGTGGGCAGGTGCTCCGCGCCGCGCCGTCCGCCCGAGTCCTGTCGGCACTGAAGCCGCCAGACCTCGTCACCGCAGCCGAGATCTTGCTCGACGGCGGCGTGGTCGCGTTGCCCTTCAACGGCATGTTTGCGCTGTTCGGCGACCTCGAACAGCCGCACGTCCATCAGCGTTTGCTGGACGCCAAGAACCGCCCGGCTGATAAGCGCATCGCGCAGGTCACGCTGCCCGAGCACGCCCACGAGCTGGCCGATTTCTCGCGCATGGCGCACTCCGAGGAGGACGTCCTCGCGCTATGGCAGGAGCTGCACGGACTGGGCATCATCGTGCCCGCCACGCGGCGCTGCCACGCGCTGCAGGCAGCCGCCCAGGAGATCGACGGCACCACGCTACTGGTGTGGACCGAGTTCCAGCCGATGCGCGTCGTCCTCGAGCACTTCCGCGCGTTCGGCGGACTGGCGCTGTGCGGCACCTCAGCCAACAAGTCGGGCCTCCAGACGTACACGACCGTGCGCGACGTGTACCGCGACTTCTTCAATGAGGTCGACGCGATCGTCGCCGATGATTTCACGCACCTGCCCGAGCAACGGCGCCGGTCGACGACGATTGTCGATCTGAGTGGGACCTATCCACGGCTGCATCGCCCGGGCAGCGTGCGCGTGTCCGAGCTGCAAGCCGCGCTGTCGCGGCACGGCTTTGGACTCCTGCGCATCGGTCCTTCGCACGCACCCGCCGCTTAGGTTGAACCGCGATCCCCGCTCTGGATTCGACAGGCTCACCATGATGGTTCGACAAGCTCACCATGAGCGTAAATGGGTACGGCTCCGCTCACCCTGAGCCTGTCGAAGGGTCGTCCTGAGCTTGTCGAAGGACCTTGGCCCCTAAGCGCTGTCGTAGGTGGGATACGCTCCATCACCGGGTGCAGCTGCGCGGCAGCGCCATCATCATCACGGGTGGCTCGGGCGGCATCGGCTCCGCGACGGCGCGCGAGCTGGTTCGCCGCGGTGCGCGGGTGGTGCTTGCCGCACGCCGTCCCGAACCTCTGACTCGGCTGGCCACTGAGCTCGGCTCGTCAGCGCACGCGTGCCCCACGGACGTCCGTGATCGAGCGCAGATCGACCGCCTCGTCGACTTTAGCCTCGACCGGTTGGGCAGGCTCGATGGTCTCGTGAATGCTCACGGTGTCTCGCGCGGCGCGCGTGTGTTCAGCGACCCCGATGCGGACATGCAGGAGATTGTCGATACGAACCTGCTCGCGCTCGCGCGAACCGCCCGGGCGGTGGTGCCGACGTTTCGTGAGCGGGGCGCGGGCGTGATCGTCAACGTCGGCTCCGTGGCTGGCGAGTTCGGCGCGCTCGGTCTCTACTCAGCCACCAAGTTCGGCGTGCGCGGTCTGAGCGATGCGCTGCGCAGGGAGCTGCGGCGCGAGCATATCGCGGTGGTGCTCATCGAGCCTGGCTTCGTGCGCACGCCGATGACCGAGGGCATTCGCGTACCCATGCCTGGCCCGGAGGTGGTCGCCCGTGCCATCGCCAGCGCCATCGAGCGCCCGCGCGGGAAGATCATCGTGCCGTGGCCGTACGTGCCGCTGGTGTTCCTGTCGAAGGTGCCCGGGCTGGCCGACCTGACTATGGGTCGATTACGCGGCGGAAGCCGAGCACGAGCAGCAGCATCCCGCCAACAGCCGTAAGCGGCACCACGCAGCCCATCGCGTTCGGCAGCGGCACCTGCACCAGCACTCCCGGCGGTGGCGCGGGCGGCGCCAGGCCGGCGGGGATCACCCCCGTGGTGATCAAGTACGCCACCGTGAGTCCGACCAGGCCGAGCACGGCCACACCCAGGCCAGTGAGCCGCTCTTCGAGCTGCCAGCCGGGGCGGTAGCCGACCGGCCCCTGCTTGTCGAGCTTCGGTAGGTCAGAGCGAAAGCCCTGCGGATCGTTGGGCGGCAGCATCGCTTCAGCTCGGCGCCTTCTTCTTGATGAAACCTCGCTGACCGGGCCGCGCTCCCGCGCGCGGGTCCTGGTCCAGCTCGCGATCGAGGTTGCGCCACAGACGGAACAGCTCCACGAATGCGCGCACGATCACGTCCAGGCGGGCGCCCGTCGGGCTCCCGGCCGTGCGCGGGAAGTGCCCCACTGGCAGCTCTTTGATACTGAAGCCGAGGCGCCGCGCCTTGATCAGGAACTCCGCGCTGAACGTCGCGCCTCGCGCGTAGACGGTCATGCTCGTCCAGCTGGTGCGCCGAAACAGCTTGAAGGCGCAATCGACGTCGCGCGCGGTGTAGCCGAACAGCGTGTTGACCAGCAGCTTCCAACCAAGGGCGTTGAGTTTGCGCAGCGGCGGGTCGGCGCGATTTTTCCGCCAACCGATCACCAGGTCGGTCTGGCCGTCCATCTCCGGCAGGAAGCGGCGCAGCTCCGCGACATCGAACTGCTTGTCGCCGTCGGTCAGGAAAATGAGGTCCTTGAGCGCGGCGTCGAAGCCGCTGGCCAGCGCCGCGCCGTAGCCGCGGTTGCGGGCGTGGGTGACGACCTTCAGGTTGAGCGCAGGCTCGTGCTGCTGCAGCTCGGCCAGGACCGCGCCCGTGCCGTCGCGCGACCCATCGTTGGTGACGATGACTTCGAAGTCGCGGGCTAACTCGCCCAGGACATCGGCGACGTGGCGCACGGTGCGCTCGATGATCGCCTCCTCGTTGTACGCGGGAAGAACCGCCGAGATGCTGAGCGAGGAGCGCTGCCCCGAAGGCATTCGCACGATTCTAACGCTCGGCTCCCGTAGCAGACCGCAGGGCTGCGCAGTGGCTACTATCAGCTAGTTGCCAGGCCGCGTGCTCGAATTGCCGGCGCTGGTCGAAGCCCTGGCGCCCGTGCGCATCGGCCACGCCCGGGTAGTGCTAACCAACGGCGTCTTCGACCTCCTGCACGTTGGCCACCTGCGTTTTCTCCGCGCCGCGCGTGCATTGGGTGACCTGCTCGTGGTTGGCATCAACGCGGACTCCTCCGTGGGCAAGCCTGGTCGGCCAATCGTGCCCGACGTCGAACGAGCGGAGCTCGTGGCTGCTCTGGAGCCCGTCGACTTCGTGGTGATCTTCAGCGAGCTGACCGCGGACGACCTGCTACGGGCGCTGCGGCCCAGCGTGTACGTCAAGGGCGCCGACTACACCATCGACACACTGCCTGAGGCCGCGACCGCGCGCATGCTGGGGGTCGAGATCCAGTTCGTGCCGCTGGTCGAGGGCCATTCGAGCTCGGCACTGATCGAGGCCTCGGGCGCGGGCCGGCGCGTCCTGACCGTGTACGCGCATCCCGACGACGAGAGCTTCGGTCCTGCGGCGGTGTGTGCGCGCCTGGTGAGTGAGGGAGCGCAGCTGCACGGCCTGTGGTTCACCAGCGGTGAGCACGGCGCGCCAGTGCAGGACCCGCCGCCGCCGAATCTCGGGCAGTTACGCGCCGCGGCGCTCGTGCACGAGGTGGCACGTGTGATCGGCTACCACGAATCGACCCTCCTGAGCTTCGAGGATGGCACGCTCGAGAACCATGTCGCCGACGCAGAACAGATCATTCTGTTCCACTTACGCCGGGTTCGGCCGAGCATCGTGTTCACCTTCGGTCCTGCCGGGATCACCCGTCATCCCGATCACGTGGCGGTCCACCGCGCCACCCTCGCGGCGTTTCACACGGGCCGCGAAGAAGGCATCCCCTTGCGCGAGCTGTACTTCGACGCTGTCCCGCCCAAGGTCGCCCGCGACCTGGACCTCGCCAATCAGCACGACGGCAACCCCAACACGTTCGTCGACGTGACCGACTTCCAGCACGTCAAGCGCGACGCGCTCGCCATTCACGCGCGGTATGTCGCCGACGCCGTCGAGCGCCTCGAACGACTGCAGCGCGAGCCGATGCCAGTCGAGCCGCTCTATCGCGCGTGGCCAGCCGTCCCGGAGGGGACTCAGCTGCGGACGATCGCCGTGTAGCCAGACGGAAGGAACTCGACGACCTGCGCGTCCATCTGGAGCTGCCCGACGGTCAGCGCCGCGGCCACCCGGTGGTGACCATCGACCACGTAGTACTCGTCGCCCAGTCGGTAGAGCTCGATCAGCGGCAGCTCGCGCCCTCGGTTCATCGCCCGCACGATCGACTGGTAGCGCTCGTTGTCGCTCCGCCGACGTTGTTGTCTGGGCGGCCGGAAGTCGCGCCGCAACTCGTGCGCGCGGCTCACGCTGCCGACGATCCGTGTCGTGTCCACGGTCTCCGTTCGTGGCAGGCGTCGGTGTACCGCGCCAGCGCGCCGCGCTTCATCGGTGAAGCTGCGGGTAGGCTGGCGCGAGCCGTCGCGTCGGCTGAGTGCATTGCGGACTGTGTGCAGGAGAGACATGGGACATCGGTGCTCGCCTCGCCCAGCATGTGCCGCGTGGTCCACGACGCAGCCAGGCACCTGACGGGAACCTGGCCTGGCCGACTGGCGGGCTGCTGCTGCACGAGTGCGCTCACCCAATAAACGCCGCGCACAAACCGTTTTGCGGGACTGCTCCCCTCGCCCTCAGGGAGAGGTCGGGCGTGAGCCTGCTCCCCTCGCCCTCTGGGAGAGGTCGGGCGTAAAGCCTGCTCCCCTCTCCCTCTGGGAGAGGGGTTGGGGGTGAGGGCGAGCTAGCAAGCTAAACGCAGCCCTCACCCTGCCCTCTCCCAGAGGGAGAGGGTTTTACGTGGGCAAAGGCTAGCTGCGCACGATCGCTGCGTAGAGCCCCTGCAGCTCCTCATCCGAGTAGAAGTGGATGACCAGTCGCCCCGATCCATCGCGACTGCGCATCAACCGCACACGTGTCCCCAATGCGTGCCGGAACTCGTCCTCGAGCCGCTCGGTCTCGGCATCCGCCGTATCAGTCGCCTGCGCTTCAGGCGGCGGCTTGTCCAGGTTCAGCTCACGCGCCAGCGCCTCAGTCGCCCGCACACTGAGCTGCTCGTTGACCACGCGCGCGAGCAATGCCAGCCGCTTGTCGTCATCCGCGGCGGTCAGGATCGCCCGCGCATGCCCCTCGGTGATCGAGCCATCGGCCAGCGCCTGGCGCACCGCGTCGGGCAGGTGCAGCAGCCGCAGCGTATTGGTGACCGCGACGCGGCTCTTGCCGATGCGGCTGGCCAGCGCCTCCTGGGTCATGCCGTGCTCGTCCAGCAGCTGCCGGAATGCGTGCGCTTCTTCCAGCGGGTTCAGATCGCGCCGCTGGATGTTCTCCACGAGCGCCATCTCCAGGCTCGCCTGTGGCGTGGCCTCCTTGACCAGCGCGGGCAGCGTGGCCATGCCTGTGAGCTGCACAGCCCGCCAACGCCGCTCGCCGGTGATCAACTGGAATGTGCCGTCGGCTTGCTGACTGACCAGCACTGGCTGCAGCACACCGTGCTCGCGGATCGACTGTGCGAGCTCCTCGAGCTCGGCCTGGTCGAAGTGCGTCCGCGGCTGCCACGGATTCGGTCGAATGGCGTCGACTGGCACTTCGCGCAGCCCGGTGCTGGGTGGTGGAATTAGGGCGCCCAGCCCGCGTCCGAGGCCGCGTGCCCGCTCATGGTGACCCTTCGACGAGCTCAGGGGGACCACGGGTGGGCCGGTCTCGTCCTGGCTTGTCAACGCAGCACTCCGCGGATCCGCTGGTTTGGGCGCCTCACCGAAGGATGCCCCGCCGCAAAACCTCTTGGGCCAGGTCGGCGTACGCGCCCGCGCCGCGTGAGGTTGGCTCGTACTCGAGCACCGGCTTGCCGAAACTTGGCGCCTCGCTCAGGCGAACGCTGCGCGGAATGACCGTCTCGAACGTGCGGGTGGGGAAGTGGCTGCGTACCTCCTCGACTACCTGAGTCGACAGGCGCGTCCGCGCGTCGTACATCGTCATGAGCATCCCCAAGAGCTCGAGCCGCGGGTTCAGGGTAGCGCGTACGAGGTCCAGGGTCTCCATCAGCTGCCCGACGCCCTCCAGGGCCAGGTATTCGCACTGCACCGGCGCTAGCAGCAGGTCGGCCGCGACCAGCGCGTTCAGCGTCAGGATGCCGAGCGAGGGTGGGCAGTCGACCACGATGAGCGCGTACCGCTCGCGCACGTCGTCGAGCGCTCGCCGCAGCCGCTGCTCGCGGCCCTCCATGTCCACCAGCTCCACTTGCGCCCCCGCCAGCGCCCGGCTCGCGGGCGCCAGGTCCAGGTTGTCCCGCACGCCGTGGACGATGGCGTCGTCGAGCGCGGCCTCGCCGATGAGCACGTCATACGTCGATAGCTCCACCCCATTCGGATCCAAGCCGAACGACGACGTCGCATTGGCCTGCGGGTCCAGGTCGATCAGCAGCATAGGCACGCTGAGTGCCAGGTACGCGCACAGGTTCACCGCCGTGGTAGTCTTGCCAACGCCGCCCTTCTGGTTGGCGATAGCCACAGTTCTGGTCGGGCTCATCTAGGGTCGTTACCGCCTGGCCCGGAGCTCAGCTCCAGGTCGCCAAACGGTCCGAACGTCTGCCAGCCCGGTTCGGTGGTGCCGGTCAGTCCGTCGAACGCGACTGGCAGGCTACCAGGCGAGAGACGCAGCGCCGCT
>WNGE01000072.1_pt1 | contig 107119 bp, 89 predicted proteins | sample 5400651 | NCBI WGS metagenome assembly WNGE01 (sample SAMN13153370, study PRJNA577476) | soil metagenome | isolation source: 60 cm soil or saprolite under grassland replicate 2 | place: USA:California | collected 2016-06-15 | reverse complement strand
GGGCCAACCAGCTAACACTGTGGGAGATGGTTCATCGGTTCGACCGAGAGCTAACGTCAGCGGGCCGCCCACACGAAGCAAGCCCGGCTCGATCGACCGTAGCGTTAGCCCGCTACCCCTACGTGGGTACCCAGGCTAGGGCTCGACGGACGGGCGGATCTTGACCGTGATGCGGTCGATCGCGTGCTGGGCGTTCGCCAATGCCTCGGCTGGGCCGGTGCCTTCGGCGGTGACCAGGGCGATCCGGTCCCAGGAGCTGTGCAGTTCATGGGTCGTTCCGCCGGCGGCCACGCTCACCGCGCAGGTGTGCACCCCGGGAGCCGCGGAGGCCTCCTCGACGCCGTCGACGCTCTCCACCTCGCCGACCGGCGCGCGGGACAGCCACACCGCCGCGTACCGGTCGGGCGTCGACGGCGGGGTCACGGTCAGCGGCTGGCCCCGCATCATCGCGTAGAACTCGCCGACCACGTCGTACTGCCAGGCGATCTCGACCAGCTCGATGATCCCGTCGCCGGCCATCCGCCCGGCGCATTCCACCAGGTAGGGCAGGCCGTCCTCGACCATCCACTCGCAGTGCACGAACCCGCTGTCCATGCCCACCGCGTCGAGTACCCGCACGGTGTCCGCGAGCAGCCGTTCGGTCAGCTCGGGGTCGATGTCGGCCGGATGCAGGTGGCCCTGCTCCACCGGCCGCGGACCGTCGAACAGGAACTTCCGGGTCGCCGCGCCGAACACTGGGCGCCCGTGTTGGACCATCATCTCCACGCTGAACTCGTCGCCCTCGACGAACCGCTCGGCCAGCATCCGCAGCGCCATCGGCCGGTCCGGTACGAACACGCCCTCGTCCTGGTCCAGGCATTCCAGCCAGGCCGATTCGACCTCGGCCGGGTCGCGCAGGATCTTCGTTCCGACCGCGGCCTGTCGGTTGGCCGGCTTGAGCACGATCGGCCCGCCGATGTCGGCCATGAACGCCCGCACGTCGGCCGGTCCGCTCACCGGCACGGACCGCGGGTTCGGGATGCCGGCGGCCGACGTGATGGCGCGCATCAACTGCTTGTCCCGCAGCGCAAGCGCAGCCCCGTAGCCGGCGCCGACCACGCCGTACCGCTCGGCGAGCCGGGCCGCAAAGGGCACCGCATACTCGGAGATCGGCACCACCGCGGAGGGCTGCAGGTCGCGGTGCCGGTGGTAGAAGCAGTCTGCGGCGGCGTCGACCTGGTACTCCCACTCGATCAGGTCGCGCACCTTGGCGGACTCGTCGCACACCGCGCGCGCCCCGCGTTTGCGGACGACGTCCGGCTCGTCAATGAAGATCATCGAGCGGTCTGGAAGGAACTTCGACAGCGCGTGCAGGACGGCCGCGGAGTAACCGGCCAAGACTACGGGGCCGTCATTGCCGGCGAGACCGGCGCCTTCGGTGTCCATCAGCGCGTGTCGCCTTCCTGGTCGCGTGCCGAGCCCTGCTCGACGGGGGTGGAGGTGGAGGTGCTCGAAGCGGCGGCGGTGGTCGAGATGGCGGTGGACGCGGTCAGCGTCGCGGAGGCGGGGCCGGAGGTGTCAAGGGTGGCGGGAGTGGCGGCATCGCCTGGGGTGGCATCGCCTGGGGTGGCATCGCCTGAGGCCTCGGCGGGCTCGCCGGAAGGGCGGAGGGCCCAGATCCCCGGGGCGATCATTGCCAGGCCGAGCAGGACGCAGACTCCCCAGAAAGACTTGCCGATGCCGTTGAACAGCAGGATGCCGAGGATCGGGCCGACCGCGTAGCCGAGCCCGAACATGGCGTGCGCGCTACCGATGTACTGACCAGTGGCGCCGGGCGGCGCCGCCTTCGCCGGATAGGAGAACGCGGCCGGCCCGCCGACGATCTGGCCGAGCACGGCGATGAACACCCCGACGAACACGATGGCGAGGCCGCCGGGCAGCCCGAACAAGCCGAACCCGAACACCAGCAGCAGCCAGCCGGTCATGACGGCGACCCAGGTCGGCCAGTTCTGCGTGGTCCGGGTCACCAGCAACTGCAGGCTGATGGCCAGAAATGCGTCGAACGCGGTCGCCGTGGCGTACACCCAGGTGGGATGTCCGTCCGCCTTCAGCATCAGCGGCAGGACCGCGAAGAACTGCACGTGGACCAGTCCGTTCGCGAGCATCAGGGCCAGGTACGCCAGGTACTTGCGGTCAGCCAGCACGGCGAGGTAGGCGGTCCTGCGGGCAGCCGGCCGGGCCGCCGCTCCGTTCTCCCTCGCCGCCGCGGCGGCCCGGGCCATGTGCCGGGGCAGCAGGACGGCGGCGATCGCGGAGTAGGCCAGCGCGGAGGCGGCGTCGGCGTAGAACACCAGGTTCCACGAGATCGCGCTCAGCCATACCGCGACCAGCGGGCCGGCCGTGCCACCGAGGTTCAGCGCGGTGGTGTAGATCGCGAACACCATGACCTGCCGCGGCCTGGGCACCAGGCCGAGCAGCAGGGCCGACACCGCCGGCCGGGCGGCCTGCGTCATCCCGCCGGACAGGGCGACGGCGACCACTATGGCGGCGAGGTTGTGCAGCGCGGTCACCGACAGCGTGAAGAGCGCGGCCGAGCCCATCGCCAGCACGATGGTGCGGACCGGGCCGAGCCGGTCGGAGAACGCACCGCCGAACAGCGTGCCCAATACCGCGCCGACCGAATAGGCGCCGAGCGCCAGACCGGCCTGCTGAGCCGAGAAGCCCCGCTCGGTCAGATAGAGCACCAGGAAGAGCTGCACGAACGCGGCGAACTGGTTGATGAACGCGCCGAGCAGCACGAAGCGGGCGGCGACCGGGGTCTCGCGCAGGGTCTGCAACACGCCGGCCGGCGCGGCCTGCGCCTGGTCGGTCTTGCTGGTCATGGCACACCGGCCTTGTCTCGTTGCGACCCAGTCGAGATGCCGGAGCGGGCGGTCGCGAACATCGCAGCCACGCACCGGTGGGCATCGAAGATCGGCCGGGAGTACACGTTCGGCGAGGGGACCAGGTTGTTGTAGTAGGTGGCGCCCTCGCACAGCGGACCGAGCACCCACAGCCGCGGGTCGGCCCGCCCGTACACGTCGACTGGATGCTGCTCGGAATCCACGTCGATGCCTCGCACCTGCCGGCTGGCCGGCCGGTGCGGGCGGATCCACCCCTTGCCGCGCAGGCTGCGCAGCAGCGGGCTCCCGGACGACTCGACGGCGGGCAGGTCGACGTGCGCGGAGACGACCCAGTCGACCTCTCGGCGGTACGGCTCGGCCAGTCGGCTGGACGCGACCGTCCAGCGGCCGGTCCCTTCGCTCCAGCTCACCGTCGGGGCCGGCCCGAACGGCAGGTCGGCGACCCCGGCCGCCAGCAGTGCGAGCAGCTCGCAGTGTCGCTCGTACTGCGGGCCGACCACGGCTCGGTTCAGCGCCGGGACGGTACGGCCGGTGAACGCCTCCAGCGAGCCGGCGGTCAGCCCGCCGAAGTCGACGGCGTACCGGAACGTGTCGCGCAGGTCGCGGAGGATGTCGAGGGCGGCCTTCACCGGGCTCCGGGCGAAGCCCAGCAGGCCTTCGTCCAGGTCGCGCCGGAGCACCTCGGTCAGCCACTTCCGGTACGCGATGCTGTCGTCCAGCAGCATCCCGTCCGTGCCGTCGAAGGTCGCCAGGGGGTCGAACGGACCGAGCCGGGCGTCCAGCCGGTCCAGCACGTCCAGCACGGCGGCGATCTCGACCGGCCCGCCGGCCTCGGTCAGCTCGCTCAGCACCGCGTCCGCGGCTCCGCCGCACCTGGCCTGACACCGCCGGTAGGCGATCCGCATCTCGGTCAGCGCCAGCGGCAGCACGTCCCGGTCGAAGTCCAGCCGGCCGCCACGGGCGGCGCGCAGCTCGTCGATCCGAGCGTTGGTGAAGACCATCGGCTGGTACCTCGGGCCGAACTCGACCACCAGCGGCCTGGCCCGGCACGGCACGCCGGACCGGGAGTAGAACAGCAGCGTCGGCTCCAGTCCACTCGGGACGTACTGGAGCTGCGAGCCGGCGGTGACGAACCGTCCTCCGCGGCCGACCGTCAGGCAGGACATAAGGTCCATTGCGGACAGTCCAAACCCGCCGATGGCGACCGACTCGCCGGGCGCCACCTCGGCCACCCGCTCGGGCAGTGGGTACGGCTCGGGGATGATCCGGCGCAGGCCGGGCGGCTGCGAGCCGGCAGCGCCGTTCCGGGTGCCGTCGTTCGGCGTGTACCCGGTGGTCAGGAACGCATGGTCGGCCAGCACCCGGGAGCCATCGGACAGCGCCACGGCCAGGCCGCCGTCCGGTTCGGACGAGATGTCGACCGCGTCGGCCCGGTGCATCCTCAGCCGCACGTGACCGGGTGCCCGCAGCCGCACCTGGCCCAGGAACCAGCCGAGGTACTCGCCGAGCACCCGGCGGGGCAGGAAGTCGGTCGGGCGGATCTGCCGGCCGGTGCGGCCGACCGTGAAGCCGTCCGGTGCCATCCGCAGCCCGCGCTCGGTGACCCACTGGTGCAGGCTCGGCCCGGCCTGGTCGACGTCGTCGCCGACCGTGCACGAATCGGGGAACATCGACACCTGGCCGCAGGTCGTGTTGAGCAGCAGGTAGTCCGGCTGGGCGGTGTCGTGCACGCCGGCGCCGGCGCACGCCGGGTCGACGATCTCGACCCACACCTCGCCGGCCGCCGGCCCGGCTCGCTCGGCCAGGGTCACGATCCGCTCGAGCACGCTGAGCCCGCGCGAGCCGAGCCCGACGATCGCCACCGAGATCACCCGCGGCACCGCCGGCCTCGCGCCGTCCACGACGAACGAGGCCGCCCGGGCGGCCCGCGCAGCCCGCGCAGCCCGCGCAGCCGGTGCGACCGGCGCGACCGCCGTGGCCGGCGCAACGGGCCCGACCGGTGTGGCCGCCCGCGCGGCCCTCGCGGCTGGCGCGACCGCCGTGGCCGGCGCAACGGGCCCGACCGGTGTGGCCGGCGCAGCGGGCGCAGCCGACGCGGCCCGCGCAGCCGGTGCGGCCGGCGCAACGGACGCAGCCGGTGCGACCGCCGTAGCCGGCTCGATCCGGGCCTGCAGCGCGCGCAGACCGGCGTCGGCGGCACCGGCCGCGACCGGCCCGTCGTCCGCCGCCGCGATGACGTAGCCGAGCCGGTCCTGGAAGGACTGTCGCAACAGGATCTCCTCGCCGGCGGCCCGGGTCAGCCCCACCTCGACCACACCCGGCACCCGCCGGGCCTCGGCGACACCGGCGATCTCGACCAGCCGGCCGGCGGCCACGGCCACCAGGAAGCGGATCGACGCGGCCCCGGCCCGGGTCGGCCGGACGGCCTCGGGCCGGCCGGCGGCCTGGGCCACCATGTCAAAGATCATGTCGATCCCGGTGGCCTCCTGGACCATCCGCGGGATCATCCCGCCGGCCAGCCGCGGGTTCACCTCGACCACGCGCGGACCGTCGACGGTGAGGCGTACCTCGACGTGTGCGGCCCCCCAGCCGAGCCCGAGCGCACGCAGCGCGCGGATTGCGGTGTCCTCGATCGCGGCACGCTCGGCCGCGGCCAGCAGGGCCGGGAAGTCGTGCCCGGTCTCCACGAAGGACGGCTCCGGGCCGAGGTGCTTGCCGGTGACTCCGACCACATGCTCGTCCAGCGTCTCCACCGAGTACTCGGCGCCGGCCAGGTACTCCTCGACCAGCACCGCGCCCTGCGCCGGCAGCGCCAGCTTCGCTGGGTCGGTGTCCAGCAGGTAGCCGGCGGCGGCGCGGACCTCGGCCAGGCTGGCGCACAGCCGGACTCCGATCGACCCGGAACCGGCGACCGGCTTGACCACCACCGGGAGCCCGATCCGGGCCGCCGCCTCGACCGCCGCGTCCGCGGTGCGGGCGGCGCCGAACGATGCGCCCGGCACGCCGGCCTCGGCCAGCCGGGAACGCTGCTCGTTCTTGTCCCGGCAGGTGCGGACCGCGGCCGGATCCGGGTGCGGCAGGCCGAGCTCGCGGGCCGCCTCGGCCGCGGTCCCGATCCAGTACTCCGAGCTGCTGGTCACTCCGGCGACCCGGCCGCCCAGGCCGGCGCAGGCGGCGAGCACCGGGCCGGCCGCCGACGTGTCCACCACCCGGCTGTCGATGCCGTCGGTCAGCAGGTACCGGTACCGGGCCGGGTCGCGTCCAAACAGGATCGGCCGCAGCCCCAGCCGGCGCGCCGCCGCGCAGAACAGCCGCCCGGACCCGGTCGTGTTGCTCTCCACCAGGACGAGCCACTCGCCGGTCATCCGCGGTGCCCGCCCGGGCAGAGGATCTCGACCGCCTTGGCCAGCTCGGCATCCGCCTCGACCAGCGACCTCCGCCAGGCCAGGTGCCACTGGCGGTGCGAGGTCCAGCCGGCCGCCGCCTGCTGGCACGACTCGGCGAACGCCCCCGGCCCGCCGCCGTACGCCTGCGCGCGGACCAGCGCGGCCAGCTCCAGGTCGGCGAGCGCGACCCCGTCCAGCCACCCCGGTGGGCCGAAGTCGGCCAGCCGGGTGGAGCCGGCCGCCACCGCCCGGCGCACCGCGTCGCCGACCATCCGGTGCGCGGTGCGGAACGGGACGCCGTGCCGGACCAGCCGGTTGGCCACCGCGGTGGCCGCGGTGAACCCATCCTCGGCTCGCTCCGCCATCCGAGCCGGTACCGGCCGCGCCCCGCTGGCCAGCACCTGGCTCAGCAGCACCGCCTGCTCGACGGCCCGCAGCCCGTGCCACACGCCGGCCACCGCCTCGGTGCCGACCTCGATGGAGTTGGTGAACGGCGTCGAGCTCATCGCGCTGGCCGCGCCGGCCCAGGCGCCCAGCGCCTGGCCTGCCTTCGCCTTGACGTGCTCGAGCAGGAAGGCGTTCCGCTTCTGCGGCATCGCCGAGCTGCCGCCGACCAGCCGGTCCGGGAGCTCGACGAAGCCGAACTCGGCGGTGCTCCACAGCTGCAGGTCGGTGGCCAGCCGGCTGAGCAGGACGGCAAGTCCGGTGGCGGCGCCGAGCAGCCGCAGCGGCACGTCGCGGCTGGCCACCGAGTCCAGCGCGTGCCGGGTGGTGGCCGGGAAGCCGAGCAGCCGGGCGGTGTGTGTCGGGTCGATGGGCAGGTCGGTGCCGGCCACCGCACCCGCGCCGAGCGGGCAGACCTGCAGGCCGGCCGCGGCCGCCTGCACCGCCTCGATCTCCCGACCCAGCGCGAGCGCCACGCCGAGCAGGTAGTAGCCGTAGCTGACCGGCATCGCCGCCTGGAAGTGGGTGTAGACCGGCATCACCACGGACTGGTACGCCCGGGCCCGGGACAGCAGCACCGCCTCCAGCCGCACCGCCTGCTCGGCGAAGTCGAGCACCCACTCGCGCAGCCGCAGGCTGGTGATGGTGGCCTTCAGGTCGTTGCGGGACCGGCCGGAGTGCAGCACGCCGCCGATCTCCGGGCCGAGCCGCTCGACCAGGTAGCCCTCGTACATCAGGTACAGGCCGCGGGGAGCCGGGCGGGACAGCAGGGGGGCGAACCGGGCGGCGGCCAGCTCCTGGATGCAGCGCAGCAACGCGCCGGCCGCCGACGCGGAGATCAGGCCCTGCTCGGCGAGCATCACCAGGTGCGCCCGGTCGACCTGGATCATCAGGGGCAGCTCGGCGTCGATCTCGGTCTGGCCGAGCTCGCCGTAGACCACCCGGCGGGTGCGCGGCCCGAGCTCGCCGAGCAGCCGCCCAGGCCCTGGCCCGCTCAACTCCCGCTCCTCGGCCAGCCCGGCCCTCGTCCCTCCGGCCGGGCAGCCCTCGGTCGCTCCCCGCTCGCGCTGCGAGCCCTCGCGCTCGCTCGAGGCGCCCTCACCAGGTCGACCTGGCCGGCCGCCATCACCTGGGAGTACGACCGGCGGGCCCAGTCGTATGTGGACCACGACCCGGTGGGCCGAGTCGGGTCGTCCACGACCACCGGCTCCGCCGGTAGCCGCAGCTCCGAGTGACCGCGAGCCCGCAGCCACTCGTCGTCGTAGACGGTGTCCTGGTAGCGGTGCCCCTCGTCGGGCAGCATCACGACGGTCAGCGCGTCCGGGTTGGCCTGCGCCCACCAGCGGGCGGCCAGGTAGGCCGCTCCGCTGGACGGCCCCATGTACACGGCGTGCCGCCGGTGCAGCTGCCGGGTGGCGGCGTAGGCCACCGGCGCGGTGGTCCAGTGCACGGCGTCGAACACCCGATGGTCCACGTTGGCCGGCATCAGGCTCATGCCCAGGCCACGCAGCTCGCGCGGGCCGTCCGGATGACCGAACAGCACGCTGGAGTACGAGTCGACGCCGATCGCCCGGCACTCCGGCAGCACCGGACGCAGGTAGCCGACCGTGCCGCACATCGACCCGCCGGAGCCGACCGGCCCGACGACGCAGTCGACCTGACCGAGACATTCCAGCAGCAGCTCGGCGACGGTGGCATAGGACCGGGGGTTGTCCGGGTTGGAGTACTGCTCGGGGCAGAACGCGGACCGCTGCTCCGCCGTGATCTGGGCCAGCCGCTCCAGCCGGGCGGCCTGAAAGCCGCCGGGCATCTCCCGGGCGCTGGCCGGGACCCGGTCCACCCCGGCGCCGAGGTCGACCAGCCTGCGGTACAGCCGCTCGTCGATGACCGGGTCGCTGACCAGGATCAGCCGGCGGTCCATGTGCACCGCCTGCATCGCCAGCGCCAACCCGAAGGTGCCGGAGGTCGTCTCGACGATGACCGTGTCCGGCCCGAGCCTGCCGTCCTGCTCGGCCTGGCGCAGGATGTACCGGGCCGGGATCAGCTTCATCAAGGTGAAGCAGGCCGCGTACAGGTTCGGCCCGAGCCGGACCAGCTTGGGAACCTGGTACGCCTCGGTCGCCTCCTGGTACGCGGTCCGGATGCTCATCAGCCGGACACCCTCATCTGGGTGATCTCCACCTTGGCCTTGGCCGGCTCGACCCCGATCTGGTCGGTGACCGTCAGGCCCATCTCGCCGATCCCGGCCAGGCAGCGCTGCACGGCCGCGTCGACCCCCGGCCGGTGCGGGTCGAAGATGAGCCCGGCGACCGTGCCGCTGTGTGCGACCTGGATGCCGCTGCCGCCGTTGCGCCGGCACAGCTCGAGCAGCGGCTCCAGCTTCGGCTTCGGCAGGAACCGCTGGTTGATCCGGGCGCTCGCGGTCGCCACCCGACCGAGCAGCTCGACGTCCTCGAGGGTCACCGCTCGGCGCAGCGCGGCCCGGAGCACCTGGAAGGCGCCGATCTCCTGGTCGTTGTAGTCGGCGGGCTCCAGGCCGAGCGTGTCGACCCGGGCGCCCGGGTCCGTGTCGCAGCCCACCACGATCATCGCCGGGAGGCGGTGCCCGAGGGTCTCCAGCACCATCCCGTCGCGGTGCGCGAACAGCACCACCCGGTCATCGATCATGATCGAGTCCGACGCGCACTCGGCCAGCACCGCGAGCCGCCCCACCTCCTCGCGCGACAGCGACACGCCGTGGTAGTCCGCGACGGCTCGGATCGTCGCGGTGACGTCGCTGGTCGACGAGCCCATCCCGATGCCCGGCGGTATGTCGCTGCTGATCTCGACCTGGCCGCCCTTCGCGGTCACCGGGTGGGCGGAGAACTCGCGCAACGCGATGATCGCGGCCCGCCGGACCTTCGTCAGCTCCGGCCTGCCGAGGATGCCCCAGTGGTTCCGGCTGGGGTAGAAGATCGCGCGGCTGCCCCGGCCCGGGCAGGGCAGGGTGACCAGCGCCCGACGCAGCCGCCCGGTCCCGTCGTCGAACATGCCTTGCAGCAGCTCGCCATGGTGCGCCGGCGCATAGCCGGTCCCGACCTCGAACTGACCTGGGCGGTGGTGCCCCAGGCGGGCGTTGGTCGGACGAAGCTCGTGCAGGGTGCGCACCCCAACCGTCCCGGGCTCAGATTTCGTTCTTCCTGATCGTGAAGATCAGGCTCTCGTGCTCGTGGTCGTAGTCCCGGTAGGTGGCGTGCGGCGGCTCCCACCATCTGGCCACCTCGATCGACGCGGCGGGCAGCCCGACCGAGCCGAGCAGCGCCTCCAACTCGTCCCGGTCGTAGAACCTGCAGTAGAAGTCGAAGTGGTCGACGAACTCTTTCGGACCGATCTTCTTGATGTTCGGGTCGGTGACCTGGCAGTCGTTCATCGTCCACATGTTGCCGACGATGTGCCCGCCCGGCCGGGTTATCCGGCGGAGCTCGAACAGCGCGTCCTTCGGGTTCGTCAGGTGCCCCAACAGGTCCCAGCAGAAGATGCCGTCCACCGAGTCGTCCAGCAGACCGGTGCCGAACGCATCCATCTCGACGAATACCACGCGATCTCTTATACCGGCTTTCTCGGCGACCTTTCCGGCGATGGCCATTGCGTTTCGCGACGTGTCGCCGGCCAGCAGCACCGGCGCACCATTGGCCAGCGGCGGGAGGTTGCGGCCGTCGCCGCAAGGAAGATCGAGAACGACGGCGGCCGAGTTCCCGGCGAAAAGCCGAGCGGCGGTGTGCGCGTAGGGAACCGGGGGATCGCCCCACAGGTTCCCCTGCCCGTGCAGCTGGGACGAGTCATACGCGCCGTCCCACAGCGGGATCGCGGCGGCGTCGGGAGAGGGAACTTCGGCGGTCACCAGGGCCTCCCGTGAGGTCAGTCAGGTGTGGACGCACTGGGTCTCAATACGCTGGCACACGCGCTCGAACAGAGGTGTTCCCGGTATCGCTACCCTTTCGGGTAAACCGGTCCGCCGGCAACCTGGTGTCGCGAAGGCCGGCCGAAACAGTCGGCCGGCCATCGTAGCGCCGTCTCCCGGTCCCGCAGGCTACCCGGGTCCGTCAAGCCTCAACGCCCGGTCGAGTGCTGGCGGATGGGCGTACGATGTGGTATACGGCCTAGTGTGCGGTCCGGCGGTCCGAGCACGCTCTGTAGTGTCTCCCCTCCGGATTGTGACGATCTCTCGCTGCGAGAGCATCCCGGTTGGGTTATACGGCTTAGTGAACGGCTGTGCATCCGCCAAACGCGCTACGAGCCGTGCCCACAGATGCTGCCCGTTCGGGATCCGTTCGGCGTAGTGGCGAGTTCTGGGGGTGACACACGGAAGCGGCCGGCATATCCTCCACGCGCGCACTGTGACCAATGTTTGGCCGAGGGCATCCTAGGTTCAACCGTTCGTACGATCCGCAGTCCGAGGAAGCTGTGACTCTCTGCGAATTATTATTACTCTAAGTATGCAGTGCCGCATGCCTAGTAGGAGGGTTGCCATGCGTCATTTCCCCCGTGACTCCGCGGAGTCGTACTCTGTCGGGGTCGTCGATGTCGCTCGGTGGGAGCAGTACAGGCTCGGGGACACGCTGCCCTTCCAGGCAATGTGGTACACCGTTCCGCCGGACGCGTGCAGCCCCCGCGACTGCCATCCCGAGCTCGAGCTATCCGTCGTGGTCAGCGGCAGGGCCTCGGTGGAGGCCAGCGGAGAGATCACCGACGTGGACCAGGGCTCGGCTTTCCTGTTGGGCAGTGAAGAGGCGCATGTGATCCACAACCGGTCCGCCGACCGACCGTTGCTGATCTTCACCACCTACTGGATGCCGCGCGAGCCGGCCGCCAGCGGCGGCGCCGCTGCCGCCACTGTCGGGGCCGGCACGGAGGGGACCCGGTGACGGAGCCGTCGACCGGGGTGACGGTCATCGTCATCCCGCAGCCGACCGTGAATGGTCCACTCCACATCGGCCACCTGTCCGGACCGTACCTCGCGGCCGACGTCGCGTCCCGGGCGGCCCGCGCCCGCGGCGAGCGGGTGCTCACCCTGGCCGGGGTGGATGTTCACCCGAACTACGTGCTCACCAAGGCGGAGACTCTCGGCGCCGACGTCGACGAGATGATCGCCAGGTACCGCGGGCAGATCACCACCGCGTTCGAGCTGGCCGGCATTGGCTACGACGTGTTCCTCGACCCGCAGGACCCGACCTACCGGCGCGCGGTCGCCGGCATGCTGCGGGAGATGGTGACGAACGGGACCGTGCCGATGGAGGAGTTCACCCTCCACCAGTGCTCGGACTGCGGCCGGACCCTGCACCACTCGTACGTGGTGGGCAAGTGCGCGGTCTGCGGCACCGGGGCGAACGGCACGTCGTGCGAGGGCTGCGGCGGGTTCACCTCGGCCCAGACGCTGGTCGACGCAAGCTGCGCCCGGTGCGGCGGCAGCCCGCGGCCGATGGTGGCCACCGTTCCGGTGTTGCGGCTGGAGGACTACCGCGAACGACTGGTCACCGAGTGGCTGCAGGCCGAATGGCCCAGCCGGATGCGCTCGGTCCTCGAGCAGTATCGGCAGGCTCCGCTGCCGGACATCCCGATGGCCTACCCGACGAACTGGGGAATCGAGTGCGACGGCCCGCTGGCCGGGCTGCGCGTCGACTTTCCCACCGAGCTGGGGCTGAGCTACCTGTTCGGGCCGGCGCACGCGCTCCGCCCGGAGGCCGACACGCTGGCCGAGCGGGTGGATGCCTGGCGCGAGGTCGAGGGCGTCTGGCACTTCAACGGCATGGACAACACCTTCTACTTCACCACCCTGTACCCGGCGATCCTGGCTGCCGCGGGGGTGCCGACGGCCAAGGCCCGCGGCGCGGTGGTGAACGAGCTCTACCTGCTGGAGGGTCAGAAGTTCTCCACCAGCCGCAACCACGCGCTGTGGGCGGACGAGTTCCTGGCCGCCGAGGACCCCGAGCTGGTCCGGCTGTACCTGTCCTGGGACCGACCAGATCGGTACGAGAGCGATTTCACCCACGAGTCGTTCCGGGCATTCTGTGACTGGGTCCGCCCGCTACTGGCCGGCCCGCTGTCGGGCGGCCCGAGCAGCGTTTCGGCCACCACGCTGCCGGCCACGCTGGCCGCCGCGGAGCTGGAACGGGCGGACCGGGCACTGCGTCTGGCCGGGTTCGACTCGGCGTTGGCAGTGCGAAGTCTTCTCGGGGCGCTCGCCACCGGCGTCGGGCACGACTCGGTGGCCATGACGGCATTGACCGGCCGGGGGGCTCGGCATACGACCGAAACCGGGTAGCGGCCATGCGCGCCTGCATCGTCGGAGGTGGCCTGGCCGGCACGCTGCTGGCGTGGCGGCTGGCCAGGGCGACCCGCGGCTGGCAGATCGACCTGGTGACGGGCGAGCGGGTCCGGGCCGACGCGACCGCGGCGTCGGGTGGCGCGGTCCGAGCCTACGAGCGCCATCCGGAGCAGCGCAGGCTGGCCGTCGCCAGCATGGTCGAGCTGCTGGCCAGCCGGGCGCTGCGGGAGTGGGCGCACTACCGGGAGGTCGGCTCGGCGTACCTGCGGCCCAGCGCGGACGGACTCGACCTCGAGGTCGCCGACGTCGATCTCATGCTTCCCGGCTCGGTCGAGCTGACGTCGGCGGCGGAGCTGACCGGCCTCGGTTGGGCCGACGTCCACAATGGTGCGACAGGAGTGCTGGAGCGCCGGGCCGGGTACATCTTGCCGGTGCGGCTGCGGGACAGGCTGCTGGCCGACCGCGCGGTCCGCCGCGGGGTGTCCGTGGTGCCGGCCGCGGTCACCGCCGTGACGCCGGGCGCCGGCTCCATCGGCTGCGGGCTGGCCGGCCGGCGCCGCGACTACGACATCGTGGTGCTGGCCGCCGGAGCCTGGACTCCGGCGCTGCTGCGGTCGGCTGGCCTACCTGCGGACGGCTACCGCACCAAGTCGATTCAGTACTCTGTTCACCCCGCCGGCGAGTGGCGTCCGCCGCCGTTCGTCGACGAGGTCAGCGGGCTGTACGGGCGCCCGACCGAGGACGGCGGCCTGCTGCTCGGGCTGCCGACCGAGGACTGGGACGTGGACCCGGACCGGCCGCCGAAATCGCGGACGCTGCCCGACAAGGCTTCCCGACTGGCCTCGGACCGTTTCCCGAAACTGCACATTGGGCCGGCGACCCGCCAGGTCGGCTCCGCCGACTGTTATCTTGCAAGACCAGTTCTGGCGTTACGTCCGGTGCTTGACTCCGAGCACCGGCTGTTCACGTTCTCGGGTGGCTCCGGCGGATCAGTGAAGACGGCACTGGCCGCCAGCCACCGGGCTGCGATCCAGCTCATGGAGTCCGGTCACACCACAGACCTCACGTCCGTCGAACCCAGAGAAGGACAACCATGATCGACGAGGAAACATCAGCCGCCGGACTCCCCTTCTATCACACGGTGGGTGTCGGCGCGGGGCCGGCAAACCTCAGCCTCGCCGCTCTGTTCGAGTCCTCGACCACTGAGCAGATCGCGTTGTTCGATCGGCAGCCGGGCCCTACCTGGCACAACCGGCTGCTGCACTCGGGTGTGCGAATGCAGACCTCATGGTTGAAGGACCTGGTCTCGCTCGTCGATCCCCGACATGAGTTGACCTTCCTCAACTACCTGGTCACGACCGGCCGGATGTTTGCGCTGCTCAATGCCCAGTTCGACGTCATTCCGCGGCTGGAGTACGTGCGCTACCTGGCCTGGTCGGCCGGCAAGCTGGCGAACGTCAACTACGGGGTGACCATCGACCGGATCTCCTTCGACGACGGCTTCGTGGTCTACTCCGGAGACCGCCCGCTGGCCCGCTCCGAACACTTGGTGATCGGTATGGGCAGCCACCCGATCATCCCGGACGAGCTCGCCGGGCTTCCGCCCGAGCAGGCGTTCATCGCCGACGACCTGGCCGACCGACTGGAGGCGATGAGGGAGGACAAGACGGCACCGGTGGCCGTCGTCGGCGGTGGGCAGACCGGGATGGAGGCCACCCTCAAGCTGCTGAACCAGGGCTTCACCGATGTCAAGTGGTTCGGCCGCCGGCTGTGGTTCGACACCATCGATGACTCCCCGGCCGCGAACGACGTCTACCGGCCGGCCCACCTGGAGGCGCTGCAGCGGCTGTCCCCGCTGACCCGCAGCCGGGTCATCAAGGGCCTGGACCCGACCGGCGACGCGCTCACCCCGGGCGCGATGCGCACGCTGTACCAGGCCAACTACGACGGCATGCTGGACCTCGGCCGGTTCCCGGTGACCCTCTACCCGGCCAGGGACGTCAAGTCGGGTCGGGTCGAGGGCGCGGACATCGTGCTGCGAGCTAAGACGCCGGAGATCCACGAGGAGCACCGGGTCCAGTACGTGGTGATCGCCACCGGGCGGAAGAACACCGACGTCCCGTTCGACGAGGACCTGGCCGATCGGGTGGAGACCGGCGACGACGGCGAGCTGGTGGTGGAGCCGGACTACTCGGTGCGCTGGAAGGGAATGAACGGCCACCAGATCTACGCGCTGAACCGGGCCCGGTTCAACCTCGGGCTGACCGACACCAACCTCACCCTGCTCCCGGTCCGCGCGGCCATCGTGCTCAACTCGATGTTCGGGCGGGAGATGTTCAAGATCCGCGACGAGCTGTGCCCGATCAACTGGGGCTGAGCCCGGCGATGACCCCGGCATCCACCGACCGCCGGCCGCTGCTGCTGCTCATCGGCACCGGCGACCGGAACTATCGCGAGTACCTGCTCCGGTCCATCCACTCCGGCTACCGGGTGCGCCTGTTCGTCGGCGCCGAGCCGAGCTGGGAACGGGACTACGTCACCGGCTGGACCGTGCTGGACATGAAGGACACGGTCGGCGCCGGCCACATGATCGCGGCGGCCCGGGAGCTGGCCGCCGGCGAGCCGTTCGCCGGGGTGCTGAGCTGGGACGAGGCCAGGGTGCTGCAGACCGCGAAGGTGGCTGCCGCGCTCGGGCTGCCCGGCGGCGACCCGGACATGGTGATGCGCTGCCGGGACAAGCAGCTGACCCGTGAGGCGCTGGCCGCGGCCGGCGTGCCGCAGCCGCGGTTCTTCCCCACGGTCACCGTCGAGGACGCGCTGGCCGCGGCCGACCGGCTCGGCTACCCGGTGGTGCTCAAGCCGCGGGCGATGGCGGCCAGCCTCGGCGTGGTCCGGGTCGACACGCCCGAGCAGCTAGCCGCCCGGTTCACGTTCGCCCGGGACACCACGGTGCCCGGCGCCTGGCACTACGACGTCGTGCTGGTCGAGGAGTACCTGACCGGGCCGGAGATCAGCGTCGACTCCGCGGTGCACGGCGGGCTGGTGCTGCCCATGTTCGTGGCCCGCAAGGAGGTCGGCTACCCACCGTACTTCGAGGAGGTCGGGCACCTCGTGGACGCGGCCGACCCGCTGCTGGTCGACCCGGAGGTGCTGCGGGTGCTGCAGGACACGCATACCGCGCTGGGGTTCACCGACGGCATGACGCACGCCGAGCTGAAGCTGACCCCGGCCGGCCCGAAGGTCGTCGAGGTGAACGCAAGGCTGGGCGGCGACCTGATTCCCTACCTCGGGCTGCGGGTCAGCGGGATCGACCCCGGGCTGGCCGCGGCGGCGGTGGCCTGCGGCCGGCGGCCGGAGCTGGTGGCCGAGCGGAAGCTGGTCGGCGCGGTGCGCTTCTTCTACGTCGAGCGGGACGACACCACGATCGGCGCGGTCGAGGTCGACCGGGCTGCGCTGCCGGAGGCGGTGGACCGGGTCGTGCCGCTGGTCGAGCCGGGCGAGGTGGTCTCGCCGCCGCCGAAGGGCACGCTGTGGGGGCGGGTAGCGTTCGCCACTGCGTTCGCCGAGACCGAGCCGGAGTGCCGGCAGGCGCTGGACGCGGCGCAGGCGGCGCTGACCGTGCGGCCGGCCGGCGCGGCTGCCAGCAGCGCCGCCAGCCCCACCGGGGTCGGCTGACCGCCGGGCGACGCGGCGCTCCCGGCGAGCAGTCTGAGGAGGGCAGGGAACCCAACGATGCAACGGTATGCGGTGGTCGTGGATCCACTCGGGACGGGGCAGGAGTACCCGCTGGCGTTCCGCGAGGCCGGCGTCGAGACGGTCGCGGTGATGGCCTTCCCCGAGCCGATCGACCTCTACCGGGCCTCCTGGCATCCGGAGAACTTCCAGCACATCCACATCTTCGACGGTGACCTGGCCGGCCTGGCCGAGACGTTGCGCGGATACCGGCCGCTGTGCCTGATCCCGGGCTCGGAGACCGGGGTCGAGCTGGCGGAGGCGCTGGTCGAGCTGGTCGTGCCGGGCACCGGCCACGTTCCCGAGCTGGCCGCCGCGCGGCGGGACAAATGGGCGATGGCGCAGGCGGTCCGCCGGGCCGGCGTGCCCCACCTCCGGCAGCTGTGCAGCGCCGACCCGGACGAGATCGACCGCTGGCTGCGCGACACCGGCCTGCACCGCGAGCGGGTGGTGGTCAAGCCGCCGAAGAGCGCCGCCACCGACAACGTCCACTTCGTACCGGAGGGCCGCGACTGGCGGCCGCTGTTCGGCCAGATCTACGGGCTGATGAACGAGTTCGGCCTGCGCAACGACGCGGTGCTGGTGGAGGAGTACGCCGAGGGCAACGAGTACCTTGTGGACAGCTACTCGGCGGGCGGCCAGCACGGGCTGGTGGACGTGTGCCGGTACACCAAGGTACGCAGGGGCGACCGGGTGGGCATCTACGACCTGGTCGACTTCCTGCCGCCGGACCACCCGGACGTGCTCCAGCTCTGGCCGTACACTCAGCAGGTGCTGGATGCGGTCGGCATCCGCAACGGTTGCTGCCACACCGAGGTGATCATCACCAGGGACGGGCCGCGGCTGCTCGAGGTCGGCGCCCGGCCCGCCGGCGGCGGCCATCAGATGATCTCCAAGCTGGCCACCGGGAGCAACCACATCGAGCGCACCGTGGCGCACCGGGTGCGCGGCGAGTTCCGGCCGGGCTACCAGCTGGTCCAGTACGTCTGCAGTGTGGTGATCTCCGCGCCGGAGGCCGGGATCTGGCGGAACGCCGAGCTGTTCGCCGACGTGGACTCGCTCGACACGTTCCACATCAAGCACTTCTACTTCGGCACCGGAGACCTGGTGCCCGCGCCGGCCGGCCTGTCCAGCATGCTGGGCTGGGTCGTGCTGGTCACCACGGACAAGGCCGCGATGGAGGCCGACTACCGGCGGATCAAGCACCTGGAGCGGCAGATCCGGGTCGACCCGATCCGGGTCGACCCGGTCGAGCTGGCATCCTCACTGGACGGCTGAGGGCGGCGCCGCTGCCCGGCCGCCCGGTGCCCCCGCCGGCGCGGTCCCTCGGCCGTCCTCAGACGGCGGCCGGAATGGGGTGTTCCAGTAGCCGGCGAGCAGCCAGTCCTTGCCCCGCCCGCGAACCAGCCAGCTCGCCCGCCTCGTCCTGGCGGTGGATCTTCTTCCTGAATGTGCCGTTCGCTCGTGGGTGTCGGCGCTCAACGGTCGATACCACCGGGTCGCACTGATCGCGTTCATGGCAGTCGTGATCCTGCACTGGGCCGAGCACGTGGCGCAGGCGATCGAGATCTGCGGACTCGGCTGGGCGGTGAAGCAGGCCGGGGGGTGCTTGGCCTGCCGTTTCCGTGGCTGATCAGCTCGGAGCGGCTGCACCATGGCTATGCGCTGCTGATGCTGGTCGCACTGTGGATGCTCCGGCTGACGACCGGCCCGCCCGCCGGGAGGGGAGGGGAGGGGAGGGGAGGGTCAGCGGTAGCGGTCCTGCAGGTCGGCGGCGACCTCGACCGGCGCCGGCATCCCGGCGATCTGGGCGGCGACCACTCCGGCCCGGTCCCGGTAGCACGAGTCGACCAGCAGCTCGGCCAGGTTGTCCCGGACCGCGCCGGCGTCGACCTGGTCCGGCAGCAGGCGGCGGGCCGCACCGGAGGCGACCACCCGGTCGGCGTTGACGAAGTTGTCGGCGCCCTGCGGGATGACCAGCGCCGGCAGCCCGTGCGCGAGCGCGCCGAGCATCGTGCCCGAGCCGGCGTGGTGGATGACCGCCGAGCAGTACGGCAGCAGCGACGCCTGCGGGACGTAGCGCTCGATCCTGGCGTTCACCGGCACCGCCCCGAGGTCCGCCGGGTCGTTGCCGGTCCCGACGGTGACCACCAGGTTCACCGGCTCGGTCGCCAGTCCATCCACAATGGACCGAAACACGGCGAGGTCGCCGTTCGCGAAGGTGCCCAGCGTCGCGTAGACGGTCGACCGCTCCGGCAGGCCGAGCAGGCAGTCCGGCGGCCGGCCGTCCGGGCCGGGCGGGTCGATCGCCGCCGGCCGCAGGTCGTGCACCGGCGCACCGGGCGGTGCCGGCGTCGGCTCCAGCGCGGCCGGGCAGATGTTGAGGGTCAGCTCGTCGAACACGCCGGCATAGTCGGGCACGTCAAGGCCGAACGAGCGCCACAGCGGAGACAGCGCGTCCGCGGCCAGCTCTAGGGTGAGCGGCTCCGGCGCCGGCCCCAGCCCATGCTGCACGGCTGGCAGGCCAGCCACCGCGGCGGCCAACGGTCCGGCGAACGCGAACGGGTCGAACACCAGGAGGTCCGGCCGCCACTCCCGGCAGACCCGGAGCAGGTCGTCGACGGTGGCCGCGGCGCCGATCTCGGCGAAAAGTCGGGGCACGAAGTAGCGGATGATCCGGTCCGGAGGCAGGCCGGCTCCGGGGGTGCCGCGGACCCGGTCGGCGAGCCGCTGGAACCATTCGGCCAACTCCGTCCCCACCGGCGCGACCGGCAGACCGGCTCGCTCGGCCGCCGAGGCCGCGCCGACCCCGGTGCTGACCAGGACCTCGTCGCCTAACTCAGCGAAGGCGCGAGCGAGCGGCAGCAAGGGGTACAGATGCCCCGCCTGCGGCACCGACGTGAACAGCACCCGCACCAGAACCCCCCATCCTGACGCAGCGCACCGGAGGCCCCCCGGCGGCGGCTCACGCCACCATCCCAGACAACGGCCCGGCGGGCACCCCCAGCACAGCAGGCCAGGGCGGCGGTCGCCGGCTGGCGGGAGGCGGCTGCCGGATCTCAGCCGATATGGGTGGAGCTGTGCGGCACGGCCGGCAGCGGGGGCGCCACGACGCCCGCCCTGACCCGGACGATCGCGCCGGCGCTCGGCGGCCCCGGCGCGGCCTCCGGGCCGGCCATCACCGTACCCAGCCAGTCCAACGCGCCGGGCATGTCGTTCCGCCAGGCGCCGAAGCTGTGCCCGGTGCCGGCGGTCAGCACGGTGGTCACCGAAGCGGGCGGATGGATCAGCACGGCGAACGCGAGCATCTCCCGACCCTCGGCCTCCCGGTTGCCGGCGACCAGGTAGAACGCCACCGGCGGGGTCGGCCAGTGCTCGATCATCCAGGTCGGGTCGTTCGCATCCCGGACGTCCGGGCGGCCGCGGTAGAGGTCGCCGGTGGTCACGTCGGTGAGCGCGCGGAAGTACCCGGACAGACTGACCCCTGCGCCGTACCACTGCGGATGCCGTAGCGCCAGGTTGACCGCGCAGTAGCCGCCGGTGGAGTTGCCCATCACCGCCCAGCCCAGCCGGTCCTCGCGCACCCGGAAGTCGTGCACCATGTCGGCCCGCAGATCCGCGGTGAGGTAGGTGTCGTCCTGCTCGCCGCCGACCGCGTCCGCGCACTCGGCGTCGTGCAGCACCGACGGGTTGGTGGTCGGGATGATCGCCACCGTCGGCGCCATCCGCCGCGCGGCGATCTCGGCATCCAGGAACCGGGAAATCTCCAGGTACTTCAACTCGGCCGCCGGGTTGCCCGGTGACCCGGACAGCACCTCGATCACCGGGAACCGGAACGTCCGCCAGTCCCGGGCGAAGTACGCCGCCGGCAGGTACACCGCGCCGACCCGGTCGATGCCGCTGCGCTCGCCACCGAACTGCAGCCGCACGATCGCCCCGTGCCCGCCGCGGGTCTGCCGGGCACCCCGGCCGGCGCGCGGTCGGTCGCGCCGCGACCGGAGACGCCGGACAGGTCGGCGTCGACCCCGCCGTGACCCACCGCGAGCCCGGCCGAGCTGTCCCCGAACAGGCTGCCCCAGGTCGGGAAGAAGCCGGCCTGGGCGTTCACGAAGCCGCCGACGGCAAGCACCACCAGCAGCACGGCGACCAGCACGCTGGCCGAGCGCACGGTCCGAGTCCACGCGGCCCGGTCCCACAGCAGCGGCACCGCGACGACCGCGACCACGGCCAGCACCGCCGTGGTGATCACGAAGCCGGCACTCGTCAGTCCCACAGGACGATCGTGATTCAGCGGGCGTAACGGGACGGTGAAGCGGCCGCGTGTCTGGGGAGAGGCGTCGGCCGCGGTAGACCGCGAGGTAGCCGACCAGCATCGAGCGGCCCGGCAGCGTGCTGCCGACCCTGTTGCCCGGCCAGCCGCCGATGGCCAGGTTCAGCAGCGGACGTGGCCGTGGCCGAAGGTGGCTGCCCAGGTGGCGCCGCCTCGGTGGAAGCGGTCAGACCTCGGTCGGCCGGGCGCCGGCGAGGTCCAGGACCCGGGTCTGGTCCGGCCCGCGGGTGTCCACGATGCGCAGGTAGATCTGCCGAGCCGGCGGGGTGAGCAGCCCGTCGTGGATCGGCACGGTGACCCGGGGCCGCATCGCGCGGAGGAAGTCGATCGTGCCGCGACCGCCGGTCCACGGCGCGGACAGCGGCAGCGCAAGGACGTCGACCCCGGCCGGCGTCTCGTCGTAGCAGTCGCCCGGGTGGAACAGCGTCGGCTCCCCGCCCGCGCTGAACAGCAGGCCGACGTTGCCGACCGGCGGGTCGTCCGGGTAGAGCCGGGCATGCACGCCACCCACCGCGTCCACCCGGACCGCGCCGAACTGCAGCTCGTCGCGGGGCCGGATCGGGGCGGCGGACAGGCCCGCAGCGCCGAGTTGCTCCACTGTGGATGATTCGGCGGCCAGCGCCGCGCTGTTCGCGGCGAGCAGGGTGGGCAGCCGGCCGGTGTCGACGTGATCCCCGTGCTGGTGGGTGACCAGCACCGCGTCCAGCCCGGTGACCGTCTCGAAGCCCGGGCTGAACGTGCCGGGATCGATCAGTATCCGAGCGCCGGCCGCCTCCACCAGCAGGCAGGCATGGCCGAGGTGGGTGAGTCGCACGGTTCGACACTAGGTGGTGACACCTGGTCGCCAGCGGGCGCCTCGCGCCCGCCAGGTCCACCCACCCTCCCTCGACGGGGGGAGGGGCTTCCCCACTCGACGGTGATGTGCCGGCCGGTGCGGCGGCCGACGCTGGCCACCGGACGGCTCGTCCCCGAGGCGGGCCGCGGGAGGGGAGGGAGCGCGGCGATGCGCGGCGTGCGGTGGGCCTTCGGCCCGGCCGTCGGAGTGGTGCTGGTGGCCGTGCTGGCCGGCTGCTCCGGCGGGCCCAGTCAGCCGGCTCGGGCCGGGCAGCAGCACGGCGATGTCACTGTGCAGCAGATGATCCAGTGCTCCGCCAGCACGGGTTGCCGAACCATCCGGACGCCGAGTTCGACCCGGCCGACGGCCGCTGGCACCTGCCGAACCAGCGACCGGACCTGCCGTCGAGCGTGGAGCAGGCCTGCGCGTCGGTGCTGCCCCAGGTCACCCTCGGCCCGGCGGTGCCGACCGCAGAGTTCCAGCGGCTGGTCCGCCAGCCACCTCGCGGTCACGGCCGGAGCATGTCGGGTGGAGGCTGCGGACCGGCGGGGTCCGGGCGGGGCGGGGTCGGTCCGGGGTCGGGCGGCAGCGGGTCGGGGGTCGGGGTCGGCGTCGGCGGGATCGGGTCCGGGTTGGGACCGGGTGGTGACGGGTCGGGGCGTGGGGCGGGGGGCTCCGGGTCTATCGGCGGGATAGTGTCAATGGTGATCATGAGTCGGCTCCTCGCTGTGCCTTACGTAGATCGTCTACCCGGGGCTGGCGAGCATGAACACCCTCACGGCGGGCGACGGCGCTTGCGGTTGCTTGGTTCACGCAAGTAACGTTTGCGTGACCGGCACCCGCCAAGCCGGGCAACGACAGGGAGCGCCGAGCATGTCCAGTGACTACATCGAGGAGGTCGAGCGCGAGATCAGCGCATTCTTTCTCGGTGCCGAGCGGTCCCAGGCGCGCCGGGTGCTGCCCGAGGTCGGCCGGTTGGAGAAGACAGCGTTCTACGTGCTCGGCCAGCTGACCCAGGAGGGTCCGCTGCGCCCGTCCGCGGTCGCCCAGCTCATCCGGCTCGACCTGTCGACGGTGAGCCGGCATGTGGCGTCGCTGGAGGCTGCGGGCCTGGTCGCCCGCGAGCCCGACCCGGCCGACCGGCGGGCCTGCCTGCTCCGCGCCACCGAGCGCGGCGAGCAGATCCTGGCCCGGCTGCGGGCAGGCCGCCGGGAACGGATGCGCGCGGCCCTGGCCGACTGGTCGCTCGACGACCGGCGCGATCTGGTGCGGCTGCTCGGCCGACTGAACACCGCTCTCTTCTCCGCCGAAGACGCCTCCACCAGCGAGCCACCGACGCCTGCCCCGGCGCTCCGCGTCCCCGGGGTGACGACTTAGGCCACGGGTGACGAGAAATAGGTCCTCACCCGTGACCGAACTCGTCACCCACGAAGGAAAGTCGTCACCCTGGAACCGAAGTCGTCACCGGCCGGCGGCGCGCTCCGGGCACCGCGGTCCCGCGGGTTCCGGGGGGTCGCGTGGTCTCGGGGCCCTGTGGTGGCGCGCAGGTGGCGGGGGACGCTTGGGCGGGGGCGCGGTGGGCGCGGTGGTCCGGGTCACGTCCGCGCCGGGCGGGACGCGTTACTCGGTTGCCGACTCGAAGTCCGCGGCGCGGCGGCGGGATGCCTCGATCTCCGCCTCGGCGGCGGTCCGGCCGACCCAGAGGGCGCCCTCCACCGACTTGCCCGGCTCCAGTTCCTTGTAGACGCCGAAGAAGTGCTGGATCTCCAGCCGGTCGAACTCCGGCATGTGGTAGATGTCCCGCAGGTGCTCCATCCGGGGGTCGGAGGCCGGCACGCAGAGCACCTTGTCGTCGCCGCCCTTCTCGTCCCGCATCCGGTACATGCCGATCGCCCGGCAGCGGATCAGGCAGCCGGGGAACGTCGGCTCCTGCAGCAGGACGAGCGCATCGAGTGGGTCGCCGTCCTCCCCGAGGGTGCCCTCGATGAACCCGTAGTCGGCCGGGTACTGGGTCGAGGTGAACAGCGTGCGGTCCAACCGGATCCGACCGGTCCGGTGATCCCACTCGTACTTGTTCCGCTCGCCCTTCGGGATCTCGATCGTGACGTCGAACTCCACGCCCGGAGTCTAGGGGTGTCCCGTGGGTCTTGGTGTGCGCCGCAGAAGATCGACGGGGGGACCCCTCGTGTCCATCGCGGGCCTCTCGCGCTCATCTAGGCTCGCGCGGTGCGGTCGGAGAAGGCGCCGGCGGTTCCGGCGGAGCGGTGGCTGCGGCGCGGGATCGCGGCCGTCGGCTGCCTGCTGCTGATCGCCCTGGTCGGCGGCAGCGCGGCGCCGGGCACCGGGCGTGCGCCGGCGGCGCCGCCGAGCGGAACCGCGGCGGGCAGCCCGCCGACGGCGGCGCCGGGCTCGCCGGCCCCACTGGCGCCGGAGGTGCCGGCGCCGGGCCCGGTGCTCGGCGTGGACGGCGGCGGGCAGCCGGCGCCCAGCCCCGCCGGGGTGGCCAGGGCGCTGGCCGGGCCGTTCGCGGATCGCAGGCTCGGCGGGCGGTTGGTCGCCACCGTCGTCGACGCCGACTCCGGCACGGTGCTGCTCGACCGCGGTGCGGCCCGACCCGCGATCCCGGCCTCGACCGCGAAGCTCACGACGGCCGCCGCGGTGCTCGCGGCGCTGCCGCCGGATCGGCGGATCGTCACCCGGCTGGTGGCCGGACCGGCGCCGGGCGAGGTGGTGCTGGTCGGCGCGGGCGACCCCACCCTGTCGGCGGCCGGGCCGGGCTCGCCGACCGAGTACGAAGGGGCCGGCCGGTTGGCCGACCTCGCCGCGGCCGCCCGGCGGGCCGGCGTACGCGCGGTGTCCAAGGTGGTCGTGGACGGCTCGCGCTTCCAGGGACCCGCGCTCGCGCCTGGCTGGAACCCGCTCGACATCGGCAGCAGTTACGCCGCGCCGATCACCGCGGTGGCCGTCGACGGGGCCCGGGCCGCGCCCGGCAACGCGGTCCGCTCCACGGTCCCCGACCTGGCCGCCGGGCGGGCGCTGGCCCGGTTGCTCGGCGCCCCCAGCGCCGCCGTGCTGCGCGGCCGGGCCAGCCCAGGCGCCCGAGTGCTCGGCCAGGTCGGCTCGGCGCCGCTGGTCCGGATCGTCGAGCAGATGCTGCTCGTCTCGGACAACGTGCTGGCCGAGGCGCTGGCCAGGCAGGTCGCTCTGGCCGAGGGCCTGCCGGCCAGCTTCGCCGGCGCGGCCCAGGCGGTCCGCCGGGTGCTCGGCCGTCTCGGCATCCCGGACGGCAGCCAACTCGTCGACGGCAGCGGTCTGTCCACCCGGGACCGGGTCACCGCGGCGGCACTGGCCGGAGTGCTTCGCGCCGCGGTCTCCGGCGGCCCGCCGACGCTCCACGGGTTGATCCCCGGACTGCCGGTCAGCGGGTACGACGGCACGCTCGGCGCCCGGTACCGCACCGGCCCGCCCACCGCGGCCGCCGGCGCGGTGCGGGCCAAGACCGGGTCGCTGAACGGGGTGACCACCCTGGCCGGGATCGTCACCGACTCCGACGGCCGGCTGCTGGTGTTCGCGTTCCTGGCCGACCGGGTGCCGCCGGGCGGGCTCCTCTCCGCAGAAGCCGCGCTGGACCTCGCCGCCACCGCCCTGCGCCGCTGCGGCTGCCGCTGACCTGGGGTACGGGGGGCCGGCACAGCGTACGGTGGCTGCATGGGTACCCCGTCCGGCATGGTCGACTGGGATCTCGCGGTCGCCACCGCCAACCGGCTGATGTCGCCCGGTCCCGAGGTCAGCCGGAGCGAGGCGGACGCCGCGGTCGAGTCGCTGCGCCGGCTGAGCGACATCGCCGCACGGCATGTGGAGCGGATCACCGGGCTGCACGCCGCCGGCCCGGTCCCGCCGGTTCGGGTGATCGACCGGGCGGGCTGGGTCGCCACCAACGCGGAGGGCATGCAGCGGCTGCTCACCCCGTTGATCGACAAGCTGGAGCAGCGCCGGCCGCGCTCGATGGGCCGGCTCACCCAGGCGGTCGGCCCTCGGGTGACCGGGTTGCAGGCCGGCGCGGTGTTGGCGTTCCTGTCCGGCAAGGTGCTCGGCCAGTTCGAGTTCTTCGCCGAGCCCGACGGGCAGCTGCTGCTGGTGGTGCCGAACGTTGTCGATGCCGAGCGGACGCTCGGCGTCGACCCGCACGACTTCCGGCTCTGGGTCTGCCTGCACGAGGTCACCCACCGGCTGCAGTTCACCGCGGTGCCCTGGCTTCGCGGCCACCTCAGCAGCGAGATCGACGTGCTGGTCGAGACGATCGACCTGGATCCCGATGCGCTGCGGGAGCGGCTGGCCACCGTCGGTCGGGAGCTGGGCCGGATGATCCGCGGCGAGCGCGACCCGTCCGGCGCCCGGCCCGGCCTGCTCGGCCTGGTGCAGAGCCCGGCGCAGCGCGAGGTGATCGACCGGCTCACCGCGTTCATGAGCCTGGTGGAGGGGCACGCCGAGTTCGTGATGAACGCGGTCGGCACCGACGTGATCCCGTCCCTGCCCACGCTGCGGGAGCGGTTCGGGCGCCGGCGGCAGGGCACGGGGCCGATCGACCGGCTGGTCCGCCGCGCGCTCGGGCTGGACATGAAGCTGCGGCAGTACGCGGACGGCAGCGCGTTCGTCCGGGCGGTGGTCGACGCGGTCGGCACCGAGGGGTTCAACGTGGTGTGGACGTCCACCGACACGCTGCCGCGGCGGACCGAGCTGGCCGCCCCGCTGGACTGGGTCGAGCGGGTGCACGGGTTCCGCCCGGCCGCGTCCGCCTGAGCGGTCGGACATCTCCCAGCAGGGCGCGCCGGCCGTGTCGGGTCCCGAGCCCTCGGTCGCCGCGGTACGCGTGGCGGTGCGCCGCGCGCTCACCGACCGGCCCGAGGCTCCCGGCGGCGTGCTGGTCGGCTGCAGCGGGGGAGCGGACTCGGTGGCGCTGGCCGCCGCGGTCGCCTTCGAGGCGCCCCGGCTCGGCGTGCAGGCCGGGCTGGTCACCGTCGACCACGGGCTGCAGCCCGGCTCGGCGGAACGTGCCGCGGCGGTGACCGAGATCGGCCGCCGGCTCCGGCTCGACCCGGTGCTGGCCGGCACGGTGCAGGTGGGCGCCCGCGGCGGTCCGGAGGCGGCCGCCCGCACCGCCCGGTACGGGGCGTTGCGGGCCGCCGCGCAGGCCGCCGGCGCCGGCTACGTCCTGCTCGGCCACACCCTGGACGACCAGGCGGAGACCGTGCTGCTCGGGCTGGGCCGCGGCTCGGGCCCCCGGTCGGTGGCCGGGATGCGGCCGGTCGACCCGCCCTGGCTGCGCCCGCTGCTCGGGGTGCGGCGGGCGACGACCGCGGCAGCGTGCGCCGCCGAGGGCCTCCCGGTGTGGGACGACCCGCACAACGCCGACCCGCGGTTCACCCGGGCCCGGCTGCGCACCGAGGTGCTACCGCTGCTGGAGGAGGTGCTGCGGGGCGGGGTCGCCGAGGCGCTGGCCCGGACCGCCGAGCTGCTCCGGTCCGACCTGGACGCGCTGGACTCCGACGCAGACCGGCTGCTCACCGAGCTCACCGCGGCCGGCGCCGCCGACCAGGCCGGCGGTGTGACGTGCCGCACACTCGACGCCAGTGGGCTGGCCGCCCAGCCGCCCGCGCTGCGCGGGCGGGTCGTCCGCGGCTGGCTGCACGGCGGCGGGATCGGCGCACCCACCTCCGCTCACCTCACCGCGATCGACGCGCTGGTCACCGGCTGGCGCGGGCAGGGTCCGGTTGCCCTGCCGGGCGGATTTGCCGTCTCGCGCCGGCATGGCAGGCTGCATCTCGACCGCGGCTGACCGCGGCGCCCGACCACCCTGCCCGACCCGACATGCCCGAGTGGGAGCGACCCGGTCCGATGTACGAGGGGGAGATCGACCAGGTCCTGGTCACCGAGCAGCAGATCAGCGACCGGATCGCCGAGCTGGCGGAGCGCATCTCGGCCGACTACGCCGACCGCGAGCTGCTCCTGGTCGGCGTCCTCAAGGGCGCGGTGATGGTGATGTCCGACCTCGCGCGTGCGCTGAGCCGGCCGGTGACGCTGGAGTTCATGGCGGTGTCCTCGTACGGCGCATCTACCTCTTCGTCCGGGATCGTGCGCATTCTCAAGGATCTCGACCGGGACATATCGGGCCAGCACGTCCTCGTGGTGGAAGACATCGTGGACTCCGGGCTGACCCTGTCCTGGCTGCTGAAGAACCTGTCCACCCGGCAGCCGGCGTCGCTGGAGGTGATGGCGCTGCTGCGCAAGCGGGACGCCATCAGGGTGGACGTCCGGGTCCGGTACGTCGGCTTCGACATCCCGAACGAGTTCGTGGTCGGCTACGGGCTGGACTACGCCGAGCGGTACCGCGACCTGCCCTACATCGCCCGGCTCAAGCCGGAGGTCTACACCCGCTGACAGCGGGTACCCACCCGGTCGGAACACGACCGACCCGGGACGCCGACCCAACGGAACATGGGCCGGCCGTGGTCCGTTGGAGGAGGCGGGGCTACTGCGAGGTGGCCCCGCGTCGTCTTGTCCCCCGGTGTACCGTCCTTGACATCGGATGATCGCCGGCGCGGGCGACGCCCACCAGGGCAGAGCAGGAGGGACGAGGTCGCCGTACGGCGCCTTGGCAAAGCCATATGGATCGTAGACGAATTCTCCGGTCGCCATGGTTCTGGATCGTGGCCGTGGTGGTCCTCCTGTTTGCCGTGCCCCCGCTGTTCCGGGGGGACGCCGGGTTCTCCGAGGTGGAGACCTCGAAGGCGATCGCCCAGATCGACAGCGGCAACTTCAGCAAGGTCGTCATGAACGACAAGGAGCAGCGGCTGGACATCACGCTGCGCTCCCCGGTGGACGGCAAATCGAAGATCGCCGCGTCCTACCCGGCGAACTCGTCCGACGACATCTTCAAGGACCTGCAGTCGAAGGCCGGCGGCGACCGCACCTTCGACACCAAGGTCAGCAAGGACAGCCTGTTCTTCAGCCTGCTGATCAACCTGTTGCCGATCGCGTTCGTGGTCTTCCTGCTCTTCCTGGTGATGAACCAGGTGCAGGGCGGCGGCAGTCGGGTGATGAACTTCGGAAAGTCCAAGGCGAAGTTGGTCAGCAAGGACACCCCGAAGACGACGTTCTCCGACGTGGCCGGCGCCGACGAGGCGATCGAGGAGCTCCAGGAGATCAAGGAGTTCCTGGAGAACCCGGCGAAGTTCCAGGCCATCGGGGCGAAGATCCCCAAGGGCGTGCTGCTGTACGGCCCGCCGGGCACCGGCAAGACGCTGCTGGCCCGCGCGGTGGCCGGCGAGGCGGGGGTGCCGTTCTACTCGATCTCCGGCTCCGACTTCGTGGAGATGTTCGTCGGCGTCGGGGCCTCCCGGGTGCGCGACCTGTTCGAGCAGGCCAAGGCTAACGCCCCGGCGATCATCTTCGTGGACGAGATCGACGCGGTCGGCCGGCACCGCGGCGCCGGCCTCGGCGGCGGCCACGACGAGCGCGAGCAGACGCTGAACCAGTTGCTGGTCGAGATGGACGGCTTCGACGTCAAGGGCGGGGTCATCCTGATCGCCGCGACGAACCGGCCGGACATCCTCGACCCGGCGCTGCTGCGGCCGGGCCGGTTCGACCGGCAGATCGCGGTCGACCGGCCGGACCTGGAGGGCCGCAAGGCGATCCTGGGCGTGCACGCCAAGGGCAAGCCGCTCGGGCAGGACGTGGACCTCGCGGTGATCGCCCGGCGCACGCCCGGGTTCACCGGCGCCGACCTGGCCAACGTGATCAACGAGGCGGCGCTGCTGACCGCACGCAACAGCGGCCGGTTCATCACCGGGGTAGCGCTGGAGGAGGCGATCGACCGGGTCATCGCCGGCCCCGAGCGCAAGACCCGGGCGATGAGCGACAAGGAGAAGAAGGTCACCGCGTACCACGAAGGGGGGCACGCGCTCACCGCCTGGGCGCTGCCGAACCTCGACCCGGTGCACAAGGTCACCATCCTGCCCAGGGGCCGCTCGCTCGGCCACACGCTGGTGCTGCCGACCGAGGACCGGTTCACCCAGACCCGGTCGGAGATGATCGACCAGCTGGTCTACGCGCTGGGCGGTCGCGCGGCGGAGGAGCTGGTCTTCCACGAGCCGACCACCGGCGCCAGCAACGACATCGAGAAGGCCACCCATCTGGCCCGGGCGATGGTCACCGAGTTCGGCATGAGTGCCAAGCTCGGCGCGGTGAAGTACGGCGTGACCGAGTCCGAGCCGTTCCTCGGCCGGGACTACGGCCACCAGCGGGACTACTCCGAGGACATCGCGGCCAACATCGACAGCGAGATGAGGGCACTCATCGAGGCCGCCCACGACGAGGCCTGGGAGATCCTGGTGGAGCACCGGGCGGTGCTGGACGACCTGGTGCTCGAGCTGATGGAGAAGGAGACGCTGAGCAAGGAGGATCTGGCCCGGCTGTTCGCCCCGGTGCCGAAGCGGCCCTCGCACAACACGTACAGCGGCTTCGGGAAGCGCACCCCGTCGGACAAGCCGCCGGTGCTCACCGCGACCGAGCTGGCCGAGGTGGGCAGCGGGTCGAGCCTCGGCGGCCCGAACGGAGGGCCGTGGGGTCCGGCGAACGAGCCGGTGCCGGCCGGGCAGGGCGGCGCCGGCGCCGGCCCCCGGCCGTACCCGCAGTCGCCCCACCCGCAGGGATCCCGGCACGGCCAGCAGGGCGACGCCTGGCAGGGCGACGGCCGGCAGGGCGACTCGCACACCGGCCGGACTGCCGAGTGAGGTGGGCCGCGCGGCACCGGAGATCGACGGGAAGCCCCGAGTGACCCCTCGCTTCGACACGGACCGAGTCGAGGCGGCGGTGCGCGACCTGCTCGCGGCGATCGGGGAGGACCCCGACCGCGAGGGGCTCAAGCGCACCCCGGAGCGGGTCGCCCGAGCCTTCGCCGAACAGTTCGCCGGACTCTACGTCGACCCCGCCGACGTGCTGGAAGCCGAGTTCGACGAGGGCCACGAAGAGATCGTCCTGGTCAAGGGCATCGAGATGTACAGCACGTGTGAGCATCACCTCACCCCGTTCCACGGGGTGGCGCACGTCGGCTACATCCCGAACGTGGACGGGCGGATCACCGGGCTGTCGAAGCTGGCCCGGCTGGTGGACCTGTACGCGAAGCGGCCGCAGGTGCAGGAGCGGCTGACCACCCAGATCGCCGACGCGATGATGTCCCGGCTGGAGCCGCGCGGGGTGATCGTCGTCATCGAGGCCGAGCACCTGTGCATGTCGATGCGCGGCATCCGCAAGCCGGGCGCCCGGACGGTGACCTCGGCGGTGCGCGGCCTGTTCCAGACGGCGGCCTCCACCAGGGCCGAGGCGATGAGCCTCATCCTGGGCAGATGAGCGAGCTGCCCACGCCCGGCCGGTGCGCGGTGATGGGCGTGCTGAACGTGACACCCGACTCGTTCAGCGACGGCGGCCGGTACGCCGACCTCGACGCCGCGGTGGCACACGGGATCGGCCTGTGGCGGGAGGGCGCCGACCTGGTCGACGTCGGCGGCGAGTCCACCCGCCCGGGAGCCGACCGGGTGCCAGCCGACGAGGAGACCCGCCGGGTGATCCCGGCGATCACCGCGCTGGCCGCGGGCGGCGTCCCGATCAGTGTCGACACCACGAGGGCCGCGGTGGCTGCCGCCGCGATCGAGGCGGGCGCACGCCTGGTGAACGACGTCAGCGGCGGGCTCGCCGACCCGGCGATGGCCCGGGTGGTCGCGGACGCCCGCGTGCCGTGGGTGCTGATGCACTGGCGCGGGCACAGCCGGGACATGCAGGAGCTGGCCCGGTACGACGACGTGGTCGCCGAGGTGGTCGGCGAGCTCGCCCGCCGGGTGGACGCCGCGCTCGCCGCCGGCGTCGACCCGGGCCGGCTGGTGGTCGACCCCGGCCTCGGGTTCGCCAAGACCGCCGAGCACAACTGGGCGCTGCTGGCCCGGCTGGACGCGGTGCGCGGGCTCGGCCTGCCGGTGCTGGTGGCCACGTCTCGCAAGTCGTTCCTCGGCCGGCTGCTGGCCGGCCCGGACGGCTCGCCCAGGCCGGTCGGCGAGCGGGAGGACGCCACCGTGGCGACCACGGTGCTGGCGGTGCTCGCCGGGGTGTGGGGGGTGCGAGTGCACGAGGTGCGTCGCAACCTGGACGCGATCCGGGTCGCCGAGGCGTACCGCACCGCCCGCGCGGGCGCCGCCGCCCCGGTGCCGTCCGGCGGCGGATCCACATCGGACCGGATCGCACTGCGCGGGCTGCGGGTGCGTGGCCGGCACGGCGTCTACGCCGAGGAACGCCGGGCCGGGCAGGACTTCGTCGTGGACGCCGTGCTGGAGCTGGACACCGGACCGGCCGCGGCGACCGACGACCTGGCCCGCACGGTCAACTACGGTGCGCTCGCAGAAAGCCTGGCCGCCGTCGTGGCCGGCGAGCCGGTCGACCTGATCGAGACGCTGGCCGACCGGCTGGTCCGGGTCTGCCTGCGCGACGAGCGGGTGGCCGGCGCCGAGGTCACCGTGCACAAGCCGGGCGCGCCGATCCCGCTGGCGTTCGACGATGTCGCGGTGACCGTTCGCCGGAGCCGGTCGTGACCGTGCCAGCCCGGCGACCGGGTGCTCCGCTGGACCGGCCGTGGGCCATGCCGCGCCCGCGCGGCACCGCACTCCGCCCCGGCGGCGTGCCGACGGGCGCCCGGCCGGTCACGCCGTTCCCGGTCCGCGGATCGCTCCGTCCCGGCCGCGTGCCGACGACGGACCGGGGGACGACGCCATTCCCGAGCCGCGGCTCGCTCGGCTCCGGCCGCCTGCCGACGACGGACCGGGGGACGACGCCGGTCCCGGGCCGCGGATCGCCCGGCTCCGGCGGCGGACCGGCGGGCGCCTCGGTGACCACGCCATTCCTGAGCCGCGGATCGCTCCGCTCCGGCGGCGGGCCGGCGGGTACCCGGCCGACCACGCCGTTCCCGGGCCCCGGATCGCTCCGCTCCGCCGGTGAGCCCGCCGACAATGCCTTGCCCGCGGCGCGCGGCGTCCTGCCGGGCTCGGGCGTCTGGCACCGGGGAGATCACGCCAGATGACCGACGCGGTGCTGTCCCTGGGTTCGAACCTCGGCGACCGGTTCGGCTACCTGCAGGGCGCGGTGGACGGCCTGGCCAGCGTGCTGCGAGCGGTCTCGCCGGTGTACGAGAACCCGGCCTGGGGCGTCACGGACCAACCGGACTTCCTCAACGCGGTGGCCGTCGTGGAGGCCGCCGAGGTCGACGCCGTGGGTTGGCTGCGCCGGGCGCAGGCGCTCGAGCAGGCGGTCGGGCGGCGCCGGACGATCCGGTGGGGGCCGCGCACCCTCGACGTCGACGTGGTCACCGTCGACGGCGTCGTCTCGAGCGACCCGGAGCTGACCCTGCCGCACCCGGGGGCACATGAGCGGGTGACCGTGTTGCTGCCCTGGCACGACCTGCAGCCGGACGCGGTCCTTCCCGGGCATGGGCCGATCGCCCGGCTGCTCGGCGGGCTGGACCAGTCGGCGATGCGCCGCCGGGACGATCTCGTGCTGCAACCGCCGGTCCGCCTGCCGGCCGGACCGCCGGAGGAGGGCGCACGGTGAGTGATCAGCGGCCGATCGGCGCCACCCGGCTGCGCGACCTCGCGCTGATCGCCGTCGTGATCGCCGTCATCGCCTGGCTGGCCGTCCGGCAGTGGTACGGCGACATCCCCAGGCTGCGCTGGTTCGTGCCGCTGTCGTTGGCGCTGCTGGCGATCGCCGAGGCGATCGCGGCCTCCCAACTGCGGGCCCGGATCCGGCGGGCGCCGGGCGCCCGCCCGGTGCAGCCGCTGGCGGCGGCTCGCTCGCTGGCCCTGGCCAAGGCAAGCGCCCAGGTGGGAGCGGCAATGGTGGGCGCCTGGGTGGGTCTGCTGCTGTACACCGTGCCCCGGCTGAGCGATCTCGCCGCGGCCGGCGACGACACCCGGGTGGGTGTGGTCGGCGTTATCGCCTCAGCGTCACTGGTCGGTGCCGCACTGTGGTTGGAGTACTGCTGTCGGACGCCGAAACCGCCCGACAACGCCGACCAGCGGCGGCCGCTGGGCGAGGATCTGCGCTGACCGCTACGCCAATCACCTTCAGTGATTGGGCCGTTCTCGTGAACCTGTCCCCGAGAGTATGAGGTTGTCCACAGCTAGCCAGCGATTTCTCGGCTGGACCATTAGGCTTTGCCGGTCCGTCGCCCGTGACCCCGGGGGCTGTCACGTGACGGGCGCTTTTCCCGTGGAGGTGGACCCCGAGGGATGGCCAGGCACCGGGCCGACGATGACGACGACGAGACCGTTGACATCGCTGACACCGCCGCACTCGCTGACACCACCGACTCTGCTGACAGCGCTGACTCTGCGGACAGCGTCGACCCCGGTGGCGCCGTCTCCTTCATGTCCGACGAGACCATCCGGGTGATCGTCGACCTTTCTCCGGACGCGGTGTTCGTGATCGCCGACGGCTACCACGTCTTCGCCAACACTCGAGGGCTGCAACTGCTCGGCGCCACCACGCTCAAGGACCTGCGCACCAAGCCGGCGCTGGACTACATGCACTGGACGGTGCGGGAGGCCGCCGAGATCCGGCTGCACACCATGGTCGACCGTGGCCAGCCGCTGGAGTACCTCGAGGAGAAGGTGGTCCGGCTGGACGGCGCCGTCATCGACATCGAGGCGATCGGCCGGCCCATCGCGTTCGGTGGCAAGACGGCCGCGCTGGTCCTGGCGCGGGACATCACCGGGCGGCGGCAGTCCGCGCAGGCGCTGCGGGAGGCGGAGGAGAAGTTCCGGGCCGCGTTCCGCTATGCGCCGACCGGAATGGCGATCCTCGACGGGGACGGCGCGTTCGTGGAATCGAACCCGGCGTTGGCCCGGCTGCTGAACCAGCGGCCCGGGAAGCTGCTGGGCGCCACGCTCTGGGACTACATCGACCCCAGGGACCAGCCCCGCCTGCAGGAGGACTTCCTGCGCGTGGTGGAGGGGATGGACCGAGAGACCTCGGGCACCTTCCGGTACCGGAACGGTGCCGGCTCGGACGGCTGGATGCACCACTCGGTGGCCGCGCTGGCAGAGACCGGCACGTACATCCTGCACATGATCGACGTCACCGCGCAGAAGGTCACCGAGGCGGACCTGAGCCGCAAGGCCACCCACGACGTGCTCACCGGGCTGCCGAACCGGGGCGCGGTGCTGGCCAAGCTGGGTGCGGCGCTGCGCTCGCTGCGCGCCGAGCCCGGCGAGGTGCACGTGCTGTTCGTGGACCTGGACGGGTTCAAGCAGGTGAACGACAAGCACGGGCACGCCGTGGGTGACCGAGTGCTGCGCGCGGCGTCGGACCGGATGAAGGGCGCGCTGCGGCCGTCGGACACGATCGGCCGGATCGGCGGCGACGAGTTCGTCGTGATCATCAAGCTGCTGCCGCATGACGCGCCCGCGGAGGAGATCGCGCACCGGCTGGCTCAGGCCGTGGCCGCCCCGGTCGCGCTGGACGAGGGCATCGTCAGCGTGCGGGCCAGCATCGGGCACGCCTCCACACACGACCCGGACCTCTCCCCGGCCCGGCTGCTCGGCTCCGCGGACGCCGACATGTACCGGCAGAAGCAGGCCTCGCAACGCGAGGACGAGCGGGAGGCGGAGAGCGAGATCCGGGTGCACCAGCCCGGTCTCCGCGCCGTCAACTGACCCGCGGGAGTCACACCGCGCCGGCGGTCTCCGGCTCCATGTCCTCCACCGACCGGCGGAGCGCCGCGTGCAGCGACTCCGGGGTGAGCACGCCGAGGAACCGGGACCCGTCCAGCACCGCCACCCAGCCGGCGTCCTCCTGCAGCATCACCGAGAACGCCTGCTTCAACGTGCTGGACACGGGCACCCAGGCCTCCATCCGGCGTACCCGGTCGGCGACCGCGCCATCACCGCTGGCGACATGCTCGTGGGACACCCAGCCGCGCAGATCCTCGCCGGGGCCGAGCACCACCGCCCAGCGCGCGCCGCTGCGGTCCAGCACGGCCTGGGCGCCGGCGATCGTGTCGGACAGGTGCACCACCGGCGGCCGTTCCAGGTCGGAGACGTCGATCGGGGTGACCGCGAGCCGCTTCAGCCCCCGGTCGGCGCCCACGAAGTCGGCCACGAAGCTGGTCGTCGGCGTGCCGAGCAGGGTCGCCGGGTCGGCGTACTGCTCCAGCTTCCCGCCCTGCGACAGCACCGCGATCCGGTCCCCGACCCGTACCGCCTCCTCGATGTCGTGCGTGACGAAGACCACGGTCTTGCGCACCTCGGCTTGCAGCCGCAGGAACTCCGCCTGCAGCCGGTCCCGGGCGATCGGGTCGATCGCGCTGAACGGCTCGTCCATGAGCAGCACCAGCGGGTCCGCCGCCAGCGCCCTGGCCACCCCGATGCGCTGCCGCTGGCCGCCGGAGAGCTGGCTCGGGTAGCGCCGGGCGAACACCGCGGGGTCCAGCCCGACCAGGTCGAGCAGCTCGTTCACCCGGGCCGCGACCCGCCTGCGGTCCCACTGCACCAGCCGCGGCACCGTGCCGATGTTCTCGGCGATGGTGCGGTGCGGAAACAGGCCGACGTTCTGGATGACGTACCCGATGCGCCGGCGCAGCCGGACCGGGTTGACCCTGGTGACGTCCGCGCCGTCGAGCAGGATCCGGCCGCCGGACGGCTCGATCAGCCGGTTGATCATCTTCAGGGTGGTGGTCTTGCCGCAGCCGGACGGCCCGACCAGCATCACCACCTCGCCGGGCGGCACGTCCAGGGAAAGCTTGGCCACCGCGACGGTGCCGTCCGGATAGCGTTTGGAGATCGCGTCGAGCCGGATCATCGGGTCGGCGGTAGCGTTCACCTCGTGCCCTTCCCTCTCCTGGTGGCCAGCTCGGTGGCGGTGGCCAACGCGGCCTCGGGGCTCGGCGCCGGCCGGGCGGGCACCGCCCCACTCGCCGCCAACGACTCCAACTCGCTCATCTGGTGGCACTACGTCCGGGAGCACCTCGACGAGTTCGGCAGCGACCTGCTCCGGCACATGGAGCTGACCGGCATCGCCGTCGGAGGTGGCCTGCTGGTGTCCATACCGCTCGCCCTCCTGGCCCGGCGGTACCGGGCCCTGTCCGCTCCCATCCTGGCAGCGTCCGGGGTGCTGTACACCATTCCCTCCATCGCACTGCTCTACCTGCTCGGCCCCGTCACCGGCTTCACCACGCTGCTCACCGTCGAGGTGGCGCTGATCACGTACACGCTGCTGATCCTGATCCGCAACATCCTGACCGGCCTGGAGTCGGTCAGCGAGGACGTTCGGGAGGCGGCCCGCGGGATGGGCTACACCGGCGCGGGGATGCTGTGGAAGGTGGAGGTGCCGCTGGCGCTGCCCAGCATCGTGGCCGGCATCCGGATCGCCACGGTGACCACGATCGGCCTGGCCACCCTGGCCGGGCTGCTGTCCCAGGGCGGCCTGGGTGAGCTGATCAAGGACGGGATCGACCGCCGGTTCGCGACCCCGCTGATGGTCGGGTCGCTGCTGGCGATCGGCCTCGCGATCGGCGCGGACCTCCTGCTGCTCGGGGCGCAGCGGCTGGTCTCGCCGTGGGCACGGGCGAAGCAGCCGGCATGAACGTCGTCGACTTTCTCAGCACCGGGGCCAACTGGCACGGCGAGGACGGCATCCCGCACCGGCTGGTCGAGCACCTCTACCTCACCGGTGTGTCGATGCTGATCGCGGTGCTCGTGGCGGTGCCGCTGTCGCTGTGGCTCGGGCATCTCGGCCGCGGCGGCTTTCTGGCGATCAACACCTCGAACGTGGGCCGGGCGCTGCCGTCGCTGGCCCTGCTGGCGATCTTCTCCCAGGTGCTGCCGCGGGGGTACGACAGCCCCTGGCCGTCGATCGTCGCGCTGCTGCTGCTTGGCATCCCGCCGCTGGTGACGAACACCTACGTGGGCGTCCGGGAGGTGGACCGGGACGTGGTCGAGGCGGCCACCGGGATGGGCCTGTCCGGCGGCCAGGTGCTCCGCCGGGTCGAGCTCCCGCTGGCGCTGCCGCTGATCCTGGCCGGGCTGCGCACCTCGACCACGAACGTGGTCGCCACCGCGGCGCTGGCCGCCTTCTTCGGGCAGGGCGGCCTGGGCCGGTACATCGTGGACGGTCAGGCGACCAGCGACCGGCCCCGGATGTTCGCCGGCGCGCTGCTGGTGGCGGTGCTGGCGCTGGTGCTGGACGCGCTGATCGCCGCGCTGGCCCGGTGGGGCAGCCCGGTGGAGCGGTCCCGGCGCGGCGGCACGCTGGCCCGGGTCGAGCAGCAGGCGGTGCGCGTGGAGAGCCTGGCCGGAGCCGGCGTCACCACCGGGGCCGGGTGACGTCGACCAGGCCGCCAGCCGCGCGGCTCGGGACCAACAACCGGGCCGGGTGACCGCCTCCGCCGCCCCGGTTGTGCTCCCGCTGGGCCGCGGCGGCGCCGGGCCCACCACCGGGGGCCGGTGACCACGTCGGCCGGCCCGCTGCGCACTCCCGCCGGGCCGCGGCGGCGCGCCGCGACCCGCCACCAGGCCCGAGATCCTGTTGCCCGCTCCGGCCCGTCCCGGCGATGCCCGAGACCCTGTTGTGACGTGTAATTGTCAGTGTCGCGTGGTTGGCTGTCGCGATCAGGGGTGATCCTCTGCCCGACACGCGGTCGCCTCGGCGACCGGGACACAGAAGGCGGTTCCGCAGCATGCGCACAGCCCTCGCTCGTCGCGGCGCTCAGGTGGGCGTCGCCCTCGCCGCCGTGCTGCTCCTCGCGGCCGGCTGCGGAAAGAGCAATTCGTCCTCCTCCTCGTCCGGCGGAGGCTCCAAGGGAAAGGTCACCGTCGGGTCCGCCGACTTCGGCGAGTCCGAGATCATCGCGAACATGTACTCGTTGGCGTTGAAGCACGCCGGCTACGACGTCGCCGAGAAGTTCAAGATCGGCACGCGCGAGGTCTACATCAAGGCACTGGAGAACGGCGAGATCGACGCGGTCCCCGAGTACATCGGCACCTTGACGGAGTACTACAACGCTCAGTTCAACGGTCCTGACGCACCGAACACGAAGCCTCTCGCGACGACCGATGTCGACCAGACCTTTGCGGCGCTCAAGGAGCTGGTCGCCAAGAAGAACCTGACCGCCCTGACCCCGTCCAAGGCCGCCGACCAGAACGCGTTCGCGGTCACCAAGGACTTCGCCGACAAGAACGGTCTGACCACCATCTCCGACCTGTCCAAGCTCAACGGGCAGATCACCCTCGGCGCCGGGCCGGAGTGCGAAAAGCGCCGGTTCTGCCTGATCGGCCTGCAGCAGGTGTACGGGCTGAAGTTCAAGGACGTCAAGAAGCTCGACTCCGGCGGTCCGAAGACGATCGCGGCGCTCGCCGACCACAGCATCGACGTCGGGCTGGTGTTCTCCTCCGACGGTGCGGTCGCCGCGCAGAACCTGGTGGTTCTGCAGGATGACAAGAAGCTGCAGACCACCGACAACATCACCGCGCTGGTCCGCAACAGCGTGCCGCAGGAGGCGCGCGACGTGCTGGACAAGGTCGACCAGGCGCTGACCACGGAGAAGCTGCAGGAGCTGAACAAGAAGTTCAGCGTGGACAAGGAAGACGCCAAGACGCTCGCCGAGCAGTTCCTCAAGGACGCAAAGTTGATCTGACCCGGTCGCGCGCGAGGCGCCCCGCAGGTCGGTGGCGGCCCGCTGCGCCGCTTGCATGGGCGCAGCTTCATCCGAATGGATGTCTGACACGCCTGCTGTTCACCCGACCAGGCAATCCGCCCAGGTCGTAGGGTTGCGGCCATGGTGCGGGCGCAGCGCCGGGACGGCGGTGACGGTCGGGCCGGGCCGCTGCGGGCCGCCGTCCTGTTCGTCGGTCTCTGCCTGGCCGGCGCCGCGACCGTCGCCCTGCTCGGCACCACGGATCCGAGGACGCTGCGGCTCGCCGTGGTCGGGGCGCTGTGGGCGTTTCTGCTGGCCGCGCTCGCCGTTCCGCGGCGGCGGTCCGTCCCGCCGGGGGCCCGCGACCTGCTCCCCGGCCGGGAGGTCGAGCTGCGGCGGGCGTACGAGATCGAGCTCGAGCGTGAGGTGGCGGCTCGCCGGGAGTACGAGCTCCAGCTCGAGGTCTACCTGCGCCGCGAGCTGGAGCAGGGCATGCGCAACGACGTCGACTCGCTGCGCGAGGAGGTCCAGCGACTGCGGTCGGAGGTGCTCGACCGGCTGGACGGAGAGCTCCGGATGGAGCGGATCGAGACCACCCGGCTGATCGGCGGCAGCCTGCGGGCGCTGCAGGACGAGGCCCGCCGGCTGGGCATCTCCCGGCCGCTGATCGCCGACGACGTCGGGTTCTCCATCGAGGAACCGGGTCTCGCCGGCCGCGAGGCCGTCGCCCGGGCGGAGCTCGAAGCGGCCGCGCCCGCAGGCGGGTCACTCTACGCGTCGCTGCAGCGCCCCGGCCCCGCCGAGCAGGCCCCCCCGGCGAGCCATCCGGAGCCGCCGGTCTCTCGCGGCTATGTGCCGCCGCAGGGGCATGAGCCGGCCGCGCCGTGGCCGGGCGAGCCGGCCTCAGCGGTGCCGGCGCCGCGCGACTACGAGCCTGTTCCGCCGACCAGCCGCCAGCCCACGCCGGCCGTCTACGGCGGCTACGAGCCGCCGCGGGGCCCTGAACCGGCGGCGGGGTGGCCGGGCGAGCCGGTGTCGGCGGTGCCGCGCGGATTTGAGCCAGGGCCGCCGTGGCCGGCTGAGCCCGGCGTTGGTTTCGGTGGCGGCTTCGAGTCAGTCGGGCCGGCCAGCCCCGAGCCGGGGTCGCCGGTCTACGGCGGGTACGAGCCGCCGCGGGGTCATGAGCCGGCGGCGGGGTGGCCGGGTGAGCCGGTGTCGGCGGTGCCGCGCGGATTTGAGCCACGGCCGCCGTGGCCGGCTGAGCCCGGCGTTCGTTCGGGCGGTGGCTACGAGTCAGTCGCGCCGGCCAGCCGCGAGCCGGGGTCGCCGGTCTACGGCGGGTACGAGCCGCGGCAGGGTCATGAGCCGGCGGCGCGGTGGCCGGGCGAGCCGGTGTCGGCGGTGCCGCCGCCGCGCGGCTCTGAGTCGATCGGTCAGGAGCCGACGCCGCCCGCCTCCAGCGGCGACGACCCGCCGCCGCGGGGTCATGAGCTGGCCGCCTCTTGGCCGGGTGAGGCGGTGCCGCCGCCGCGCAGCTATGAGTCGATCGGCCGGGAGCCGGGGTCGCCGGTCTCCGGCGGCTACGACCCGGCTCCGGTGGTGCCCTCGGCGCGCGGCTATGAGCCGGGGGCGCGCATCTACGGCGGATATGACACGCCGCCGCAGGGCTCCGAGCTGGCGCCGGGGGAGCCGGAGTACGAACCGCCGTCACGAGTCGACGGTCCACGACGCTCCGACCGCGCGCCGGCGCACCGCGCGGCGGAGGACCCCGGACCGCCCGCGTCGGGCCCGGGCTCGCGGGGCCGGCGGCGGGACCGGAGCCGGAACCGGAGCGCCCCGCCGGGGGACGGCCCCTCCTACCCCGCGGACGACGAACTGTCCCGGATCTTCGCCGGCTCGATCGGACCGCAGGTGCCGCGGACCGCTCCGGAGCACGATGCGGGCCAGCCTCACCGCAGACGCCGGGACGACGGCGAGTCGAACGAGGTGCTCTCCCGGCTGCTCGGCCGCGGATAGGGGACACCCCCAAGCGAGCCGGTTTGCGCCGATCGGACCCTTGACCCGCTGCCGACCGGCCGCAGCTTCTCGCTTCGACTTTGGTGCGACCCTCCGGGCGTGGTCTAAGGTATCCGCCACGGGGTCACAGTGGGGAGTCTAGACACTCCACTGTGTACGGAGACTTGTCCCGAGAGTCCCCGTGCGCGGATCGTTCGTGCCCGGACGTCCGAATGCGGGCTCACTCGCTGTGCATGAATGAAGGGATCTCGACGACGTTGCGTTCCGGGCCCGACTGTCGGGGACGGGCGAGTGGAGCAGCACCGGGCGCGGTGCTGCTTGCTGCCGCGACCACCATGCCGCCCACGTCACAAGAAGGCACCGGGCTCCCCGCCACGTGGGGCATCCTATCACACTACGGAGTCGGTTCGTGACAGAGAGAGACCGTCCGCCCCCGCGGGGCGAGGCGGGTGCCGGCCGGGCCGAGGACCGGGCGTTCGCGCTCCGGTTCCGGGGGGTCGGCAAGCGCTTCCCGGACGGCACCGTCGCGCTCGCCGATGTGGACCTGGAAGTCGCAGACGGGGAGTTCGTCAGCGTGGTCGGCCCGTCCGGCTGCGGCAAGAGCACGGTGCTGCGCATCGTCTCCGGCCTGAGCCGGGCGACCGACGGCACGGTCGAGGTACGTGCTGGAACGCTCGGCTACGTCTTCCAGGATCCGACGCTGCTGCCCTGGCGGTCGGTGCGCAAGAACGTTGAGCTGCTTGCCGAGCTCGAGCACATGCCGAAGCAGGAGCGCCGGCAACGCTCCGCCGAGGCGATCAAGTTGGTCGGGCTGACCGGGTTCGAGCGGCATCGTCCGCGCGCCCTGTCCGGTGGCATGCGGATGCGGGTGTCGCTGGCCAGGTCGTTGGTGTTGCAGCCGGACCTGTTCCTGTTCGACGAGCCGTTCGGCGCGCTCGACGAGATCACCCGGGAACGGCTGAACGACGAGTTGCTGCAGCTCTTCTTGGCCCGCCGGTTCGCGGCGCTTTTCGTAACCCACTCGGTCAGCGAGGCGGTCTTTCTGTCCACCCGCGTGATCGTGTTGTCGCCCCGACCGGGCCGGGTGCTTGGTGACTTCCCGATTCCATTCGATTACCCGAGGCAGCCGCAGTTGCGATTCTCGGACGAGTTCGCCCACGTGGCTGCACGGGTCTCTCGATGCCTGCGGGACATCGAGGCATGACACGACGGAACGAACGACCGGACGGCAGGCATGACCGCCGGGGGAAGGTGAGCAGATGACTGGTAGGGGGGAGGTGGTCGGTCAGGCGCGGACGTTCGCGGCAATTCTGACCCAGCAGCGACGCCGCCGGCGGCGGGGGGGGAAGTGGCTGCGCGACTGGGGTCCGCCGGCCGTGGTGTTCGGACTGTTCATCGGCACCTGGTATCTGGTCAGCGACGTCGTGCTCGACCCGGAGCGGCGCTTCCTGCTGCCGGCGCCGGACCAGACGTTCAAGATCGCGTTTCTGGACGCCGGCAACCGCACCGACCTGTTCCGCGCACTCGGACTGTCCACATCGGTCGCCATGGTCGGCCTCGCCGTGTCGATCGTGATCGGCATGACGGCCGCCATCCTGATGAGCCAGGCGCGCTGGATCGAGCGGTCGATCTACCCGTACGCCGTCATCCTGCAGTGCATCCCGACCCTCGCGCTGGTGCCGCTGATCGGCTTCTGGTTTGACTTCGGCTACAACAGCAGGGTCATCGTCTGCGTCCTGATCGCGCTCTTCCCCATCATCAGCACCACGTTCTTCGGCCTGCAGTCGGCCGAGCAGGATCAGCACGACCTGTTCACCATGCGCGGCGCCGGGCGGCTCACCCGGCTGTGGAAGCTGCAACTGCCGGCCGCACTGCCCTCGGTCTTCACCGGCTTCCAGGTCTCCGCGACGCTCGCCGTCATCGGCGCGATCGTCGGCGACTTCTTCTTCAAGCAAGGCGATCCCGGGATCGGGATCCTTATCGACCTCTACCGGGCCAGGCTGCAGACGGAGCAGCTGTTCGGTGCGGTGATCCTGGCCTGCGCGCTCGGGGTGGTCGTGTTCTGGTTCTTCGGCTTCCTCACCCGCCGGGTAGTCGGCGGCTGGTACGGCTCTGCCGCGTACGGCCAGCCGACGTAGCTCCCCTCGACCGACCCTGTCCCTGCCGTTTCACTCATGCCGACAAGGAGACACATGCGTCCACGGAAGTACGCGGCGGCGGCCGCCGGTCTGGCGATCGTGCTGGTGTCGGCCGCCTGCAGCAGCGGCAATGCCCCGGCCGACACACGGCCGCCCGCTCCGCAAGCGAGCGCGAGCTCGCTGACCCTGAAGGGCATCTGTCCCGCCACCGTGGTGGTGCAGACCGACTGGTTCGCCGAGTCCGAGTACGGCGTCTACTACCACATGCTTGGCCCGGGTCGCCGCTTCGACAAGGCGCACAAGCGGGTGATCGGGCCGCTGGTCGCCCAGGGCCAGGACACCGGCGTGCAGCTGGAGATCCGCTACGGCGGCCCGGCGATCGGCTTCCAGCAGGTCAGTGCGCAGATGTACCAGGACAAGTCGATCACGCTGGGTCAGGTGTCCACCGACGAGGCGGTGCAGAACTCGCAGAAGCTGCCGACCCTCGCGGTGATGGCGCCGGCCGAGATCAGTCCGTACATGATCATGTGGGACAAGGACAAGCACCCTGACTGGAACACGATCGCCGACATCGGGCAGACCGACGCCAAGGTGCTCTACTACCAGACCGACACCTACATGCTCTACCTGCTCGGCTCCGGCATCCTCCGGCAGGGCCAGGTGGACGGCAGCTACGACGGGTCGCCGACCCAGTGGGTGCTGAATGAGTCGAAGAACAAGCCGGTCGCTGAGGCCGGGTTCGCGACCTCCGAGCCGTACCTCTACAAGGAGGAGTTGTCGGGCGGCAAGAGCTACAACGTCGACCTCCAGCTGATCAACGACACCGGCTACCCGAACTACGCCGAGGCGCTGGTGATCCGCACGGAGGACAAGGACAAGCTCGCTCCCTGCCTGAAGAAGCTCGTGCCGATCGTCCAGCAGAGCCTGGTCGACTTCATCAACAAGCCGGACGAGACCAACAAGCTGATCATCGACGCGGTGAACTACGAGCACGACGTCTGGACCTACTCGCCCGGCATGGCCAATTACGCAGTCAACACGCTGAAGGAGCTCGGTCTGGTCAGCAACGGCAAGAACAGCACGATCGGAGACATCGACCAGGCCCGCATCCAGCGCATGATCGACATCCTGACGCCGATCTTCGCGTCGAAGAAGGTGCAGATCAAGCCCGGCCTCAAGCCGAGCGACCTGTACACCAACGATTACATCGACCCGAAGATCGGGCTGAAGGCCGGATGAGCGAGCGAGTGACGGGCGAGCCGCGCGGCGGTGCCACGCGGCTCGCCCCCTCGCTGCTCGCCGATCCGGTGGCGGTCGACCGGATGCCGGTGGTCGACTTCGCGCCGTTCCGGACCGGCGACGGCGCGGCCCGCAAGCAGGCGGCGCTCGACCTGGCCGCCGCGTTCCACAACATCGGCTTCTGCTACCTCGCCGGCCACGGCGTGCCGCAGCAGTTGATGGACGCCACCTTCGCCGAGTCGCGGCGGTTCTTCGCGCTGCCGCGTGAGGCGAAGGAGGCGGTCGCGGTGACCCGGTCGGTGTGTGACCGAGGCTGGTTCGACCTGGGCATGGAGAACCTCGACCCGGAGCAGCAGAAGGAAGAGGGCGACCTCAAGGAGGGCTACCGGATCGGCAACGACCTGCCGCTGGACCACCCGCTGGTCCGGGCCGGCTTGCCGTTCCACGGCCCGAACCAGTGGCCCACCGAGCCGCCAGCTTTCCGGTCGACGCTGGAGGAGTATTACGCCGCCCTGCGCGGCCTGGCCGGGCAGGTGACGCATGCGATCGCGGTCGCCCTCGAGCTTCCGGAGGACTACTTCGACGCCTGGTTCACCCACCCGATGGTGATCCTCAGCCCGCTGCACTACCCGCCGCAGCGGGTGCCCGACACCGGGGAGATCACCGAGGCGCGCATCGGCGCCGGGGCGCACTCGGACTACGGGTGCGTGACGCTGCTCGCCCAGGACGACCGGGGTGGGCTGCAGGTCCGGAACGCGGCGGGCCGGTGGATCGGCGCCATGCCGATCCCGGGCACGTTCGTGGTGAACCTCGGTGACATGCTCGCCAGGTGGACGAACGACCTGTTCCCGGCGACGCTGCACCGGGTGGTCAACGCGTCGGGGGCCGACCGGTACTCGATACCGTTCTTCTTCGACCCGAACCACGACGCGCCGGTGGAGTGCATACCGACCTGCCTGCGCGAGGGAGAGCGGCCGAAGTACCCGCCGACGACGTCGCTCGCCCACCTCACCGAGCGGTTCGCCGCCACGCTGCCGTATCTCGAGCCGGCGCCCGCCAGCGGGGGGTCCGCCTGATCCAGGACGGCACGGCCGGCGCCCACCGTGGCGTCGGCCGTGCCGCCGGTGCGGCGCCCGCGCCAGCCCGGGTCTTCGGCTGTGCCGGCGGTCCCGGCCGTCCGGCCGGTGCGGCGTCCGCGCCAGCCCGGGTCTTCGGCTGTGCCGGCGGCCCCGGCCGTCCGGCCGGTGCGGCGCCCGCGCCAGCCCGGGTCTTCGGCTGTGCCGGCGGCCCCGGCCGTCCGGCCGGTGCGGCGCCCGCGCCAGCCCGGGTCTTCGGCCGTGCCCGCGGCCCCGGCCGTCCGGCCGGTGCGGCGCCCGCGCCAGCCCCGGTCTCCGGCTGTGCCCGCGGCCCCGGCCGTGCCCGTGCCTACGCCCCTGGCTGCGGCGCCGGCCGTGCCTCCCCCTACGCCCCGGCCTCCGGCTCCGGCCTGCCATGAATGACTCGATGCCTGGGGTCCGGCTGGTGCGGGCGGAGCACGTGCTTACCTCGGGCCCGCTCGGTCACCTGCGGGATGGCGCGGTCGCCGTCGACGACGGCCGGATCGCGGCGGTCGGCCGCTGGATGGAGTTGCGGGACCGGTTCCCCACCGCGGAGGTGGTCGGCGACGGTCGCGGCATTCTCACCCCCGGCCTGGTCAGCTGCCACGGCCACTTCTCCGAGGGGCTGATCACCGGCCTCGGCGAGACGCACACGCTGTGGGAGTGGTTCGTCCGGATCGCCGGCCCGATCGAGCCGCACCTGACCCGGGAGATGGCCTACGTCGGCGCGCTGCTCAAGGGGGCCGAGCTCGCGCTGTCCGGGGTGACGACGGTGGCGGACATGTTCTGTTCCGCCCCGGGCGCCACCGAGCCGGTGACGCCCGGGGTCGTCGCGGCGCTGGACCGGATCGGACTCCGCGGAGACGTCTCGTTCGGTCCGTCGGACATTCCCGGGGCCCGGCCGGTCGACGCCCAGCTGGCCGAACACGACGCGCTCCGGTCGGCAGCCGCGGGATCCCGGCGCAGCCGGTTCCGGGTCGGACTGGCGACGATCCCAGCCTCCACCGATCCGTTGATCAAGGCGACCAGCGAGCTCGTCGCCGCGGTCGGCCGGCTGCATGTGCACCTCCACGAGGTGCGCGAGGAGGTGACCGAGTCGCGGGTCCGCCGCGGCACCAGCGCGGTGCGCTACGCCGAACAGCTTGGCCTCCTGGACGGGCAGACCGTGGCCGCGCACTGTGTGTGGCTCGACGAAGACGACGTGGCGGTGCTGCGGGACCGGGACGTGGCGGTGGCGCACTGCCCGGTGTCGAACATGATCCTGGCCTCCGGCGTGTGCCCCGTGCCATGGCTGCTGCGCGAGGGCATCACGGTTGGGCTCGGTGTGGACGGTCCGGCCAGCAACGACAGCCAGAACATGCTGGAGACGCTGAAGATCACCGCACTGCTGCAGAAGGTGCATCACCTGCAGGCGACCGCGATGACCGCGCCGCAGGTCGTGCAGATGGCGACCATCGGCGGAGCGCGGGCGCTGGGCATGGCGGCCGAGGTAGGCAGCCTGGAGCCGGGAAAGAGTGCTGACCTGGTGCTGTTCGGCGAGCGGGCGCCCTCGCTGGTCAACGTACACGACCCGTACCAGGCGCTGGTCTACTGTGCATCGGTGCGTGACGTGGACCAGGTCTGGGTGGCCGGCGAGCCGGTGGTGGCCGGCGGGCGGCTGGTCGGCGTCGATCTGGCCGAGGTACTGCCGCATGCGCGCGAACTGGCGATCCGGCTAGCCCGGGACGCCGGGCTCCCCTCCGAGCTGCTCCGCGACTGACATACCGACTGCGCGACGGACCGGCTACCCGACTGGGGGCACGCCAGACGGTGCGCCCGGCGCCGGGTAGACGAACTGCTTGTCGCCGGCCGCGGCGTCGATCGGGAACACCACCCGGAACGCCTTGTCGATGAACTGCTCCACCACGCTTGCCGCACCCGAGTTCTGGTGGGTCTCGTCGAACTGGATCCCCTCCCACGGCATGATCGTGTCCTTGCCTGGGATGTCCAGGTTCAGCAGCGCCGACCGGATCCGCTTGGCGTCGGTGGACCCGGCGTTGTTGATCGCGATCGCCAGCGTCAGCACGGCGGTGAACGTGCTCGCCGCCTCCTCCGTCATCACCGCGTTGTACTTGCGCTGATAGAGCTCGGCCACGGCGCGGGCCGCCTCGTTCCGGTTGGCCAGGTCGTGCGACCAGGCCACCTCGCGGCACACGCCGGTCACCGCGCCGCCGGCGTTCTTCAGTATCGAGGCGTCGAGGTAGCCGGAGCCGTACGCCATCACGCCGCTCGGCTTGTACTGCCGGGCGGCGAAGGCCTTGATCAGGGGCTGCACCGTCTTCGCGGTCGGGGCAGCGAACACTACGTCCGGCTCCGTCGCCTGGACCGCGGCGACCATCTGACCGAGGTCGGCCTGGTCCGGCGCGAACGAAGCATCGCCCACGACCGAGTAACCGCCCTCGTCGGCCAGTTCCTTGATCACGGCGTCGACGTCGGTTCCCGCCTTGTCGGTGGCGTGCATGATGGCGATCTTCTTGGTCGCCTTCTTCTGGCTCGCGGCCTGCTTGAGCAGGGAGAAGAAGGCCTCGCCTGAGGTGCGGGCGGACGGCCCGAGCCGGAAGAACCAGTCCAGTCCGCGCTCGGTGAGGAAGCTGACCGAGCTGTCCGCGTTGACGAACGGCACCGGGATCCGCTCCGCCCGCTGGCTGGCCTTCACGGTGACATCGGCGTCGTAGCCTCCGACGATCGCGGCCACACCCTGGCTGGCGACCATGCTGGTGACCGCGTTGGCGGCGGCCGGGCCGGCCTTCCCAGGCTCGCTTCCAACGTCCTTGGTGACGATGCGGATCCGCGCGTTCCCCAGGTTGGTCAACCCCGCGTCGTTGGCCAGCGGCAGCGGGATCAACGAGTTCAGTCCGTTCACCACGTCGGCGGCGAGCTGGGCGCCGCGCTGCGCCTCGATACCGGCGCCCTTGTTATCACCGGTGGTGGCGGCGATCAGGCCGATCCGTACCTCGGTCGGGTTCTCCGTGCCGGAGTCGGAACGCCCTATGCAGCCACCTCCACCGAGCGCGAGGGCAACAAGAACGACGACGCGGGGACGCCAGCTCCTCATCTCATGCATCTCTCTGCGGGGCGGTCTGGGGTGGGCGCGCATACCCTCTCACGGACGCCGCAGCTCTCCGACACGGCCATGGACCGAACCTCGCGTGATGAACAGTCAGTGACTGTATGATTACGGGCCGGCGTTTGGATCGATGCTCGCCGAACGACCCGTTCACGCGGTGGCCGGCTGTGGCCCTATAGTGCCCCAGGGATACCGCGGAACACGTCCGGGGCACCTGAAAGGTCGCGAGAGCTGGTGGACAGACTACCAACGGAGCACCGGTCTCATTCGGCGTCTCCGCCACTCGACGGTTCCCCGGATCCAAGGCGGCAGCGGCCGGTCGATGCGCCGGCCGACGCCAGCCGGACAGCCGATATCGGACCGGAGCCGGCGGTAGCGGAGCCGAGTAACGGGAGCCGACCACCGGCCGCCGAGCGGAGTCACGAGGCCGAGGGCCGCGGGCGGGGGGTCGTGTCCCCGCGGCATTGGCGGGTCCGCTCCAAGCTGGCCGCGGTTCTCGTCGTGCCCGCCATCGCGTTCCTCGTCCTGGCCGGACTGAACGTCACCACCTCGGTACGCAGCGCCCAGCAGTACGGCCGTGGCGCCACGATCGCCGAGTTCGGCCGCCAGACCACCAGCCTGGTACACGAGTTGCAGGCCGAGCGCGACCTGTCCGCCGGGTACATCAGCGAGGGCCGGAAGGCGCCCGACTCGAAGCTCAGGAACGCCTCGTTCTACCTGCAGGAGCAGCTGAAGAACGTCGACCCTGCCCTGGCGATGTTCCGCAGCGCCCGGACCGCGGCGGAGGAGGCGGTCGGCTCGCAGGCAAAGGCGAAGATCGACCTGGCCGCCGCGACCCTCAACGACCTCGATTCGCTGCGGAAGGCGGTGACGGCCCAGAAGCTGACCGAGGCCGCCGCGCTGGGGCAGTACACCCGGATGATCTCGGCCCTGCTCGACGTCGACCTGGAGATCGGTCAGCGCAGCGGCAGCCGGGACCTGACCCAGAGCGTCACCGCGCTGAACGACCTGTCCCGGGCCAAGGAGGCCGCCTCGCAGGTACGCGGACAGCTGTACTCGGTCGGCTTCCTGAAGGCGTTCCAGTTCAACCAGTTCCAGCAGCTGTCTGCCGCTCTGGCCGACCAGGAGGCCACCCTCGAGCGGTTCCGCACGGACGCCAACGACCAGCAACGCGCCGTCTACGACGAGCAGGTCAACGGTCAGGCCGTGCTCACCGTGAAGCGGATCGAGGAGCAGGCGATCAACCGGCAGCAGGCGCCGGAGCTCAACATCGACCCGCAGCAGTGGTACGCCGCCGCGACCACCCGGATCGAGCTGATCCGCGCGGTCGAGTCCTCGCTGCTCGACTCGGTGATCGCGCAGGCCCGCACGCTGCGCTCGGACGCGCAGCGCACCGCTATAAGCACCGGCGTGATCATCGCGGCCATCCTGGTCATCGCGTTGCTCACCTCGCTGCTGATCGCGCGGTCGATGGTCCGGCCGCTGCGCCGGCTGCGGGACAGCGCTCGCGACGTCGCGGAGAACCGGCTGCCGGCGGCCATCGAACGACTGCGCACCGACAGCGGGCAGGCCGACATGCCGGTCGAGCCGATCGGCATCGACACCCGCGACGAGATCGGTGAGGTCGCGAAGACGTTCGACGCGATCCACCTGCGGGCGATCGAGCTGGCGACCCAGCAGGCCGCCCTGCGCAGCAACGTCAACTCGATGTTCGTCAACCTGTCCCGGCGCACCCAGAGCCTGGTCGAGCGGCAGCTGAAGCTGATCGACGAGCTGGAGACCGGCGAGCAGGATCCGGACCAGCTGTCCAACCTTTTCAAGCTGGACCACCTCGCGACCCGGATGCGCCGCAACAGTGAGAACCTGCTGGTTCTCGCTGGCGAGGATGCTGGCCGGCGATGGGGACGGCCGATACCGCTGGTCGACGTGCTCCGGGCGGCGACCTCGGAGGTGGAGCAGTACCACCGGATCCAGCTCACCGGCGTGCCGGACGTCGAGGTCATGGGCCACGCGGTCAACCATGTGGTGCACCTGGTGGCCGAGCTGCTGGAGAACGCAACGGTCTTCTCCTCTCCCGAGTCGAAGGTCCTGGTACACAGTCAGCGACTGTCCGACGGCGGCGCCATGGTCGAGATCGAGGACCGTGGCATCGGCATGACCGCGCAGGAGATCGCGGACGCCAACGAGCGGCTCGCCCACCCGCCGATGTTCGACGTCTCGATCTCCCGGATGATGGGACTGTTCGTGGTCGGCCGGCTGGCCGGACGGCATGGCATCACCGTGCGACTGCGGCAGTCCGAGCTGGGCGGGGTCAGTGCGTTCGTCCGTCTCACCTCCGAGGTGCTGGCCAGCCGGTTCGACCCGCGGGTCGGCGAGCCGGTGAGCGACGCCGGCCGTCCGATCGTCCGGTCCGGCGCACCGGCGCTGCCGCCGCCCGGTCCGCCGGTCCTTCGGCCCGGCCTCGCCGGGCTCGCCGGCGAGCTGCCCAGGCGGCAGCTCCCAGCCGGCTCGAGCGGCCCCGATGTCGGGCCCGACCGCCGGATGCCGATCGAGCCGATGCGGGAGATCGGACCTGGGGTGAACGCTGGTCCGCCGACCAGGACACCACCCGGACCGCCGCCGCTGCCTCGGCGTACCCCGGCCGCGTCCGCGGGCCCGGCAAACCTCCCCGGCGGGTTCCGGGACGGGCTGGGACCGGAGGGCGACGGTGTCCCCGGGCGTCCGGGCATGCCGGCACACGGCCGGCCGCCCGGCGGCGCTCGCCCGCCCGGCGGCGCTCGCCCGCCCGGCGTCCCGGCCGCGGCCGGCAGGGATGGTGGCGCTGCAGTACCTCTCAACGCCCTGACCTCCCCTCATCAGGGTTCGGCGCGTGGTGCCGAGGAGGAGATGCGGTTGCCGATCTTCGAGCAGCTGCAGTCGGAGTGGTTCCGCCGGCGTACCTCCAGCGCTCGGGCCGCGGCCGCCGACCAACCGCGGCAGCCAGGCCTGGCCGCAGCCGGAGGCGGCCCGGCAGCCGCTCGCCCCGCCGGCACCGCACCTGGGCCCGGAGCCCCCAGACCGGCCGCAGCCAGACCGGGGACTGGGCCAGCCACCGGTGCCGGTGGCCACCCCGGCGTCCCCGCGGCCGGACCGGTGCCGAGCCCGGCAGGCCCACCCCGCATGGCCGGCCCGCCACCGGGCGCTGCCGGGCCACCGGAGCCGGAGCTGGAGCCTTGGCAGTCTCCGGCCGACGAAGGCTGGCGGGCGGCGGAGCGGCTGCTGTCGCCGACCACCGGCGGCGTCACCCGCGCCGGCTTGCCGATGCGGGTGCCCCAGGCGCACCTCGTCCCCGGTGCCGCCGACCAGGCCCCGGCGCCGGCGCCGACGCCGGCCACCTCCAGGTCCCCCGAGGCGGTCCGCAGCCGCCTCGCGAGCTACCACCAGGGCGTGCGACGCGGCCGGCATTCTGACCGGCGCGGCGAGAACGCCGACCGCGATCCGTCCGATGTCCTTGTCCAGACTCAGGAGCAAACGTGACGTCGTTGAGCCCTGCCGCGCAGAACCTCAACTGGCTGGTCACCAACTTCGTCGACCGCGTTCCTGGGGTAGCCCACGCGGTCGTCGTGTCGGCCGACGGCCTCTTACTGGTCGCATCCGAGGGGTTGCCTCGAGATCGCGCCGATCAGCTCGCCGCTGTGGCGTCCGGCCTTACTAGCCTGACCCAGGGCGCGGCCCGGTGCTTCGAGGCCGGGAACGTCGTACAGACCGTGATCGAGATGGAAAGGGGGTTCCTCTTCCTCATGTCGATCAGCGACGGCTCGTGCCTCGCGGTACTTGCGGCGACCAGCTGCGACGTCGGACTCGTCGGGTACGAGATGGCCCTGCTCGTCGAGCGCACCGGCGACGTACTGACCCCGGCAGTACGAAACGAGCTGCAGGCCGTCCTTCCTCGATGAACAGAAGGCGCCGGGTTGAGTACGTACCCTCCCGAACAGGGACCGCTCGTCCGGCCGTACGCCGTGACGGGCGGGCGGACCCGGCCCGACTACGAGCTGGCAATCGAGGCCTTGGTTTCCACGACACGGCTCGGCGAGCGGGTCGCCGAGTCCACCGCCCCGGAGCGGCAGCTGATCTGCGACCTGTGTCGGAGGGCTCGCTCCGTGGCGGAGATCGCGGCGTACCTTCGGATGCCGCTGGGAGTGGCGCGTGTTGTCGTTGGTGACATGGCCCAGGAGGGCCTGGTGCGAGTGCACCAGACGGCCGTGGTGGCTGATCGACCGGATCTGGCGTTGATGCAGAGGGTGCTGAATGGACTTCGAAACCTCTAGGCAAGGTCACTACGTCGACTCCAGCGCGGCGACGACCTCTGCGAAGATCGTCATCGCCGGCGGGTTCGGCGTGGGGAAGACCACCCTTGTGGGCGCCGTCTCGGAGATCGAGCCGCTGACCACCGAGGCGGTGATGACCGAGGCGAGCACCGGCGTCGACGACCTGTCGCACACGCCCCTGAAGACCACCACCACGGTGGCAATGGACTTCGGCCGGGTCTCCCTGGACAGCGACCTGATCCTGTACCTCTTCGGCACTCCCGGGCAGCACCGCTTCTGGTTCATGTGGGACGACCTGGTACGCGGAGCGATCGGCGCGGTCGTGCTGGTCGACACCCGGCGGCTGACCGACTGTTTCGCCGCGGTCGACTTCTTCGAGGCCCGGCGGCTGCCGTTCATCGTGGCGGTCAACCGGTTCAACGGCGTGCTCACTCACTCGGTCGACGACGTGCGGGAGGCGCTCGCCGTCGGCCCGCTGACGCCGGTCATCACCACCGACGCCCGGAGCCGCGAGGCCACCAAGCTGACGCTGATCGCACTCGTCGAGCACGCCATGCGGCGCACTCAGGAGGAGCTGACCGGCGGCGCTCTTCGTTGATGTCATAGCCAACAGTTACCGTCCCGGCGGCCGGCCGGGACGGACAGCGGTGAATCTGTGGATACAACCGTGCCCTGTGGATAACGGACGCGGCATGTCGGACCGTTCTGCCACGATCGCTGCATGACCGATGCGATGGATGCGACCGACGTGATCCGCGCGGGCAGCGGCGGCCCCGCCGTCCCGCCCGTTGCGGCCGCCGCTCCCTCGGGTCGGCCGGGGTTGCTCGTCCCGGTTCCCGAGCTGCCCGGGCCGGACGATGCCGGGCAGCCCCGGCTGGTCCTCGGCTTCCGCCAAGTGGGCGCCGAGACCGTGGCCGAGGCGTTCACCAGCCTTGACCGGCTGGTCGACGCTTGCGGACCTGCCCAGCCCTGGGCGGCGTTCTCGGTGGCGGACTCGATCACGCTGCTTGCGGACGCCGGCGCCAGCGTGCTGATCGTTGATCCCGGGATCGCAGGCGACACCGTCGGCGTCGACCTGACCTGCCTGGCGTCAACGGCCGGCGGAGCGACCCGGTGAGCGCGGGCGGCACGCTGCGGGTCACTCCGGTCGAGCTGGCCGGCGTGGCGGCTCAGGTGCGCGCGTTGGCGCTGACGATGCACTCCGGGTCGGCAGCACTCCGATCCGCGGTCGCCGGCATCGGCCCGCCCGACCCGGTCGCCGACCACATGTTGGTGCTCGCCGCCCGCGCGACGCAGGCGGCGCTGACCGAGGTGTCCGACCTGCTCGGGTCGCTGCTGGCCAACCTCGGGCGGGCGCTCGACCAGCAGGCCACCGCGCTGGCCGGCGCCGCGCACGGATACGCGTACGTCGAGCGTCAGATCGCCGCCGCACTCCGGCCCGGGGAGCGCCCGCATGAGTGACGCGGCAGGGCTGGGCGGCCCGATCATTCCCGCCGACACGGCAGGGCTGGATGCCGCCGGCCGGGAGCTGGGCCTGCTCGCCGGTGAGCTGCGCGCGGTCGCCCGCCGGCAGGCCGGCCACCTGCGGGCCCTACACGGCTGGACCGGACGCGGCCACGAGGCTTGGGCGGCGTCCACCGAGCGGACCGGCCGGGCCGCGCTGGCCGTCGCGGCGGTGCTCGCCGAGGCCGCTGCCGTGCTCCGCTATCTCCGTCGGGCCGTGCCAGACCTGCGCTGGCGGTCGGCCACGCTGGCGGCCCGTGCCCTGGTGGCGGGCTACGAGGTCGGCCCCGACGCCTCCGTGCGGCGGATCGGGGGCCTGCTGCCGGCGTCGCCGCCCGGGGCTCCGCCGTTGCACCAGCCGGCGGGCCCGACGTTGCGCCCGCGATCACCGGAAGCCTTCCAGGCGGAGTTGGAGGGCCGTGGCCTTGCCGGGCAGGCGGACCCGTGGCGGATCGTGCAACTCGAGCTCGCGGGCCTGCTGGACGACGCGTGCACGGCTTTCGCGGCGGCGCGCTCCGGGCTCCGCCGGATAGCGGACGACCAGGACCGCGCGTCGACCGCCCCTCGTTCGGCGCACCTGCCGGACGGCGGCGGCTACCCAATCTCCGGGCTTGCCGCAGCCGTGGCCGCGACCCAGCTGCCGGGGGCCAGGCAAGATCTGTGGGAGCTGACTCACCGCCGAGGTGGTGAGGCGCCTGGCCCGGCCGGGCGGTCGGACGCCCTTCCGGTCGAGGTGGCTCGGGTGGTCGCCGAGCGACGGCTGAGCCGGGCGGTTCGGATGAGCGCCGCGGCTCGCGCGCTCGACCGCGTCGTTGCCGCGGCCGGTCGGGTCCCGCTGGTCGCCGTTGCGACCGTCCCGATAGGACGGATCCCTCCGTTACGGCCGACCGGCGTGCTGGGCAGGCTGCCCATCGCCGACGTCGCACTGGCCGGCTGGTCGGTTCAGCAGGATGTCAGGCAGGGCTACTCGGTGCCTGCGGCGGTCGGTCGGGAGGGGACGTCGACGGTGGCCGGGTTCGCGGCGGCCGAAGGCTCCGGATACCTGATCGTGGTGCTCGGGGGTGCTCCGGCGTCGGCCGCGATCATCGCCGTCGGGGTCGGCCTGCTGGTCGGACAGCTAGCAGGATCACTTTTCGACAAGGTCACTCACCATGGCCGCTGATCAGCCGCCTCGCTCCCTGCCGAGGCCACCCGCCGGGCGGTCTCCGACCCGGCAGGTGAGCCGGCCGTACGGCGCCGCCACCCGGTCCACCGCGTGGTGGTTGACCGTCCTCGCGGTGGGCGTCGCTATCCCGTGGGTCAAGGCCGGCAGCCCGCTGACCTGGGGTCTCCTGCCGACCATGGCGCTGCTGGCGTTGGTTCCGATCGCGGCGCAGCGGACCGTGCTGTGGTCGGGCGACGACTGGTTGGCGTCCGCCGGTTGGCCGCACGACGACGTGGTGACGCTGTCCCGGATCGACCGGATCAGCGGAGGGGTCGGCCGGGGCGGGACGTGCTATGTGCTGCGCGACGACCGAGGCGGCAAGGTCGGTGTCCGGCTGCACGAGCTCACACCTGGCATGCGCGAGCAGGTGCAGGCGGCGGTGCGTGCGGCGCACGCCCGCGGGGTGCGGTCCCCGTGCGCGCTACGCCGGGCTGCGGGCCGGTCCGGGCCGATGCCCGGCCGGCTCCCGTGGCGCCGGATGTGCGGGCGCGGTCGGCGGCGCGGCAGGTTACTTGTCGATGTCGCCGACGACGAAGAACATCGAGCCCAAGATCGCCACCAGGTCGGGGATCAGCGTGCCCGGCAGCAGCACCTGCAGCGCCTGGATGTTGTTGTACGAGGCCGACCGGAGCTTCAGCCGCCACGGAGTCTTCTCGCCGCGGGAGACGAGGTAGTAGCCATTGATTCCGAGCGGGTTCTCGGTCCAGCAGTATGTGTGTCCCTCGGGCGCCTTGACGGTCTTCGGCAGCCGTACGTTCACCGGTCCGCGCATCCCGACCAGCCGGTCCAGGCAGGCGTCGGCCAGGTCCAGGGAGGCGTAGACCTGGTCGAGCAGGCAGGTGAAGCGGGCGTGGCAGTCGCCCGCGGTTCGGGTCACCACCCGCAGCGCCGGGCCAAGCTCCCCATATGCAAGGTACGGCTGGTCACGGCGCAGGTCGAAGTCGACGCCGGAGGCACGCGCCACCGGCCCGCTCACCCCGTACGCCAGCACATCCGCCGGCGACAGCACGCCCACGCCACGGGTACGGGCCACGAAGATCTCGTTGTGCCTGATCAGCCGGTCCAGGTCAGGCATCCGGGCACGCACCGACGCCACCGCCTGGCGCGCCCTGCCGGTCCAGCCGGCGGGCACCTCCTCCTTGAGGCCCCCGACGCGGTTGAACATGAAGTGCATCCGGCCGCCGGCGACCTCCTCCATCACCGCCTGGATCGTCTCCCGCTCCCGGAAGGCGTAGAAGACCGGAGTGATCGCGCCGACCTCGAGCGGGTAACTGCCGAGGAACATGAGGTGGTTGAGCACCCGGTTCAGCTCGGCGAGCAGGGTGCGCAGCCACACCGCCCGCTCCGGCACCTCCATGCCGAGCAATCGCTCGACCGCCATCACCACGCCAAGCTCGTTCGAGAACGCCGACAGCCAGTCATGCCGGTTGGCCAGCACGGTGATCTGGCGGTAGTCACGGACTTCGAAGAGCTTCTCCGCGCCCCGGTGCATGTAGCCGACGATCGGCTCGGCGGTGATCACCCGCTCGCCGTCCAGGGTGAGCCGCAGCCGAAGGACGCCGTGCGTCGATGGGTGTTGCGGTCCGATGTTGAGCACCATCTCGGCGGTCGGCAGGCCCTCCACGGCGTCCGCCGCGGCCACCTCGGCGGCTCCGGAGCCGACTCCGATGGTCAGGTTCCGCTCACCCACACCGGGAAGTCTGCCAGGATTTCTCCCGTGCATCCCCAGGACCCGTCGGCTCCGCCGCCCGGCGGTGCCCGACCCTGGCCGCCACCGGCCGGGGATCCTCCGCCGACGGAGCGGGCCTCGTCCGGGCCGCCTCCGCCTGGATCCCCGCCTCCTGGACCGGCACCGCCCGGGGAGCCGCCGTGGGGGATGCCGATCCGGGAGCGGTTGCCGCCCTGGCCGCCACCCATGACCGAACGCTCCACCGACCAGCCGACCGGGCAGCCACCGCCGGGCGGGTGGCAGCCGCCCTTCGGACCACCCCAGCCGCCGGTCGGGCGACCGCCGCCCGGCTGGGGACGGGCGGCGAGCAAGGTCCCGAGTGGCTGGTGGTATGCGGTGCCAGCCGGTCTGCTCATCGCCGGCATGCTCCTGGTTGCTGTGGTGCTCCTGGTGATGCGGTCCGACCTGCAGGCGGCCGGCGATGGTGACCAGGTCGGGCCGAGCGACACGGGGGTGTCGGTACGGCTGGTCTCCGGTTACCGCTACCAGGTCTTCCGCGAGTCCGCCGGGACGGCGGCGAAGGCCAACTGCACCGTGGCCACCGAAACAGGGTCCAACCGCCGGCAGGTGACGCTCGGCGACGCGAGCAAGAGCTACCGGGATGACAAGGTCAGCTCGGGAGGGCAAGACTACGTGTTCCTCGGCGACTTCATCTCGCCGCTAGCCGGTGACGCGAAGCTGACCTGCCCGGGTCAGTCCAAGACACTGCTGGTCCGGCCGGACGACCGGCCATTCCTGACGGTTGCGCTGGTCGTCCTGGTCGCCCTGCTGCTTGCAGTGCTGGCCCTGATCGCGTTCATCGTGGTGCTGGTGGTGCGAGTGCGTCGCTCCCGGCAGGCCATGGCGGCCGCGGGCCCGGGGTAGTCTCGGCGGCCCCGAGAACACGCTCGCCGGCGAGCGCTGGCCGGTCAGCCGAACGGCCAGCCGCCGTCGCTGCGCTGCTGCGTGAGGCCGCCGCGGTAGAAGCGGTCCACCGCAATTCGGACCGCCTGGTCGAGATCGACGCCGGTCTGGTCGGCGAGATTGATCAGGGCGAACGCCAGCTCGCCGAGCGCGGGCTCCCAGCTGGGCGATGGCCGGTATGGCCGGCGGCCGTTCTCGGTGGCGTGCAGGACCTCCGCCGCCAACCCGCCGAGCCTGGCCTGCAGCTCCAGCAGCATGGTCGGCGCGGTGGCGTGCAGGGAGAGCCGGTCGGCGGCATCGGTGACCATACGTTGCAGCTCGCGCATGCCGGGAACCTAGCGCACCGGGAGCGGCACACGGATCCCCTGGATGAGCCACCCGAAGCCGCCCAGCCCGGCGGGGTCGGTGAGCTCGGCCGCCTCGGTCGCCCCGGCGAGGGCGCGAACGTAGCCGGTCGGGTCGGTATGCGCCAGTTCCAGCGGCGGCCTCCGCCCGGTCACACCGAGCGAGTGCAGCGCGGCCCGCTGGGTCGTGAGCAGAGTGGCGGTGGCACCGCCAGCGACCCCGGCCGCCGCGCACGCATCGAGCGCAACGTGCGCTGTGAGGTTGCAGGAGCCGTCCGGAACCGCTGGCACCCTGCGCCCGGCCCGGTACCCAGCCAGCGTGCCACCCGGGGGTCGGCCGCCGAGGGAGTGCGCGTAGTCGACGGCGACGGCGACCCCCCGGCGTACCTTCCGCACCGCGCTACCCCAGGCCTCGTCTCGGGCACGGCCGACCTCGCCGCGCTCGCCGGGTAGCAGCGGCCACCAGCGGGCCAGCCACTTGATGTCGTCCGCGGTCGGCGGCGGACCGAGTGACTCCGCGCCGGTCCGGTCGACGAGCACCAGCCGTGGACCGTCATCCGTCTGCTGGACGACACCGAGGGGGATGTCGTCCAGCCACTCGTTCGCGACCAGCAGCCCGGTGAGCGCAGCCAGCCGGGTCGTCCAGCGCAGTTGTGTGGCCAGGCCGGGCGGGCGCGCGACGGCCTCGACAGCGGTGGGTCGCAGCCGGGCGTGCAGCTTCGGGTCGGCATCGGCGGCCAGGTCGACGACGGCGTGCAGCAACTCCCCCCGGCCCGCACCGAGGTCGACGAGGTCGAGCGGGTCGGGCCGGTCCAGCGCGGCGTCGACCCGCTCGAGCAGGGCGAGGACCGCGGCGGCGAACCCCCGACCGGCGTGCACGGAAGTGCGGAAGTGCTCGCTGGGTGGTTCGCCCCGGGCGTAGAAGCCGCCGGGGGCGTAGAGCGCCTCGGTCATCGCCTGGCGCCACGGCACCGCCGCCGATCGTGTCTCGCCGGCGGTACCGAGTTCACCCACACCGTCACCGTACGTGCAGGAGTCTGCAGCCGCCGGCCGGTCTGTGATCTCGGGCATACGCGCTGTTCGAGCCGGATCGAGCGACGTAGCCTGACCATGACCGGTACCCACCAGGACTGGATCAGCGCGATGAACGCAGCGAACCGAGATGCCCGGCTGTCCGTCGGCGTGATCGGCACCGGGAGGGTCGGCAGCGTCCTCGGTGCCGCACTCAACCGGGTCGGTCACACCGTCGTCGCGGTGAGCGGCGTGTCCCAGGAGTCGGTGCGCCGCGCCGAGCGCCTGCTCCCCGGCACCCCGATCCTGCCCGCCGACGAGGTCGTGGCCCGCGCCGACCTGGTCATCCTGGCGGTACCCGACGACGTGCTCGGTCCGCTCGTCGCAGGGCTGGCCGAGACCGGCGCCTGGCGGCCTGGCCAGCTCGTCGCGCACAGCTCGGGAGCACATGGCATCGGCGTGCTCGACCCGGCGGCCAGGGTGGGCGTACTGCCGCTGGCGCTGCATCCGGCGATGACGTTCGCCGGTGAGGCCGAGGACCTCGACCGGCTGGCCGGTGTCTCGTTCGGCGTCACGGCGCCCGAGGTGCTCCGGCCGGTTGCCGAGGCACTGGTGCTGGAGATGGGCGGCGAGGCGGTGTGGGTCCCGGAGGAGGCACGGCCGCTCTATCACGCCGCGCTGGTCGTCGGCGCCAACCACCTCGTCACACTGGTCAACGACGCGGCCGACCTGCTGCGTCGGGCCGGGGTGCAGCGGCCGGCGCGGGTGCTCGGCCCGCTGCTCGGCGCGGCGCTGGACAACGCCCTGCGCGCTGGGGATGCCGCGCTGACCGGACCGGTGTCCCGTGGCGACGCCGGCACCGTGGCCGCGCACCTGCGCACACTCTCCGCGCAGGCTCCCGACTCCATCCCGGCGTACGTGGCGATGGCTCGCGCCACCGCGGACCGGGCGCTCGCCTCCGGCCGGCTCCGCAGCGCGCAGGCCGGGCAGCTGCTGGACGTCCTCGCCGCCCGGACCGACGGAGCTCGGACATGAGCACGCCCGGCTCCGCTCGCGCAGGAGCGAGTCGTACGGCCACCATGCGCGCTCCCGCGGCCGCCCGCCCGCCGGCGGCCGCCCGCGCCGCGGCGACCCGCACGGCCAGTGCGCACGCGCCCACGCCCACCGCGGCCAGCGCGGCGGCCACCCAGGCGCCGGCGGGCCGCGCGGCCCCTCCGGTCCGCCGACCTGGACCGGCCGTCGTCCGCACCCGCACCGACCTCGCCGTCGCGCTGGCCGAGCTTCGCCGGCGCGGCACGGTTGCGCTCGTCCCGACCATGGGCGCGCTGCACGCCGGGCACCGGTCGCTGCTGCGCACAGCCCCGAGGCTGGCCGACGTCGTGGTCGTCTCGCTGTTCGTGAACCCGCTGCAGTTCGGACCCGCCGAGGACCTCGACCGCTATCCGCGGACCTTCGACGCCGACGTCGAGGTCTGCAGGCAGGAGCGGGTGGCGCTCATCTTCGCGCCAAGTGTCGCCGAGATGTACGGCGCCGGGGTGCGGGTGACCGTCCACCCGGGACCGCTCGGCGACGAGTTGGAGGGCGCTGTGCGGCCCGGGCACTTCGCCGGCGTGCTCACCGTCGTCGCGAAGCTGCTCGGGCTGGTGCGCCCCGACGTCACGGTGTTCGGCGAGAAGGACTACCAGCAGCTCACCCTGATCCGGCGCATGGTCGCCGACCTGGACCTCGGCGTGCGGATCGTCGGCGCCCCGACCGTGCGCGAGCCGGACGGGCTGGCGCTGTCCAGCCGGAACGCCTATCTATCCACAGTGGACCGAGAGCGAGCCGCCGCGCTGTCGGCCGCGTTGCGGGCTGGCGACGCGGCCGCGCCGGGCGGCCCGGCCGCCGCGCTCGACGCGGCCAGCGCGGTGCTCGCCGACGCCGGCGGCGTCGTGGTCGACTACCTCGTGCTGCGCTCGCCGGATCTCGGCCCGGCACCGTCCGCGGGGGAGGCCCGGTTGCTGGTCGCGGCGCGGGTCGGCAACACTCGGCTCATCGACAACGCAGCGGTGGTCCTCGGTCCGGTCGTCGGCACATGACGCCGGCACCGCGGCTGCCCGGACGGTTGCGCGCTCCTGACCCGGGCTGGCTGATCACCACCGACGTGGTCGTCGTGGGGTCCGGCATCGCCGGCCTGTCGGCGGCCCTGCACGCTCGTGCGGCCGGTCATCGTGTGGTCGTGGTCACCAAGGTGCACGTCGGCGCCGGGTCCACCAGGTGGGCCCAGGGCGGTATCGCGGCCGTCCTGGATCCTGCGGACTCCGCGCAGCAGCATCTGGCCGACACGGTGGACGCGGGTGTCGGCCTGTGCGACCCGGCGGCGGTACGGGTGCTGGTGACCGAGGGACCGGCCCGGGTGCGTGACCTGATGGCGCTCGGCGCGGCGTTCGACCGGCTGCCGGATGGCGGCCTCGCGCTCACCCGCGAGGGCGGCCACCACCGCAACCGGATCGTGCATGCCGGCGGCGACGCGACCGGGGCGGAGGTGCAGCGTGCCCTGGAGGCGGCGATCCGCCACGACCCGGAGATCGAGCTGATCGAGCACGCGCTGGTCCTCGACCTGCTCAAGGCGGCAGACGGCCGCTCTGCCGGGGTCAGCCTGCACGTGCTCGGCGAGGGCACGCCGGACGGGGTGGGAGCCGTGCTGGCTCGGGCGGTCGTGCTGGCCACCGGCGGCATGGGCCAGGTGTACGCGGCCACCACGAACCCTGCAGTGTCCACCGGGGACGGTGTGGCGCTGGCGCTGCGGGCCGGGGCCGTGGTCACCGACGTGGAGTTCGTGCAGTTCCACCCGACAGCGCTCTACCTGGGCCCGGACGCGCGTGGCCAGCAGCCGCTGGTGAGCGAGGCGGTCCGGGGCGAGGGCGCGGTCCTGGTGGACCGCAACGGCAAGCGGTTCATGCAGGACATTCACGAGCTGGCCGATCTCGCTCCGCGGGACGTGGTGGCGAAGGCGATCCTCAGGGTGATGCAGGCCGACGGACTCGATCACGTCTGGCTGGACGCCCGCCGGCTCGGGGCCGACGTCCTGGAGACCCGGTTCCCGTCGATCGTGGCCCGCTGCCGGGCGGCCGGCGTCGACCCGGTCACCGAGCCCATCCCGGTCGTGCCGGCGGCGCATTACGCCAGCGGCGGCGTGCGGACCGACCTGGACGGGCGTACCAGCCTGCCGGGCCTCTACGCGTGCGGCGAGGTGGCCTGCACCGGCGTGCACGGCGCCAACCGGCTTGCCTCGAACAGCCTGCTCGAAGGCCTGGTATTCGCCGGGCGGATCGGGCGTTGCGTGGCCCGCGACCTGCCGCCACTGGCCGATCCCACCGACCATGCCGATCCGGCCGGGGCCGGCGTGGGACGCCCGGATGACCGCTTCGCAGTGGCCACCGGCCTGCTGGACCCGGCGATCCGCGCGGAGATCGGCCAGGCGATGTCGGCCGGTGCCGGCGTCATCCGTACCTCGGCCAGCCTTGCCGGCACCGCCGCGACCCTGGCCGCGCTCGGCGAGCGCCAAGCCGTCGAGCCATGCCCCGAGGCATGGGACGCGACGAACCTGCACACGGTCGCTACCGCCCTGGTCGCCACCGCGGCCCGCCGCGAGGAGACCCGCGGCTGCCACTGGCGGGAGGACTTCCCGGACCGTGACGACGCCCGCTGGCACGGGCACCTGCTCGCCGCGATCGGGCCGGCCGGCGTGCTCACCGAGACGTACCAGGCGGTGCCGCCGACATGACCAGCACCGTCCTGCTACGACGGTCCACGGTAGAGCTGCTGGACGCGGCCGCGCTCGATCCCGAGCAGGTCAGCGAGCTGGTCGGCCGGGCGCTTGACGAGGACCTGGCCGGCGGAACGGACGCGACCACCGCGGCGACCGTCCCGGCCGGCCGGACCGACACCGCCGACCTGGTCGCCCGCGCCGGTGGCGTGGTGGCAGGCCTGCCGGTGGCCACCGCGGTCTTCGACATCGCCGGCCGGACGGCGGCCGCCGGCGCCGGGGACGACGCCGGGGTGCACGTCGAGCTGGCGGTGGCGGACGGCGCCCGGGTCCGGCCCGGCGACGTGCTGCTCACCGTGACCGGTCCGACCAGGGCGCTGCTGACTGCCGAGCGCACCGCGCTCAACCTGCTCAGCCACCTCTGCGGGGTCGCGACGCTGACCCGCGCGTGGGCGGACTCGCTCGCCGGTACCGGCGCCGCGGTCCGCGACACGCGCAAGACGACGCCGGGGCTGCGGGCGTTGGAGAAGTACGCGGTCCGCTGCGGAGGCGGGCAGAACCACCGGATGAGCCTGTCCGACGCCGCGCTGATAAAGGACAACCACGTGGTGGTGGCCGGGGGCGTGGCCGCTGCCTTCGCCGCGGTGCGTCGGGCGTTCCCAGACCTTCCGGTCGAGGTCGAATGCGACTCGGTGGACGACGTCGCCGCCGCGGTGGCCGCCGGCGCCGACCTCCTGCTGCTGGACAACATGGACAGCGGAGACCTGCGCCGCGCGGCCGAGGTTGTCCAGGCAGCGGGGCGCCGAGTACGACTGGAGGCGAGCGGCGGGTTGACTCTGGACCGGGCCAGGGCGGTCGGACAGACCGGCGTCGACTACCTTGCCGTCGGCGCGCTCACCCACTCGGCGCCGGCCCTCGACATTGGCATGGACCTACGAGGGACCTGATGCTGCTCGCCATTGACGTCGGCAACACCAACACGGTTCTCGGGGTGTTCGAGGGAGAGCGGCTGGTGGAGTCCTGGCGGATGAAGACCGACGCCAGGGACACCGCGGACGAGCTCGCCCTGGCCTTCCGCGGCCTGCTCGGCGATCGACCGATCACCGGCGTCGCGGCGTGCTCGACCGTGCCGGCGGTGCTCGGCGAGCTCCGGCACATGCTGGAGCGCTACTACGCCGACATCCCGACGGTGATCGTCGAGCCAGGAGTGCGCACCGGGGTGCCACTGCTCTACGACAACCCGAAGGAGGTCGGCGCCGATCGGATCGTCAACACGCTCGCCGCGCACCACCTCTACGGCGGTCCGGCGGTGGTGGTCGACTTCGGTACCTCGACGAACTTCGACGTGGTCAGCGCGCGGGGCGAGTTCCTCGGCGGGGCGCTCGCCCCCGGCATCGAGATCAGCATCGACGCGCTCGCCGCCCGGGCCGCCAGGCTGCTCAAGGTGGAGCTCATCCGGCCACGCTCAGTGATCGGCAAGAGCACCGTGGAGGCACTGCAGTCCGGGATCCTCTACGGCTTCGCCGGCCAGATCGACGGCCTGGTCCGGCGAATCGTGGCCGAGCTGGGCGGCCATGCCACCGTGGTGGCGACCGGGGGCCTGGCGACCCTGGTCATCGCGGAGAGTGAGACGATCCAGAAGTACGAGCCGAACCTCACCCTCATCGGCCTGCGGCTGGTCTTCGCGAAGAACCAGATCTGACCTCCGGCGGGCCTCGGCGCCGCGGCGGACGGCACGGGGCATGACCGCGCCGGCCACGGACCCGGAGCCGGCGATCGGCCCGATGTCGCCGTGGGTAGGGTTCCGGCCGTGACCAAGCCGTCGGCTGAGGAGTCGACCATGCGGCCTGAGCCGGGCGGGGACACCGACGACCTGCCGGAACAGATGCGGGTGCGCCGGGAGAAGCTGGAGAGGCTGCGCGCCGCCGGGGTCGAGCCGTATCCGGTGCGTGTCCCCCGAACCACCACGCTCGCCGCGGTTCGGGCGGCCTATCCCGACCTGGCGCCGGACACCGCCACCGGCGAGCGGGTGGGGGTGACCGGACGGGTCATCTTCATGCGCAACACGGGGAAGCTGTGCTTCGCCACGCTCCGTGAGGGTGGCGCCGACGGCCCGGAGCTGCAGGCGATGCTCTCGCTCGACCGGGTCGGCGCCGAGTCGCTGGCCGCCTGGAAGGCGGATGTCGATCTCGGTGACCACGTCTTCGTGGAGGGCGAGGTGGTGACCTCGCGGCGCGGCGAGCTGTCCGTTCTCGTCGACCGCTGGCGGCTGACCGCCAAGGCGTTGCGCCCGCTGCCGGTGGCGCACAAACCGATGAGCGACGAGGCCCGGGTCCGGCAGCGGTACGTCGATCTGATCGTCCGACCGGAGGCAGGCCGGATGGTCCAGACGCGGTACGCCGTCGTGCGATCGCTGCGAGACTCGCTGCACCGGCGCGGGTTTGTCGAGGTCGAGACGCCGATGCTGCAGCTGGTCCATGGCGGCGCCGCGGCCCGGCCGTTCGCCACCCACCTCAACGCGCTGGACCTGGACCTCTACCTCCGCATCGCGCCGGAGCTGTTTCTCAAGCGCGCGGTGGTCGGCGGAATCGAGAAAGTCTTCGAGATCAACCGCAACTTCCGGAACGAAGGCATCGACGCGACCCACAGCCCCGAGTTCGCCATGCTCGAGGCGTACGAGGCGTACGGCGACTACGACACGATGGCCGTGCTCACCAGGTCGTTGGTGGTCGAGGCGGCGGTGGCGGCCTTCGGCTCGACCGTGGTCACACAATTCGATGGTTCGGAAATCGACCTCGGCGGGGAATGGCCCTCGGTGTCCCTCTTCGAGTCCCTGTCGGCCGCGCTGGGCGAACCGGTGACTCCGCAGACGACACTGAGCCGGCTGCGCCAGCTCGCCGCCGCCCACGACCTGGCGGTGAATCCGGCCTGGAGTGCCGGGAAGTTGGTCGAGGAGTTGTTCGAGGCCCTGGTGCAGCCGAAGCTTCTCGCGCCGACGTTCGTCCGGGACTACCCGATCGAGACCTCGCCGCTGGTTCGGCAGCACCGCAGCGTACCCGGTGTGGTCGAGAAATGGGATCTGTATGTGCTGGGCCTCGAGCTCGGCACCGCCTACTCCGAGTTGGTCGACCCCGTCGTGCAGCGGGAGCGGCTGGTGGAGCAGGCGAAGGCGGCGGCCAAGGGCGATCCTGAGGCGATGCAGCTGGACGAGGACTTCCTGCGCGCGCTGGAGTATGGGATGCCCCCGACCGGCGGCCTGGGTCTGGGCATCGACCGGCTGCTGCGGGTCTTCACTGGTGCGCGGGGAATCCGCGAGACCATGCTCTTCCCGCTGGTACGCCCGGAGTAGTGCGCGCGGGGTGTCCATACGGTCGCCAACCGTGCGGCGGGACGGACGCCTATCGCACCACTGCCGCACCGCCGACAGGCTCGCCGACGGCCAGTAGCGCTTTTGTCGGGGGATTGCCTTATGCTGTTGCCGTCATCAGCCTTGAAAGGGGACGGGCGTGGCCCAGAAAGTACAAGTGCTGCTCCTCGACGACCTCGACGGCAGCGAGGCTCAGGAGACAGTGAGTTTCTCGCTGGACGGCACGACATACGAGATCGACCTGTCGAAGAGCAATGCGAACGGCCTGCGTGACGGCCTGGCGAAGTACGTCGGCGCCGCTCGGAAAGCCGGCCGCACGTCTGCCGGCCGGCAGAGCTCCGGCCGTTCCCGCGCGAGCGGGACAGCCGCGATCGACCGCGACCAGGCGGCGGCGATCCGGTCCTGGGCAAAGAAGCAGGGTCTGAAGGTCAGTGACCGGGGGCGCATTCCGGCTAGTATCATCGAGCAGTACAACGCGGCAGTCTAGAGGGTAAGCGGGTCGGCGGCGCCGCGCGCCGTCGACCCCTTCGGCACGCCCGCTGCGGTAAGGTCCCCGAACCCGGCAGTGCTTGGATAAGTCGCCCGGAATCGCGGGTAGGCCCGGCGCCGCAGTCTGATCACATCCAGGGTCGGACGGTCGGCCGCGCAAACGTCGGCCCGCGGCGGCGCGCGACCGATTCGTGCCGGTCGCGCAGCGACCGTGGGGCAGTGAGTGCGGGCCGGTGCCCTGGCGCGGCGGGTCCTGGGCCGGCCGTCGTTGGTTCATGCCACCGTGTCGGGACGGCGTCCCGGGCTTGCTCGCCGCGCTGTCTTGTACCGGTGGCCCCCCGCCCCTGGGGGCTGCGCCTCTGACCAGCCACCGTGTCGGTGCTGCGGTCTGCGCGGAGGCGGCGTACCGGACCCCGTTGTCCCTGGACGGGGTGCGCCGTTTCCCCGGGGTCTGCCGGCGTGCCACGGGCGTGCTGGCTCTAGTATCCGGGCCGGGGAGGCGGCACCCAACGTCCGGGGTTTGGGGGTTCCGGGGGTGTCCGGGTCTGGGCAGGACCGCGGTGTCTCCGGACCGGGTGCGCCGCTCCCCGAGTCTGTCGGTGTCAGGGTCGTCTGGTTCTGTATATGGCCCAGCACGCGGGACCTGGCGTCCGGGGTCGGGGGTTCCGGAGGGTGTCCGGGTCTGGGCAGGACCCCGGTGTCTCCGGACCGGGTGCGCCGTTCCTGCGGTCTGCCGGCGTGTCAGGGCCGTCCGGCTGCCGGCCCAGGACGCGGGACCCGGCGCCCGGCGGCTTGGGACTTCGGGCGTCTGCGCCGGTTGGCCGCGCGACCGAGTCCGGCGGATGGGTTCAGCGCGTTGGGCGGGCGGTAGACGGGTCCGAGTCGTCCCCCGGCGACGGTCCGTCGCGAGCGGGGCGGTTCGCTGTGGGCGTACGAGGCGCCGGAACACCGGTGCCGGAGGTCCCGTTCCTGCAGGTAGCCGGGCTCGTTCGGGCGTCCCGGCGACGGTCTGTCAGGCAGCCGACCTCACAGTGTCCCTCGTACGTCCGAGTGAGGGCCTGGGCTGCCGGGACTAGAGTGGAGATGGACACGGCGCCGGCCCGGCGACCGATCCCCGCACGGTGTTGGCCCGCACCTTCGGGAGCGGGGCACGTGAGGAGAGTTGCATGTTCGAGAGATTCACAGACCGAGCGCGGCGCGTCGTCGTCCTGGCTCAAGAAGAGGCCAGGATGCTCAACCACAACTACATCGGCACCGAGCACATCCTGCTCGGGCTGATCCACGAGGGTGAGGGTGTCGCGGCGAAGGCACTGGAGTCGCTCGGCATCTCGCTCGAAGGCGTCCGGCAGCAGGTCGAGGAGATCATCGGCCAGGGCCAGCAGGCGCCCAGCGGGCACATCCCGTTCACCCCGCGGGCCAAGAAGGTGCTGGAGCTGTCCCTGCGGGAGGCGCTCCAGCTCGGCCACAACTACATCGGCACCGAGCACATCCTGTTGGGGCTGATCCGCGAGGGGGAGGGCGTCGCCGCCCAGGTGCTGGTCAAGCTGGGTGCCGACCTCAACCGGGTGCGGCAGCAGGTGATCCAGTTGCTGTCCGGCTACCAGGGCAAGGAGCCGGCCGGTACGGCGAGCGAGGGCACCCCGTCGACCTCGCTCGTTCTAGACCAATTCGGGCGTAACCTGACACAGGCCGCTCGGGAGTCCAAGCTGGACCCGGTCATCGGCCGGGAGAAGGAGATAGAGCGCCTCATGCAGGTGCTCTCCCGGCGCACGAAGAACAACCCGGTGCTGATCGGCGAGCCGGGCGTCGGGAAGACCGCGGTGGTCGAGGGGCTGGCCCAGGCGATCGTCAAGGGCGAGGTGCCGGAGACGCTGAAGGACAAGCAGCTCTACACGCTCGACCTCGGCGCGCTGGTCGCCGGCTCGCGGTACCGCGGTGACTTCGAGGAACGGCTGAAGAAGGTCCTCAAGGAGATCCGCACCCGCGGGGACATCGTGCTGTTCATCGATGAGATCCACACCCTGGTCGGCGCGGGCGCGGCCGAGGGCGCGATCGACGCCGCGTCGATCCTCAAGCCGATGCTGGCCCGCGGCGAGCTGCAGACCATCGGCGCGACGACGCTGGATGAATACCGCAAGCACCTGGAGAAGGACGCGGCGCTCGAGCGGCGGTTCCAGCCGATCCAGGTCGGCGAGCCGACCGTTGCGCACACGATCGAGATTCTCAAGGGGCTGCGCGACCGCTACGAGGCGCATCACCGGGTTTCGATCACCGACGCGGCGCTGGTGGCGGCCGCCTCGCTGGCCGACCGGTACATCTCCGACCGGTTCCTACCGGACAAGGCCATCGACCTGATCGACGAGGCCGGGTCGCGGATGCGGATCCGGCGCATGACCGCGCCGCCGGACCTGCGCGAGTTCGACGAGCGGATCGCCGAGGTGCGCCGGGAGAAGGAGTCCGCGATCGACGCGCAGGACTTCGAGAAGGCGGCCTCGCTGCGTGACCGGGAGAAGCAGCTGCTGGCCCAGAAGTCACAGCGGGAGAAGGAGTGGAAGGCCGGCGACATGGACGTCGTCGCCGAGGTCGACGACGAGCAGATCGCCGAGGTGCTGGCCACCTGGACCGGCATTCCGGTGTTCAAGCTCACCGAGGAGGAAACCTCCCGCCTGCTGCACATGGAGGACGAGCTGCACAAGCGGGTGGTCGGCCAGGAGCAAGCCATCAAGGCGGTGTCGCAGGCCATTCGCCGGACGCGTGCCGGGCTGAAGGACCCGAAGCGCCCCGGTGGCTCGTTCATCTTCGCCGGCCCGTCCGGCGTCGGGAAGACCGAGCTGTCGAAGGCGCTCGCCGAGTTCCTCTTCGGTGACGACGACGCGCTCATCCAGCTGGACATGAGCGAGTTCCACGACCGGTACACGGTGTCCCGGCTGGTCGGCGCACCCCCTGGCTATGTCGGGTACGACGAGGGCGGTCAGCTGACCGAGAAGGTGCGGCGCAAGCCGTTCTCGGTGGTGCTGTTCGACGAGGTGGAGAAGGCTCACCCGGACGTCTTCAACACGCTTCTGCAGGTGCTGGAGGATGGCCGGCTGACCGATGGCCAGGGTCGCGTCGTGGACTTCAAGAACACGGTGCTGATCATGACCACCAACCTCGGCACCCGGGACATCGCGAAGGCGGTCGGCCTCGGGTTCGCCGCCGGCAACGACACGGTGTCGAACTACGAGCGCATGAAGAACCGGGTCGTCGACGAGCTCAAGCAGCACTTCCGGCCGGAGTTCCTCAACCGGATCGACGACATCATCGTCTTCCACCAGCTCACCGAAGAGGAGATCGTCCGGATCGTCGACATCATGCTGACCCGGGTGGACGGCCAGCTGCGGAACAAGGACATGGGTCTGGAGGTCACCACAGCCGGCAAGCAGCTGCTCGCCAAGCGGGGCTGGGACCCGGTGCTCGGCGCCCGGCCGCTGCGCCGGACCATCCAGCGCGAGATCGAGGACGCACTCTCGGAAAAGATCCTGTTCGGGGAGCTGCGCCCGGGCCAGATCATCGTGGTCGACACCGAGGGCGAGGGCCCAGAGGTCAAGTTCACCTTCCGGGGCGAGCCCAAGCCGTCCGCGGTCCCCGACGCGCCGCTGGTCAACGTCGCCGGCCAGGGGACGGACATCGCCCGGCAGGCCGAGGAGTAAGACCGCAGATCGGGCCGGGCTCCCACGTGGAGCCCGGCCCATCTGCGTCCCGGGGCAGCGGCCGGCCCACCCGCCCTTCTTGCGCCTGAATCGGCTGGGCGTTCGATCCGCCGACCGCAGTGCGCCGCTGCCGCGATACCGCCGCGCGGAGTGCCCGGTCGGGGTGTCGGGCGGTGGTCGGCGGCGTACCGCCGGGTGGTCGAGTGATCGGCTCGGACCGCCGGTACGGTCGATGGTCGTGTCAACCCGTCGCGCGCTCCGAGCGCCGAGCCGAGCGCCAGACCCGTCCCTGCAGGCCGTGGCTGGGCGCCGAGGCCGGCGGTGGGGTGCCGACGCGTGCCGTTGGAAAGGGCTGCGGGGTGCCGGCGAATCCGGCTCGGCCCGGCTGGGGCCTGGAGGCTGGCCTGCCCGACGCGGCTGTGGGTGGTGGCGACGCCGGCTCAACGCGTCCGTGGCCTGGTGGCCCGCGCTGGCTCGACGTGACCGCGTCCCGGAGAACGAGCCGGCCCGAGGCGGCTGTGGCTTGGAGGCGGAGCCGCCTCACGGGGCAGCAGGATCGGGGGCACGGGGGTTGAAGGGCCTGTGGGGTGGTGGTGGGACCGGCCTGGCGCGACTCTGCGTCGTTGGCCGGAGGCGCCGGACCGGGCTGCCGGCTGTTGGGGGGCGGCGCTCCGGCCGGTCCGGGCTGGCCGCGGTGGTTGCCGTGGCGTTCCTGGTCGCGGCTCTGACGGGGTGCTCCGGGGGGAGTGGCTCCGGCGGCGGGCCGACGGCGGCGTCCGGCGGGTCCGGCTCGTCGCCGGGGATCGGCGCGACGTCCGGACCGGCGGCCGGTGGCGGTGGCCCTGGCGGAACGGGCTCAGACTCTGCGACATCCTCGGGCGGCGCGACGCGGACACCGGCGCCGTTGCCGACCGAGCCGGATGGCTGCGTCCAGATCGGTACCGCGAACGTGGTCGACGCCGGCACGCCCGACCACCCGCTGCCGGTCGTGCTCCTCGGCGGTGGCCTGCGTGCCGTGATCATGGTGAACGCCCACGGCGAGAACCTCTGTCGCTGGCTCCCGCTCGCCCGGTCGTTGGTGCTGACCGGACTGCGAGTAGTGCTGTACGACCCACGCGCCGGCACCGCCGCCGAGCTGGCGCAGGTCGCCGGCTGGCTCCGCGACCGAGGGAACGCCGAGGTGGCCTACCTCGGCGCGGGGTCCGGCGCGGCGGTTGCGCTGACCGCGGCCAAGACCACGTCGCCGCCGCCGTACGCGGTCGTTGCCCTCACCCCGACGACAGTGCCCGGCAGACCCGCGCCGATCCGCCTGCTGGTTGTCGCGGCAAGCGGCGACCGAGCGGGCGCGGAGACGGCTCGGCAGCTGGTCGTGGTCGGGCGGGGAACGCTCCGGCTCGTGCCGGGCTCCGGCCGCGGTGCGGCCCTGGTCACCGGTCCGGCCGCAGCGCCGCTGGTCGCCGAGCTGGCCGGCTACCTCCACCGCTAGCGCCGCGGGCGATCACGGGGCGGGCTGCGCGGTCAGTGGCCCGCTGCCGGACCGGCCGGCGTACCTGCGGGTCCCGGCAGCGCGAAGCGACCATCCGGCAGCGGCTCGACCAAGCCGTCGGCCACCAGGCCGTCCAGGGCGCGGGCTCGCTGGACGTCGTCCTGCCAGGCGCCGTCCAGCGCGCCGGCGGTGACCGGGTGCTCGCAGCCGCGCAGCACGTCGAGCAGGAGTCCGCGCACCTGGCGGTCGGTGCCGGCGAAGCCCTGGGCCGGCCGGGACGGTCCGTCGTACCGCGGGCTACCGGCCTGCCGCCAGGCGCAGCTGGCTCGCACCGGGCAGGCCGCGCAGCGCGGCGCGCGGGCCGTGCACACGAGGGCGCCGACCTCCATCGCGGCCACCCCGAACCGGGCCGCACGCGCCGGATCCTCCGGCAACAGTCGCCGCACCGTCGCGAGGTCTCGTGCCGCCGAGAGCGGGCCGGCCTCGCCCCGCCCGAGCACAGCCCTGGCGACAAACCGGCGGACATTGGTGTCCACGACCGGATGGCGCTGCCCGAAGGCGAACGCGGCGACCGCTCGGGCGGTGTACCCACCGATCCCCGGAAGCGCTAGCAGGGCCTCCAGGTCGGATGGCACCGCCCCGTCGTGCCGCTCAACCAGCACCCTGGCGCACTCGTGCAGGCGCAACGCCCGGCGCGGATAGCCGAGTTTCCCCCACAGCCGCACCGCGTCCCCGGGTGCAGCGGCCGCGAGCGCGGCCGGCGTCGGCCAACGGAGCATCCATGCGCGGTACGCCGGCAGCACCCGGGACACCGGCGTCTGCTGGAGCATGACCTCACTGACCAGCACGGCCCACGGCCCGGCCCCGGGCCGGCGCCAAGGCAGGTCCCGCGCGTGCTCCGCGTACCACGCCAACACCGCGTCAGCGAGCGACTCCATCGCCGGCCATGCTACGGAACCCGAGCCTGGCCAACCCGTGCTTGGCGGCGGCCGCCGGGCGAGTGAGCGACTCACCCCGCGGTCGCCGGACGGCGCAGAAGCACGCGTAGCCCCGGCCCGGCCACGCCGCCGCAGGCGGCATGTGACCGGAGGCGCCGCCATGCGGCGCGGCGCCGCTGACTCGACGTGGTCGCGGGCTACGGTCGACCACTGTGCTGCACCCGGTAGGGCCCCTGCCGGCGTCGGTGTACTGGCGGCGCCGCGTCCTGGCGTTCGCCGGTGGGACAGCGGTGATCGTCCTGCTCGGCTCGCTGCTCGGCGGTGGCGGTGGCGGTGGCGGCACACCGGCCGGCGCGAGCAGCAGCACCTCGACCAGTCCCGCCGCGACCGGGTCCGACCTCCCCACCGGGTCCTCGTCGGCATCCGACACGCCGCTGCCGGTCGGCCAGAGTGGGGTGGGCGAAACCGACCAGGCCGCTGGCACCGACACCGCCGAGCCGACCGCGACGGCAGCGACGGCAGCGACCACCAGCAGCCCGCCGCCAACCGCCGCGCCGCCGGCGCCGTGCCAGGACACCGCGCTCAGGCTCACCGTCCGGCCGGCCGCCGCCGCCTACCGGGTCGGCGACGAGCCGGTGATCAGGCTCACCGTGCAGAACATCTCGGCCACCACATGCACCCGTGACCTCGGCGCGGCGCAGCAGGAGGTCTTGCTGTACTCCGGGACGACCCGGTTGTGGTCGAGCAACGACTGCTACCCAGGCGGCCAGCAGCACACTCAGGCGCTGCTCCCGCGGGAGGACGCGACGTTCTCCGTGACCTGGTCCGGACTGTCCTCGCGGCCCGGCTGCACCGGCATCCGGACCCGGGTGGGGCCCGGACGCTACCAACTGGTCGGCAGGCTCGGCACGCTGCGCAGCCCGCCGGCGACGCTCACCCTCCGCTGACCGGCGTCGCGGTCAGACGTACCGCTCGAGAATGCTCGACTCCGCCAGCCGGGACAGGCCCTCCCGCACGCTCCGGGCCCGCGCCTCGCCGACGCCCTCGACCGCCTGCAGGTCGTCGACGGTCGCCGCGAGCAGCTTCTGCAGCCCGCCGAAGTGCTCGACCAGCCGCTCGACGATGGCGCCGGGCAGCCGCGGCACCTTGGCCAGCAGCCGGTAGCCACGCGGGCTGACCGCGCTCTCCAGCGCTTCCAGCGTCGCCGCGTACCCCATCGCGCGGGCGACCAGGCTCAGATCCAGCAGCTCGCCGGCCGACAGCCCGGCGAGCTCGTCCAGCACCTCCTGCAGCGGGCGGGACCGGCGGCCTCCCGGGACGTAGTCCCGGGCGACCAGCTCCCGCTCGGTGTCCACTCCGGCCATCAGCTCGTCGAGCTGCAGCGACAGCAGCCGGCCGTCGGTGCCGAGCTCGACCACGTACCCCTGGATCTCGTCGGCGATCCGCCGCACCATCTCCAGCCGCTGGGTGACGCTCATCGCGTCCCGCACCGTCACCAGGTCCTCGATCTCCAGCGCGGAAAGGGTGCCGGCGACCTCGTCGAGGCGCATCTTGTACCGCTCCAGGGTGGCCAGCGCCTGGTTCGCCCGGGACAGGATCGCGGTGGAGCCCTCCAGCACGTACCGCCGGCCGGCGACGTACAGCCCGATGATGCGCATGGACTGACTCACCGAGATCACCGGAAACCCGGTCTGCGCCGCCACCCGCTGCGCGGTCCGGTGCCTGGTGCCCGACTCCTCGGTCGGAATCGTCGGGTCAGGCATCAGGTGAACGGCTGCGCGCAGGATCCGGGCGCCGTCGGTGCTCAGCACGACCGCGCCGTCCATCTTGGCCAGCTCGCGCAGCCTGGTCGCGGAGAACTCCACATCCAGCGGGAAGCCGCCGGTGCACAGCGACTCGACCTCACGGTCGTGGCCCAGCACGATCAGCGCGCCGGTGTTGCCGCGGAGGATCCGTTCCAGCCCATCACGCAGCCCGGTGCCGGGGGCCAGCAGGGCAAGCGTGGCCCGCAGCCTGTCCTCCCGGTCAGTGCCCACCCTGCGCTCCTGCGTTACGCCGTCGATGTGGGCATACAGTCTACGGTGGCCTCCGCGCTGAGGTGTCGAGCGGACACGTTCAGTGCCCTTCGGGTCATGGCCGGGGCCGATCCGGCCGACTCTCCGCTCATCATGCGCCGCCGGCGACCACCCGGAGCGGCCGAAGCGCGGCGAGCGCCGCACCGAGATCCGCGACCTCGGCCACCCGCAGGCCGGCCGGCACGGGCCCGCAGTCGGGCGGCACCACCGCCTCGGTGAAGCCCAACCTCGCCGCCTCGGCCAGCCGGCGGTCGACCCCGCCGACCCGGCGCACGTCCCCGGCCAGCCCGACCTCGCCGAGCACCACCATGCCGCCCGGCAGCGGCAGGTCGCGGGCGGCCGACGCGACGGCGAGCGCCACGGCGAGGTCGGCCGCCGGCTCGGTCACCCGCATTCCACCGACGGTCGCGGTGAACACGTCCGACGCCGCGAGCCGGACCCGCCCGCGGCGCTCCAGCACCGCCAGCACCATCGCCACCCGGGCCGAGTCGAGCCCGCTGACCGCCCGGCGAGGCGTCGCCAGCGCCGACGCGGCGACCAGCGACTGCACCTCGGCGAGCAGCGGCCGGCGGCCCTCGATCGCGACGGTGACGCAGGTGCCCGGCACCGGCTCGGAACGCCGGGACAGGAACAGCTCGGACGGGTCGGGCAGCCCGCGGATGCCGTCCTCGTGCAGGGTGAAGCAGCCGACCTCGTCGGCTGGGCCGAACCGGTTTTTCCCGGCCCGCACGAAGCGCAGCGGCGAATGTCGGTCGCCCTCGAACTGCAGCACCACGTCGACCAGGTGCTCCAGCACCCGCGGGCCGGCGATCCCGCCGTCCTTCGTGACGTGGCCGACCAGCACGGTCGAGATGCCGCGCTCCTTGGCCACCGCCACCAGTGCGGCCGCGACCGCCCTGACCTGGGCCACCCCACCCGCAGCTCCCTCAGCCGCGGCAGTGGACACCGTCTGCACCGAGTCGACCACGAGCAGCCCGGGCTGGACCGCCTCGACCTGCCCGAGCACGGCGCCGAGGTCGGTCTCGGCCGCCAGGTAGAGCCCGGGGTGCAGGGCAGCGGTGCGCTCGGCGCGCAGCCGAACCTGAGCCATCGACTCCTCGCCGGTCACCACCAGCGCCGGGAGCCCTCCGGCCGCCGCATACTGCCGGGCCACCTCCAGCAGCAGCGTCGACTTGCCGACCCCCGGCTCGCCGGCGAGAAGCACGACCGCCCCTGGGACGAGCCCACCGCCAAGGACCCGGTCGAGCTCCGGGACGCCGGTCGGGCGGCACCGCGCCGCCTCGACGTCGATCTCGGCGATCGGCCGGGCCGGCGCGCTCACCGCGCCGACTGGAACCAGCCCGGGCCGAGGCGCGCCGACCTGGGCCACCGACCCCCATGCCTGACACTCGGGGCACCGGCCGACCCAGCGCGCCGCCGGGTAGCCGCATTCCTCGCACCGATAGGCCGGCCTGTCCTTGATCTTCCCCACGGTGGGCACGGTACAGAGGCCTACCGACGAAACCGGCCGGGGCGCTCAGGCTGGCTTCAGCCGCCGGTCTCTGTCGCGTTGACGTCGACCGTGGGCGCCGGGGAGACCTCGGTCAGCGGCACCGCGACTGGGACTTGAATGCTCACTTGGCCGGCGGTCGCGAACACGAAGGTGATCGGTACGACTTCGGCGGAACGCAGCGCCCGGGTCAGCCCGACCAGTGTCAGCACCGGGCCCTTGTCCCGGCAGGCGACGAGGTTGCCGGCCAGCAGGGGGATCCGGGTCGGCGGCTGCGCCGTCGGGGTGGGAGAGGCGGTGGACGGGGCCGAGGCGGACACGGTGCCGGTGGCCCCCGGCGAGCCGGAGCCGGTCGCCGAGGCGGTGGCCGAGACGGTTGCCGAACCGCTCGCCGACGCCGTGACCGACGCGAGCGGCGGGGACGAGGACCCCGCGGCCGACGGCGTCGCGCTGCCACTCGCGGCCGGCCCGGTGCCGAGCGTCACCCGCTGCGCGACGTCGGTCTGCACCTCCACCAGCGCGTCATCCTGTGCGGCCGTGTTCACGAGCGTGACCTGCAGCCGGGCGTCCGATCCAGCCGCGTACTGCCCGCCCTCCGGAAAGGCGATCGTGATGTCGCGCAGGGCGACGTCGCCGACTTGCCCGTTGGCCCCGTCGATGCTTGGGCTCACGAACGCGGTCTGCGCGTCCTGGCCGGCGGAGCAGGCGGCGAGGGCTGCGGCGAGCCCGGCGACGGCCAGCAGCGCCCGGCCGGTCCGCAACCCTTGACCGGCGGGCGGCTCACCAGCAGCCCGGCGGGACGAGCGCATCACCGGAACAGTCCTCCTTCGCGAGCGACCTGCGACAGCCTAGCCACCCCGCGCCCGGGGCCGCGATCAGGCTGCCCAGCAGATCGGGCCCGACCGTGGTGGTCAGCGCACCCGGTGTCCGGACCCGAGGAGAAGGAGTACGTCGACGGCGGCGACCAGCAGCACCGCCCGGAACGCGGCGCGCGAGCCGGGCCGGCGCCCCAGCAGCAGCCCGCCGAGCCCGACCACCGCCGCCGCGACCACTGCGCCGAGCCCCAGCAGGCCGGGTGGGCCGGGCGGCCCGAACCCGAGCACCGCGGAGGCGGCGAGCAGCAGCGCCGCGGCGGCCACCCGGCTGGGGCCGGCGCCGATCCGGTGCGGAAGGCCGCGCACCCCGGTGCGGAGGTCGTCGTCCAGGTCCGGCAGCACGTTCGCGAAATGCGCGCCGGCACCAAGCAGTGCACCGGCGGCGACCAGCCAGCCGACGACCGGGTGACCCGGCAGGCCCGCGGTGACGAACGCCGGGAGCAACCCGAACGACACCGCGTAGGGCAGCACCGAGAAGGCGGTCGACTTCAGGAGCAGGTTGTACGTCCAGGCCGATGCGACGGCCACGACGTGCAGTGTGCCGGCGGGCAGGCCGGACAGCAGCGACAGCGGGATGGTGGCGATCGCGGCGACCACCGCCGCGGTCCCGACCGTGCGGGCGCCGACCCGCCCGACCGCGACCGGCTTGTCACCCCGCCCGGCGTGCTCGTCCCGGTCCCGATCGAGGTAGTCGTTGCTCCAGCCGACGGACAACTGCCCGGCGAGCACGGCCACCGCGACGGCCAGCGCGCCGGGCACGCCGCGACCGACCGAGACGGCCAGCGCCACCGACACCGCGGTGACCGCAACGGTCGGCTCCGGATGGCACGCCGCCACCAGCGCCACCGCGGTCTCGCCCAACCCGGTCCCCGCACCCGCCGCACGCCCGGCGCCCGACCCGGACGCGGCCTCCGAGCCGAGCGCAGCCCCGGAGCCGCCAGCGCCCGTGCCGGCGGCGGTCTCCGAGCCGTCCGCAGTCGCCGAGCCGGGCGGAGCCCCCGAGCTGGGCGTAGCAGCCGAGCCGGGCGTAGCAGCCGAGCCGGGTACGGTCTGCGAGCCCGGCGCGGCCCCGGAGCCGCGCTCAGCGCACACGCCGGGCGTCCGCATCTGGCGCGGCCTCCGCAGCACGCCCGGCGCCCGGCGCATACCCGGCCGCCGAGTCCCGCCCGGCGCCCGTGGCACGCGCGGCGCGCGAGGCGCGGTCGGCCTCCGACGTAGCCCCGGAAGGCGGCGCGTCCGTCGCCCCGATCAGTGGGAACCGCCGCTGGAACCGGTCGCCACGAGCACGGCCAGCTCTGTGTCCAGCGCGCTGGCGGTCGGCTCCTCGGTCAGCACCCGGTTGACTACTCCATCTCCACGCACGAGCAGCAGCACCGGCTGGTGGCCGACCCGGTAGGCGGCGGCGAGCCGGCCGGTCGCCTCGGCAGCCCGCACCGCGGAGCGGTCGGTCAGCTCCTCTGGCAGCGTGGGCAGGTCGCGGCCGATCAGCACGTACGCCAGATGGTGCCGGAACGCCTCCACACCCATCGCGCGCAGCTCGGCAGCACAGTCGCAGGCCGTGGGCAGGAGGGCCACCACCGCCGGACGGTAGTCGCGCAACGCCTGCATGTCACCGTCCGCGCGGCGGACCGTGACGTCCGGCATCAGGCCGCCTTCCTCGCCCGCGGCCCGCACCCCGGTCGCCAGCGGCACCGGCCCGGCCGTCGGCCGGCGGGCCGGGAACATCAACATCAGACTCGCCATGCCCGCCACGACGAGCAGGACGCCGATCACGATCGGACCGGAAATCCCGTACTCCCTCCAGCGCCGGGTCAGGAACAGCCGGCGCAGCCCGGCACCCCGCGCCTGCGCGCGGCGCTCCCGGTGCAGCGCCCGCACATCGGCGTCCAGCTCGCGTAGGTCGTCCGGGATGACGATGCCGTCGAGGGAGAACGGCTCGCCGCCGACTGGTCGACCGTCTCCGTCCGGGCGGCGGTCCTCGTCGTCGCGGCTCACCCGTTCAGCGTGCGCCTGTGGGGTGGTCGCTGCCAAGGCCGCACCGTGGTCCGTCCGGTGGATGTCTGCGGGTCTGGGCCGCAAGGCGTACCGCCGGAAGCAGACTCGGGCCAGCTTGTCAACCCCCTACGGCCCCCAAAATGCGCTCTGACCTGCGGTTTTGACGCGCGCCACGAGTCGAGCGGCTGGCCATGCCGTGTTATTCTGGAAGAAGCGAAAGGGGTCACGGACACATGGTTTTCAAGGTCGGCGAGACCGTCGTCTACCCCCACCACGGGGCAGCAGTCATCGAGGCCATCAAGAACCGCGCGATCAAGGGCGTGGAGAAGACCTACCTGGTCCTCAAGGTAGCTCAGGGCGATCTGACGATCGAGGTTCCCGCTGACAACGCGGAGATCGTTGGCGTCCGTGACGTTGTGGGCCAGGAAGGGCTGGACCGCGTCTTCGAGGTGCTGCGCGCCCCACACACCGAGGAGCCCACCAACTGGTCCCGTCGATACAAGGCGAATCTCGAGAAGCTCGCCTCCGGTGACGTGAACAAGGTGGCGGAGGTCGTCCGCGACCTCTGGCGGCGTGACCGCGAGCGCGGGCTGTCCGCTGGCGAGAAGCGGATGCTGTCCAAGGCACGGCAGATCCTGGTCAGCGAGCTTGCGCTCGCTGAGGGGACGAACGAGGACAAGGCCGAGCTGCTGCTCGACGAGGTCCTCGCCTCCTAACCAGGTTCGCCGGAGCGTGCCGCGACCATGACGGTTGCGGGCGTGATCTTCGCGACCGATCTGGGCGACGGGAGGCCGAGTCCGGTCTCCCTGCTGGGTGGCGTACCGATGATCGCCCGTGCGGTCTGCGCGCTCCGGGACGGCGCCGAAGTCGCCCAGCTCGTCGTCCTGCTGGACTCGACCGCGGCGGGCGGTGTGGTCGAGATCCAGCAGGCGCTGGACCGCGCGCTGCCCAGGCACGGCGCCCGGGTGGTCGCCGGCCTCCACGGCCGCCACCGCTCCCTCCACCGTGCACTGTCCATAGTCGAGAGTCACATCGAGACGGTGCTGCTGCACGAGGCGGGCCGGCCACTGGCGCCGGCCGAGCTGGTGTCCCGGGTGCTGGACGCGGTGCGAGGCGGAGCGCCGGCGGCCGTCCCGGTCGTCGAGGTCACCGAGACGGTCAAGGAGCTCGACGCGGCCGGCCGAGTCACCTCGACGGTGCCCCGGGAGTCCCTGTGGCGACTGCAGATGCCGCAGGCGGTACGCCGGCCGGTGCTCGACGCAGCCCACGCCGGCTGCCCGGCAGCCGACCAGATCCTCGGCACCGACGACGCCCTCGCGCTGACCCCGCCCGGCACCGCGGTGCGGACCGTCCCCGGCGACCATCTCGCCTTTCCCGTCGTCGACTCCGCCGATCTCGCGCTCGCCGAGGCGGTGCTGGCCGTCGAGTGAGCCCCGGCCTCAGCGCGCGCCGGTCAGCAGACGTCCGGCGACAAGCACGTCCGCGGGGTAGGTCACCTTGATGTTCCGCGGGTCACCGGGCAGGCAGTGCACGGCGATGCCGGCATAGCACTCGACGCACGCGGCGGTGTCGGTGCCGGTGAAGCCGTCCCTGGCCGCCGACTGGTACGCGTCCAGCAGCGCGGCGGCCCGGAACGCCTGCGGCGTCTGCACCCGCACCAGGCGCCGGCCGGCCTGCACCGGGGTCGGTTCGCCGCCCGGCCCGGCGACCGCGGCGTCCGGCAGCGCAAGGCCGGGGATGGCTCCGCCGTGCTGGTCCGCCGCCGCCAGCACGCCGGCGATCAGCCCCGGATCCAGCACCGGCCGGGCGCCGTCGTGGATCGCGACCACGTCGAGCTCGCCGGCCCGGATCGGCGGAGCCAGGTGGGCCAGCGCCTCATATTCGGAGTCATGCCGGGCGACCCCGCCAACGACGAGTTCGACCGGCGCGTCGACCTCGGCGGCTACGGTCTGCTCGGCGAGCGCCCGGTCGGCGGCGCGGACCACCAGCACCAGCCGCCCGATGTCCGGTACGGCCGCGAACGCCCGCAGCGACCACGAGACCAGCCGCCGGCCGGCGATGGACAGGTACACCTTGTTGCCGCCCGCGCCGACCCGGGTGCCGCTGCCCCCGGCGAGCACCACAGCAGCCGCGCGCATGCCCCGACCGTACCGCCGCGAGCCCGGCCCCGACCCCGCGCCGATCTTGACGTTATGGTCGTCGACACGCCGCGTACCGCGGTCGTGACGTCGGGACCGGCGCGGGCGGAGGCGCCGGGGCGGGGAGGCGCGGGTGCCCGAGGCGCCGAGGGTCGGAGTGGGCGTGGACGTCCACCCGGTGCAGGCGGGCCGGCCGTGCTGGCTGGCCGGACTGCTCTGGGAGGGCGCCGCCGGGTGCGTCGGTCACTCCGACGGCGACGTCGCCGCGCACGCCGCGTGCGACGCGCTGCTGTCCGCGGCCGGGCTGGGTGACCTCGGCGCGGCGTTCGGCACCGCGGACCCACGCTGGTCCGGAGCTTCCGGCTCGGCGCTGCTGGCCGAGACCGCCCGCCGGGTCGGCGCGGCCGGGTGGACCGTCGGCAACGTGGCCATCCAGGTGATCGGCAACGCCCCGCGCATCGCCCCGCGGCGGGCCGAAGCCGAGGCCGCCCTGTCCGCGGCCGTCGGGGCGCCGGTGAGCCTCGCCGCCACCAGTACCGACGGCCTCGGCCTGACCGGTCGCGGCGAGGGACTCGCCGCGATTGCCACCGCGCTCGTCCTCCCGGCCGGCTGACCGGGATTCGCCCGGTTCGGAGAGTCCGGATCGGCGCGCAACAAACCGGGCGGCATGCCCTAGCCTTTGCGCCATGACGGACGACCCGCTGCTGTCCAGTTTGTTGGCGGCGGTCGCGGCGAGCCCGGACGATGTGCCGCTGCGGCTGCACGTGGCCGGCGTCCTGCTGGACCGCGGCAGTGCGGCGCGGGCGGTCGAGCACTGCAGCGCCGTGCTGCAACGGGACGGGTCGAACCGCGAGGCGATCGCGCTGCTGGCCCGGGCCAGCCAGGCGCTGACCGCGCAGGCGCCGGGCGCTGTTCCGGCGACCGGTGGCAAGCCGGCCGAGCAGGGCACGGCGGCCGAGCCGGCGGCGGAGCAGACCACGCCGGGCGAGGGGACGACCCCGGCCGAGCCGGCCGACCCAGCCGAGCCGGCGGCGGAGCGGGCGACCCCGGCCGAACGGACCGAGCACGCCGAGTTCGACTGGTCCGCGGCCGAGGAGCAGGTCCGCGACATCGTCCCACCGCCGTTCGTGGCCGACGGCCCGCCGACGGCTCCGGTTGCCGACGTGGAGACCTCCACCGTGCGGCTGGCCGACGTCGGCGGCCTGGAGGCGGTCAAGCAGCGGCTGGAGGTGGCGTTCCTCGGCCCGATGCGCAACCCGGAGCTGGCCCGGATGTACGGCAAGAGCCTGGCCGGCGGGCTGCTGCTGTACGGTCCGCCCGGCTGCGGCAAGACGTTCGTGGCCCGCGCGGTGGCCGGTGAGCTCGGCGCTCGGTTCTACGCGGTGAGCCTGGCCGACATCCTCGACCACTTCCTTGGCGACACCGAGAAGAACGTCCGGACCATCTTCGAGACCGCCCGGCGAAACGCCCCGTGCGTGCTCTTCCTCGACGAGGTGGACGCGATCGGGCATCGGCGGTCCCGGATCGGCTCCGGCTGGACCGGCCTGCGCGGCGCGGTCAACCAACTGCTGCACGAGATGGACAGCGTGGCCAACCCGGCGGCCGGGCCCGGCCGGGTCAACGGCGTCTTCGTGCTGGCCGCCACGAACCACCCGTGGGACGTCGACCCGGCGCTGCGCCGCCCCGGGCGGCTGGACCGCACGATCCTGGTGCTGCCGCCGGATGCCGCCGCCCGCGCGGCCATCCTGCGCTACCACCTGCGGCACCGGCCGCTGGCCGGCATCGACGTCCCGGTCCTGGTCCGGCGTACCGATGACTTCTCCGGCGCCGACCTCGCCCACCTCTGCGACACCGCGGCCGAGCTGGCCCTGCAGGACTCGATGCGGTCCGGGCAGGTGCGCCCGATCGGCATGGCCGACATGGGCGCCGCGCTGCGCCAGGTCGGCCCGTCCACCGGACCGTGGCTGCAGACCGCCCGCAACGTCGCCATGTTCGCGAACACCAGCGGCGAGTACGACGAGCTGCTCGCCTACCTCAAGGCCAAGAAGCTCGCGTGACGCGACAGGGTCACGCGGCGGACCGGACGCAGCAGCGACCGGCGAGCGGGCAGCCGGACCCGGCGGCGGCCTTCCAGCGCGCCGACATGCTGGTCGAGCTGCGCCGGCCGGAGGAGGCGGTGGCGTTGCTGAGGGCCGCGCTCGCCGACCACCCGGGGCGCTCCGACCTGTGGGGACAGCTGGCCATGGCGCTGCTCGCCGCCGACCGGCCGAGCGAGGCGTACGCGGCCGCGCAGCGTCGGCTCGAGCTGGCGCCGCACAACGAGTGGGGCTACCGGCTAGCCAGCCTCGCGCTGACCGGGCTTGGACGGCGTCGGCTGGCGCCGCACGAGTGGCGGGCGCACGCCCGGCTGGCCCGGGCGCTGGCCGACGAGGGCCGGCTGCGGGAGGCGTGGGACGCGGGGGTGCGCGCAGTGGAGCTGGCGCCGGACGAGCCGGAGGCGCACATGGCCATCGGCGCGGTCGCCATGGCGCTGCGCGGCTGGCCGATGGCCGAGCAGGCGTACCGGCACGTGCTCGCCCTGGAACCGGGCAACGCGGCCGCCCGCAACAACCTGGCGCTGGTCACCCTGCACCGCGGCGAGGTCGCCGGCGCTGCCAGCGGGTTCGCCGACGCGGTGGCCACCGATCCGCGGGTCGAGGTGGCCCGGCGCAACCTCGAGGTCGCGGTGCGGGTGGCGATCGCGAGGCTGCTGCGCTGGCAGTTGCTCGCCGCGATCGTGAGCTACCTGGAGCTGGCCAGCACCGCGCTCGTCCCGGCCGCGGCGGCGCTGGCGGCCGGCGCGCTGGTCGGGCTGGCCCTGGTGGCCCGGCTGCGCTGGCGGGCGCTGCCGGCGAGCGTGCGGCACTTCGCCCGCAGCCTCGTCCGCAGCCGCAAACGGTTCGGGCTGACCGTGCTCGCCGCGCTGGCCGGGTACGCCGCGCTTGCCGGTGCGGTCGCGCTGAGCATGGTCGGCCGTTCCGACCTCGCCGTACCGCTCGCCGCGGCCGCCGCGGTGGGCACCGCGCTGGCCGGTGGGCTGGCCGGACGGCTGTGACGTCGGGCTGCCGGCGCTGCCCGTCCCGCGGGTCGTCTCCGACCTCGTCGTCCGCGCCGGCCCGGCCGGCCTGGCCGCCGCGGCCTACGCGCCCGCGCGCCGTGGGTGGTCAGGCGGCGACCGCCTCCGGCGGGTCGGCGAGCTCCTGGCGCAGCCGGGCCAGGGCCCGGCGGCGGGTGGTGCGGACGGTAACCGGAGTGATGCCGAGCAGCAGCGCCACCTCGTGGTCGGGCCGGTCCTCCAGCACGGTCAATGCGATCACCCGGCGCTGCCGCTCGGTGAGCGCGGCGAGCGCCCGGCGCAGCGATACGCGGGTCACACAGCCGTCGGCAACTCCGTCGGTCGGCCGGTCCGGCAGCACGTCGACAAGTACGTCCCGGGACGAACGCCGCCATGTGCTCACACACTCGTTCGCCACCGCACGGCGCAGGTAGGCGAATGGGGCGCCGACCGCGTCGACGTTCCGGCCGGCCCGGAGCACCCGGAGCAGCACCTCATGCAGCACATCCTCGGCGTCGGCGCCGCGGTGCAGTCGCGACTCGGCGATCCGCACCAACTCGGCACGGTGTTCGGTCAGCACGCCGGCCCAACCGGCGGATCCGTCGATCATCGCTCCGTCCCCCTGTCGGTCCCGCAGGTTTGCTCTGTGGGACTCGCCGAGAGTCGCGTCGCCGGCCGGCGAGGTGAAGGGGGGAAACCCCCCTTCGGGCCTTGCCCTTTTGGGCGGACCGTTCGGTCATGTACAGCGGGGCCGGGCACAGTCCAGCGGCCCTCGCCGCGGTGAGCGGGGAGAGCCGGCCGGGTCCCGGCCGGGACCGCAACGACGACCGGTGGGTGGCCGCAGGCGGGAACGGGACGCTGCTGGTCGCCGTCGCCGACGGCATGGGCGCGACCGCCGGCGGCGGCACCGCCGCGACCATCGCGCTGCGCGCCGTGCTCGACGTCCTCACCGCCGCGCCCCCGGTCACCCCGTCCACCGCCGGCTGGGCTTGGGACGACGAGGCAGCCCGCGGCCCGGCTGGATCCAGCACCGGCGGGGGCTCCGGCGCGAGAGAGGTGGGCTCGGGTGGTGACGTGGTGAGCCGCGGCACCAGCGGGGCCGCCTCCGGCGCGGTGGGCTCCGGGGCGAGCGCCGGGGGCTCGGGCGGTGACGCGGCGAGCCGCGGCACCAGCGGCGCCGCCTCCGGCACCGGCGCGGTGGGCTCCGGGGCGAGCGCGACAGGCTCGGGCGGTGACGCGCCGGCCCAGGGCGGCACCGCAGCCGACTCCGGCACCGAACCGGCGGGCACCGCTACCGGGACGCTCGCTTCCGCGATGGCATGCGCGCAGCGGCGGGTGCGGGCCGCGGTACCTCCCGGCGTGCCGGAGGTGATCCGCCCGGGCACCACCCTGACCGCCGTGCTGGTCTGCGGTGACCGGATGGACCTCGCGCACGCGGGCGACTCCAGTTGCTGGCTGTACCGGTTCGGCCGGCTGCGCCGGCTCACCGATGTGCACACGTCTGCCGCCGTCCTGGTGGCCGCCGGCGCGGTGGACCGCGACTCGGCGGCTGCCCGGCGGCTGGACAACCTGCTGACCCGGTACATCGGGATGCCCGGCCCGCTGGAACCCCAGCTCTGCGCGCTCCGGCTGCGGGCCGGTGACCGGGTGCTGCTGGCCAGCGATGGGCTCACCCGAGCGGTGCCGGCGCCCCTACTCGCCCTGCTGCTCGCCGGATCGACCACCGACGCGGCCGATCTGGTCGCGGCTGCGGTGGCCCACGGCGGCACCGACGACGTGACCGCCGTGCTGGTGACCGTCTCGGCCGACTACCCTGCTAGTGCCGAGGTCGCCGATGTGGCCGAGTCGCGTGCTGCGCCCGCGGGAGGGACTGAGGTCGGCGCGCCGAGCGCAACCAGTGGTCTGCCCGCCGCGTCTCTACCCGGTGGGTGAGGGGCTCTATCCGGTGGACGGGTTGTGGCAGCCGGGAGGTGACGGTCGGTGACGGCGACAGCGGTGACGGTGGTGACGGCGACGACCGCCGGCCGGAACGTGCCGCTGAAGCCCGGCGACCAGGTGGGCGATCAGGATGACTGCCGATGGCTGGTGGTCCGGCACATCGCGGACGGCGGCTTCTCGTCGGTGTACGAGGCGCAGCCTGCCACACCGGCCACCCGGGAGCGGCACGGGTCGGCGACCCGGGCGCTGAAGTGCCTGTGGGGCACGCCTGCCGAGCTGACCGCGATCGGCGGCGAGGCCGCGAAGATGGCCGCGGTCGAGGGCCACCAGAACGTCCTCGGCCTGGTCACATCGTTCCGGTTCGGGCTGGCGACCCAGCCGTACGCCCACTACGTCGGCCTTGTTCTGGAGTTGGCCGCCGAGGACCTGCCCCGGTTCGCGGCCCGGGTGCGCCCCTCGGAGCGTGCCTGGGCCGGGGTCTTCGAGCAGGTCGCCGGGGGGCTGGAGCACATCCACGGCCGGCGCGTGGTGCATGGCGACATCAAGCCGACGAACGTGCTGCGGGTCGACGGCCGGTTCGCGGTGGCCGACTTCGGCGTCTCGGCACCGCTGGAGAGCACCCGATCGGCCGGCATCGGTCTGGCCCGGACGATCGCGTTCTGGCCGCCCGAGTCGGCCAGCCAGGGCGTGCTCGGCCCGGACGGGGTGCGGCTCCCGCCGGCCGAGGGCTGGCGGGCCACCCAGCAGGGCGACGTGTGGGCGCTCGCGGTGAGCATGCATCGGCTGCTCACCGGCCGGCACATCACCCCGGGGACCACCCCGGAGCACCAGTACGAGCTGGTCTGCCTGGGCAAGTACAGCCTGGATGACCGGCTCGGCCCGGGGTGGCGCCGGCTGCTCGCCGACTGCTTCGTGCACGAGCCGGCCCACCGGGTGGTGAGCACCGCCGCCGAGCTGCGCGGCCGGCTCGCCGAGTTGGCGCTGGACGACCAGTACGCCGGCGTGCCATGGCCGGACGGCCAGCCCCGGGTGGTCGCCGTCCTGGACCTCGGTCGCCCGGGCCTCCCTGCCGGGCCGACCGACCCCGCCAGCCCCGTCCCGGCCGACCCGCCCGCGGAGGCGAAGACCACCGCCGACAACCGATCCGATCCCGCCTACCCCGCCCCGGCCGACCCGCCCGCTGAGGCGAAGACCACCGCCGAGCAGCCAGGCCTACCGGGCGCCGCCACGCCGCCGGCGCCCGCCGTCTCCGACCCACGGGCCAGCGTCGAACCAAGCGCCGATCAGGACCCCGAGCCGCGCGGCGACGTCCGGCGCGACGAGGCGCTGCGCGCGACCACGCCGGGCGCCGACGCCGGGCCGGCTGCCGCCGCGCCGAGCGCCGAGGCGAACCCGCCGGCCGACATCCGGAGCGCCGCGGCGAGCCCGCACGACGCCACGTCGAGCACCCACCCCTGGCGGCCCGTCGCCGGAGGCCCCAGCACCGTGCATGCCGCCGAGCCCAACTCGCCGGCCGACATCCGGAGCGCCGCGGCGAGCCCGCACGACGCCGCGTCGAGCACCGACCCAGGGCCGCCCGACGCCGGAGGCCGTGGCACCGCGCATCCCGCCGAGCCCAACCCGCCGGCCGACATCCGGAGCGCCGCGGCGAGCCCGCACGATGCCACGTCGAGCACCAACCCCGGGCGGCCCGTCGCCGGAGGCCCCGGCACCGTGCCTGCCGCCGAGCCGCGCGCCGACTCCAACCCACACGCCGACTCCAACCCACACGCCGACTCCAACCCACACGCCGACTCCGACGCACCCGCCGGCTCCCCGAGCGCTGACCGCGAACCGAGCGCCGCCGGACAGCCCGCCCCGGCTCGGGTGACCACCGAGATGCCCGTTCCGGCTCCGCGCGGCGGCTCCGATACCCCGGACCAGGTCCTCGTTCTCTACCAGACCGCGGAAGGCGGCCGGGTGCGGGGCGCTGTCCTCCCGGCTGGCGGCCTGCTCCTCTCCGCCGCCCGCCATCTCACCGAGGTGGCGGTGCCGGCGCTGGCGCAGCAGGTCCGGGACAGCCAGCGAGCCGTGCTTCGGCTGGTCGACGAGCAGGAGCGGAGCCGCACAGGAAGGGGCACCGCCCGGCCGGCGACCGACGACTCCGGTCCGAGCACGACGATCGTCGACCCAGACGACATGGAACTCACCCGGGAGCTGTCCGTCGCGGTCGCCGGCGTGACCCGGCAGCGCGATGAGCTCGCGCAGGACCGGGACCGGCTGGTGCGCCATCGGGACGAGCTGACCGCCGAGCGGGATCGGCTTCGCCAGCAGTACGCCGATCTGGCCCGCCGCCTGGACCGGCTGGAGGCCGACCGGGTGGCGCGGGAACGGACGCTGACCGACTCGCCCACCGCGGTGCTGCACGCGGTCGGCCGGAGCACCGCACCGCAGGCCAGGGTGCGGGCGCCAATCCACAGCGGGCCGCCATCCCGCTCGGCCGCGCAGACCCGGTCCGCCCAGGCCCGGCCTAGCCCTCCGGCCCGGCCGCCGCGGGTGGTGCCGGCCGCTCGCCGCCGCCGGCACCCGGTCGCCCGCATCGTGTTCGTCCTGTTCGTCCTGCTCGTCCTCGCCGCCTCGCTTGGGGTGGTCGGCGCCGGTCTGGCCACCCATCGCGACCCGGTCAGCGTGGTGCACGACGTGGCGAGGACGGTGCTCGGCCGAACCAGCTAGCGCCGGTCGAACCCGAGGCCTGTCTCTGGGATCTTCTGCGGCGCCGCGACGTCCAGACGCGGACCGGCCGCGTTCTCCGCCACCCCACGAAAGGGCTGGCGCGGCTCCGCGGGCCCCTGGCTCGACATCTGGATTTCCCCCGGCATCCGCCAAGACCTGGGAGACGGGCCTTGGCGGCCCCGCATCCGGGAGACTGACCGAGTGCCTGTCGCGCTGATCCGGCTGCCCGGCCGGCCGGCGGTGCCGTTAGAGTCCGGCGCTACGCTCTCGTTCGGCCGCTCTGCGCCCCGCCCGGTCGCCGACCTCGTGGTCAGCCACAGCGCCCGGATCAGCCGGCTGGCCGGCACCCTGGAGGCGACCCCGTACGGGGTGCTGCTCACCAACACCGGGTCCAACCCGCTGCTGGTCGACGAGGGCGGCAGCCGGCACACGCTGCGACCCGGCAACGCGCACCTGCTGGCCTCCGGGCGGGCCAGGGTCGGCTTCGCTGGCACCGACGAGACGCTCGAGGTGGAGCTGGCGGTCGGCGAACCCACCCCGGACCGGCCGGCCAGCCTGGACGAGCCGACCGCGGACCGCACCCGGCCGGCCTGGTCGCTGGCCGAGAACACGGCGTACTTCGCCTGCCTGGTCGCGCTCTGCGAGCCGACCCTTCGCCATCCGGACAGCCCGTGGATCCCCACCAGCCAGCAGGTCGCCGACCGGCTGTGGGAATGCGGCCTGATCCCGGAGCCGCGTACCGCCGACTGGGTGGACCGGCGGCTGGATGACGTGCGGGAGAAGCTGCCGATCGGCGAGCGGGCCTGGTCGGCGCACCGGGCCCGGCTGGCCAGCCCGGAGGAGCAGCAGCAGGCCATCGCCCGCGAGCTGTCCGGCGCGCCGCGGCGGGCCGGGCGCAAGGAGCAGCTGGTCGAATTCGCCGTGACGTACGGGATCGTGACCGAGGCGACCGTCCGGCGGCTGTTGGGCGGTGGCTCGGACCCACCCCCTAGACTCGGCTGAGTGAGCCTGCGGCTGTATGACACCGGGACCCGATCGGTGCGGGAGTTCGTCCCGCTGGTCCCCGGGCGGGTGTCGGTCTACCTGTGCGGCGCCACCGTGCAGGCCGAGCCGCACATCGGTCACCTCCGGTCCGGGGTGAGCTTCGACATCCTGGTCCGCTGGCTGTCCGCGACCGGCTCCGAGGTCACGTTCTGCCGGAACGTCACGGACATCGACGACAAGATCCTGCGCAACGCGGCGACCGAAGGGCTGCCGTGGTGGCAGCTGGCGACCCGCAACGAGCGCGCATTCGCCGCGGCGTACCAGATGCTCGGCTGCCTGCCGCCGACGGTGGAGCCGCGGGCCACTGGGCACGTGCCGGAGATGATCGTCCTGATGCGACGGCTGCTTGACAGCGGGCACGCGTACGCCGCGGGCGGCGACGTCTACTTCGACATCCGGTCCGATTCGGACTATGGCGCGCTGTCCGGGCAGCGGCTGGACGAGATGCTCGACGCCGAGGGCCCTGAGGCGGTGCGGGCGAAGCGGGACCCGCTCGACTTCACGCTGTGGAAGGCGGCCAAGCCGGGCGAGCCGGTCTGGGAGACGCCGTGGGGGCCCGGCCGGCCGGGTTGGCACCTCGAGTGCACCGCGATGGCCACCCGGTACCTGGGTGAGCAGTTCGACATCCACGGCGGCGGGCTGGACCTCGTCTTCCCGCATCACGAGAACGAGCTGGCCGAGGCGCGCGGCGCCAACATGCCGTTCGCCCGGTACTGGGTGCACAACGGCCTGCTGACCACCAGCGGCGAGAAGATGAGCAAGTCGCTGGGCAACTCTCTGTTCGTCGCCGACATGGTGCGCCGATGGCGGCCGGTGGAGCTGCGCTACTATCTGGGCTCGGCGCATCATCGGTCCACAGTGGAGTACTCCGAGGAGGCCGTCGGCGAGGCCGCCGCGGCGTACCGGCGGATCGAGGGCTTCGTCGTCCGGGCCCGCGAGTTGGTCGGCGAGCCAGAGGCGGCCGCGCTGCCGTCCGACTTCGTCGCCGCGATGAACGACGACCTGGGCGTGCCGCAGGCGCTGGCCGTGCTGCACACCGCGGTACGGGACGGCAACGCGGCGCTGGCCGCCCGGGACAAGGCCGTGGTCGCCCAGCGGTGCGGCGAGGTGCGGGCGATGCTCGGCGTGCTCGGCCTGGACCCACTGACCGCGCCCTGGCGGGATGACCGCCGCACCGACCTGGTCGGCGTACTCGACGCGCTGGTCACGGTCGCGCTCGACCAGCGGCAGGAGGCCAGGGCGCGGAAGGACTACGCCGCGGCCGACACCATCCGAGCCCGGTTGGCCGCCGCCGGCGTCGCCGTCGAGGACACTCCGGACGGTCCCAGGTGGACACTGGGCGGGGACTCCTGATGTCGCGTCACCTCGTCTGCTCGGCCTCGCGGTGATCCAGGTGGACGCATCGCGGGGCAGAGCCGGCGGTGACCCGCCGATGGCCGGACCGCGGTGATGGCCGGCAACTCGCAGCGCCGGGGTGCCAAGCGCACCGCGGGCAGCAAGAAGGGCGCCACCGCCGGCTCAGGCGGCCAGGGCCGGCGCCGGCTGCAGGGCAGGGGCCCGACACCGGCGGCCGAGCACCGCCCCGGCCACCCGGCGCAGCGGCGCGCGGCGGCTGCCGCCCGGGCTGCGGCCCTGCAGGGCGGTCAGGGCGGTCAGGGCCGCCGGCCGGGCCGGGACGGACGCTCGGGCCGGGACTCGCCGGACGCCCCGGAGCTGCTGGTCGGCCGCAACCCGGTGGTCGAGGCGCTGCGCACGGCCGTCCCGGCCACCGCGCTCTACCTCGCCCAGCGGATGGACGCGGACGACCGGACGACCGAAGCCGTGCGGCTGGCCGCCGACCGCGGCGTGCCGATCCTCGAGGTGGGCCGCCCGGAGCTGGACCGGATGACCGGCGGTGCGCTGCACCAGGGGCTCGGTCTGCAGGTGCCGCCGTACTCCTACGCGCACGCCGACGACCTGCTCGCCCGCGCGCTGGAGTCGACGGCGCCGCCGCTGGTGGTCGCCCTGGACGGGGTGACCGACCCCCGCAACCTCGGCGCGGTGGTGCGCTCGGCGGCCGCGTTCGGCGCGGACGGCGTGCTGGTGCCGGAGCGCCGGGCGGCCGGGATGACCGCCGCCGCCTGGCGTACCAGCGCCGGCGCGGCCGCCCGCCTGCCGGTGGCGCGGGTCACCAACCTGGTCCGCACCCTGCGGGCGTACCAGCAGGCCGGGCTGTTCGTGGCCGGCCTGGACGCGGACGGCGACGTCGCCTTGGACGACCTGGAGGTGGCCGTCGACCCGCTGCTGGTCGTGGTCGGCTCGGAGGGGCGCGGCCTGTCCCGGCTGGTCCGCGACACCTGCGACCTCACCGTCTCGATCCCGATGACCGCGGCCACCGAGTCGCTGAACGCCAGCGTCGCCGCAGCCGTCGCGCTCGCCGAGATCGCTCGCCGCCGCCGGGCCGGGCGGACTCCCGGGTGACGACGTCGTCACCCGCCGGGGCGGGCGTCTCGGCTGGGATCGTGCCGCCGTAGCTCCTCGCGGCGGCGCCCGGCCAGGACGGCGCCGACCGCGGCCATCAGCACGACCGCCGCCAGCCCCCAGCGCAGCCCGGCCCACTGCGCGATCCCGCCGATCAGCGGCGGTCCGGCGAGGAACCCGGAGTAGCCGACCGTCGTCACCACGCTGATCGCCGGCCCGGACCCCAGCGGGTGCGCGCCGGCGGCGTTCAGCACGACCGGGAACGCGCAGGACAGGCCGATTCCGACGGCGGTGAAGCCGACGATGGCTAGCGCGGCCACTGGGGCGAGCGCGGCCAGCAGCGCGCCGAGCGCGGCCAGCGAGCAGCCGACGGCGAGCACCAGGCCGGGGTCGTAGCGGCTGAGCACCGCGGCCCCGCCGAACCTGCTCACCGACATCGCCACGCTGAACGCCGCGAAGCCGGCCGCCGCCGCGCCTTCGCCGGTCCGCAGCACGGTGTGCAGGAAGAGCGCGGACCAGTCGGCCATGGCACCTTCGCCGAGCGCCGAGCAGAACCCGATCGCGCCGAGCGCGATCAGCAGCGTGTCGACCCGGCGCAGCCCGGCGAACCGGCGGGGCCGACCTGCGATGGGCACGGCCGCCCGCCGCCCCCGCCGGCCCGCGATTCTGCCCGGGCTGGCGGGCTGGCCGGGCCGATCCGCTGTGGGAATCCCGATCGGCGCCGCCGTCGGCGCCGGATCGGGCGGCAGCCGCCGACCGGCGACCAGTCCCAGCACGACCCCTAGCGCCGAGGCGGCGACGAGGTGCCGCAGCACGCCTACCCCCTGCGCGGCGGCGAGCCCACCGATTGCGGCCCCTACCATGCCGCCGACGCTGTACATGCCGTGGAACGCCGGCATGAGCGGCCGGCCGGCCCGGCGCACCGCCGCGACGGCGTTCGCGTTCATCGACACGTCCAGGGCACCCATCGCCATGCCGAACACGCCCAGCGCGAGCCCCAGCGTCCACGGCGAGCGGGCGAACGCGGCCAGCGGCAGGGTCAGCGGCATGAGCACCGCGGCGACCCGTACCACCGAGGCGGTCGGTCGGCGGGCGCACAGCCGCCCGACCAGCGGCATGCTCACCGCAGCACCGGCGGTGATCGCCAGGAGGGCCGCACCGAGCGCACCGGGGCCGGCGCCGGTCGCCGCCGCGATCGCCGGAATGCGAGCCACCCAGTTGCCGTACACGTAGCCGAGCAGGAAGAACGCGCCGGCGACCGCGCCCCACTCCGGCAACAGCGCTCGCCTGCTCGGCCGAGCCGGCTCCGGGGTCACGGCCGGCGGCCGTGACCCCGGCCGGTAGGGCAGGCCCGACCCGGCGTCCGCGGCGCTGTGCACGGCCACGATGCTGCCCTCTCCTGGAATCCGTCGCCGTGTCGTCCCCGAGCCGCCCGATTCTGAATTGATTCAGCGTATACCGTGTCGCCATGTCGACGCGACCCCGAAGTCGGCGCAAGGCGACCCTGGCGTCGCTGGCCGCCGAGCTCGGGGTCTCCAGGACAACGGTGTCGAACGCGTACAACCGGCCGGACCAGTTGTCGCCGCAGCTACGCCAGCGGGTCCTGGACACCGCCCGCCGGTTGGGCTACCCCGGCCCGGATCCGGTGGCCCGCAGCCTGCGCACCCGGCAGGCCGGGGCGGTGGGGCTGATCTTCACCGAGACGCTGTCCTACGCGTTCCGCGACCCGGCCGCGGTCGGTTTCCTGGAGGGGATGGCGCTGGCCTGCGAGGAGGCCGGCACCGGGCTGCTGCTGGTGCCGGCCGCGCCCGGCGGCTTGCCGGATCCGGGGATCGTGCACCGCGCCGCGGTGGACGGCTTCGTCGTCTACTCGATGCCGGACGACGACCCGTACATCGCCGCCGTGCTCCAGCGCCCGATCCCGGCGGTCATCGTGGACGAGCCGGTGGGCGAGCGCGGCGTGGACTGGGTGGGGCTGGACGACCGCGCCGCCTGCGCCGCGATCGGGCGGCACCTGGCCGAGCTCGGCCACCGCCGGGTCGGCGTGATCGCCTCCCGGCTGTCCGCCGAGCGGAACGACGGGCCGGCCGACCTCGCCCGGCAGGCCTCCGCCAGCTACGCGGTCGAACGGCTGCGGCTGGCCGGCTTGGCCGACGGGCTGGCCAGCGGAGGCGTGGACTGGTCCGAGGTGCCGGTCGAGGAACGGTTCGACAACGCCCCGGCGGCCGGCGCCTCGGCCGCGTCCGCCCTGCTGGACCGGCACCCGGATCTCACCGCCATCGCCTGCACGACGGACGTCTTCGCGCTGGCGACGCTGGAGGTGGCCGCCCACCGCGGGCTGCGCATCCCGGCCGACTTGTCCGTCACCGGGTTCGACGACATCCCGCAGGCCGCCGGCGCCAGCCTCACCACGGTGCGCCAGCCGATGCTGGAGAAGGGCCAGGTCGCCGGCCGCCTCCTGCTGGACGAGAGCGACCGCCTCGAGGCGCGCCGGGTGCTGCTGCCCACCGAGCTGGTCGTCCGCCACTCGACCGCGCCGCCCCCCGCGTAGGGTTTAGGGCCTGTCCCGTGGATCTTCGGCGGCGCCCGCGGCACCCAGGCGCCGACCGGCTGCGTTGTCCACCACCCCACGAAAACGCTCCGCGTCCGCGCCGGTTGGCAGCGGCCGTGCGACACCCGAGACGCTCTACATTTCCGCGGGGACCCCGGATGCGTCGCCGATACAGATCCAGTATCGGCTCCTCCTCCGCCTTGCCGGACGCCGCCTGGATCGCCGCGGGCATCCACCAAGACCCACGGGACAGGCCCTAGCGTCCGGCGAGGGCGGCGCTCAGCAGGGTGGTGAGGCGGGCGGTGCCCGGGGCGGCGAGGAAGTCCTCTAAGGACACCGGCCTGCCGGCGCGGTCGGCGAGCGGGAGCCGCCAGTTGGGGTACTCGTCCACGGTGCCCGGCAGGTTGGGTTGACGCAGGTCGCCGACGGCGTCGGCGGGGGAGGCCAGCACGATGCGGCTGGGCGTCGTGGCGAGCAGCCGGTACATGGCCAGCACGGTCTCGTCCGCGGACGGGTCCGGCCCGAGCAGGCCTTCCGATCGGAGCAGGTCGAGGATCGCCTGCCGCTCGGCGTCGGTGCGGGCGACCTCCTCGGCCAGCGAGGAGGCCAGCAGGCCCAGGTCGGCGCGCACCCGGACCTGCTCGCCGGCCAGGAAGCCGTACGCGGTCGGAAGGTCGTGAGTGGACACTGTGGCGACCGCGCGCTGCCGCCACCGGCTCGGCGGCAGCGGGGTGATCTCGTCCTCCTCCCGGGCGAACCACAGGACCGCCGAGCCGAGCACGCCGACCCGGTCCAGCTCGCGGCGGATAGCCGGCTCGACGGTGCCGAGGTCCTCGCCGACCGCCAGCGCGCCGGCCCGGTCCGCCTCCAGCACCAGGATCGCCAGCATCGCCGGCGCGTCGTAGCGCACGTACGTCCCCGCCGTGGGCGGTCGATCGGCCGGCACCCACCACAGCCGGAACAACCCCATCACGTGGTCGACTCGCAGCCCGCCGCCGTGCCGGAGCGCTGCGCGCACCACCTGGCGGTAGGCCGAGAACCCGGTGGCGGCCAGTCGTTCTGGGCGCAGCGGCGGCACTCCCCAGCCCTGACCGAGCTGGTTGAACGGGTCGGGTGGCGCGCCGATCTCGGTGCCGGTGGCGAGGTCGTCCTGCAGCAGCCAGGCGTCCGCGCCGGCCGGGTCCACCCCGATCGCGAGGTCGTGCACGATGCCGACCGCCATGCCCGCATCGCGGGCGGCCCGCTGTGCCTGGTCCAGTTGCTCTCCCGCGCGGACCTGCAGCCAGCGGTGCAGCCGAACCCGGCCCGGGTCGGCTGCGGCGATGGCGGCCGGCCCGGGCCTCTGCAAGGGCTCGGGCCAGAGCCGCCAGTCGGCGCCGCGTTCCTCGGCCAGCGCGCAGAACACCGCGAACCCCTCCAGCTCCGGGTCGCCGCCGGCCACCTCTGCCGGCAGGAGAAGGCTCAGCGCGGCCCGCTTGGCTCGCCAGATCTCGTCCCGGTCGATCCGGTCTTTGGTGGCTGGCCGCAGCGCGTCGACCCGGGCGCGCAGGTCAGGCGCGGCGGCCGCGTACTCGGGCAGCCGGTCCACCGCGATGGACACCTGGTCGTGGAACCGTCGGCTCGACGGGTAGTACGGCGAGTTCTCCAGCGGCAGGACCGGCGTGCGCGCGTGCAGCGGGTTGACCAGCAGCACCTCCGCGCCGTGCGCCGCGGCCGCGCAGGCCAGCGTGGCCAGGTCGGCATAGTCGCCAACGCCCCAGCACCGGGCGCTGCGCAGCTGGTAGAGCTGGACCTGCCAGCCCCAGCCGCGGCGACCGCCGAGCGGGTCCGGCGCCGCCGCGGGCGCGCCGACCAGCGGCACCTCGATCCCATCCGGCCGGCGCAGCCGGTGCACCCCCGGCGGAACCACCTCCCCCGGATGGGTCTCGACGCTGCCGCCACCCTCCAGCAGCACCATCCCGCCGACCGGGCTGGTTGGGGCGGCCACCACCGCCGCGGGCGCAGGAGCACCCACCGCGGCCAGCGCCGCCTCGACCGCCTCGGCCGGCACCGCGACCTCCCGCCCGGCCCAGTCGGCATACGACGTCGCCACCCCGGCCCGACGCGCCCGCTCAACCAGCTCAGGCTCCATCACGCCCCCGGTCCGGTCAGCCCACCAGCCTGCGGTACGCGACCGTACCCTCCGTGACCGCCCCCACCTCCGCCAGCCGCCCGGTCGGCGTCCGCAATGGACGGTCCCACCCTCCGGGTACCATCGAACCGTCGCCGCCTTAGCTCAGCCGGTCAGAGCAGCCGCCTTGTAAGCGGCAGGTCGTCGGTTCGATTCCGACAGGCGGCTCCCCTTCTGACCTGGGCGTTCTCTCCTGGCCTTGATCGTTTCGACGGCTCGCGGGGGCTCAGGTGGTAACACGGTGGTCACAGCAGGATCCGGCACGGCGGTCCGGATCAGGCGCGCAACTCCTTCGGCTGCCGCGCGGGCGACCTCGGGGAGCACGGTCGTGTAGGTGTTGCCGGCCAGGGTGATAGTCGAGTGGCCTAGCAGCTCCTGGACCAGTTTGAGGTCGTGGGTGGCGGCGAGCAGGACTGTCGCCGCGACGTGTCTGAGGTCGTGCAGCCGGATTGGCGGTAGCCCGGCGCGGAACGCGAGCCGTTCGAATCGCAGGGTGGCGGTCTCGGGATGCAGCGCGGTGCCGTCTTCGCGGGTGAAGACCTTGCCGGTGTCGGTCCAGAGGTCGCCCCATTCGGCGCGTTCGGCCAACTGGGCGGCTCGGTGGGCGCCGAGGACCTCGATCGTGTCGGCGTCGAGCAGGACGGTGCGGGCGCCGCTGTCGGTCTTCGGCTCGCCTTCCTCGGTGTCCCATCCGACTTGGACGATCTGCGTGGAGACGGTGATGGTGCCCTCCTCGAAGTCCACCTCCGTCCAGGGCAGCCCGACGGCCTCACCGCGGCGCAGGCCGCGGTGGGCGATGAGGTGGTAGAGCGCGTAGAGCCGGTCCTGGCGTGCGGTGGTGAGGAAGACGTTCGTCTGCGCCGGTGTCCAGACCATGACCGGCGATGGCCGGGGCGTCGTGGACCACTCCTTGAAGGTGACCTGGATCGGCTGCTTGCGGTGCCTGGTGCGCTTGGCGTGGCCTTCTTCGGCGCGGCGCCGGCACTCCGCGTCGAACGCGGCGATCCGGGCGGCGGTCCAGACCCGCGCCTTCGTCTTCTTCCCGGACGGCAGCCGGACATCCTTGGCCACGTTCCGGGTGACCAGCCCTTCCCGGACAGCGTCGGACAGGCTGGACCGCAGCGTCCCCCGGATCTGCAGCATGGTGGCCCGTCCGACCGGCCGGCGCCGGCTGTGGTTGGTCGCCTCGATCCACTCGAACATGGCAGTCAGGTGGGCGACGCGCAGCCGGTCCAGCGGGATGTCGCCGAGCCGCGGCTTGAGGTAGACCCGGATGTTGGAGGCGTAGTAGCGGCGGGTGGTGCGGCGCAGGTCGTTCTTGCCGGCAAACCACTCGTCGAGCCACTCGCCGGTGGTCATGCTGCGCTCCAGGTCGCGACCGGCGCCGAGCCGCCGGTCGACCTCCTCGGTCGTCGGCAGCGCGCCGCCGCGGAGGGTCTTGTCCCGGATCATGTCGCCGATGAGCGCGGCGAGGTGGTCGTCGCCGCGGGCGAGATCCAGCAGCCGGCTGACCTGTTCGAGCTCGGCGACAGCGTCTCGCTTGTACTCCGAGACGGCGCGCCTGAGCTGCCACTCACCGCCACTGGTCGGGATGCGGGCAACGTAGCCGTACCGGCCGTGTCCCCGGTTCTTCAGCTTCGGGCAGGCGCCGTTGAGCTGCCGTCCAGTCTGCGGGTCGCGGCAGCCGCACCGCTTGTACGTCGTGCCGTTCACGCGTTGCTCCTCTCGTCTGGGTCCGTCTGATAAGGCGGCGGCCCCGCGACCTCGCGCTCGTCGCGAGGGCGCTCGGCGGCCAGGCCGAGGACGCGGAACAGCTCGGCGGTGGGCACGGCGTAGCGGTGGCCGAGGCGCAGTACCCGGCAGGGGAACTGGCCGCGCCGGGCGAGCGCGTAGGCCAGCGTGCGACCGAAGCCGAGCGCCCGTGCCGCCGTGGGTAGGTCAACCGTCGGTGGCAGCGCCCGCAGCTCTGCCTCGGTCATCGGATTCATCGCCGTTCCCCTCTCGTCCGGTGTGTGGCTCTCACCGAAATGTGTGAATGGGAGGGCTCGATTCGGCAGCAGACCGGCGTTGTTGTCACAGCCCGGCAGCGAGTTCCGGAACGTCGGGCAGCGGTAGGGATCGCTGCGGCGTAGTCGTGGACCGGTCGGCGACCTGAGCCTCGGCGACGTCGAGCAGCGCTTTCACGCGCTGCCACTCCTCGAACTGGCTGCGTGGCGCCGGCCCGCGGTACGGCTCCGGGTCGATCCGCTGGCGGTCGAGTAGCCGGCGGACGCGGCAGTCGAGAACGGCGGCGCCGGTCCGGACAGTGGCTTGCCCGCCGCAGTGAAGCTCGGCGGCGAGCGTCTGTGAGTCGTGACCGTGGTCGAGCAACGCGTGGATGCCGGCGACCGCCCGTGCCCGCGGAATGGCCTGTGCGGCGGTCAGGAACCGGTCGGCTTCCGGCGCGGGAAGGCTGGCCGCCCAGTCGGCTGCGATGCGTTCTGCTGCTGCCCGCTGCTCCCGCCAGCGCTGACCATGGTCGTCGTCGGGCGGCGGTCCGGGTTCGGGTCCTGGCTCGCTCGGTGGTGCCGGTGGTCGGTGGCGGGCGCGATAGACGGCCAGGGCGGCGACCGCGACATCCCAGACTTCCCGGTGCGGGCCGCTGGCCGGCCGGAGGCCGATCCGCCCGACGAGCCGGGCGGGCGGGTCGGTCAAGGCGGTGGCGGCGGTTGCCGCCTCGGCGGCCGCCTCGGCCCGCGCGAGCACGGCAGGATCGACGACGCGCTGTGGTCGGGAGTAGTGCAGCGTATGCAACTCCGCCAGGGTGAGGGTGGTCCGGAGGCGGTGTGCGGCGTACGCGACCGGATCGTGTTCGGTGGCGAGCCGTTCGGGCTGGGAGCCTTCGAGTCGGTCGCCGAGCCGGTCGAGCGGCCCGGCTGGATCGCGCAGGATAGGCAGCCACGTCTCGTCCTCCGCGTGCTGCTCGATCTCAGATCGGCTGACGACATAGGCCTGCATGTCGTGGCGAGCGCGGGAGAGCATGACGTACAGGCCGGCGCGGCTCGTGTCATCCACCGCCAGCGCCCGGGCGGTGGGCAGCGTGGCGCCCTCCGCCTTGTGCGCCGTCAGCGCGTACGCGTGCGCGAGCCCGCCGTTCCGGCCGTCGGGGAACGCATGGTTCAGGTAGTCCCAGCCGATCCGCGCATGGCCCTTGCCGGCGAAGCGGACGGTCAACGCCTTCTGCTCGATGTGAACGGCGGTGACTGTGCCGATGGTGCCCGTTCTGACATACGCCGCGTGCGGCTGTCCACTCGGGACAAGCGTATGGCCCTCCTGCATAAGCGTGATGACCTCGTCGCCGACCTGGAACTCCCGTCCGGCCGCGATTAGTGCCGGCCCTCTCAGCTTGCCGTCGGCGTGCAGCCGAACGCGGGCGGCACGGTTGAGTAGTTCGGCGTCGGCGTGCCGTTCGGCCAGCATCCGCGCCGCCGTGTGCCCGGCGAGCCGGTCGGCGTGCCAGTCGGCAACGACCGCGACGAGCAGCTGGTCCCGGTCGTCACACACGCGCAGCCAGCCGTCTGAGGAGAGCCGATCCAGCGCTCGCCGGACATGCTGGGGATCGGGCGAGCGCAACTCCTTGAGTGCCGTGCGCACGTCGGCGAGCTGCGGCCCGCGCTGCCGCTGGCTGTCGGCCAGTGCCGGCACGTTCGCGCGTGAGTTGACGAGATGCGCGAACCAGCCGCCGGCACCGACCGCGCCGAGCTGCGCGGGATCGCCAACGGCGACGACGACGGCACCGGTGGCGGCAGCATGAGCGAACAGTCGACGCGCGTCGTGTGTGGACACTTGTGTCGCCTCGTCGACGATGAGCACGGTTCCTCTTCGCCACGCCTGCGCCGGCTCGGTGTTGTCGAGCAAAGTGAGCCAACCGCTGACGACGCGGGTCGGGATGCCGAGACGCTCACGCAGCTCCTCGGCTTGCCGACCGCCATGCGCCGCTCCGACCACGGGACGACCGGCAGCGGTGAACGCTTGGACGACCGCCCGCATGGCCTCGGTCTTGCCGCTGCCCGCCGGGCCGACGACCGGCCGAACCAACCGCTCATCGTTCAGCGTCGCACGGACGACACCGGCTTGTTCAACCGTCAGCCCACCTGCCCGACCTCCGCCGGCCTGCCGCAACTCGGCGCTGACGGTGTCAATCGCCTGCTCGACGAGGTCGTGCGGGACGCAATCGTGCCTGCCGCTGCGTCGGCACAGGCCGATCAGCGCAGTCTCGGCCTGCAGCAGATCAACCGTGGTGTAGGTGAACTCCGGTCGGCTGCGCCGGCGCCGCCCGGCGGTGGTCAGCAGCACGACCCGGGGGTCGGCCAGAAACCGTTCCGCCAGCACCGCGACGGCTTCCGCATCCAGCCGGTCACCGGCCCACTCGGCGACCGCCTGATGCACCTCCCGCAGCCCGAATGCGGGCCGGTGCTCCGTCAGCCCACGCGGCCCGGCCAGCCGGTCGTGCAGCGCCGCGACCTCAGCCGGGTTCGGCGCGACGGGCACCCGCGGCCGCCGCGCGCCCAGGTCCCGGACCTGCTGCTGTGTCCACCCAGTCTCCGCCAGCCGTCGGACCTGTATCGCCCGTACCTCGTCGTCGGCGATGACCTTCTTCGGCGCGCGAGAGGCCCGCTGAGCCGCCGCGTGGGTGGCGCCATCCGGCTCGTGCCCGGCCGCGACCAACTCCGTGAACGCGGCGCCCACTTCACCGGTCCGGGTGGAGAACGCCTCCAGCAGTTCTGCCGGGAAGCCGGCCAACTCGGCCACCCCGTTGCGGATCGGCCCCCACAGCAGACCCCGCCGCTGCGACAGCTCATGCCGCATCGCGGCCGCGCCCAGGTAACCGGCCGTCTTGACGTGCGCCAGCAAGACTTCCCCGTCCAGCGCCCGCCACTCGATCCGCTGCCGCCCGCGCTCGTCGAGCAGAGGCCGCCCGTCCGCGTCAGCGAGCGGAACAGCGACCGCGTTGACGATCACGTTGTGCACATGCAGGTGCGCTTCGGCCGCCCGGGAGACATCGTGCCGGTACGACGCGGCGGCCAGCCCGAGTCCCGGCCGGTTCCGCCCGCTGACCGTGCCGACGGTCCCGTAACGCTCCAGGTACCCGATCGCCGCCTCGACGCCGGCGTTCAGCGCGGCGGCGATGTCCGCGCGCAGTTGCCCGTCGCCGAACGCCCACAACAGACTCACACTCTTCGGCGCACTGCATGTCAGGTCGTAGCCGAGCACCACGGTCGGCGGCTCCCGCTCCGCGATGAACCGCTCCAGCTCCTCCCGGCGCACCAACCACCGACCGGACGCCCGATCCTTCACCGCCGCCAGCCGATCCCGCCGACCCGCCCCCTCGACCAGCTCACCTCCACCCGCCTGCCGCCGCGCCAGCCGCCGCAGATACCGGGCGCTCACCCCCGCGATCTCCGCCGCCTCCGCCAGCGTCACCACGTCGGCCAGCGGCACGTCCGGCCGAGCGCACCTGGCGCGCCCGGCCGACCCGCTCACCGGCAGCAGCGCCCGCCGGGTGACCGCGTGCCGCCCAGTGAGCAACCGATGCAACTGCCGCCCCGAAACACCACCCCGTAGCCCCACCAACTCGGCCGCCGACCCGCGCGCCCGACCCTCCACCACCGGCGAGTCGATGTAGTAACCGGCCGCACCTCCCGGCCGCTGCTCGGCCGCGCCGCTCGGCGCGACGCCCTGGACGTACTCGACCACCCGCCGCGCCGCCGCCGCGATCGTCGCGGCGTTGCGCGTCTGCAACCCCAGCGGCTTCATGGTGGCTATCACGTCCGCCGCCGGAAGCCACCACATCGTTCGACCCCCATACCAAGTAGTGCGAACGAGCCCGCCCGGTTCGGCAGAGATCAGCGGCCCAACCGCGCCGCGGTCGCGTCGTCGAGTCGCGGCCACCTGGGGTGGTTCCGCGAAGCGGAACCTCCATGTGTCCCTGCTCGACTTGGTGACCTCTTCGATGATCACCGACAGGTCTGGTTCATTCGCTCTGGTGGCTATAAAGGTCGTTGTAGCCAACTACCCGACCGACATGATGTGTTGATCTTGCTGTCTCGGATACTCCTAGATCGATCACTCTCGAACGTGCTGATGATGAGTCAACGTGGCCGTTGATCAACGCCAGCGTCCAGCCGTTCGGCCCGCTCCTTGCCGACAGCCCGGACTCCTCGCGCAGCCGGCAGAGGTGAGTGTCCCGCCGGTGACGCCGCCGGTCGGCTTGGCGTCGACGGGAGAGGCCACGTTCGAAGGTGCGGCGAATGCGACCACATGGCCGCCGCCTACGGCGCTTTCTCGCCTGGTGGCAGCGAGAGGCCGCCGAGCGCGCAATGGTAGCCGCCGGCCTGGGCGGCGGCGGCCAGCCCTTCGGCCAGTGCCCGTTCGGCAGGTCCAATGGAGGGGTCGTCCATCGCTCGGGCCACTTGCCAGGCCTTGGCGAGCACCCGCGCCAGGTTGTCGGCCGTGAAGTCCGGCATGGTCAACACTATGCGGCCGGGCAGCCGGTCTGTGATCTCGGGGTCCACGCCCGCGAAGACGCCGTCGACCGAGACCGTCATGTATTCGGGCAGGTCTTGCCGCCAACTCGTGTTCAGCGCTTCAGCTGTCATGTCGGTGAGTCCCGTTCCGCTGTGATCTGTGATCTTGATCAGTTCGGTGGAGAGTTCGAACGATTCGATGTGCCATGATCTGCTCAGTCGCTCCGTCACATCGTCCAACCGGTGTCGAGCGATGACCTCCTGGCGACAGCGGTGGTTCGGCGAACTGAGCCCAGAACAGGGCGCAGGCTGCGCAACCAGTCCGGCCGTGCCACTGACACGCACCGCCGTCGCCGCATTCGGGGCAGGCCACCGTGGCCGTGATCTGCTGGCCGAGCCCGGTCATCGCGAGCCGGTGTGGAACAACTGGTGGGCGCGCCGTGCGGTCTGGATGATTGCCATGACCCGCGGTGCGGATTCGGCGATGACTACCACGCGCCGTTCACCCGCGACGTCGAGCGCGGTGCCATCGCTGAACCCGATCCGCACGTGCGCCCGAGCTGGGTCCCGCTGCACCGAGGTCACCACGGCGCCGGACGGACTGATGTCGCCCTCGGCAACCCGCCATGCGGCGACCGTCGCTGCCGCGCGGGCCGTGGGCTCATCGGCCCGACTCACCGGAAGCACGACCTGATGCGGCGTGACGCCGTGCGGCTTGCACGTCGTGGGCCATGGTTGGCGGCCCCCTTTCGCCTTCGACTCCTCGGGATCATGCGGCGGCGTGCGAGCTTGACCGGGCTGAGCATCGGTTACACCGCCGAGGACGAGGTCCACGCAACCGCAGAGCGTCGCGCCGCATGAGGGCGCGGGCAGGGCAGACGGCGGCGCGGCGGCGCGTGGGTGCGTGGCCGCTCGGCGGGGGCGTGCGTTGACGCGTGCGTTGACGTGATGTACGCGTCATGTGTTCCGGACGGCTGGGGCCACACGGCACAATTCGGTCGTAGGGTTTGTGAGTAGGCGAGGAGGCGGTCGGTGTCGGAGCGCTGTCGTCGACGACCACGGAGTCGGAACGCCGCTCTCGTAGCCCTGGTCCAGCGGGCCGGATTCTCGCGCGCTGGCCTGGCTCGGCGGATCAATGAGGCAATGACGCTGCGCGGCTCACCGACGTCCTACAACCACTCGTCGGTGACTCGGTGGATTAACGACGGTGCTATCCCTGACGGTGCGGTGCCGTACGTGCTGGCCGATGTGCTGAGCAATCGGCTTGGTCGGCCGGTCCCGCTGGCTGAGATCGGCATGGTGGAGGTCGGGGGACGAAACCTCGCCGCCATCGGCTTGGAGTGGGCCCACGACCTCCGTCGTGCGGTCGAGGTAGCTGTCGAGTTGTGGAGTTGCGACACGGATTGTCGTGAAGTAGTCACTGCGATGGTCCCGGCAGCCACCACGAGCGAGGTGGTCCTGCGGTGGTTGGTGACGCCCGCCGACGAACGGCCAACGTGTGCTGCCGGCGCGCGCCGCGTGGAGGTCGCGGATGTGACCGCCGTGCGGGCGATGCGTCGGCACCTGAAGGCGATTGACGATACGCACGGTGGTGTGACTGCGCTGCCCATGGGGGTGGCTTACCTCCGCCGCGAGGTCGCCCCACTGCTTCGCAGCAGCTATGACGACGTGGTTGGCCGCGCCTTGTTCGGGGCGGCGGCGGAGGTCACTCTCGAAGTCGGGTGGATGGCGTACGACGCGGCGCGGCAGGGTCTGGCCCGCCGCTACATGGTGCAGGCATTGCGCCTTTCGCACGCCGCCGGCGATCGGGTCTTCGGTGGGAGAGCCCTGGCGGCGATGAGCCACCAGGCACTTCACCTCGGCGACCCGGCGCTCGCGATCGACCTCGCTCGCGCTGCGCAGGCTGGGACGGCTGGACGCGCGACGCCCACCGCGGCCGCGATGCTCGCAGCCATGGAGGCGTGTGCACACGCCGCTAACGCCGATTTTCGCGGACAGGGTCCTGGGCAGATCGGCGCAGCCTCAGCGCTGCGGCGGGGCGGCGCGGGGCGGGTGGATTCCCTTGTCTGACAGGCGGTCTCTGTGGTCCGGTCGGTGCCGAGATCCTAGATGTG
>WNGE01000070.1_pt1 | contig 107567 bp, 91 predicted proteins | sample 5400651 | NCBI WGS metagenome assembly WNGE01 (sample SAMN13153370, study PRJNA577476) | soil metagenome | isolation source: 60 cm soil or saprolite under grassland replicate 2 | place: USA:California | collected 2016-06-15 | reverse complement strand
GACCTGGGCGGTGGTGGGCGAGGACCCGCTTAGCGAGGCAAGCGCGAGGTCGCGGCGCCACCGGACCCGGTCCTGGTTCAGGGCGAGGTTCAGGAGTTCGCCGAGCTCGCCCGGGCGGGCGCGTACATCGCCGGTGACAGGCGGGTGTCCCCCAGCGAGCGGACCAGGTAGCGGGCCACGTTCAGGCGGCTGGCCGCCGGCGCCGAGTCGGCGCTTCGCGCCGAGGACTCCGGCCCGGCCGAGGAGGCGCTCGCGCTGCTCATCGACGTGGCGTGCGAGACGCGGGGCGTGGACTACTTCCGCTCCGAGGACCCGATGGCTGCAGCGCGGTCCTGGTGTCCGGCGCGGCCGCGTTGCTCTGGAGACCGTACGAGACCGGCACGGGTTCGCGGTGTTCGCAGAGCGGGCGGCGCCCCAGCTGATCAGGTGGGAGTCGCGGTGGGGCTGGACCCGCCATGGTGACGACAAGGTGAGTGAGAAGGAGACTTCGCTGGCCAGCGTGCTGGCCCGGATGCTGCGCGCCCGAGGCCTGGACCGTCATCGCCGACCGCTACCTGGCCGCGCTTGACGAGATCGCGCGCGCCGATGCGGGTACACCGCGACCCGCGACGGCAGGTCACCGGATCCGGGCCTGAACCGCGCGGGTTTCAGCCAGCGCATGGTCGACCATCTCGAAACGGGATCAGCTGGGTCAGCTCCCCAGATGGCCAGGAGCGAACCGGCCCCCCGCGACCTTGACCATGCGGTTGATGACAAACTGGGCAGACAGCGGAGCTCCCAGGTGAGGTTGGTCTTGGCGGACAAACCTCTCTACCGGCGCTCCGCTGCTTCACATATGACCGACACGCCTTGACAGCAGCACAAACCCGTTAACCATCCGGCTTTGGGTCTAGTGTTGCCAGCGGGTCTGCTGTGTAAGTGGCTTCGGAACTCTTGTCAAACGAGCCCGATCAAGTAAGGTCAATTTGCCGTGCCTTATAAATTGGCCCAACAAACAACCAGTCTTCGGGAACTGGTCCACACGCTGCTGGCGGGCGCTGCGGACGATGTGTGACTGCACCTGGACGAGCTTGTCAGCCGGGCTGAGCTGCGCCGGCTCGTGGCCGAGCGCCACCGCGCCCTGGCTGACGCCGGGTTATGGCGCGGCGGCCCCGTCGCGATGTGCCTTGCGCCGTCGCTCGCGTTCATCACCAATCTGCTCGCCTCATGGTAGATCGGCGCGCAGGCGTCCCTGATGGACCGCGTGCTCACCCCGTATGAGACGGACGTCGCGCTCCAGCGGCTGCTGCCGCAGGTCGTCGTGGCGGCCGAGCGCTCCACCGGCTGCCAGTTACGGGCATTCGCCGAGATTACCGAGCGGGTGCGCGCGTATCCCGGCCGGCCTACCGCCACTACCCACGCCGTCAGGCAGGACGCCGGCGGCGTCGATGGTCAGACCGGCTGTCGTGTCGAACCACCCTCTCCCGAAAGGAAGCGCCAACCATGATCGATGAGATCCGCCAGTTCGTGCTCGACTCGCTGACGGACATGAACTACAGCATCGACGGCGTCGATGACGACACCGATCTCGGCCCGGCCGGCGCCGATGTGGAGTCGGTCGCCCTCGCCGAGCTCGTCGTGCGGGTGGAGGACCGTTTCGGGGTGAAGTTCGACGACGACGAGAGCGAGACGCTCACCAGAATGACCGTCGGCGAGTTCTGCCGCGACGTCTTGCTGCGGATCCAGCCCGCTTCGGCGCACTGACCGTGCCGGCGTGCCGCAGCGGTCGGAGACATCGTCGCGATGCTCGCCACCTAGGGTGACCGCCAGCCGGAGCAGGTATCGGAGCCGATCGACTCCGCTGGTACTGGCGTGGCTAATGCACCAGATCGAGCTGCGGCCCGCTAGCTGACCATCGCTGGTGCCGTTCCCGCCTCGGCCGGCCGACGGCCTCCATGACGAACGGCGCGGCGCCGGTCAGCGCCACCGCGGCGCGAAAGCTCGTCGGCGCCGTGACGTCTGCCACCCGATGCGGGCTCGCTGGCTCGGCGCAGCTGACGACATCGTGGCTGAGAACCGCGATCTTCAGATTGGACCAGAGGCGGCCGCCGGCCGCCTTGACGACCGCCTCCTTGCGGGCTCGGGAAATGCGGCAGCGCGGGCGCGCTCGCTGTCGTCGAGCACGTCCCGGCACCCTGCCTCGGTGAGGTGATCGCACGCGGCCCATTGCGGAACCGGTGAAACTGCTGGATCACGGTAGGCGATCGGTCAGCCACGGTGGTAGACACCGAAGACGTTTCCCGCCGGGTCGCGGAACGCATCGGTCTTCATGTGGTCATCGGCGGACCCGTAGAGCGCGGCGCGCGCGGCGCTCTTGAGCTCGGTCACCCCTGGATCCGAGCTGCGCCACCCGCCGAGCTTCTCGACGCGGCTGAGGGTCTGGTCCACGTCGGACACCCTCGCGTAGACGGTCGCCCAGCGGGCTTCCACGCCCCCGCCGAGACCGCCCTGGATGCCACGGCCGGCGCCGGTGTCCACCACCGCGTAGCCCGGGATACCTGAGTTGTCGATCGTCCAGCCGAACAGGTCCGCGTAGAACTGCTGCGTCCGCGCCGCGTCCGATCCCATGACCTCAAACCAGGTAACCGGATTGCCCGAACCAGCCGACGGGGCTGGCTCGTCCCCCTGGGAGGGCTCGGCAGGTGCCCGCACCAGGCCAACCAGCAGACCATCTGGGTCATTGAACATGGCTAAGGTCACCGCCCCGCCGAAGTTGGTGACCGGCATGACGGTCGTGCCGCCGAGCGAATTCGCCTTGTCGAGCGTCGCCTGCAGATCGTCCGTCTCGACGTAGAAGGTCGACCACGGCTCGCCGGTCTGGCTCTTGCCGATACCGCCATTGATCCCGCCGCCACCGCGAGTGTCGATCATCGTGTAACCGCCGCCGGAGAAGCCCTGCAGTCCCCAGCCGAATAGCTCTCCGTAGAACGCCACCAGCGGCCCGTCATCTGCGGCGCCGACCTCGAAATGCACTACTGCGTTTCCCACTGCGCTGGCTCCTTCGTCGGAAAGTGCCGTGTCAGCCTATGTCGTTTTCAGTCTTTCTAGGTTATGTTCACGGGCGGAATATCGCTACGTCGTAGTGTCCGGCCCACGTGCTGACGATGAAGACCGGCTGCGCCAAACAATGGTCGCGCCTGGGCGGATCCGGTGAGGGAATTGACACGTGCTGTCGGCAGTCGGCCAGAATCAGGTATGTTCGAGCAGACCCGCCAGGACCGGATGGTCGTCCAGTTCACTGGAGCAGAGGCTGGCACCGCGCCGCTGACCTGGGGCCAGAAGGCGATCTTGCAGGATATGCAGGACAGCGGCAGCCAGTTCAGCATGCACGGAACGATCACGCTTCCTGAGGGCAGCACCGTCGAGGACGCGGCGGATCGGCTGAGCGGGCTGATCCTTCGGCACGCCGCCCTGCGGACGCAACTGAGAACCGGCCCCGGAGACCGCCCATACCAGCAGGTAGCCGGGTCGGGGCAGACCGGCCTGGACATCCTGACGATCCCCGATGACGCCGATCGGGCCGACACGGCGCGATACATAGACGATCTCATAGCCACTTGGCCGCTCGCGCCGTTCGACTTCCATCGCGATTGGCCGCTGCGGATGGCGGTGCTCAGGCAGCACGGCGTCTGTCTGCACCTGGTCTGGGTACTCTCCCATCTGGCTGCCGACGGCGCGGCGAACATGTTGCTCCTCTACGACTTGAGGCGGGGCGAGATGGCCAGCCGCGCGGCCAGCGATCCGCGGCGCCCGCAGATTCTCGACGTTGCCCGAAGCGAGCAGGCGCCGCAACTTCGCCAGCTCAGCGGCCGCGCGATGCGGTACTGGGAATCTCAGCTACACCACATCCCGGCGCTGACGTTCGGCGAGCCCACCCACCCGCGGGGGCATGCGGGGCAGCGGTACTGGCAGGTCCGGTTCAACTCGTCCGCGGCACACCTGGCCATACTGGCCATCGCCAAGCGCACTGGGACCGACGCTTCGCGGGCGACGCTCGCCGTTATCGCGACGGCCATCGGGCGCGCCACCGGGGCGCATCCACTGACGATCAACGTTATGGTGAGCAACCGGTTCAGGCCGGGCCTAGCCGACGTCTTCGCCCCGATCGCGCAGAACTCGGTGGTCACCATCGACGTCACGGACACCTCGATCGATGAGGTGGTCGCGCAGACCCGCAGCGCCTCCCTGACCGCCGGCATGCGCGCCTACTATGATCCGGATGAGCTCAAGGAGGTCTTCGCGCGGTCGGACGCCGAACGCGGTTACTCGGCCAGGGTCAGCTGCCGGGTCAACGACCAGCGCGCGATGGTCAGGCGCGCAGCTGAGGAGGCCAACCTCGGCGACGTGACCCCGGAGCAGGTCGGGCAGAGGCTGACAGAGACTTCACTGGCCTGGCTTGCCCCCCTGGATCACCTGCACGAGCAGGTCAGCATCATCATCCTGAACCGGCCAGACGTCCTGTCGCTGTACCTGAAGTGCGACCTGTGGTGCCTCACCAACGCGCAGGTCGAGGCGCTACTGCGCAGCGTGGAGGAGGTTGCCGTCGAGGCGGCATTCGACCCGGCCGCGCCGACCAAGGTGCTTCCCCGCTACGACGGCCGTACGGCTCAGCCTAGCTAGAGCGCGGTCCGGTGTCGAAGGCGGTCAGGCACAGATAGCGCAGGCCGGGATCGTAGTCGGCGACCACCAGAAGGTCCGGGTGGCCCGCGTCGCTGGTGAGTTCGTCGATGAGCCCCCACCAGACCTCGGTAGACGGCTGACCGAGCGGCATCACCCGCACCCGCCCGGCGGCGGGCGCGGTCCATACCGCGGCTAGTGCGTCACTGAGCACCAGCCCCACCTCGTGGTGGCTGGCTGCCAGCTCGGTGAGGTCAGCGGCGGCGAGGCCGGCGGCACCGCCGGGCGCAACGCCCGGATGCTGGCGCACGTCGATGACGCGGGCCTGCGGCATCGCGCAGTCACCGTACAGCATGGCGACACCCCGGTGCTGCGATGGCAACGTTACCGGGCAGCTGTACGGGAGAGCCGCCTGCTCGACGACGATCAGCAGCGCCCGCCGGATTCCGGCCGACAAAGCGTACTCGCGGGCAATCCGCAGGCCGCTGAAGGCCGCCACCGAGCCCTGGTCACAGATAGCGAACGCCATCGGCGCGCCCGGAGTGACGTGACTGAGATACGCGGCGGTTTGCCGACCAGGCCACAGGTCGTGGATGGAGAACGCCAGTATCAGCAGGTCAACAGGCTCGTCTGCAGACACGACTGACCCGATCAGCGCTTCGGCCATCTCCCCGTACGAATGGCCGAGTGCTGGTGATGGCGGCTCGCCGAAAAGGGCCGCCGGCACCTCGCGCGCGTAGGGCCTGGCCATATCCGCCAGGTACTCGCCGACCCGGGCACGGTTCCCCGGATCGGCGAGGAACTCGGCAGGCCCGGTGAAGGTACGGCGCACGGCTCGTACCAGGTGGAGGTCACGGCGAAGTGGCGGTCTAGTCGGTGCGCGCGCGACGAACACGGCGGCTAACCTGGCCGGGAATGGCCGGCGACGAACGTCGCCAGATCGCCCACCGTTTTCATCTGATCCTGGTCCATCAGCTCGACGTCGATGAGAATCAGCAGCTGGTCTTCCAGCCGGAGCAGCAGCTCGAGCCCGAACGTGGAACTGAGCCCGAGCTCCATCAGGCGCATGTCCTCGGTGATCGGCTCGGGGCGGTCCAGTAACTCAGCCAGCACCGTGGTCATCGTGTCGACCACCCGCTGCCGGAACTCACCGTCCAGGCCGGTTTCTTCAGCTGCTATGTCGCGCCTCCTCGGCTTGCTCGGTCAGTGCTCGAACGCCATCGCCGCGAACGTCGCCCCGCCCCCGGCGCCGACCGCGGCGGCGAGGTAGCGGTCGCCTGGCTGCAGCAGGCCGCGCTCGCATGCGGTCTTGTAGTTGGCGAATGCATCCGTGCAGAAAACGTGGCCGCTGGTAGGGATATTGTCCAGCAGCACCCGGTCGAGCGGGAACTTGAGCAGCATGCACATCCGCTGCCAGGTCACCAGATTGACGTTGTGCGGCAGCACGACACGGATGTCATCGAGCGTCAGGCCTGCCTCGTCCAGGGCCTGCCGTATCACCTCAGCGAGCGAAGGGCGGTATTCGCGCTGCAGCCGCGGGTCGTTCTCACCAGTGACGCTGTCGAACTCGCCCCGCACATTGGCCGCGTACGCGAGCAGTCGGTCGCGAGCGCCGAACGCGCTGACCAGGCACGCGGACGCGCCCTCGCCGAAGATAGTCGTGTCAGTGAACACTTGGGCCTCGCGGGTGAACGCCTTCTCACCGCTGAGGATGAGCGCGAGCGGCCCCGCCTGGCCGTCCTGCCCGTCCGCCGTGTCGGCGGCGAGCAGCCGGCCGGCCATGTCGATCGCCAGTAAGCCGCTGGCGCACGACTGGTGCGTGACTGTGAACGCCAGCGCGTGGTCGAGCCCGAGCGCGCGGCAGACCTCGTGCAGGGGGTTGACCGGGTACGGCGCGACCACGGGCATTGTCCGCGCGTACAGGACGTACCGGACGCGGTGCTCCTGGCCACGCAGCGCATCCAGCCCGGCGGCCGCCTTCATCAGCATGTCGAACAGCGACGCGTCCGGGTCGCGGCCGACTTCCCTCAGCCCATGAAACCGCCGGAACACCTTGACCTGCATGTCGGTCAGGCCGAACGAGCCGGCCAGGCTCTCGATGGGTATCCGGACCGGCGGCAAGTACACCGACACAGCCTCCAGCGCGGTCATGGCGCTACCGCATCAAGATGCGCCGGGAATGTCAATGAGGTTTCCCAACCACTTTCATGTGATCATCTCGTGTTCGAATAGCACTAGGACAAGCGTCGCCTTTGCGATGAGGCCGATTTTCCCTGGGCCGACGGTGACATGCTGGAGCGTTTTCCAGCGCTGGGTCAAAAGCGCGAAGCCGCGCTCGCCCGGGCCGCGCGCCGAGCGGAGCGGCGCGTTGCGCGCCCGGGTGCTGAGGCCCAGCTCCTTGACCCCGGCGGGCTTCCTGACCGGGCCGTGAATACCGTAGCCTGCGCCTTCGTAGCCGGGGTCAGCCAGCGCGGGCAGGCCCGCCGGGAACGGCCGCAGCACGCTGAGGACGTTCCCGCAGGCGGCGGCCAGGTCATGGACATTGCCGGGAAGCGCATCGGAGACCCCACAGTGGGATGCCACGCGGGGTGAACAACGCTTGGATGTTCCCGCCGAAATCATGGGTCTTCCCCGAATACCACACATCGATCGTCTCGCCCTTGCGACTGATCCTGGACGGCAAGATCGTCGATGCGGACCGAGGCCGGGAAAAAAACTCAGGTACGGGGGACCCTCGGCCAGCGCGCGCTCCAGGACCTCCTCCCGGTAGCGGGTGATCTTTCGCGGAACCTCTTCTACCGGGGCTCCGCGTCTTCCCGGCGATCTCCGCTTATGCCCGCGTGTCTGCCTTGATGTCCCCTTATGCTCTGCCTGTCCTGCTCACCCTTGGTGAGGAAAGCTCAATGTGTGTCACGATATGGCATGGCCCGGTTCCTTTTCGTCGTCGTTCCGCTCATAGCCCGCGTCCTGCCTGCCGTGGCCATCGGCGACGCGCTTGCCGCCGCGGGGCACGACGTGGCCTGGTGCGGGCCCGAAAGCGACCTGCGCCCGCTCGTCAGACCGGACGTGACGATCTATCCGACCGGCAAGCGCTCCTTCCGCCAACCCGTCCATATGGGCACAGCCGCGGTGCGGGAGCTGTGGGATGAGTACGTGATGCCGCTCAACCGCTTCATCCAGGGCCCGGTAGAGCGCGCCGTGGCTGAGAACCAGCCCGACGTTGTACTCGCTGACCAGTACGCGCTGGCCGGCGCCCTAGCGGCGTACCAGCAGGGCGTGCGGTGGGCGACCCTGTGTTCCGGCGTGCTCGAGCTCACCCCGCCAGCCGAGCCCGGCCTGCAGGAGTGGATCCGCTCGAAGCTGGCGCGGGCGTGGGAGACCGCCGACCTGCCCGCTGACGATGGTCTCGACCTGCGCTTCTCGCCGTACCTGGTGATCGCGACGACCACCCGGGGGCTGACCGGGACGGCGCCCATGCCGGAACACTGGGTGTTGGTCGGGGCCGCGCTCGGCTCGCGCCGCACCGACCCCGGCTTCGGCTGGGACTGGTGGGATCCTGGTCGGCGGCATGTGCTTGTCACCGCTGGCACCGTGTCCGCGCACCTGATGGCCGCGCATCTGGTGCGCGGCTTCTTCACGCGGATGATGGCGGCGCTGGAGCCGATGGCAAGCCGGGTGCAAGCGGTGCTCAATGCCCCGGCCGGTTCGGTGCCGGATCCGCCGCCACACGTCCTGGTCGCCCCGCGGGTCCCGATGCTCGATCTCATGCCACGCCTCGACGCGGTGATCTGCCAGGCCGGGCAGAGCACGGTCAACGAGGCGCTCGCTCACGGCGTGCCGCTGGTCGTCGCGCCGATACGTCTCGGCGAGCCGGTCACGGCCGAGCATGTCACGCGGACGGGGGCTGGTATTGCGGTCTCGTTCTCGGAGGCGACCCCGACGCAGCTCGCCGCTGCCGTGACGGCCGTACTCGACGAGCCGGGCTACCGCGCGCACGCGCGCCGGATCGGCGAGGAGTTCTCTGCGGCTGGGGGAACTGGCGCCGCGGCCGCACACCTGGTCGCGCTGGCTGCTGGCCGGTAGTTGACGCCGGCGATGGCGACATCTAGGCGGGCCGGCCGGCCTGGGCTAGCATCGGATCATCCCCAGCATCCTAGCCGGAGGGCGCGGATGGACGATGACGTGCCTCGTCTGCTGCGCGGCACGCCCGAGCCCGCGCGGACCCGCGCGTCGGAGCCGTCGGCACGGGTCCCCGGCGAGCCCGCGGCGGGCGGGCCTCCGGCAGCGGCGCCCGCGCGTGCGGCAGGGGGGCTGCCCGCGGCTGAAGACGTTCAGACCCTGCGGCTGAGCCGCGCGACGGCCAAGGCAGCGGGCGGCATCCTCGATCTGGTCATGCCGATGCGAGTCGGCGGCGATGGCCCGCCCCTTTTCTGCGCACATCCCCTGGTGGGCCTGAGCTGGTGCTATCTGGCCCTGCTCCCGCACGTCGACGCCAGGTACCCGCTCTATGGCCTGCAGGCCCGTGGCCTGCGACGACCCGAGCCACTGCCGACTAGCATCGAGGAGATGGCGCGCGACTACGCCAACCAGATCCGGATGACGCAGCCTTCCGGTCCCTACCATCTGCTCGGCATGTCACTGGGCGGGAACATCGCCTTCGCGATAGCGGAGGAACTCGAGCGCCGCGATCAGCAGATCGGGTTGCTCGTCATTCTGGACTCGACTCTGGTCGACCTCGACGCGATCGAGGTCGAGCCCTGGGCGATCTACAACCTCGTTCTCGCCCAGTTCGGGTACGTGCCCGCGGTGACCCCAACCGAGCCGGCGCCCGAGGAACGGATGCTTGAACTGGTGCGCCGCCGACCGGGTCTAGGCCTTGACGGGTGGCCGGACCAGCGTCTGCTCGCGCTGCAGCGCGTGATCAGGAACAACGTCGCGGTGGCGCGCGTCCACCGGCCGGGCCGCGTGCACTGTCCCGTGCTGTTCTTTTCCGCCACCCGCAATCCGCCAACGCTGGCCGAGAAGCTGGAGAGCTGGGGATCGTTCGTCGATGGCCCGATCGAGGCGGTCGAAATGGACTCCCGTCATCGACAGATGCTGCTGCCTGAGCCGATGGCGCGGCTCGGGCCAGCGCTCTCGAACCGAATGGCGCGCGCCGCCGCGGCCATTCGATCGCCCGTCTTCGGCGGCACCCGGCTTGCTTCCCACCGGGAGGCTCGATGATTGAGGCCAGGGGTCTGCGCAAGTCATACCGGACCAGGCGTGGTCGCAAGGTCACTAGTGTCGAGGCGGTTCGCGGCGTCGACTTCGCTGTGCAGCGCGGTGAGATCTTCGGCTTCCTCGGTCCCAACGGAGCCGGGAAGACCACCACCCTTCGGATGCTGGCCACGCTGATTCGCCCGGACGGCGGCGACGCCACGATCGCCGGAGTGGACCTCCGGCACGCCCCCGCGCAAGTGCGGCAGCGCATTGGCTTTGTGGCGCAGACCAGTGGCACTTACGATCAGTCCAACGCACGGCGCGACCTGGTACACCAAGCGCGAATGTGCGGCGTCTCGAAGTCCACCGCGAAGAGCCTGGCTGAGGCCGCCATCGTGGCTTTCCAGCTTGAGGGCTTCGCCGACCGCCGGATCGGCACCTACTCCGGCGGGCAGCGTCGGCGCCTCGATGTCGCGCTCGGTGTCATTCATTCACCCCAAGTCATCTTCCTGGACGAGCCGACAGCCGGGCTGGACCCGCCGAGCCGGGCTCGCATGTGGCAGGAGGTGCGCAGGCTCCGCGACGAGGGCATGACGATCTTCCTCACCACGCACTACCTGGACGAGGCCGACGCGTTATGTGACCGGATCTCGATCATCGATGTCGGGCTGATCGTCGCCGAGGGTACCCCGTCGGATCTCAAGCGCGAGATCTCCGGCGACGTCGTCGTCGTTGACCTGGCCGCGCCTGACACCGCTGGCGCACCGGAGCCGGCCACCATGCTCGAAGCATCCAAGATCCTTGCCGAACAGCCGTGCGTGTACTCCTGCGAGGCCATCGACCACACACTGCGGCTCTATGTGGACAGCGGCGCCACGGCCATGCCGCAGATCATCCGCGCGCTGAGCAACAAGGGGATCGAGCCAGGAGCGATAGAGACCCGCCGACCGAGCCTCGACGACGTGTTCCTGGCCAAGACCGGCCGAACTCTTGCTGACTGACCGGCAATCGGAAAGGGAGGAAAGGCAGCAGCTATGAAGCTCGCCCGCGATACGTGGCTGACCTTCCAGTATGAGGTCGGGCAATTGGTGCACAACCCGGTCAGCATCGCGATCACGCTGCTGCAGCCCCTCACCTACCTGGCTTTCTTCACCCCGTTCCTCAAGTCCGTCATGGGCGTCTCCACCTACAGCGACGCTTATCAGGTTTACGTGCCCTCGCTGTTCTGCGCCATGGGCCTGTTCAGCGGCATGTACGCCGGATTCGCCCTGCTCGCCGCGATGCGCAAGGGAGTCATCACCCGGTTTCGTGTCACGCCGCTCAGCCGCGTCGGCCTGCTGCTGGGACGGGAGCTGATGACCGTCGTGCTGATCGGGTTCCAGGCGCTCGTCGTCACCGTGGCCGCTCTCGTGCTCGGCCTGCGGGTGCCGGTGGCCAACCTACTGTTCGCTCTCGTGCTGCTGTCGATGATGGTGCTGCTGGGCGTCTCGATCTCGTACGCCCTGGCGCTCTTCGTGCCCAACGAGAACACGCTCGTCAACCTGGTCAACGGGGTGGCCCAGCCGCTGGCGCTGCTGGCCGGGGTCCTTATCCCGCTCTCGGTCGCACCGCTGTGGGTACGGGACGTCGCCTTGTGGAACCCGTTCGCCTGGGGAGCCAATGGCATGCGGGCGATCTTCCTAGGCCACATCGGCACCCAGGTTGTCTGGCAGGCGAGCCTCATCTTGACCGGGCTGGCCGTGGTGGCCGTGGTGCTGTCGTCACGGCTGTTCAGCCGCGAGATCGCATGACCGCGCCTCGCGACTGGCCGTTGAGGCAGAAAAGACCGGAGGCAGAACGGTGAGTGCGAGCGACCTTCGCGCGGTCCTGGCCGCGGACACCGAACTCGGTGCCGGCAACGTGCTGCTCAGGCTTGCCGAGCATGGCGCCGACATGGACATGCCGCGGGTGACGTTCGATACCCACGTCGACGCGATCGCGGCGTGGACGCCGCTGTCGCTGCGCACGCTGACAGAGCGGGTAGCCGCTCGGGCCGAATGGTTCGCCCGGCACGGCATAGGGCGGCGCGACCCGGTCGCGGTCTACGTGACATCAGGGGCCGACGTGTTCCTCAATTTCTTCGCGCTGACCTGGCTCGGGGCGATACCCGCCCTGATGAACGGGAACATGCCGGTCCAGATCGCCGCCGAGTACATCCGGCGGCTGCGCGGCGTCGGGATGATCATCGACGCCGACCACGCCGAGCTGGCCGCCCACGACCTCGGCGTGCCGATCATCGGCGACGCGGCCGAGACCGGAACGGGTGATCCGTCCCGTGCGCCGGCCCACTACCGGCACCACCCCGACGATCCGGTGGCCATCACGCACTCGTCCGGCACGACGCGCATGCCGGCCGCTGTGGTGCACTCCCACCACAGCCTGTTCGCTGCCGTGCGGGCGGTCCGGCTGACCGAGCCCCGCCAGACCGGCCCGGTGCGCGAGATGTCGGTGTTCCCGCAGGCGCACACGGCCGGCGTCATCATCATCAACGAGGCCCTGTGCAACGGATACGAGCTGCTGTGCCTGTCGCAGCAGGGCGGCGCGTTCGCACGCAGCGGCGAGGTGATCATCGACGCCATCGAGCGCTGGCGCCCGACCGCGGTCTTCGGCTTCGCCGTCACGTGGTCTGAGCTTGCCCGCTTCGACCTGACAACTCGCGATGTCAGCTCTGTGCGGATATGGTCCAACAGCGGGGACTGCGCACATGAAGCGCACATACGCCGGCTGGTCGCCGTCGGCAGCCACCACGCCTACCGCAAGGACGGCATCGTCAGCCTGCCCGGCTCCCGGTTCAACGACACGCTCGGCTCCACGGAGATGGGCTACGGCGGGTTCCAGATCAGCCACCGCCTCGGCAGCGAGCGCTACAACCGCTGCGTCGGCAAGCCGGTCCCGTTCGCCGAGATCATCCTGGTGGACCCGCGAACCGGCCAGGAGGTTCCGACCGGCGAGGTGGGGCAGGTCGCCATGAAGTCGCCGACGCTGGCGATCGGATACTGGAACGACTCGGCCAGCACGTTCCGCAGCCGCTTGAACGGCTATTACCTGACCGGCGACCTGATGTACCGCGACGAGGACGGCTATTTCTATCACATGGATCGCGCCAGCGATGCGGTCGACCTCGGCGCCGGGAACTGGCTCTATACCGCGCTGTCCGAGGAGCGCATACTCAAGCGCTGCCCGGACGTTCGCGACTGCACGGTCCTGGCGGCCCGCGCGAACGACGGCAGGCTCGTCATCGACGTGCTGCTCTTGCTCGCGGCGGACGCCGATCCCGCGCTCGACCGCGACGGCGAGGTCCGCACTGCGCTCGGCGAGGTAGCGGCGGCGGTGCCGCGGCGGATCGTGACCATCTCCGACGACGAAATCATGGTGGGGCCGACAGGCAAGGTCCGCAAGTTCGTCATGCGCGAGCAACTGCTGGCCAGCACGGGCGCCTCCTGATGCCGAAGGAGTAGCTGATGCCTGATGCGCGCCGGACGCGGCTGCGCGCGGTCGTGGTCAACGACGAGAAGCAGTACTCGATCTGGCCAGCGGAGCGAGACCTGCCAGCGGGCTGGCGTCGAGACGGATTCACCGGTACCGAGGACGAGCGCCTGGCGAACATCGACGAAACCTGGACCGACATGCGGCCCGCGTCGCTGCGTCGCTGGATGCGCGACCATGATCAGGCCGGTGCCGATTGACTCGGCTGCCGATGGGAGCAGATAGCTTCCCCGCGCTCAGGGCCGCAGTTGCGCCGACCGGGTCGCCGGACCCGGTGTTACCAGCTCAGCACGGGATGATCCTCAACTACCTGCGGTTCCCTGACGACGGTGTCGATATCATCCAGGCGACCCTCGACTGGACAGGCCCGTTGGAGCGGGCGCCGTTCGAGGCGGCACGGCACGTCGCCGCGCGGCTGCATCCGATCGTGCGCACGGTGTTCCGCACAGACGACGGGGACGGGCTGGTTCAGGTCATCGACCCGGACGCGTCGATCGACATCCGGTGGCGCGACCTGGCACAGCCGCAGGCCAGCGGGCCGGACCACCCGTTCGAGTCGTTCCTGCGGGCAGACCCGCGGGAGCGATTCGACCTGACCCAGGGGCCGCTGGTACGCCTGACGATCCTGCGCCGGGTCGCGCCGACCGACGAATGCGTCACTGGCGCCCCGGCGCACCGCGCGGTCCTGACCTTCCACTACGCGCTGCCGCTGTTCCTGCTGCTCGGCCTGGCCGTGCTGGTCACGACGCTGATCGGGGCCGCCAACCCGCGGCTGCGCGCGGTAGGGGACAGGGCGCCGGGGACGCCCGTACTTGAGCCATCACCCGCCGTGGCCAGCGGGGCGTGACCGTCACATCGACTCGACGAGAACAAGGAACGACTCAGAGGAAGCGACATGGACGACGACGATACCCAGACCTACCTCGTGGTGCTCAACGACGAGGAGCAGTACTCGATCTGGCCAGCCGACCGTGACATGCCTCCCGGCTGGCGCGGCGACGGCTTCAGTGGCCTCAAGGCGGACTGCCTTGCCCACATCGACGAGGTCTGGACCGACATGCGCCCGCTTAGCCTGCGCCGCGCGATGGAGCAGGCCGCCGGGTCATGAGGCGACGGGCGGCCTGACCACCGGCACCCTCGATCGACCGGCTACTAGCGAAGGACAGTGCGTGATGGTGCTCGACGACTTCCGATCCCGCATCGCGCAGGCGCCGGATGCGATCGCCGTGCAGGACGGCGGCCTGCGGCTGACCTACCTGGAGCTGGCCAGGCACGCCTCGGGCCTGGCTGCCAGGCTCGCCCGGCGCGGGGTCGGACCTGATGACGTGGTGGCTGTCTACGCCGACAGGTCCGCCGAGCTCGTCGTCGCTGAGCTTGCCGTGCTGCTGGCCGGCGCTGCCTACCTGCCGCTCGATCCGGCCCACCCGGCCGCGCGGACAAGCGAGCTGCTTGCGCTGTCGGGTGCGGCTGCCGTGGTCAGCACCAGCCCGCTGCTGTCAGGTGGCGCGCCGCTCGGCGACGATCGTGAAGTCGTCGACCTGGCTGAGGTACCCTCGGAACCCCCCGCGGCGCCGGCCAGGCCGGATGACGCCGCGCTGGCCTACGTGATCTTCACGTCGGGCTCGACGGGCCGGCCCAAGGGCGTCGCGGTCAGCCACGGCAGCCTCGCGAACCTGATGCGCTGGCGCGAGGAGGCTTACCCGCTGGGTCCGCAGGACCGGACGACGCTGCTGTGCAGCCCTGGGTTCGACGTGTCGGTCTGGGACACCTGGCCCACCCTGGCCGCCGGGGGGACGCTGGTGGTGCCGCCCGCGCAGGTGCGCACCTCGCCGTCAGACCTCGTCGCCTGGCTGGCTGACGAGCAGATCACCGCGACGTTCCTGCCCACGCCGCTGGCTGAGGCGGTGCTCGACGAGCGGTGGCCGTCCCACACCGTGCTCAGGCTGATGCACACAGGCGGCTCGGCGCTCCACCGCGGCGTGCCGCCCGGCCTGCCGTTCACTCTGGTCAACCTCTACGGGCCGGCCGAGTGCACGGTGGGCGTGACGACCGCTCCGGTGCTGCCGGCCGGCCCCGTGCCGCCACCGATCGGGGTTCCCATCGACGGCGTGCGCTGCTATGTGCTCGACGGCCTTGAGGCGGTGCCCGATGGCGAGCCCGGCGAGATGTGCCTCGCAGGAGCATGCGTGGCCCGCGGCTACCTGGGCGACCCGGCGGCCACGGCCAGGTCCTTCGCGCCTGACATCACGGTCCCTGGGCGGCGGATGTACCGGACCGGCGACAAGGTCCGCCGCCGGGCCGACGGATCCTTCGAGTACCTCGGCAGGCTCGACGATCAGGTCAAGATCCGCGGGTTCCGGATCGAGCCGGGCGAGGTGGCCGCGGTGCTGCGGCAGCATCCGGCGGTCAGGGAGTCCTTCGTGGCCGCCGAGCGATCCGGTCCCGCTGACCCGCGCCTGGTCGGCTACGTTGCCGCGGACGCCGCGCCCGCCGAGCTGATCGGGTTCGCCGCGTCGCGGCTGCCCGGCTACATGGTGCCCGCCGCGATCGTTGTGCTGCCCGCGCTGCCGATGACGCCCAACGGCAAGGTGGACCGCGCCGCGCTGCCCGCGCCCGGCCGGGCGGCCGCAGGCCTGGCCGAGGTGGCCGCGGCGCAGCGCACGCCGACCGAGGACGCGGTGGCCGCGATCGTGGCCCGGCTGCTCGGGGGCGGGCAGGTCGGCGCCGATGACGACTTCTTCGCCCTCGGCGGTACCTCGTTGCTTGTCGGGCGGCTGGCTGCCCAGATCGCCGCCGAGCTGCAGGCCACGGTGAGCCTGGCCGACCTGCTCCGCGCCCGCACGGTGGCCGCGATCGCCGCCATCGTCGACGAGCGGGCCGGCCAGCAGACCACGGTGGCCAGCCTGAAGCCGGACTCCCCGCCGACGGCGCCGACCAGGCCGCCGGTCCGCCCGGGCCGCAGGGAACGGCCGACACCGCTGTCGCTGCAGCAGGAGCGGGTGTGGTTCTTCGAGCAGCTGTCACCGGGTAACCTGGCCTACAACTTCCAGGCCACGGTGTCGCTGCACGGCGAGGTGGACACCGTGGCGCTGCGCGCCGCGCTCGACGAGATCGTGCGCAGGCACGAGATCCTGCGGACCGCGTTCGTCACGGTCGACGGGGCCGCGATGCAGCGGCCGGTCACGACGGCGAGGGCGCCGCTGCGGGTGCTGGACGTCCCCGCCGAGCACGCCGAGAAGGTCATCGCCTCGGAGTTGCGCAAGCCGTTCGACCTGACCAGGCCGCCGTTAGCGCGCTGGCTGCTGCTGCGCCACGCGGGGGGCGAGAACACGTTCGTCCACGTGGAGCACCACTTCGTGCACGACGGCTGGTCGCTGGCGGTGCTGCTGTCCGAGCTGAGCGCCCTCTACCAGGCCTTCGCGACCGGTCAGCCCTCGCCACTTCCCGATCTCGCCGTCCAGTACGCGGACTACGCGCTTTGGCAGCGGGAGTGGATGCGGGGCGAGGTACTGAGGGCTCACGTGGACCACTGGACCTCTCTGCTAGCCGGCGCACCCGACATCCTGGAGCTGCCGGCCGATCACCCGCGGCCGCCGGTCATGAGCTTCCGCGGCGCGGCGCCGCGGATCAAGGTTCCGGCCGAGTTGTCCCGCGTGCTGCGCTCGTTCAGCCGGAAGCACCGGGTGTCGCTGTTCTCGACCATGTACGCGGGCTTCGCGGCGCTGCTGTACCGCTACACCGGTCAACAGGACCTGCTCGTGGGTACCGGCGCGGCGAACCGCAGCCTGCCCGAGTTCGAACCGCTGCTTGGCATGATCGTCAACATCCTGGTCCTGCGAACCAAGGTCTGCGGCCAGATGTCGTTCACAGACCTGCTCGACCAGGTGCAGCGGACCGTCGTCGACGCGCTGGCCTGGTCGGACACCCCAGTGGACGCCCTCATCGACGCGATCGGTCCAGCCCGCGACCCCTCGCGCACTCCGCTTTTCCAGGTCATGTTCAGCTTCCACGACTCCGCCGTGCCCGACTTGGACTTCGGCGGGCTCACCGGCGCTGTCACCGAGCGCGCGAACGGCTCGGCCAAGTCCGACCTCAACGTGATCGTGGTGCCGCGGGCCGCGCAGCGGCTTGGCCGGGAGCCCCGGCCCGAGGACGACGACCTTAGCCTGATCTGGGAGCACTCGACCGACCTGTTCGACGAGGCCACCATGTCCCGGATGGTCACGCACTACCTGAACCTGCTCACCGATGCCCTGGCCAGGCCGGCAACCCAGATCGGCAGGCTGCGGCTGCTCACCGACTCCGAGTCGCGGCTGCTCGACTCCTGGAGCCGCGGGCCAGCGGTGACCGACGCCAGGCCGGTGACCGAGCTGATTGCCAAGGTCTGCCGCGCGCCGGACGTGGTCGCCGGGCGGAACCGCACCCGCGCCGCCTACCCCGCGGACGCTACCGTCCCCGCGCTGTTCGCGGCCCAGGTCGCCAGGAACCCTGACGCGACGGCGCTGGTCTTCGGCGCCGCCTCCGTAACCTACGCCGAGCTCGACCGGCGCAGTAACGCACTGGCCTGGCTGCTGCGCCGACGCGGCGTGGGCGCGGATGTACCGGTCGGGGTGGCGATGGAGCGCGGCACCGACCTCGTCGCCGCCCTACTGGCCGTGCTGAAAGCCGGCGGCGCCTACCTGCCCATCGACATCGGCAGCCCGGCGTTCCGCGTGGCCGCCATGATCGCCGCTGCGGGTGCCCGGCTCGTGCTGGTCACGGCCGAGACCGCCGCCGCGATGCCCCAGCTGGCGGGCGCGGACATGGTCCGCGTCGACCAGGAGCTCGCTCTGGCCGCCGATGAGCGCGCTGCACCTCCGGACATCTCGCATCCGCTGAGCCTGGCCTACATCAGCTTCACCTCAGGCTCGACCGGCGTGCCGAAGGGCGTCGCCGTGCCGCAGCGCGCCGTCATCCGGCTCATCAGCGATCCGACGTTCGCCTCCCTCGGTCCCGGCGAGCGGCTGCTCCACCTGGCCCCGGTCGCGTTCGATGCCTCCACGCTGGAAATCTGGGGCGCGCTGCTGACCGGCGCCACGGTCGTGATCGCGCCGCCCGGCCCGCTCGGGCTGTCGGATGTCGCGTCGCTGCTGCGCACCGCCGGCGTGACGGTCGCTTGGCTCACCGCCGGACTGTTCCACCAGCTGGCCGAGACGGATATCGACGCGATCGCCGCCGTCCCCGTTGTCCTGGCGGGCGGCGACGTGCTCAATCCGGACACAGTGCGCGCCGTGCTCGCGGCGCGCCGCGGGCAGCCCCTGGTCAACGGCTACGGCCCGACCGAGAACACCACCTTCACCGCATGCCATGTCATGACCGACCCGAGCCAGGTCGGGGCGACGGTGCCAATCGGTCGCCCGATCCAGCACACCACCGTGCACGTCCTCGACCAGCGCGGGCGGCCCGCGCCGATTGGCGTGACCGGCGAGCTGTATACCGGCGGGGACGGATTGGCCCGCGGTTACACCGGGAACGCCGCGGCGACGGCGGGGGCGTTCGTGCCCGACCCGTCCGGGCACGGCGGGCGCCTGTACCGGAGCGGAGACCTGGCGCGCTGGCGCGCGGACGGGACCCTCGAATTCGTCGGCCGCTTAGACGATCAGATCAAGATCCGCGGGTTCCGGGTCGAACCCGGCGAGGTCGCGGCGGTTCTCCGCGCGCATCCGGCAGTGCGGGAATCGGTCGTCCTCGTAGCGGGCGAGGGCGCGCAGCGGCACCTGATCGGCTACGTGACGCCGGCGGACGGTGTGGACCTCGCTACGCTGCGGCCGTCAATGCTGCGCGGCTTCGTCGCGCAGCGGCTGCCGGATTACCTGGTACCAACCGGATTCAAGGCCGTCGACCGGCTCCCACTAAACGCCAACGGCAAGGTCGACCGAGCCGCGCTGCCCGCGCCCGAGCGGGAGACTCGCGGACCGGCCACCCCGCTGCGCGGCGCCACCGAGGAACGGCTCGCCGATATCTGGCGGCTGCTGCTGCCCGAGGACGGCGCCCGCGGCGGCGATATCGGCCGCGAGGACAGCTTCTTTGCGCTCGGCGGCAACTCCCTGTCGGCGGCGCGCCTGATGTTCCGCATCGGCGAGGTTTTCGACGTCAAACTGCGCTTGGCCTCGTTCTACGAGGCGCCCAGGCTCGCCGCCTGCGCCGCCGCCATCGACGCGGCCCAATCGGCCGGCCAGGTCGCGGTCAGTGCGCCGCCATCGGCCGTGGCGCCGTCAAGCATCGGTCGCAGGGACCGCAGCGCTTATCGCGTGGCCGCCCCGCAGCCGACGCCGGACCGGCCATCCGCGCTCGCGCCGCATCTCGTGCGCCTGACCGACGACTGGGCGCTGTGGCGAACGGTGTGCCTGCGCGCGGCGGGCTTCCCGGTCCATCTGCTCGCCGCGCTGGGGGACGCCGACCTTGCGCGCGCCGCGGACGCAGCCATCGCCGCGGACGCCCGCGCGCTGGCCGCCTCAGATCGGGTCGCGCGGGACCGGGCCGGCGCCGTCTACGCCGCCGAGTTCACCGCCGCGGTCCGGCGTCTGTCCGCGGCCCTGCACGAGGCGGCCGGCCTGCCGGCGCTGCGGGAAGCGGTCGCCTGGCAGAACCGCCACGCGCTGACGACCGGCATTGACGTGCTGGTCCGCCACGGGCCTGAGCCAGGTAAGCGCAACGCTCAGCGCAGGCAGCACGAGGCGCTCGTCGCGAGGTATCTGCAGCGTTACTGCGCGAAGAACGAAACCATTGGCTTCTTCGGGCCGGTGAGCTGGTCGCAGATCGACGATGACCCCGGCATCCGCATCACGCACACCGCTGATGGGCACTCGCTGGCCGCCCGCGTCACCTACCTGGAGGGCTGGGCGGTGCGCGCGATCATGGCCGACCACGGCAGCGCGCTGCGCCCCTGGCTCGTGCCGCGGCGGATGCCGTTCGTGGGCGTCGACGGCACGCTGCTGCGCCTGCCGCTGGCGCCAGCGGTGCCGCTGACGCCGGCCGAGGCGGCTGTCATGCGGGCGTGCGACGGCACCCGTGACGCTGGTGAGGTCGCGGCCGCGGTGCTCGCCGATCCCTGCGCCGGGTTCGGCGATGTCGCGGAAGTCTTCGCGCTGATGGGGCGGCTGGCCGACAGCCGCCGACTGGCCTGGCAGGTCGACGTAGCTCCGCAGGACATCCGGCCCGAGCGCTCCGTGCGGGCGCTCCTGTCGCGGGTCACGGACGACGGTGTCCGCGGGCCGGCTGAAAAGGCGCTAGCGGAGCTGACCGCTGCCAGGGACGAGCTGGCCGACGCCGCCGGCGACGCGGAGCGGGTCGCCGTGGCCATGGCCGGCCTGGAGGCGACGTTCACCCGTCTGGCCGGGGTCCCGCCCACGCGTCGGGCGGGAGAGCTCTATGCCGGCCGTACGCTCGCCTATGAGGAGTGCCTGCGCGGCGACACGGTACGCCTGGGCGCGGACGTCCTGGATGGCCTGCGCGCGCCGCTGGCGCTGGTGCTCGACAGCGCACGGTGGTTCACCACGGCCTGCGGCGCGCTGTACGCGCGACACTTCGAGGAGGCCTACCGGCAGCGGGCCGCTTGGCTCGGCACCGACATCGTGCCGTTCGCCGACTTCTGGCTGATCGTCAACGGCTCGCTGTTCGACCAGCCGCCGCAGCTCATCGAGCCTGTGGCGCGCGCGCTGCGGCAGCGCTGGTCGGCGATCCTGGACCTGCCGCCGGGCGCCCGGCGGGTCCAGCTGCGGGCAGCCGACCTGCGGGAGCGGGTGACATCGGCGTTTCCGGCCCAGCCGCTGCCCTGGCCGATGGCGGTGCACAACAGCCCCGACCTGATGATCGCGGGCGCGGAAGCCGCCGCTGGCGGCCGGCTCACCTGGGTGCTCGGCGAGGTCCACCCCAGCATCGTCACCTCGCGCTACGCCACGTGGCTGGAGTTCCATGACGCCCCGGACGCCGTCCACGCCGCCATGCGGCACGACCTGCGCGGCTCTGCCGTGTGGTACGCCGAGACCGCCGAGAACGGCGGCACTTGCACGCGGCTGTGCAATGTGCTGTCTTCGCCCGGCGACTTCCGCCTCGTCAACGCGCACGACTCCTGCGGCTATGACCCCGCCACGACCGTGACGGTCGGCGAGTGCGACCTGATCAGCTCTCCCGCCGGGCTGCGGGTGCGGCGCCGCGACGGGACATTCGAACGCGGCCTGCTTGAGGTCGTCGGCGACCTGATCAGCGTCACGACCTCAAACTGTTTCGACCTGGCGCCACCGGGCGCGCATGCGCCGCGCGTCACCATCGACGATCTCGTGGTGAGCCGTGAGAGGTGGACGCTCGCCGCCACCGATCCAGCATTCGCCGACACCACCGACGAGAGCGCCCGCTATCTGCAGGCCAGGGCGTGGGCGGCGAGCCACGGACTGCCACGGCACGTGTTCCTGCGGTTCACCGGCGAGCGCAAGCCGATCTACGCGGACCTGACCAGCCTCGCATCGATCGACCTGATCTCGCGGTCGCTACGCCGCTCCCGCCGGAACGCCGGCGCCGATGCGACAGTGGCCGTCGTCGAGATGCTGCCCACGCCGGACGAGGTGTGGCTCGCCGACGCCCAGGGCCTGCGCTACATCGCGGAGCTGCGTATGGTGGCGGTCGACCAGAAAGCGGCTGACCAGAAGCAGGAAGGCTGATCGTGGCCGTATACGAGTTCCCCACGTCATTTGGCCAGCGGCGGATGTGGCTGCTGGCCGAGATGGACTCCGGTGAGCCCGCCTACAACATCGCGTGGGCGCTATGGCTGGATGGCGCGCTTGAGGTCAGCGCGCTGCAGCAAGCCTGGGACGCCGCACTGGTCAGGCACGAGGTGCTGCGCACCACCTTTCGAAACGAGTCCGGCGTGCCGGTGCAGGTGATCGAGGACGAGCCGACCGCGCGGCCCCTGCTGGTCACCTCCGTCGAGCAGTTGGCCGCCGGCGAGCGGAAGTCGGCCGCCCTGGCGCTGATCGACGACCTCGCCCGCACTCCTTTCGATCTGGCCACCGCGCCGCTCGCGCGTGCCGCCCTGGTGCGGCTGTCGCCGGAAGCTCACGTGCTCGCGGTGGTGATGCACCACATCGTCGCGGACGGCTGGTCCTTCCGGATCCTGTTCGACGAGCTGTCAGCGGACTACGAGGCGATCAGCCGCGGCTGCGATCCGGTCACCGCGGAACCGCCGATCCAGTACGCCGACTTCGCCATCTGGCAGATCGAGCACGCCGAGGACGGCGGGTACGCGTCGGCCGAGCGGTTCTGGCGCACCGAGCTGGCCGATGCCCCGTCGGCGCTGCCGCTGCCAGCGGATGCGCCGTACCCGGCGCGCCAGACTTCCGCCGCCGGGGGCATTGACACCACGATCGACGGCAACCTGGCCGACGCGCTCAGGCAGCTCGCCGCCCGGCACGGAACCACGCTGTTCGCCGTCCTGCTGGCCGCATACGCGGCGGTCCTCGCCCGGCTGACCGGCAGCGACGACCTGCTGATCGCGGTGCCGATGGCTGCCCGTACCCGGCCGGAGACCGAGTCGGTCGTCGGGCTGTTCATGAACACCGTCACAATCCGGATCCGGGTCGACCGGTACGGGACGCTCAGCGACCTGGTGCGGTCTGTCCACACCGCGACCGCGCGGGCGATGGCGCACCAGGAGCTGCCGTTCGCCAGGGTGGTGGAGCTGGTCAGGCCCGACCGTGACCCGGCGCGGCTGCCGCTGGTCCAGGTGATGTTCGCGATGGAGGAGCCGTGGGTTGTCCCGGACCGCGGCGGGCTGCGCTGGCGCCCGGAGCTGATGGAGATCGGCACCGCCAAGTTCGAGATCGAGCTGACGGTCACCGACGCGCCGGCCGGGCCGCACGTGCGGGTCAACTACAACAGCGACTTGTTCCACCCGGCCACCGGCCAGCTCGTGGCCGACGGCTTCACTGCGATCCTGCGCTGCCTCTGCTTCGACCCGGACCGGGTCGTCGCCGACGCGGACATCATGTCGCCCGGCGAGGTTGCCCTCGTCACGAGCGTGTGGCCGGACGGTGGTCCGGTCGCTGACCCGGACGCGACCGCCGTGGCCCAGCTGTGGGCGGCATGTGCCGGCGACTCAGTCATCGCCGTCGGCGCCGACGGCGCGCTGACCGGTGCCGACGTGCGCGACCTGGCGCGCCGGATCGCCGCCGCCGTTCGCGGGCACGGCGTCGGCGTGTCCGACCGGGTCGCGATCCTTCTGCCCCGCGGCGCCCGGATGCTGCCGGCGATCCTCGGCATCTGGTCGGCCGGCGCGTCCTACGTGCCGCTGGACCCGATCTATCCGGCCCAGCGGCTTGCCACGATGCTCAGCGACGCGGGCGCGGCCGCGATCGTGGTCGACAGCAGCGCCGCTGCCGCGCTTGGCCCGCCGCCCGCCGCGAAGCCGATAGCGATCGTGGACCTGGCGACGCTGGCCGCCACGGGTGCCGGGCCGGCCGAGCCGGTGGCGGACCTGCCGCCGTCGGCCGCCGCAGTGACGATCTTCACCTCGGGATCGACCGGCCGCCCGAAAGCGGTCAGCGTGACCCAGGGCGGCATCGCCACGCTGCTGAACGCCGTGCGGCCGATGCTCGCGCTCGGCCCCCAGGACCGATTCGTCGCGGTGGCGACCTTCGCGTTCGACATCGCCCTGGTCGAGCTGCTCGCGCCGGTGCTGGCCGGCGGGTGCGTCGTGATCGCCGATGCCGAGCAGATACTCGACGCGGCGCAGTTGCGCGATCTGCTGGCCGACAGCGGCGCGACAGCGCTGCAGGCGACGCCGGCGGGCTGGCGGATGCTCGTCGACGCCGGCGGGATCCCGGCCGGGGTGAGGCTGCGGATGACCGCCGGGGAGCCGCTGCCCAGGGACCTCGCCGACGCGATCGGCGCTGGGACTTCAGTGCGCCTGTGGAACCTGTACGGCCCGACCGAGACCACGATCTACTCGGGCGGCGACGCCGTCGGCCCCTCGCCAGCCCCGATCGAGATCGGGTCGATCATCGCAGGGACCCAGCTATACGTGCTCGACGACCGGCTGCGGCCGGTCCCGCCCGGTGTCTTCGGGGAGGTCTACATCGGTGGTGCCGGGGTCGCCCACGGCTACCACGGCGCGCCCGGCATGACCGCGGGCCGGTTCGTCCCTGACCCGTTCAGCGGACAGCCCGGCGCGCGCCTGTACCGGACCGGCGACGTCGGCCGGTGGCGCAGATCCGGGCGGATCGAGCTCGCCGGCCGCGCGGACCGGCAGCTCAAGATCCGCGGCTACCGGGTGGAGAGCGGCGAGGTCGAGGCGGCGCTGCGGAGCCAGGACGACATCGCGCAGGCCGTGGTGTCGGTCCGCGGCGCGGGCGACGACGTCCGGCTCGTCGGCTACCTCGTCACCCGTTCCGGCGCCGACCGCCCGCCCGCTGGGCTGCGCGAGCACCTTCGCGAGGTGCTTCCTGACTACATGGTGCCGGCCACCTTCGTGGTGCTGCCCGCGCTGCCGCTCACCGGCAGCGGGAAGATCGACCACGGCGCGCTTCCCGAGCCGGACTGGGGCACGGCCCCCGGCCAGGTCCCGGTCGCGCCGCGGACGCCGACCGAATCGAAGCTCGCGGCGATCGTTGCCGAACTGCTCGCGCTGCCGGCGCCGGTCGGCGTGAGCGACAACTTCTTCGCTCTCGGCGGCCACTCGCTGACCGCGACCCGGCTGATGGCCCGCATCCGGGCCGTCTACGGCGTCGACCTGCCCGTCCGCACGCTCTTCTCCGATCCCACGGTCGCCGGCCTGGCCGCCGCACTTGCCGCCGCTAGCAACGGCGCGGCGGACCCGGCGGACTCCGCACGGCGGAAGCAGCGGGCCGATCTCGGCGGCGCGCAGGCCGGCGATGTGCCGCGAACGTTCGTACCCGGCGACCGGAGGTAGGTCCCCATGCGCTTCCCTGTGTCGTTCTCGCAGCAGCGGCTGTGGTTCCTCGATCAGCTTGAGCCCGGCGAACCCACGTACAACATGCCGTATGCGATGTGGCTCGACGGCCCGCTCGACGCGCACGCGCTGCAGCGGGCGATGGACGCCATGGTCGCGCGCCACGCCGTGCTGCGGACGAGCATCGTCGCCTTCGACGGCGTGCCCGAGCAAGTCGTCGCCGACGCCGGTACGGTGCCGATCGAGCGCATCGAGCTGCCTGCGGGGCTGGACGCCGGTGAGCGCACCCGGCAGGCCGAGTCAATCGCGGCCGACCACGCGCGCCAGCCGTTCGATCTGGCCACCGGGCCGCTGATCCGGGCTGCGCTGATCGGCGCTGGTCCTGACCGGTGGCTGTTAGTGCTGGTCATCCACCACATCATCAGCGATGGCGCGACGATGGAGATCCTGATCGACGAGCTGTCCGCCTTTTACCGGGCCGAAACGACCGGTGCGCCCCCGTCGCTGCCGCCACAGTGGATGGAGTACGGCGACTACGCCGTGTGGCAGCACGACCTGCTGCGCGGCGAGGAGCTTGACCGGCAGCTGGGCTACTGGCGCGAGCAGCTCCGCGGCGCACCGCAAGTTCTCACGCTGCCCTCTGACCGGCCCAGGCCCGCCGGCCAGTCCTCGCGCGGCGCGGTAGCGAAGCTCACTGTCGACGCCGAGACGACCCGGCGCCTGGCCGCGGTGGCCCACGATGCCAACGCCACCATGTTCATGGTGTTCCTCACCGGCTTCGCGGCGGTGTTGTCGCGCTACGCGCGCGAGACCGACATCGTGACCGGCACCCAGGCGGCTGGCCGCACCCACACCGAGCTGGACCCGATCGTCGGCATGTTCACGAACACTGTCCCGCTGCGGCTGTCGCTGGCCGGCGATCCGGCCTTCACCGGGCTGCTCGGCCGGGTCAGGGACACCACCCTGGATGCGATGTTGCACCAGCAGGTCCCGTTCGAGAAGCTCGTCAAGGAGTTCGCGCCAGACCGCACGCTCGCGCACTGGCCGCTTGTACAGGTCCAGTTCGTCTACGGGTCGCTCACGCCGCCCACGCTGGATCTTCCTGGTATCACCTCGCGCTCCCGGGCGCTGCTCACCGGGACCGCGAAACTCGACATCACCGTGTACGCGGACACCCAGGACGGCCAGACCACGACGCTGGCGATGGAATACAGCACGGACCAGTTCGACCCGGTGTGGGCCGACCGGTTCCTGCGCTGCATGGCGACCCTGCTCGAGCACGCGGCGGACGCTCCCGGCACTCCGGTGGCGGGCCTGCCGATGCTGTCGGCCACGGAGCGCGACGCGCTGATCATCGGGCGCAACCGCCAGGCGCTCCCCGCCGGCGACGACGACAGCGTGGACATCCGGCGCCTGCTCCAGGCGTCGACGTCCCGCGTCATCGATCGCGACGGTGCCCAGCCGATGAGCCAGGTGTGCGATCGCGCCGCCCGGATCGCCCGGACTCTCGCCGAGCGCGGCGTCGGCACGGAAACGCCGGTCGGGCTGTGCGTCGAGCGCGGCATCGGCATGCTGACGGCGCTGCTCGGTGTGTGGTGGGCCGGCGGCGCTTACGTGCCGCTGGATCCGGGTTTCCCGGAGGCGCGGCTGGCCGCGATGGCCCGCGGAGCCGGCCTGCAGATCATCGTCTCCGACTCCGCGCACCGCGATCTCACCCGGTCCGTGGCCGACGGCGCCGCGGTGATCTGCGTCGACGACCCGGCGGCGGCGGCGTCGCCGCTCGCTCCCGTGCCCGTGCCCGCCGCCGCGCTCGCCTACGTCATCTTCACCTCCGGCTCGACCGGGCAGCCTAAGGGCGTCGGCATTGAGCACCGGGCTGTCACGAATCTGCTCGCGTCGTTCCGGCGCGCGCTCAGGCTCGGCAGTGACGACAGCTTCGTCGCCGTCACGACGCTGTCGTTCGACATCGCCCTCCTCGAGCTTCTGCTGCCCGTGGCCTGTGGCGCCGACCTCGTGATCGCGACCGCCGACGAGGCCCGCGAGCCCGATCGGCTGCGGTCGCTGATCGAGCGGACGGCCGCGACCGCGATGCAGGCGACGCCGCAGACGTGGCGCCTGCTGGCATCGGCGGGCGGCGTGCCCGCTGGCCTGCGGCTGCGCCTCTGCGGTGGCGAGGCCCTCCCGGCCGACCTCGCGGACCAGCTGATGGCTCCCGGCGCCATCTTGTGGAACGTCTACGGCCCGACCGAGACCACGGTGTGGTCGGCGGCTGGCGTCGTCACCAGCGCGGCAGGGGCAGCGGAGATCGGGCCGCCGATCGATCACACCCGCGTGTACGTTCTGGACGAGCGCCTGATGCCGGTGCCGGTCGGTGTGGTGGGCGAGGTCTGCCTGGCCGGCCGCGGCGTCGCGCGCGGCTATCACCACCGGCCGGGGCTCACGGCACGGTCGTTTCGGCCTGACCCGTGGAGCAACGAGCCGGGAGCGCGGATGTACCGGACCGGCGACCTCGGCCGGTGGCGGGAAGGTGCGGGCCTCGAGCTGATCGGCAGGAACGACCGCCAGGTGAAGATCCGCGGCTTCCGGATCGAGTGCGGCGAGATCGAGGCCGTGCTGCGCGCACACCGTGACGTGCGCCAGGCGGCCGTCGTCACCGCCACAAGGTCCGGTGAGCCTGCGCTGGTCGCGTACATCGTGCCCCGCCGAAACAGCGCCGCGGCGCAGCCCGGCACCGACCTGCTTGAGGAGCTGCGGCCGCACCTGCGCGCCGCGCTGCCAGATTACATGGTCCCGGCGCTGGTGGTCGCGCTGCCCGCGCTGCCGCTGACGCCGAACGGGAAGGTCGACCGGGCCGCGCTTCCCGCCCCGCTGTGGGGTGCTCCGCCATCGGCGGCCGACCGCGTCCAGCCCCGGAACCCGGTCGAGGCGACCCTCGCCCGGATGTGGAGCGACCTCCTCGCGACCGAGGAGCCGATCGGCGTGCACGACAACCTTTTCGCCCTCGGCGGTCACTCGCTGACCGCGACCAGATTCGTCGCCCGCGTCGCCGACACCTACGGCGTGAGCCTGCCGGTTCACCACGTCTTCGCCGGCCCGACGATCGCGGAACTGGCCGAGGTCATCTCCGCCGACCCGGATTTCGGGCTCGGCGCGGCCTCGGACCGCCACGCCGAGCTGGACGCGCTCAGCGACGAGGACCTGGACGAGCTACTGCGCGCGGCGCTTGTCCAGCGCTATCGGCGGCAGACGATCGCGGGCGGCCCGGATTCGTAACGCGACCTCGGCCACGTCCGTGACAAGCCGCAGGAGCACCGGACGGTGTTCGCTCTGTCCAGCTCGTTCGGCTTCGGCGGGCACGACGTCAGCCTGGTGCTGGGCGGCCCGAGCACTACGAAGTGGGGCCGATCTAACGGATACCGTCGTCGGCCCAACTCACGGCAACGCCAGCGGGAGGCCATCATGGCACGCGTGCTGTTCATCACGGGATTCAACCGCAGCGGGACGACGCTGGTCACCTCTGCCGTAACGCAGGCCGCCCGGGCGAGGACCCTGACCGTGGGCGACCTGGCCCGGCACATGCCCAGCGTGCAGCGGTTCCTGGCGGCTGCCAGCAGGCACGGGACGGTCACCGACCGCGGGGTGGACCGGCTGCCCGTCAGCGAGTCGACCCCGGAGGAGTACGGCTGGCTGCTGAACGCGGTGACCGGTGACTTCGCCTTCGGCACGCAGGCGGCGCAGGCTGACGTGCTGCACTCGCTGGTCGACGAGCTTGCGGGTGCCGGGCACGCCACGGTCGTGCTCAAGAACCCCTGGGACACCGGCCGGGAGCGGCTGCTGCTCGACCATTTCGCCGGCTCGCGGGTCCTGCTGGTCCGGCGTGATCTCAGCGCGATCGAGGACAGCCAGAGCCGGGCCTGGAACCGGATGGCCACGTCCAACCGGTACGTGCGCGCGCTGATCGCCGACCCCCGTCGCAGGGCCGAGACTCTCGGGGCGATCCTGGATCCTCTGGCACGGCAGCGCGTGGTCCGTGACGCCAGGCGCAGGATGCGCAGGGACGCCGTGCGGCTGGCGCGCAGCGTCTCGAAGCTTCCGCTCGACCGGGTCGCGTTCTTGTCCTACGACGAGCTGCGCGCCGACCCGTCCGCCGGGGCGTCGTGGGCCGCGCACGTCCTCGACCCGAGCGCGCTTGGCGAGGCTATCGCCGCGCACACCTTCCCCGAGTACAACAGGGCGAGCGCGCGGAGCATGACGGCCCGGGTGATCGACTGGTACTGGGCGCGGGCCTGGCGGCGGGCCAGGGCCAGGCAGGTCAGGGCGGGCATCCTGGCCGTGCCTGCAAGATCCGGCGCGCGCGCCGGTCGTCTGGCTCGGGCGGTGCGGCGATGAACCGCTTCCTCTTCGTCTCGCCTCCGCTGGCCGGGTCAGCCCGGCCAGCGGGATGGCGCCAGGAGAGCAGCGTCGCCGGGGTCACGGCGAACACCTCGCCCCGCCGGCAGCGAGGAACAAACCGCGACAAGGCCGCCATGTGGACGCGGGTCGGCCAGTACCACCGGGACGTAGCGGCGGGGTCAGCGTGCGAACGACGCGGCGTCAGGGTAGGAGGAGCAAGGCGTCGCCGATGGGGCGTTCACCCGTCGTGTCGGAGGGGTGGTTCACCAGCGTGCTCCCGATCGTCATCGTGCTGGAGCCCCCGCCGTCCAGGTTCACCGCGTCGCGCGCCCCGAGTGCCTGCATGATCCGAGCCTCCTCCGCGAACGACAGCCCCACGCTGATATCTGGGTAGCGCCCATCGGCAACCACCAACACGATCGTCCCGTCCGGCCTCACGCCCGCCAGCGTCCGTGGGTTGCGGTGCTCGCCGAAGTGGTAGTAGAAGCTCGGGTCGCCGGGGTGGGCGAAGCCCTCGGCGTAGGCCGTGATGTCCGCGGCCCCCTCGCCCAGCAGGCGCGGCCCGCCGTTGATGATCCCTGTCCGGGCGGTCGGCTGGAAGACAGCGCACCCGGAGGCCTGTGTGCACAACGGCTGGCCTCCGGACAGCACCTGCTCATGCACCGTGATCCGGTCGCCCACCCGCGCGTGGTCCCGGAGCCACTGCGCGCCCGAGTCCGTGCCCGCCAACACCGATCCATCAGCCGGAACCGACGTCCCCCGCCCCTCGTGCGCGGCGACCACCACGCCCGAGGAGTCCAGCGTCGCCTCGTAGCCGTCCCCGCCAGGAGTCGTCGTGCCGAAGTCGGGCGTGTAGAGGATCACCTCGCTCGAGTCCGTGCACGTGAAGTCGTGCAGTGGGCTCTCCGTCGGATCGTCGCCGCCCACGCCTCCGCACGCGCGGATCAGCCCTGGCAGCCGGTTGAGCCCGTCGAGCTCCCGTTGCGCGCCGTCCGAGGAAACGATCCCGTCGATCGTGCTCAGCCGAACCACGCGCGCCGACACGCTGGAGCCTTCGGTCACGACCAAGTCCGTGCGGCCATTCACCGCCTCGCTGATTAGCCGTCCGTCGATCACCGATAGGCCCGCGAGGTCGCCCGGCGTGCCGTCTTCCGGCCCCACCACAAAGTAGCCCCCGTTGGTCCCCGCGATCGCGCCGGTGCGCGCCGCGATGCTCGTCAGTTGCTCCTTGTCCGGCACGATGTCGGTGGCGAGGTGCGGCTCGAGCCTGCCCTGGAAGCTCGAAGGGTCGATTGTCATGACGTGCAGGATCCACGGCCCGTCGGTCGTCGAGCCGTCCAGGCTCGTGTAGTCGGTTCTGGCATGGGAGTAGCCGGCGGCCCGCAGCCGCTGGGTGCGGGAGTCGGCCTGGACCTGCGACGAGAAGTGCCCGCTCCGCACGACGTAGTCCTTTGCCCCCGGGGCCGGGTCATCGGGCGCGGTCGGGAACGGGTGCACATAGGCGTCGAAGCCGTCGGCCTTCAGCCGGGCCACCAGGTCATCGGCCTCGGCGCTCGTGCCGACCACGTCCACCTCCGCCGTCCAGAAATCGGCGGGGGACATGAAGCCGCGCTCGATCCGCGTGTAGGTCACCCCGGGTGCGACCCGCGTCGTGGTCTGGCTCTGCGGGAGGCCCGAGGGGCCCAGCGGCAGCCCGCCCGACGGGTCGCCGCTGGGTAAGGCATCGGTCGCGCCGCGAGCCACGGAGGCCGGCCCGGCCGGCAGCATTCCAAGCGCCAGGACAACCGCTGTGACGAGGCCCAGAACGGTGCGATGGATTCTCAGCACGCCGCCTCCTCCACAACCGTCGCTTCGGGGCGGAACTTGCCCGGGAGCTGCTTTCCCGAAACCGTTCGGTGTGCTCTCCGCACCACCACCCACGGCGTCTCCCCGTCGCTGGACCGGTGACCGCGATCACGGTTCGGAAGATTCACTCGCAGCTGACTGAGCGGTTGCGGTTTTCGCTCTCGGTATGTCCGCGTCCACAAGCGCGGTAGCGCCGGCCGGACGCGTGGCCGCGTCCTCGGTCCGCTCCCGCAGCCGCCACAGCGATTCGGTGTCGCCGAGTGGGACAACCGCCCTTAGGTGGGTGCTCTGCTGTACTTCGGGCAGATCCATGACGGCGTCGACGAGGCTCGCCCGGCGGCCAGGGGCGATATGCCCGGACGCCGCATGCAGCGATGCCAGAACGGTTGCGTTTGGCTGGGGGAAAGTCGTCACCTCGGCGGCGGCGACCGTTTGATCGCCGTCGTTGATTTCGACATGCCGCCGGGTAGCGGGATCGGTCATCGGGTGGCTCCTTGACTATTAGCCCGTTGCCTGCGAGAACAGCCGGACCCGGACCCAACGCCGCTGCCGAACAGCCGTAGCAGATCACCTCTTGCGCACGCCTGCTGGCGTCCGTTTCGGCGGCTGCGGTAGCCACCCGGTCCTGCCCGGCCCCACAGCGGCGCCGCTGCCGCAGGCCCCGTTAATGCCCTGCCCGGCCCGCCCGGCGTGAAACAGCAGTTCCGCACTCGCCTGATCCGGCAGATGGCTGCGGCACGGTCTTGCGCCCCCGCATTGTCCGGCGTGGCGGCGTCGCTGATGATCCGTCACGGAACAAGAGCAACGGGGCACAAAGCGCCCGAAGCGGCGCCTACGTGTACCTCCTGATAATACGCGCCCGCCTTGCGAGGACCTCGCTTCCGGCCGTCGCCGCGGCCAGCCGCCGCAGGTGGCCTGCAGTTTCTGGCTGTGACGCGCGCGCGGCAGCCGTTATGGACATTGATACCGAACGGCTGCCGCATCGTGACACGGTCGGCGCGCGGTAACCACGTCTTGGGCGCGACGCGCCGGCCGCTTCAGCGGCGACGATGGCTCATGGCGAAGGCTGCTCCATCGCCTCGGTGCCTTGATGGGTGTCAGCTGACAGCCGCCTGGCGCGGCGGGAGACCTTCAAAGGGTGCCTCCAATGAGGCAACGTTCCATTTCCGCTGCAGGAACCTCATTTGCGGCGCCGACGCCAGATGAGCCAGGCCGCGGCCGATGTGATGCTCAGCACCGGCCCGGGATGCGCGCTCGCCCACAGGGCTGCCCGCAGGCTCCTGCGCAGGGCCGCGGCAGCCCGTGCCCCGTCCGGCGGCCCTGCGACGTCTGTCCACTCAAAGGACCGGAGCCGGTGCAAGAAGCCCTGCCAGACGCACCCTTCCAGACTGTGGATCAGTATCTGATCGCAAAAGTGCCGGGCCAGGCGCAAATCCCGCGCCAGTTCCCCCCAGCTCAGCGACGGCATCTGCGGCGAACCCGGGATATCCGGGCCGCCCCCGGTGGTGCCCACCCCGATCGCCGCCGCCTGCGGCCCATAGGCCCAGATCAGCCCGGGCCCCACCGCGCGCATGAACGAGGAATAGAGCATCCACACCTCGCGGTCGGTGGCCACGTCCACCAGCGCCAGCCGCTGCAGCAATGTCGAACCGGCTTGCCGCTCGTCGGCGATCAACGGGAACTGGTAATTCTCCACCCGCCAGCCATCGGCGCGGATCCGGTCGACCAACCCCCGGTACGCCGCCCGGGACCGGGCCGGCCGGACCCGGGCGAACAACCGCGGCAGCAGCATCGGCACCAGCCCCCAAGGGCCCTCCATGATCTGCAGGAAGATCCGGGCGTCCGGTTCGATGTCCAGGCCAACGCCGTCCCACACCAGCCCGTGCCGGCGTGTCCACGCTGACCATTGCTGATAGCAGCCCGCCGCCCGGTCAGCGTTGTCGGCGGTGAAGTAGTAGCCCTCCGCCAGCGGCAGCAGCGGGATCCCGACCACCGGGACGCCAGCCGCGTTCAGCCGCCGGACCACGTCGGCGCGCTCGTCGCTGAAATCCGAACACATCAGCGCCACCCGCGCGTCGAGCGCGAGAAGATCATCGATAACCGAGGGATCAGCGAACAACGCCGCCAGCCGGGCAGGATCCAGCTCACACGCGAACGTCAGCCGGGGCGGCGGGAACGTCAACGCGCCCCCGCCCCCGGCGTGGCCGCTGTGGACCGCCACGACTCTCCCGTCCACGCCGTTCGCCAGTAGGCAGCACCCAGCTTAGGCACTCACCGCAAGGACCGCTCGACTCGCGGATCAGCTCGGCCTCGATCCGGGCGCCGAGTTGCGACGGCACCAGCGGGATGCCAGGTGCGGGCACGAACCGCTCTGCGTACGCGGCGACGACACGGCCGCACTCGTGACCGCGCTCCTGGTTGCCGCACAGACCGAACCGCGCAACCGCGGCCATAAGCACCGCCTATGCTGCACCCATGTCTAGCACCCAGCCGCCTGGACGTCCCGCGTCGGAGGGGGCTGGCGTACCCGACGGTTTCGAGCGGGTGCGGACGCCGCACCGGATGGCCTACATCAAAGGCGACGCGGGCTCCGCAGGGACGGCGGGGGCGCGGGAGGGTACCGATGCCCGGGCCCGATCGGCCGCACCGGACGACTGCCCCTTCCGGCACGTAGCCACTACGCGGAGGCATGGCCGGATGACTGACCGTGGCCGATGACCGGCCGGTGCGGCGGTGACCGCCGGGGAGGCCGTGCCGCGCAGCGGCGCTAGCGTCCCGCCCGGCCAGGCGGAGCCGGCCGCCGGGCCGGCGTCGCTGTGGCGGCACCGCGACTTCAACAAGCTCTGGCTGGGTCAGGCGGTCTCCGCTGTGGGCAGTCAGGTCACGCTGCTCGCCCTGCCGCTGACCGCGGTGCTCTACCTGCACGCCAGCGCGGGCCAGGTCGGGTTGCTGGCCGCCGCCGGGCTGGCGGCCGACTGCGGTCCCAGCCTCCTGTTCGGGGTGATGGCCGACCGGATGCGCAGGCGGCCGCTGATGATAGCGGCGGACACCGGCCGCGCGGCCGTCATCTCGCTGATCCCCGCGCTCGCCTGGACAGGCGGGCTGACGATGCCCGTGATGTACGCGGTGGCGCTCGTCCACGGTGGCCTGACCGGTGTCTTCGAGGTGGCCTACCGCTCCTACCTGCCGGGCCTGGTCGGCGCCGGGGCGCTGCTCCCCGGCAACAGCAGGCTGCAGGCCACCCAGTCGGTGGCGCAGGTGGGCGGCCCGGGGCTGTCCGGCGTCCTGGTGGGCCTGCTCGGCGCTCCGTTCACGCTGCTGGCGGACGCCGGCTCGTTCGTCGTGTCGGTGGCCTCGCTGCTGTGGATCCGGGCCCGCGAGCCCGCACCAGGGCGCGGTCACCGCCCCGGCGCCCCGGCCGGCGGCCGTGGGGTGATCAGCGAGATCCGGTCCGGCCTGCGGTTCATCTACCGCCACCCCGTGCTGCGCGCGCTCGCGGGCTCGGCCGCGACCTTCAACTTCTTCTCCCAGCTCCAGCTGACCCTGTTCGTGCTCTACGCGGCCCGTCAGATGCACATGCCGGCCGGGGCGATCGGGCTCGTCCTCGCCTGTTTCGGCGTCGGCGGCGTGGCGGCCGCGGCCACCGTCGGGCGGATCGTCGCCAGGATCGGTTACGGCCGCATGCTGGTGGCCGGCTACGCCCTCGCGGCGCTGGCCATTCTCTGCCTGCCCCTGGTCCCCGGCCCCCCCGCGCTGAGCACCGCGCTGTTCACCGGGGTGTACTTCACGGCCGGGTACGGGCTCGTCGGCACGAACATCGCGATGATGACCCTGCGCCAGGTCGCCACGCCGGCCTCGCTGCAGGGCCGGGTGAACGCCAGCTTCTGGTTCGCGATCAGCGCCCTGATGCCGCTGTCCGCCCTGCTGGCAGGCCTGCTCGGCGAGCGGCTGGGGCTGCGGGCCACGCTGTTCATCACCGCGGGCGGCATGCCGGTCTCCGTGGTGTGGATCGCCCTGTCGCCCACCCGCAAGGTGGTGGCCGCGCGAGAGCTTGAGCCGGCGCCCGAGACGCCGCCGGGATCTCATGGGTAAGGCTCTGGCCCGGCTGCCAGGCAGCAGCCGAACTTCATGTCGCTGCCCGTCAGCAGCACGGCCAGCTGCGAGTCCGTGCTGAAAGCGCGGGCGAAGACCCCGCCATAGCCGGCCGGGAAGGTGAATACCCCCCAGGTGACGATCCAGGGGACGGGTTCGCCGTCCTCGCCGGGACACAGTTCGGGCACCGGCCTGATCCGCCGCTGGATCACGTACGGGCCGTCCATCGCGGCTCTCAGCCGGTCCCGCCACAGCGTCGCGCTGGTGTCAGGGTGCCATCCGGCCAGGACGCCGCGACCGCCGTGCAAGAGGGTGGGCTTCAGGATGAGATCGCCGGGATGGCTGATCGCATGGTCGTACAGGTCCACCGTCCGGCCGTCCTCGAGGGTGACCGGCCCGGGCCTGACCATCCGGGTCCAGGGGAGAATGCGGTCGATGGCGGCACGTTCTTCCGGGCTGAGCAGGCGCCGGTTGGCGTGGTCGGAGAGCATCGCGAGCGATGCCTTGCTGCCGTAGACCTCGGCGTCGAGCGGAGTGAACATCACCAGTTCGCCCCTGGCCACGGCGTCGATCACCGGGTCTATCAGGGCATGGCCGTCCGGCTCGAGCAGATGCTCGGGCAGGAAGAGACGGAAGATGATGTCGACCGGCCGGCCGCGCAGCCGGACCCGGCCGCGGCTCACCTTGAGCTGCGCGATGTGGCAGGCATGCGCGTCGAGCCCGCGGGCGCGCCAGCGCCGGGTGATCGTGTGCAGGAGGGGTGCTATCCGGCGGTAGTGATCGGGCCAGTCCGCCACCGCGACCATCGGGAACGAGCCGCGCTCGAAGCCGGTCTCTTTGAAGATCACGCTGATGTGCTCGCTCAGCGTGTCGGCGAAGCGCAGCCGGTGCTCGCGGGCGAATTCGCGGAGCACTGGATGGCGGATCATGGCCCGGCAGAGCTCGCCATTCTCGATGCCGTCCACCGGGCTGCCCATGTTCAGCTCGAGCAGGCGCAAGCCGGACGGATCTGGGTACATGTCGGCCCGGGCCAGCTGGGTGACGTTCGGTGTCCTGGTGCGCAGCGCCGCCTTGACCTGATCATCGGTCATGCCCGCGGCCGCGGCGAACGCGGCGAAGTCGCCCCCGTACAACCGGTCGGGCAAACTGATCAGCGCGGTCCGCAGGTGCTGGAGATCGGAGTTTAACTGGCCGCTCTCGGCGTGGCCGATGAACAGCGGCCGGGACAGGTACCGCTGCCGCGGGGTGGCCCCCAGCATGCCGGTAGCGGGGACGACCGCGCGCAGGTCGCTGGCCGTGGCGCCGTGCCGCGTCACCGCGTCGAGGTAGCGAGCGGTCAGCGTGGCCCGGTCCGTCATGGCCCTGCCTCTTCTGCGCCCTGTCGCCGGACACGGCGGGTGCTCTGCCGCGCGGAACAATTGTGCCACCGCTCTCACGGTCCCGCCCCGATCCGGCCCGCAACAAGCCTCATCCGCGGGTTGGGCCGGGTCGACTGTAGACGTGCGGGTGCAGGCGAGCGGATCACAGCCGTGAGACGCCGGGTGCGCGGAGGTCTTGCAGGAGGAGCGGGATCTCTTGTTCCTCGTAACGTGGCCGGGCAGCAGGGGCAGCGGGATATCGCCACAGTCGCAGTGACGGGATCGCGGTGCGCAGGGCGGCGACGATGTCGCGACCGGCGGGGTCGTCGTCGGCGCGGGCGTGGATAGTGGCACCGCCGTCTGCGAGCACGGTGAGCAGGCGGCGCACGGCGGCCGAAGGACGGCCGTTCGTGCAGACCAGGGGGAGCGCGTCGGCGCCGAGTTGGTCGGCGGCGGCGATCAGCACGGATGGGTTCTCGCAGACATGCACGTCGGACGCGTCGCAGCCGAATGGCCCGGACAGGGATCGCCAGGTCAGCCACAGTGGCTCCGGCCCCGCCGCCGCGGTTAGCCGACAGGCGGCCGCGTCGCCGTGCAGGACCAGGTTCAGCACGAGGACGCGGGACGACACCGGGTCGCAGACGACCCCGGCCTCCTCCCAGGCGGCCCGCCACGCCTGTGCGGTGGCGGGCACGTCGACGCCGAGGAGGCGCAGCACGCCAGTCGCGACCGCGCCTCCCTTGTCAAGCGCGTGGGGGTCACCGATTGCCTCGGCCGCGAGCACGGTGAGCAAGACGGTCGAGCCGGCCGGGCCAGGAAGTTTCCGCCACACCTGGGCGCAGCGCTCGGCGAGTTCGAGCAGCTGTCCGCTCCCGGCGCGCGGCAGCCCGCGCCGAGCCAGCCAGCCCGTGGCTGCGGCGGCGGGAACGTCGGCAGCGGCCAGCGCGGTCGCCGCGAGCACTCGCTCGTCGTCCGCGTCACGCTGCGCGGCGGCCCGTTCCGCGGGCCGGTCCCGCAATGGGCCGCCTGTCTCCGTCAGCAGCGCGTCCAGGTCGGTGCCCACACTCTCGATCGCCGTCGCAAGCACTTTCGCGCCGACCTGCCGCCCCGACAGCGCCCACGTCGTGCCGAGCAGCTTGCCAACCTGATCGCGCTCGGCGCCGGCAAGAGCGACTCGAAGCGGTCGGCCGGCCATGCCGTGCCCGGCTTCGCGGCGCTGCCGTGCCGCCGCGAGCACCTTCGCAGGCCCGGGAAGGCGGGCCCACTCCAGCAGCCGGGGATCGATCACAGCGAGGAAAACAGGTCGTCGGAGGTGGTCGCGACCGAAACTGGGTCGGCTGAAAGGCTGGGCAGGTCCGCCGGGTCCGGGGTGGGGGTGTGCGTCAGCTCGTTCCCGCTCCACACTGCGAGCTCCAGCGAGACCCCGGGCAGCGGCTGGGGTGCCCGGCGCACCTCGTAGATCGAGGCGAGCGGGACGGTGGAGGAGTTCGCGATGATGCCCGGACCCGCGATCAGCCAATCCAGGTCGCACGAAGTCAGCAACCGGAACATGGCGGCCTTGTTGGCGGAGTCAACACCGCCGAACGCCTCGTCGAGCCAGATCATGCGCGGCCCGATGCCCGACTGGTCGTACATGGCATGCAGCGCGGCGATGAAGGGCTGCATCAACGTGACGACTTTCGCTCCCTGGGACAGCAGGCCGTGATCGCCCCGGCCGAGCGCGCGCCAGCCGCCAGAAGATCCGTTGCCCGAACGCGCCGTGCGGTACTCCAGCCGCAACTCGAACCAGAGCCGGTAGTCGAGTATCTCCGCGAGCCTGGCCCGCCAGTCCGGGTCGCCGGCGACCCTTGCCCTCTCCTGCGCATCGCTGACTCGCCCGGCGAGGAAGCCGCGTAGCTGATCCTGGATGGTTTCCGGCAGCAGGCTGAAGTCGCGTTCCAGCGCGGCGAGCACGTCGTTGGCCGCGCGCTCCTCCGACACGGGCACCCGGATCAGCCGCAGGGTGAGCCCCGAGACCGACGTCGGATTCTGCGCGAGCTTGGCGTTGATGTCGGAACGCAGCCGTTCCGCCTCGGCGAGCCGGTCCCGCAGGTGCTCGATGAACGTACTGCCGAGCAGCTCGTTGATGGTCCTGGTGAGCTCCTCGTCGTACTCTGTCTGCAGCCGTCGCAGCAGCGCGTCCAGTGTCTGCACCGCGGTGGGCGGGGCCAGCGGGGCGCCGGTAGCGTCGACCACCACCTCGACGGCGCCGGGGAAGTCTTGACTGCCATCGCCGGGGGTGACGGTGCGGACGGTTCGCCCTGCGAGGGCCTCAAGCCGCGAGCGGAGTTCCGCTACAGCCTCGGTCATGCGCTGCCACTGGACCTGGACCCGGTGGGTGGCGGCGTCCGGGTCGTCCGGCCAGTCGCGGGGGCTGATCTTCGCTCGAGCGGCGCGGACCGATTCCAGCGCGGCCGTGACGTGCCGCGCCGGCGGATCGTCAAGTCCGCGGAGCCGGGGCAGGCCCGAGTCGACACAGCCGAGCCACCGGTCCACGCATCGCTGCCGCTGCTCCTCGGCCTCCTTGCGTCGGCCCTCGACCTGCTCGAGTATCGCCTCGGCCTTGATCTTGCGGCCGGTCAGCTCTTTCTGGGCGTTGCCCAGGTGCTTGAGCGTTTTCGCCGCCTCCTCGATCCGCCGGCCGAGCCGCCCGACCTCCTCGAGGATCTCCTGCGCCTCCTTGGTGAGCGCGGCCCGGGCGGCGTCCGCCTTGGCCCGCAGGCTGCTCAGCGCGTTCCATCGCGGCTCTGCGTTCCGCGGCCGCCTGCCGTGCCGCCTGGCGCGCGGCGCGGTGGTTCGGCACGTGCGCGGGACGGCCCTTCACCGACTGCGTGCCACGCTTTCGCAGAGTCACGTCGACAGGGACCGCCGGCGCCGCCCAGAACGACGTCCGGGGAGGAGCGTCCGGTTCCATTTCCGGGGTGCCGGACAGGTGACGGCACCCCACAGGCCGGTGGTGGCGCACCAAATCCGCCAGGCGTCATCGTCGCTAGCCGCGGACTCGATCGCGGCGGCAATGCGCTCCAATTCGGCGCGCCGCGTCACCCGCCCGCCGGTCGCCAGCAGCGCGCGCGATCCGCGCAGCAGCGGCGTGACCGCGTCCCTCACCTGTCGGCGCAGCCGCAGTGCCTGGCCGGGACCGCGCCGAAACCAGGTATCCAGGGTCTGCGCGGCGTCCTTGTGTCCTTGCTTGATCGCCTGCACGATCTCCTCGGCCGCGTCGGGGTCCAGCCCGGCCACGGCGATGGCACGCCAGTCCTCGTCGGTCGTCTTGCTGAGCCTGGTGATGGCATCGCGGATGCGAGGGCTGTAGGTGTCCACTCCCGCGCCCCAGACCGTGACATAGGCCAAGAGCGTTTCCCGCAAGCGGCGCATCTTCTCCTCATCCGGCGAGCCAGCAAGTGCCGATGCCATCCTGGACTGCCAGATCGCGGCCGCCTCCGCCATGTCCTTCAGCGTGGTGCGGACCTGCGCCCAGGCCTGGGCGGCGCCGGCATGGTCCCGTTCGGCTAGGGCGAGCAGGGTGTCGTCGAGCCTGTCGGCAATCACCGCGGGCGCGAAGGCCGCAGCGCTGGTCGCGACGGCATCCTCGTCGATCTTTCGCCGGAGCCAGCGGTGCAGGTCGGCGGCCTCGCTGGTCAGCTGATAGCGGTCGCGGGTGCGAATGAAGTCGGCCTCGGTCTTGGCCGCGTCCTGCCACCGGATCACCACGCCCCAGTGCTGCAGGGCCTTCATTCGGGCGTCGATGTCGAAGGAATCAGGTGCGCTAAGGCGCGCCGCCGTTACGGTGTCTGTCGCGGCCGTGATCCTATCCCGGACGCTGGTGAGCAGCTCGTCGCGGCTGATCCCGGTGAGCGAGTACTCCTGCGCGTCGAGCAGCACATCGACGAGAACGCGGTATTGCGCCGAGTGCTGATCTGCGGTGAGGTACGCGGCGACGTCCAGCCGCCCAGGGAAGCCGGCCAGCTCCCAGGCATCTACGTCGGGCGTCGTCATCGATCGCGGCCTTCGCTAGCGCGGTGCGTGTTTACGTCCTGACTGTAGACGCGCGGCATGTCAATCTGGCCCGCATCCGCGTGCGAGGGGTGTGAGACGGCCTCATCAAGCTGACACTGGCGGAGCGTTACTGCTGAATCCGCCTGGCGGGACCTGCGCGGGATCGCCTTTCTGCAGCTGCCGATCCCCGGCCCCCGACCGCTCGCCGCAAGCGCCGTTAAAGGATCGGCGCACGCCGCGGCAGCCGTTCGGGATCATTGTCCTTAACGGCTGCGCGGGGCGCGCCACTGCTCGACCCGGGGCCGCCTTCACCGTGGCCGACCGCAACTACCTGTCCGCGCGCTGGCCCGGTGACGCCTATCTGTTCGCTCGCCGCTTCTGCGACCTTCTGCAGATCGGCCAGATGTCCTTTTAGCCCAGCAGAGCGGCCAGGCGGCGCTGGACCGACCCGGTGGTAAACGTGAGGATCCGGCCGTTCAAGGCGAAGCGGCAGTTGCTTCCCTGCACGAGGACGTCCCAGCGAGGACCCGAGGTGTAGCCGAACCGCAGCAGGAATGCACCGCCGGGGCGGTTCTGGCACATGAAGTTGATCGGTTTGTGGACATGCCGGAGGCCGTTGAGCTGGGCCACCAGAGGTTCGACGCCGCTGCGGAGCACGCGGAGTTGCTTGTTGCCGCGCGCGACTCCGTAGCCGCACACCGTCAGAACCACCGGATGCCCTGGCACGAGGTGGCTTGAGCTGCCCGGCCGGGCCGGCGAGGCAGGCTGGCCCGGCGGGTGCGCGGGACAAGGTAAGGCCGCGATCGGCGGAGCCGGGCTGGCCGCGGGGGCGGAGCTGGCCCGTGCGCAGGCGCAGGCTAGCGACAGGATCGCCAGCACGGCGACCGACAGGGCGGCCACCCGGCCTGGCGCTCGGCAAGGACGCCTGCCTTCGGCGTGCGCCTGCACTGCCATCCGGTTCGGGCTCACGCGTGTCCTCCGCTTCGCGGGACCATCTGATCTGACGCGAGGCCGCCACCGGCGGTTCCACGGCAGCTCCTGCAGGGCTCGGCCGATCGCGCACCCCGCCCGTTGAGCGCGACCGTTGGGCGCGCGGCTCAGCGCGCCGTTGAGCCCGCCCGTTGAGCCCGCCCGTGGCGGCGTGCAGGCTGGCCACGGGCAGCATATCCAATTGTGTGATTTCCAGATCTTACGCACCAATCCGGCTTGACGCTTAAGACTCCTATATGCATTATTTTCACTAGTGCCCCGGGGGAAAGTCCGGCGATCTTTCTGCCCGCGTCAGTATCGCGGGAGGGGCGGCATAATCGGAGCAAGCCGGAAGTTCGGGGCACGGGGGCTGCGGTCACATGACGTCATGTCCTCTCCGAACCAACGGCGGAGGGGTCGTGGTACGTGCGGATTTTTCGTAACACCTCAGGGCGCTTGGCTGCCAGCTGGAAACTTCGTGGCGCATTGGCCGGTGTGGCAGCCGCCGGCCTGCTGACCGGTATGGGTGTCCTGTCCGGGTCGGCGGCCGTGGCGGGCGCCCCCCAGGGAGCGGGCTTCGCGGTGAAGGGACTGGGTCAGACGGCGTCGCCGCAGTCTGGCGGGACCCGCTTCCTGCCACGGCGTGGTCGCTTACTGGGAATCCTGCCCAGTGGCAGCGCCAGGTTCGCCCATGCCGCAGCGACGGCCAACGGCACTCCGCCGCTCACCTACCACGGCGGGCCCGTGCAGCACGCGACGAAGGTGTACGCGATCTTCTGGGCGCCTGCGGGCCACTACATCCCGCCCGCCTACCGCGCGGCCGTCGCGCAATACTTCAATGACGTCAGCAAGGCTGACTACGCGACGGGCAACGTGTACGCCGCCTCGACCCAGTACTACGACAAGACGGGCCCTGGCGGGGGCAAGAACTGGGTCTCCTACAACGTCACCTACGGTGGTTCTGCCATCTCGACGAGCGCCGTGCCGGCCAGTGGCTGCGCGAACTACACATTGGGCGATTTCTCCACGACCTGGGCGTGCCTGCTCGACTCGCAGTTGCGGTCGCAGATCAGCAGCGTGATCTCCGCGCAGAAGTGGCCGACTGGGCTCCGGTATCAGTATTTCCTGTTCACCCCACCTGGCATGGGAAGCTGCTTCGACACCAATCCGGCAGACGGGTGCTACGACCCGGCTTTCACCGCCGGCTACTGCGCCTACCACTCCAACATCGGCGGCACCACGCTTTATGCGAGCCAGCCATGGGCGGACATCAGCGGCTGCCAGTATTCCGTTCCCGACAACCCATATCCGAACGATGACGGTGCCGACACCGTGATCAATGTGGTGAGCCATGAGCAGAACGAGACCATGACCGACCCACTCGGGAATGCATGGTATGACAGCAGCGGGTACGAGAACGGCGACGAGTGCGCCTGGCTTTCTGAGACCACCCACTTCAACGGCATCGGGGATTATTCTCAGACGATCAGCGGCAACGAGTACATGATGCAGTTTGAGTGGAGCAACCGGGCTAGCAACTGCGTTGCCAAGAACACATATGCGCAGCCCACCGGCTCGTTCACCTTCGGTCCGAGCGGTACGACACACGGCGAGACCTTCACCGCATCCGCGACCGATTCTGACGATACGGCGTTCACGTATCTCTGGAATTTCGGTGACGGCGCATCAACCCTCGTCAGCACGCCTACGGTCACGCACACGTACGCGGCCTCCGGCACCTACTCCGTGACGCTGGTCATCTTTGACGCGCACGGGGACCAGGTGCGGGTGATCAAGAGCGTGCCGGTTTCCTAGCGTTCGCAGCTTCAATCGGGTCCCCCCTCCGGAGGGGGACCCGATTGTGTTCGTGGCGGTGACGGTCGCCGTGCGCGTTCGACCGCAGCGAGCTGCTCCTGGTCTGCCGCGCGCCGCACTGGCCGCAGCCCCCCCGCTTGCCTGGGGTCCGCACGGGGGAATGGCCGGATGGTTGGCGGGCATCAATGGGAGCGGTCAGAGATTTATCTAGTCGTGTGGGCGGACCATGTCGGCTGAGGCTGTGCCCGGTTCCCGGGCAGACACACGACGCCAGGAGGAGGCAGCGATGTCAGTGATCAGGTTTGAGCCGTTCCGGGACCCTTTCCGGGAGTTCGACCGGCTCATGTCCATGGCCGCGAGCGGGACGCGTGCCCCGCTCGGTATGCCTATGGACGTCTACCGCGGCCAGGACGGCGCCTATCACGTGGAGGCCGACCTGCCCGGCGTCGACGCGGACAAGATCGAGGTGACAGTCGAGCACAGCGTCTTGACGATCCGGGCCGAACGCGCCCCTCACCACGGCGAGGGCGACCAGGTGATTGTCGCCGAGCGACCCCAGGGATCCTTCACCCGCCAGCTGTCCCTCGGCGAAGGCGTGGACTCCGAGCACCTCACCGCCGGCTACGCCGACGGTGTGCTGCACGTGACCATCCCCGCGTCACCGAGGGCACAGGCTCGCCGGGTTGAGATCGCCCATGCGGCCGGCGGCGGCCGCACCATCTCGGGGAGCACGACCGATCAGGGCGAGGGGCCTGCCGGCGGCACTGGCGGCGGCGCTGGCTGAACGCGCCGCCCACGCCACGGCTGCGGATTCGCGGGAAACATCCGCCCGGCACCCCCACCCGGCGCCGCTTCAATGCCGGCCCGGGGAGGTGGATGACGTGTGGGATGGCCTGGTGACCTTGTTCCTGTGCGGTGATGTGATGGTGGGCCGCGGCGTCGACCAGATTCTGCCGCACCCGGGCGACCCGGAACTGCGGGAGCGGCACGCCGGTGACGCGCGCGCCTACGTCGGTTTGGCGGAACGCGCTAACGGCAAGATCCCGCGGCCAGTGCCCTTCGGCTGGCCGTGGGGGGACGCCGTGGCGATACTCGACAGCGTCGCCGCCAACGTGCGGGTGATCAACCTGGAGACGAGCATCACCCGCAGCTCCGCATTCGCGCCGGGCAAGGCCGTTCACTACCGGATGAGCCCGGGCAACCTGCCCTGCGTGGCCGCGGCCCGGCCCGACGCGTGCGCGCTGGCGAACAACCACGTGCTCGACTTCGGCCGCCGGGGCCTGCAGGACACCCTGACGTCCCTGTCCGAAGCGGGGCTGTCGGCGGTCGGGGCTGGGCGCAACACCGGTGAGGCCCAGCGGCCACTGGCCGTCCCGGTGACGGGTGGCACGCGCGTCGTGGTCTTGTCGTGCGGCACCTGGTCCAGTGGGATCCCGGCCAGCTGGGCCGCCACCCGAGACCGGCCCGGCGTCGACGTGCTGCCCGATCTGTCCGACGCCACGGCCGACGATGTCACTGGCCGCGTGCTGGCCGAAAAGCGGCCCGGTGACGTCGCGGTCGTCTCCATCCACTGGGGATCAAACTGGGGGTACGGCGTGGGGGCCGACGAGGTCCGTTTCGCCCACCGGCTGATCGACGGCGGGGTCGACCTGGTCCACGGTCACTCCTCGCACCACCCCCGGCCGATCGAGGTGTTCCGCGGCAAGCTCGTCCTCTACGGCTGCGGCGACTGCATCGACGACTATGAGGGCATCAGGGGCCACCGGGAGTACCGCCACGACCTGCGGCTGCTCTACTTCGCATCGGTCCAGCCCGGCACGGGCGAGCTGGCAGCCCTGCGGATGGCGCCCATGCGGGCCGTGAAGATGCGCCTCCAATCCGCCGTAGCAGCGGACGCGCAGTGGCTGCGCGCCGTACTTGACCGGATCAGCCGCGGCTTCGGGTCACGAGTCGACCTCCACAACGACGGCATGCTCACCCTCCGTCGGCGGGATCCGGGGCCGCGTGGGAGAGCGACTGATGGTCAGGCCGCGTACTTCAGCACCAGGTCGCCGACGCGCGGGAGCGCGGCCTCGACATGCTTGACTGCGCTGCCGCGGACGGCGCCGTACGCCTTGATCACTGTGGGCCGGCCGGAGGCCGCCGCGCGGGCGTCGGTCACCGAGAGCAGAGCCTGCGACACCTCCTCGCCGCGCTTGGCCAGGTAGTCGCCGAACTCGGCGCCGCCGGAGGTGTTGAAGTCCGCCCAGTACGGCTCAAGCTTGTCCACCATCTGCGGAAGCAGGGATTCCACCATGTAGCGGATGTGGCCAGGCAGGAAGGTGCTCACCGTCTTGTAGGCGAGCTTGACCGCCGTACCTGAGACCCCTGACTTTTCCGAGACCTCCTGCTCAAGCAGCATGTGGCAGTCGGCGATCACCTTTGGCTGGGTGTCCGGCGCAAGCAGAATCTCGCCAAGCGTCGCTGCCATGGGTATGCCGTTCTCCTTGTCGCTGGGGCCGTTGCCCATTGGGTCCCGCACGCATACCGCGATGCGCCGTCCGTCACTAGACGGCGAGCGCCCAACCATGGTTTACCGCTTCCGGGCGTGACCAGGCGGCGCCCGCGTCCGCAGACGCGGCGATGGTGAAGCCAAGCGGAGAGTCAGGTGGCGCGGGTCACGCCCGCGGCGCGATGTCGCGGCCCACGGTCAGGGCGGACCGCAACTGATCCGGTATTTCCTGCAGGACGGCGTCCGGCAGGGTGCCGGTCGCATCGAGCACCTTGCTGAAGAAGCATCGGGCGGCAGCGGCAAGAATGACGTTGAGCACGTCGGCGTCGGAGAACCCGAGGTGGCGGAGTTCGTCAACGTCCTCCTGGGTGATCTTCTCGGCGTCCTCCGCGACCTTTCGCGCGAACCGGACGACCGCCGCGTCGGCCTCGTCCAGCGCATCGCCCACGTCGTCCGCCGCGAGGCTCATAACCTTCTCGGCCGGGTAGTAGCTGGTCGCGAGGATACGTCCGTGTACGAGACTGCAGTAGCTCGATCTGATCGCCGTCGCAGCCGCGACCGTGGCCAGCTCGTACAGCCGAGGGTCCATCCCCGAAGTGATCGCGTTCTTCAGCGCTTGCCAGCCGTGCAGCACCTCGGGCCGGCCGCTGAAGGCGCGCGTGTAGTTCGCCACATATCCCTGCGTGGCGAGGTCCCTGTCGTACATCGTTTTGACCTCGCCAGCCGCCTCCTCGGGCGGGACGGTCTGAAGGTATGGCATCGTTTACCCCTCCGAACTCCTACGTTACGCGTGCCCGGCTCTGGCTGGACGGCGAACGGCGCTGCGAGATGTTTGTGGTGAGATTCCCTCGTGACGGGACCCGTGCTTGTCGTCCCCATTCCGCGGGACTCGCGCGTCGTACGTTTCGGGCGGCCTGGCACGGCGCCGAAGCGGGTGGACATTTGGGTCGGAAGGAGGGCGATGGGCCATGGCGTGGTGGAAGCGGTCGCGCGGGGGTGTGGAGCATGACGCGGTTCCTGCGTGCGCGCCGGCTGGGCCGGTGGAAGGCAACGTCATGCGGAAGGTTCCGGTCGTAATTGCCACCGTGCTCGGGATTGTGAGCGGGGCGATATATTCCGCTCCTGCGCAGGCGACAGGATCCAGTTACTACTGCTTTCACGCGTACGCTCCCTACGACTCCTACCGTGAGTTCCGCCTGCCGCTGCCGCACCCATGCAAGACCCGTGGGTATGTGCGGGTCTCGGTTGGCAGCGGTACTGACCAGATCGTGACAGTAACTGCGCTAACCCGTTTCACCAGCTATGCTCGGTTCAACGCTTTTGCCCGTACCGCTAGTGGCTGGGTGCATCGAAATGGCGCTTGGACTGCGCGAATCGGTGGCGGTGGAATGGCGCTGCGAGGGCAGAAAATCGAGGGCGACGACCTAACCCCGCAGGGTACCTACGGATTCAGCTTCATGTTCGGCGTCTATGGCAATCCGGGTGTGAAGTTCTCTTGGCGGCATGCCTATACTTACGACGTCTGGGACGATGACCCCGCGAGTTCGCGATACAACCTGTGGACTGATGAACGGTACCATTGGCCCGGCGTAAATCCTGAGCCAATGCATAACGTACCTGCCTACGACTACTCCGCAGTAATTGCGTATAACACGGCTCGGGTGCCTGGTGCGGGTAGTGCGATCTTCTTGCATGTTGGCACTGGTAGTGCAACGGCTGGCTGTGTGTCGTTGCCGACCGGTGAACTCCTCAGCATACTTCGGTGGCTTGCGCCGGCGAAAGCACCGCGGATAGCTATCGCGGCGTTGGCATAGGCAGCGCTCGGCCGCGAGACCCCACGGCGAGGAAGGGCGGCGCACCCGCGGCAGCCGTTATGAAAATTAATCCAGAACGGCTGCCGCGCGGCGCCGCAACCTTTCCGCGCCTCAGCTCTGGAGAAACCTGCGTTCCAGCTCGGCGAAAAACGCCGCCGAGAGTCGTTCGAACTCTTCCTCGGTAAGCCTGATTGGGTCGCCAATGTGGAGCTTCACGACTGACCGTTCAGGTGTTAGCTTGATCTGTTTGTCGCCTCGCGCGATGCCGTTGTTGTTCATCAACGAGTCACATATGATTCTGACTTCGTTGAGTGGATTCCCGTCCTTGCCTTCGTAGTTAGGCCCGGAAAGTCTGTGGACGAAGTAACGGTCCAGGGCGAGGGTCATGTTGTTGAAGAAGAGCGCCTCGAAGGAGTCAACCGCGGAGTTGACCTCCTTGTCCGTTGTCGCGCTGGCGATGGCTTTGACGAGTTTCTTGTACGCGGCAAGCTGTTGCTTGATCGCCGCCTTGCCTTGGCCAATTTCCTCTCGTGTGTAGTTCTTACGGCCGAGCATGACGGTTTCCTTTCATGGTTAGCTGAGCCAGGGAAAGATCGTTCGCGGGCGGTTCGGCAAACACCGACGATCCAGCGGCCGTCGCGATCGCGTGGATTCATGCCACGACGCCTGATCGCTGAAGGTGGAATTAAGCGGAGGTCGCGACCTTCCAGAGGTGGCCGTCCGGGTCGCTGAAGTACCCGAAGTACCCACCCCACCGAGAGGCCGCTGCTTCCTTTACGACGCCGCCGCCGGCCGCCACGGCGTTGCTCATGACCTCGTCCACAGCTTCGCTCGACGGCACGATGAAGTGGAACGAGACACCACGGAATCCGGATCCCGTGGCGGGGACGCCGGCGTCTTGGGCCGCCGCCTCCCATTGGTAGAGGGCCAGCGACGACGATCCGTCACCCAGGTTGAACGACACGAAATTGGGATAGTCATGGTCGATCGTGCAGCCCAAGCCCTCCCCGTAGAACTTCTTGGAGCGGGCCAGGTCCTTGACACCGATCATGATGGCGGTCACCTGCAGAGGCATGGCTGTCTCCCTTGTCCGTTGCGTTGAACATCTCGATCTATATGACGAGACGAAGCGGCAACGTGTAACCGGCCCGGCCGAGGTGCGACATTAATGCAGGTGGCGCTGCCAGTCCGGGGGAACGCGGCCTGCTGGCCCAGGCGCGGGCTGAGATCAACCGGATCGGGCAGAACCCGCGACGCCTCTTCAGCTACCTGTGGGAATCCCATTTTGCGCAGCGTGTCGATCACGTGCTGCCTGATAACTTGCATGGCGATCACCGAGCCTTTGCTTTAGCTTCGACCCGGAGGCAGTACCCAGCCCCGCGAACGGTCTCGATCACGGCCTCGCCGAGCTTGCGGCGCAGGTAGCCGACGTACACGTCGACGAGGTTCGAGCGGGGATCAAAGTTCATGCCCCAGGCCATGGACAGTAGCTCTTGTCGCGAGAGGACCTGACCGGGGTGGTCGACGAAGGCCTTCAGCAGTGAGAACTCGCGCGCGGATAGGCCCACCGGCCGCCCGTCCACCGTTACCTCACGCCGCAGCAGGTCGACGCGGATGCCGCCGACGCGAAGCACGCCCGGCGAGGCCCCGGCCCGGGGGCGGAGATTGGCCCGTACTCGGGCCAGGAGTTCCTCGAATGCGAACGGCTTCGCCAGGTAGTCGTCCGCCCCGAGATTGAGCCCTTTGACCCGGTCGGCCACGCGGCCTCTGGCACTCAACACCAGGACGGGAACCGTGGCGCCCCGCTCACGAAACCCATCGAGCACCTCAAGGCCGTCCAGGTCGGGCAGGCCGAGATCGAGAATCACGAGCGAGATGTCCGCTTGAGTGACGCGCTCGAGCGCTTCGCGCCCGCTCTTCACCCACTCGACGCCGTACCCATGGGCGCGGAGCCCTTTCGCGAGGAACGACGCGATGCGCTCTTCGTCCTCGACGACCAGCAGGTTCACCGCGGGATCCTGATCCAGAACGTGGCGCCGCGCCCCAGCCGGTTAACGACGCCAGACTCCCCGCCGTGGGCTCTCGCGATCCCCCGAACGATGGAAAGTCCCAGTCCCGTTCCTCCAGTTGACGACGATCCGGTGCTGAACGGCTCAAAGACGAGCTGTTCGTCGCCGGGTGGAAGACCCCCTCCTTCGTCGGCCACCTCGAAACGCCAGCTTGACGACTCGACCCCGACACGAAATCGCACGGGTCGATCCCCTCGGGCGTGCTCCGCGGCGTTGCGCAGCAGGTTCAGCAGGGCCTGGCTCAGCCGTTGCGGGTCGGCGCGAAGCGTTGCGCCACCGTTGTCGGACTCCACGTGAAGGCGGTCTCCAAGCATGGGTTCTGCCTTGGTCCTGATGCTGTCGACGAAACCGTCCAAGGGGAGCGATTCCATTCTGAGCAGAGTTCGGTCGTCCACCCGGGCGAGGGTGGCCAGGTCCTCCACCAGCCGACCCATGAGATCGAGCTCGTCCACGATCGTTTCCTTAACGGCCCGCACTTCCCGCTCGTCGGCGCCCTCTTCCATAACGTCCAGGTGGCCACGGCAGATGGTGATGGGCGTCCGCAGCTCGTGAGAGACCGCCGAAAGGAACGCGTCCTTCATTTCGTCCAGTTCGCGCAGCTGCTCGGTCCTGTCTCGTTCGCGCAGCAGAGCGAGTTCGATCTGCTCGAGCCTTCCCACACCCCACGCAATCCCTTCTCCCACGAGCACGCAGATCGGAATGGCGATCGCAGCTGAAGACAGGCCTACGCCAAGGTTGCCGGGCATGAAGAACAGCGGCAGGATGTAGGCCGCCGCGGCCAGCGGTGCCATGGCGATGGACGTGCGGGGCGGATGGGCCATCCCTATCCACACGAAGGTGACCACGAAGAAAATTCCATATACGTACAGGTCTGACCCGCCGAAAGCATTGCCAAGCGCGATAAGGGCGAACGCAGGCGGGACGATCCCGAGGCTCGCCCGCCGGGGCCATGTCTCCCATGGCGCGCGCCAGATCACAATGCCGAGAGCGAGCGCCACTATGGAGACGGCCGCCGTCGGGATAACGTTCAACCCCGGCGCGGGAAGCGGGAGCGTGACGAGGCTGAGCACCCCGGCGCCCACGAAGAACACGGCCGCTAGGCGGCCGAGGAGCCTTCGTCGGTGCGCGGGCCCGTCGTTCAGCGAGGAGGACTCGGTCTGGTCGGTCGTATGGATCCCGCTGTTGGCCGGATCTCGCGCGCGGGAGTAGGGCGGCCGAGGCACAGCCGTGGCCAACGCCCGCTGCAGATGGCCTAGACTCATCGCTCCCCCCCGACCAGCAGGCTGTGCAGTCAACGGCTCCCTCACCATCTAGGTGCGATCCCACCTGTCTTGGGAGTAAATGTCCACCGGGGCTTACATTCCAGTCAAATGGCGCCGCAACGACGGGGAGGGGGATGAACGCGGACATGGAGCGTCAGTCAGCCCAAGGCGGCGGTGATCGCCGGGGTGAGGTTATCCAACAAGCAGCAGCGCGCCGGCTCACTGAATCTCAGGCGCAAGCGCCGGATTGGGCCCGGAACCCCTCGCTCCACCCCCCTGACGGAGTCGGAGGGGCCCGGGCCCTAACTCGTTTCCCACCTGCCCAGCTGGTATGAGCCCGATGAGAGGATTCTCATGGCCGTGATCTATGGCAGTTCCGCCAGTCGCGCCCTCCGTCCAGGCAGCGCTAGTCGATCGCGGCGACGCCGCGGCAACCGTTATGAGGGACTTCTCATCTTCAGCGACCCGGACGGCGACACCTGGGCTTTGCAGCAGCTGCCGCCAAGGGAATAGGTGATCAGGCGTTCGGGTCCGGGCCGGGATCATCACCCCGGACCCGGACGTCGAGTCGGCCGAGGTAGAACTCCCACCCCTTGCGGTGGTGCTCGCCTTGCTCCTCGTTGGGCAGGTCATGGTGGCGCAGCACGACGCGGGTCCCGCCGTTCTCCGGATACAGCGTGACGACGACGCGCGTGGTTCCGGGCGCGACCGCGTGGTCGTGCGTCCAGCCCCAGGTGAACACCACTCGGCGCGGCGCGTCCACCTCGACGAACTCGCCGGCGGCCTCGACGCCGTCTCGCATCAGCACGCGGTAGCAGCCACCAGGCACCGGCTCCAACGTCGCGCCGCTGCCCATCCATTGGATATAGCGGCCCGGGACGGTGAAGTAGGGGAACACCGTCTCGGGCTGGGCGGCGATGTACACGCTCACCTCAACCACGCCGTCATCGGTCACGACCGGTCCTTATCCCGCTGCTCGGCCTCAGCCAGGTCCTTGACCTGGGCGAGGCCGCGCCGCCAGTGATCTTCGACGACAGAGCGGAGGGACCCGAGGGCGGCCTTGTCGGCACGGTAGATGCGGCTGGTCCCCTCCCGGCGTTCCACGACGAACCCGGCCTGCTTCAGCACGCGCAGGTGTTGGCTGACGGCCGACCAGGACACCTCGAACTCCGCCGCGATGTCTCCTGCGGACAGCTCACGGTCCCACACCAGCTCAAGGATGCGCAGCCGACGGGGCGCGGCGATCACCTGTAGCGGTTCCACGGCGCGCCTCGCTCCCGATCAATCCGCTGGCCAGCGCCTGGTGCCTCGCTGCGACCGCCTTGACGCCGGCCAACTATTTTAGATAGAACTAAAATAACAATCGGCGCGAGCCGAAGCAACGGGAGGATCCCATGAACCGATCCATCACTCTGGCTACCGATGTCGAAGCGGAAGGCGCCCGGGTCTTCGAGATCCTCTCGACGACTCAGGGGCAGCGCGGCTTCTGGACCGCCGATTGCGACGTGTCCGCCGACCACGCGCGATTTGGCTTCCCGCAGACTCCTGTGGACCTGCTGACCGATGTGACCACCGAACCTGGCAAGCTCGTCCGCATGCGTGTCACCGAGGGCTTCCCGTTCTGGGCGGGCTCGACGTGGGAGTGGGAACTTGGCGAGCCCGCCCGTGCCGAGACCGGAACGGGCGTGTTGTTCCGGCACTACGGCTTCGCCGAAGGGTACGCGGAGATCGACCTGGGTCACACTGCCCAAACCTGGGCGCTGATCCTGCAGCGACTTGCGGGCTACGCCGCCAGCGGCAGCCCGCAGCCGTTCTTCCCCGCGCCATGATGGTCCCCCGCATTCCCGCCGCCCGCCCTCCGACGGAGGACGCCGTGGCCGTTGACGTATGGCCGGTTGTGCTTGTTCGCCGGCGTCGGACGGGCGGACGCCATGGCCGTTGACGTACGGCCCGTTGTGCTTGTTCGCCGGCGGCGGACCGAGGTCGCCGCGTTCATGTTCGATCCGCGCAACGACCTGAGCTGGACCGGCGGCATCACCTCGAGTCGGCCGCGCCAGCCGGGACCGCTGGCGCCTGGCGCAAGAGTCGAGCGCACGGCCAATTTTCTCGGACGGACCTTCAGTTACGGGTATGTCGTAACCGAGTTCCAGCCGGACAGGCTGGTCGAGCTGAAGGTCGACCGGCCCTTCCCCATGCTCGTCCGCTACGAGCTGGAGGACGCGCCTGAGGGCACGCTCGTGGCCATCCACGCGACCGGCACGCCAGGCCGCTTCTTTGGCTGGGCCGCGCCGCTCATGGCCCGCCAGGTGCGCAAGAGCATCGCCGGCGACCTCGACCGGCTGCGAGCCGCACTCGAGGCGTGAACATGTGCGCGTACCGGGAAACGCGGCACACGCGCCGTCGGCCAGATACTGCTTTGTACTCGGTGGTGTTGTTCTGGCCCCCGAAATACCGACGAGTAACAACATTCTGGAGTACGAAGCGCGGTGGCGGTCCGCGAAGAACCGGCATCAGGGGGGTCGGCCGCCGACAATCTCGCCTTCACCGCGGAGGCAGCGTTGACCGAGCGGCTGTTCCGGCAGCTTGAACGCGGCGTTGACCGAGCGGCTGTCCCGGCAGCTTGAACGCGGGCGGGAGGTGTGAGCTGCGCCGCGCCGACGGTGTCAGAGCCTTGTCAGCTTGGCACAGGGCGTTGTGATGCGGAGCTTGCGAGGACCGAAATCGACGAGCACCGCGATCCCGGATTCGACGCCGACGACCCTCCCGAGGCCGTAGGTGTCGTGGCTGACCCGGTCATCCACCGCGTAGCACTCTTCAGGCGGCGCGGCGGATTGGCGAACGTTGAAGGGACTACCTGGCAGTTGGCGCCGGGGTGCGGCGCGGAAAGATCTCATCACATTCAGTATGCGCCAACCCAGCGAGCGACGGTACTAGGAGTCGCTAGGCCGTCCCGATTGACCGCCCGTCGAGGCGGCTGGCGGGCAGCACACGGTACGGAATTTAAGTGCAGCGTGTTTGTGTTACCGTGTGAGCGGTTGTAGTCGAAGTTCGCGTACGTGTCACAGCGCCTGCGAAGTTCTGACAGCGGGCGTCGGGGATACGCGGACCAGCAAGTATGTGCGCGTGTCAACCCACTTCCGAGGGTTCGCCTTCGAAGCGAAGACGGTCGCGGCAACCTGGGTTCCGCAAAACCGTGGATCCCGAAGATCGTGACAGTAGGAGAAGGTACATGCCTCAAGGCATCGTGAAGTGGTTCAACGCCGACAAGGGCTACGGTTTCATCGCCCCGGACGACGGCACCGCAGACGTGTTCGTTCACCACTCCGCCATCCAGGCTGACGGTTTCCGCAGCCTCGAGGAGAACCAGCGGGTCGAGTTCACCGCAGGGCAGGGCCGCAAGGGCCCGCAGGCCGAAGAGGTCCGCCCGCTCTGAGCGACCCGGCCCACGCGGCGGGTGGGACGACCGCTGGGTCGTCCCACCAAGCCCCGCTCGGCATGGACAGCACGGACTTCGTCCGGACCGGGCCGGTCCGTGATCACCTTGCGACTGGGGGCCCGGTGCCGCGCCTGCGCAAAGGATTCCGCCTGCATGCCGATGACTCGGCCGACCCGTACGTGTTCCGGCTCGACCTCGCCGACCTTGACCGGGGCACCTGGCGGTAGCCTTCAGCCGGAACGATGGCGCGTGACCGTGCTTTCACAACCGTGCTTTCACATGGGTCCAACACCGATGTCCATCGCCAAGCGGCCCGGCTACCGCAACCCGGCGAGACTGGCGGCGGCCGGGGCTGGGGCTGGGGCTGTGGGGGTAGCGGGCGCAGCGGTGGCCCTGCGCTCCATCACCCGCCGGCGCTGAGAACAGCGCGGGCCGGGCCACACTCTGTGGGCACGGCGCTGGGTATGACGCGCCCAGCGGCAGCCGTTAAGAATCATGATCCCGAACGGCTGCCGCAGCGTGTCACCGCGCCTTGGCGCCCGCGCGCCTACGGCGGGCGATCATGACCGAGTCTGGCCGGGCCACCTGACAGAAACGGTCACAGGGAGTGAAATGGGAACCAGCGGCGATCAGCCGCTGCGGCCGGAGGTGTGGCGGTGGGGCAGAAAGTGCTCGCGGGCATGACGATGTCGCTGGACGGGTACGTCACCGGCCCGAACGATCGGCCCGGCGCGGGCCTGGGAGAGGGTGGCGAGCGGCTGCACTACTGGGTGTTCGGTGGGCCGTGGAGCTACCAGGCGCCGCCGGCGGGTTCTGCCGTCGGGGTCGACAAGGAGTACCTCGAGGAGACCTTCAGCGCTGCCGGCGCTTGGCTGGTGGGCCGGACGATGCACGACGTGGTCGATGGATGGGGGGACGATCCAGGATTCGGCGTGCCTGTCTTTGTCGTCACTCACCGCCCGCACCAGACGGTGGTGAAGGGCGACACGACGTTCGAGTTCGTTACCGACGGGGCCGCTGCGGCGCTTAACCGGGCGCGCGCCGCCGCTGGCGGGAGGAACATCCTGGTGATGGGCGGCGCGAATCTGCTCAGCCAGTACCTCGACGCAGGCGTCATTGACGAGCTCACAGTCACGATCGCGCCGGTGCTGCTCGGCTCGGGTAAACGCTTGTTTGACCGCGCTCTGCGCTCTGACCTCACCTTCGAGCAGGTCGGGACCATCGAGTCGGCGTTCGCAACGCACCTGCGCTATCGGCTCGTCCCGGCGGCCCGGCCTCAGCCGTAAGACCCGCGCCGCCTGTTCAGGGGACGCGCGCGCGCCTCTACCGCGGACGAGAGTAGAGCCGCTGCGGTCTCACGGGACTCAGAGTGCCGCGAGTTCGAGCAAGGCGCGGGTCACGCCGTCGGGATCGACGATCTGGTGGAGATGCTCGCCGGGTACTGATCGGACCGGCCAGCCGCGCTGGCGGGCTTGGGCCGCCTGGTCCCGGTAGGACGGGCTGAAGAGCAGGTAGGCGCAGCGATGGTCATCCCAGCCGCTCGGCGCAGGCACCTGCTCCAGGTAATAGGCCAGCGGCAGCCGGGGCTGCTCAGCGGTGATGACCTCGCGGGCCTGCGGTTCGGGAAACATCGGGGCCACGTCAGCTTCGTCCCACCAGTCGGTCCACCGGGGCAGTCGGCCATCCGGGCCCACAAGCCCACGCAGGAATGGCAGGAACCCCTCGTCTGCCACCGGCGTGCGGCCGTCGTGCCCCGGGACGCTGGCGTCGGCGAAGATGGAGCATGCCACCGGCCGCCCCAGGCCGCGCGCGATCACGGGGACGAACACCCCGGCGTTGCTGTGGGCGACAAGCACCAGCGGCTGCCCCGGTTCGGTCCCGCTCAGCCCTGCGCTGACGGCGGCGACCACCCGCGGCCAAAATGGCGGCCCGCCCTCGCCCACCGCCAGCAGCGAAGGCACCGCTACCGCGCAGCCCGACCCGCGCAGCCGTTGCGCCACCGGCGCCCAGGTAGCCGGGCCGACCGAGGGGCTATGAACCAGCACAACGAGTGGCATCCTCCCACCCTGCCACCGCGAGCCACGCCACACGAACGGCGGTCCGCACCCCTCACCCGGCCACGTAAAGCGCGTCGCGGACCGGAAAACACCGACCTTACCTGCGTGCGCGGCAGCGGACCCTAGCTGCGTGCGCGGCAGCGGACCTTACTTGCGCGGCGCGGGCAGAGCGCCGCGCCGCGCTGTCGGCGTGGCTCACCTGCCGCATGGCGCGCCGTCACCTTGGCGCAGGGATGGCAGTCATCACCATCCCCCTCTGCCGGTCTCCGCATCGCGCGCCATGTCCACCGCCGCACCGACGCCGCCGACGGCCTTGAGCACGCTGGGCGAGGCTGGCGTGCGCGGATGCGGCCCTGTCGGCGTGGCCTTCCTGGCGGTTTGGGGTCCGTGGCAGCGATGCCGCCGGTACCGCCGGTGAACGGATCACCCCGCTGCGAACTGGGCTGAAGCTTTTGTTGGCGAGGGGGTGTGAAGGCCTTACGTGGGTAGGCAGGACGATTCGCGTTACTTCAACCCAAAGGAGGCAGACACATGGCGCACACGGCGGCAGAGACTGGCCATGTTACGGGTACTCAGGACAAGGACTACAACCTGATCTGGTACACCGAGGCATGCTTGAGCAACGCGCTGCGCCTGGAGACCTACATCAACGATGCCGAACGCGGCGGAGACTCTGAGCTCGCGGAGTTCTTCCGCAAGGCCCAGGCGGACAGCAGAAAGGGCGGCGAGCTCGGCAAGAAGATGCTGCGTTCACGGCTCGCCAGCTAACGGATTCTCACCGGGACCTGCCCAGCCAGGCCGGCCAACTGCTGCGGGCCGGCCTGGCTGGGCGGCTGTTGCCCACCGGTTCGCGCGGCCGGACAGGCTCATGGTGGTCGACATCAGGAGGCAGCGGACCAGGGTGGCGTCCACCGCGACGGCGATGGCCCTGGACGGGCCGAACTCCGTGATGCCAAACGTCTGCCCGGCGGCGAAGCCGAGCAACACGATCATTACCCAGGTGCTCGCGGAGCGTGGTGCGGCCCGGCGGCGCCACTGCGCGTAATGGCTAGCGTTCCAGTTGATCAACGACCAGCCCGCCCTGGCTCGGAATGCGAACGGGCAGGTCACTGCGAATGTTGTCGCAGATCCTGGATGACCTCTGCATGGTGCCACGCGTGCGGTGCGAAGACGGCAAGATCCCGCTGCGCTCCCGCGTGCTGACGCTGAACGTACAAAAAGCCACCGGCGGTGACGTTGAATGCATCCGCTTCTTCGAAGCTCATCTCACGCTGGGCTGCGGAGGCGCCACCCAGATAGACTTTGACAGCCATGACAGGCACCCCTCGCACGAACGTTCACCAGGTTCGACAGTACCGCTGCCGTCGCTTTTTAGGTCTTCGTGACGCGGTGCCAGTAAATTCCGGATTCGATCGCAGGCATCTGGCGGGGTCATCCAGACGATCGGCCACATTTGCGCTCATCGCCGGTCAGACCGCGAACGTGGCGTGTCGTCACGGACCTTGGTGGTGTCACGAAGCGGCACGTATGGTTCTTCGGTTTCGGGGTGCCCGGCTAGGATCGCGCGGCCGCGTTCGAGTTCCGCGTTGAGTTCCGCGCCTAGCAAGATCACGCTGTTGGAGATCCACAGCCAGACTAGAAAGATGATCACTGCGGCGAGCGTGCCGTAGGTCTTGTTGTACGCGCCGAAGTTGGCAACATACAAGCCAAAGGCAGCTGAGGCGATGAGCCACAGGACGACGGCCAGCATGCCACCGGGAGTGACCCAGCGGAACCGGTGCTTGGCGTTAGGTGATGCCCAGTAGAGCAAGGTGACCAGGAAGCTCACCACAACAAGCAGGACAGGCCATTTGGCGATATCCCAGACCGTGACCGCGGTCGATCCGACCCCGAGGACCTGCCCGACGCGCCTGGCGAGCGAGCCGGTGATCACAACGGCCACAGCGCTGGCCGAAAGCAGGATCAAGGTGACGATGGTGACTGCGATACGGATGGGGACCGTTTTCCATATCGGGCGACCCTCAGGCACGTCATAGATCGCGTTGGAGGCGCGCATGAACGCGGCCACATAGCCCGAGGCCGACCAGATCGCGACTGCCAAGCCGACCAGCGCGACGATGCCTGCGGCCGATTGGCTGTGCTGTAGCTGCTTGATCGCGACCGTGAGGATCTGCTTCACCGAGTCTGGGGCGAACTTCCCCGTGTTAGTGATCAGTGATTGCGACACCGAATGGCCGGCCAGACCCACCAGCGACACGGCCACCAGCAGCCCAGGGAAGATCGACAACACGCCGTAGTAGGTGAGCGCGGCTGCCCAGTCGGAAAGGTTGTCGCGTTTGTACTCGGCGAGAGTGCGCCTGATCGCGCCCCACCATGCTTTGGCCGGCAGCTTGGCCGGGGTGTCGGCCTGGCTGGCGGGGGTGCCAGGCAGCCTCGCCGGGGTGTCGGGCGCGTTGGCCGGGGTGTGGGGCGCGTTGGCCGGGGCGTGGGGTGGGTTGGCCGGGGTGTCGGGCAGATCGGCCGCCCCGGCTGTGCGCGGGCCCCTGTTTCGGCTTGACTTTCTCACGGTCGCCGCCTCCTCCGCGTCTTGCGGCTGCGCAGCCGCCGTCCCGCCAGCCAGGCCGCCGCCATCACAGCGACGGTGGCGGTCAGCGCGGCGCCGGCCCGCCACCTCGCGGCTGCTTCGTCGGCCACGGTCCTGCGTACCCTGCCGGTTAGTTCCCGCGCATCGTGCTGGATACGCCCCGCCTGCCGCGACGCCTGCTTTCCTGCGCGGCTAGCCCGTGCACCCATGTCGGCCCTCATCTGCTCGGCCCACTCCCGGGCGCGAGCCTTCACATCGACCTTGGCCGCCAATGCCGCGACCGTGTCGCCAAGCTCCTGCCGGGTATCAGCGACATGATCCCGCAGCTCCTGCTGCCCTTGTGCAACCTGGCCGCTTTCCGCCGTTGTGCCTTCTCTCTGCCCGGAAGGGGTGCTCTTGTCAGCCGTCATCGCTTAGCCCTCTCCTTGATCTCGGCGATGTCCGCCTTCACGCTCGCCTTGGCCTCTTGAGGCAGCGGCGGGTTGGCTCGGGCGATCTGCTGCTTGCCGACCAGCGCGGCAGTGCCCGCCACGGCGAGGACCGCGCCGCCGACGATCAGTGCCGCAGCCCAGGCCGGAAGTACCAGCGTGAGCGCGAGCACCGCGGCGGCCAGCAGGGCAGCGACGCCATACAACGCGAGCAAGCCCGCGCCGCCGAGCGAGCCGATCCCGATGCCCGCTCGTTTGCCCTTCCCCGCCAGTTCAGCCGCGGCCAAGCGCACCTCGTCCCGCACGAGCAGGGAAGCCTGTTCAGTTGCCCGCTTCACCAGCTCAGTGACCCGCTCATCGGCCCTCGGCTCGGTGCTGCGGCCTGTCTCGCCCATGTGTCGCCCTCCCAACCACTGGAAGAACGGCCGTTACCCCGCTGACGGCGTGCCTAACGGTTCTGGGAAATGTTCGGGTGCGGCCCGCGCTGACGATCAAGTCTGCGCTACGGAACTGCCCGGGCACATGCCGACTCCCTGGCTACCACCGAGAACCCTGGCGGTCTCGGCTTTGTACTCCAGAATGTCGCTACTGGCCGGCATTTCGGGGGCCGGCGCAACACTGCAGCGTACAAAGCCCGACCCGACATCAGGTTGTTGCCCGCGGCACTGGTGTCCAGCAGCCACAACCCACGTGAAAACGCCGCATGCGACCGACCGGTAGCCCAGAAGAACGCGAGCGCCGGGATGCTGCCGAGCCGCGGACCAGCGGACGGCCGACCGAAAAGGGCCTGCTGGACGAGGTCCTCGGCATCCTGCCTGTCGCCGGCGCATTGGGCGGGGGTCATCCTGGGCTCAGGCGGCCTCTCCCTTGATTGAGAAGGATGACAGCCGCCTGGTGGCCAGGGCGAGCGTCGCGGCTGTGACGATCGAGCCCATCACCACGGCCGTCGCCAGCGACAAGCGGGCATTCAGGTCCGGGTTGCGCGCGATCGCGTTGGCGATGCCGAGCGAGTACTGACCGACCGACAGCTGCCGCACCCCGCTTGCGAAGTTGCCGAGCAATCCTTCCCAGGCCAGCACGTAGATCAGTCCTACCGCCACCGCTCGCGTCGTGAGAACGGAGATCATGACGAACAGCGCGTTGTAGATGACCGATCCGGCGAGGGCGCCGGCGAACAGGCCAACCGCCAGCTTGCTCATGCCACCGGTTGCGATCAGCCCAGCGAGCAGTTCGGGCACGGCAACGAAGACCATCGTCGCCACGGCGGCGACCGCGAATTTGCTGATGATGACCGAAGACCGCCGCACCGGAGTGGCAAGCAGATGGATGACGCTTCCGTCATCGATCTCCGCGCCCAGGACGCTGGTTCCGATGATGAGGGCGGTGAGCGGTAGCACCACAGAGAACCCAAAATCGCCAAGGACTTTGCTTGGCCAGGACGTCAACGATGGATGCGCGAGCTTCAGCGCCAGGGTGACCAGTATCAGGATCAGCGGCGGTATCGCCAAGAGAAACGCCCGCTTGCGGCCAATCGTCGCGCGCAGCGTGATCGACGCGACGACGCCGTTGAACGCACCAAACATGCGCAGGTCGTCCTTTCCGTCAGGACTCGACGAGATAGGCGAAGACGCTTTCGAGCGACTCGTCTTCGGGCAGCAGTTCGCGCAGGTGGATTCCCCGTTCCCGGGTGAGCGTCGCCAGTTCCCTGGCGAACGCGCCGTGGTCGGATGCCCTCACCTGCAGACCGTTGCTTGTCAGCTGCACGCCGGTCACGGCTGGGCGTCCGATCAGTGTGGCCCCGAGCAGACGGTCATCGGACGTGCGGACAAGGAACACGTGCGGTCGGCTGGTCATGAGCCGCCTGATGGCACGGAAATCGCCGGACGCGGCCAGTCGACCCGCGACGATCACCTGAATGGTGCCGGAAAGATGCTCGACCTCTTCGAGAATGTGAGAGCTGAGCAGGATGGTGCGCCCTTCCGCGCCGAGCCGGGCGAGCAGATCAAGCATCTGCAGGCGTTGCCGCGGATCCATCCCGTTGAAGGGCTCATCGAGCAACAGAACCTCGGGGTCGTGGACAAGCGCGGCCGCCACCTTGATCCGCTGCCTCATGCCCTTTGAATAGGTGGAGATTCGCCGATCCTGAGCACCCGCCATCTCCACGATCCCGATCGCACGGCGCGTGGCGGCATCGGGGTCTGGCAGCCGGTGAAGGAGCGCCGTGGCGCGGACGAAGGACTGGCCGGTCAGAAAGGCGTAAACCGACTCGCGTTCCGGCACCAGGCCGACCGTGCGGTAGATGCCGGGGTTGCGCCAGCTCGCGACGCCGCCGACCGTCAGGTGCCCGCGCGAGGGTTCGAGGAATCCGGCGACAAGGTGCAGGAGCGTGGACTTGCCCGCGCCGTTCGGGCCGAGCAAGCCGGTGACGCCAGGTCCGATCGTCATCGTGATGTCGTTGACCGCGACGACGTTTCCATACCAACGGGAGACGCTGCGAAGCTCGATCGTGCTCATGCGACGCCTACCTTCCTGTACCGAGCGGCCAGGAAGCCGAGACTGAGCACGAGGAGCGCGAGGAACATGAGCCCGTAGGCGGGTCCGTAACCGCCGGGGGCCGGGATCGGGCCCGTCGAGGTGCCGCCGAGCCATTGCCTTACGCCATCGAGAACAGTGAACGGGCTGATGAGGCCGGACAGGCGCGCTCCGGTCGTGGGCACACCGGGGCCTGCGGTGAATGGGCCATGGGGGGTTGCGACCGAGAGCATGATTCCGGCGAGCGCCCAGGTGAGGAAGTAGAAGATCGCGATCGCGCCGGTGGCGTACGCGCGCCGCCCGCTGGAGGAGGCGAGGGCGAGCCCGATCACTGCGAGCAGCACCGCCCACATCAGCCCGACCAGAAGGCCGGCGATGAGCGCCCTTGTCTCGCTCCAGATGGCCGCGCCTCCCGATGCGGACGCGATCGTGCCAAGGTACAGAAGGAGCAGCGGGATCTCGATCAGCGCCAGGCAGGCGGCGGTGAAGGCGGCGTACTTGGCCGCCGGATAGTCCAGCCGGCGCAGCGGCCGGGAGAAGTAGAGCGGCAGGACATGGCTGCGGATGTCACGGGAGACGAGTTCGGGCGCCTGAGCCGCCACAAAGATCACCATGATGATAACCCGCAAATGGAAAACGTAGGTGTCGTATGGAATGGCGCGCACGTGATCCGGGCTCCGTGCCACCGCGATCGCGTTCACGATCGCCGGCAGGCACATTATGACCAGCGCTATCACTGGCACGATCTTGGCCTTGGCACCCCGGCCGATGCCGAACGCCGAGCGCAGGCTGTGCCAGCACAGGGCGCGGGCTATGTGGAACCGGCCAAGCCGTTCCCCCTCGTATCGGCGGTAGCCGAGGTCGTGAATGACCCCTGTTGGCCCTCTGGTCCGGGTGGCGCCCGCTGGGTCAGCGCTGTCAGCCGACATCGGACGCTCCCGTCATCTCGAAGGATGGTCTCTCGTCCGCACGGAAGAGTTCTTCGACCCGGTGCCGCCGCTGCTCCAGGCGGTTCAGTGGAAGGCCGAGATCGGCGATCGCGTCACGGACTGAGTCGTAGGTGCCGTCGCCGGACAACTGGACGAGAAGCGCCCGTTGGTACGGGCGCGGCCGCAGGCCCCGCCGGTCGAGCTCTGCCCGCAACTGGTCGGTGCCTTCATCTACCTCGATCACGAGGACCTGGCTGACCTGGGTGAAACTGGTGATCGTGTCGGCGCGCAGCAGCCTGCCCTCGTCGATCACTACCAGGTGGTCGCAGATCCGCTCGATCTCCCCGAGCAGGTGCGAGGCGACGACGATGGAGATGCCGAACTCTGCGCCGATCCGGCTGATCAGCTCAAGCATCGAGCCGCGCCCTGCCGGATCGAGCCCGATGGTCGGTTCGTCGAGCAACAGCAGCCGGGGATCGCCGACCAGCGCCTGGGCCAGCTTCACCCGCTGCTTCATCCCGGTGGAATAGGTGCCGATCTGCCGGTACCGCTCCTCGTACAGGCCCACGTGGCGCAACGATTCCGCGGCGCGTTCCTTCGCGGCGGTGGGAGGCAGGCCGGACATCCTGCCGAGGTGGGTGACGAATTCGGTGGCCGCGACATCCGGCGGCAAGCAATCGTGCTCGGGCATGTAACCGGTCAAAGTTCTGATCTGCTCACCATCCCGTACGCTGTCGCGGCCCAGCACGCTCGCCCGCCCTTTCGTCGGCGGCAGAAGGCCGAGGAGGAGTTTGATGAGCGTCGACTTGCCGGCGCCGTTGGCGCCGGCAAGTCCTGTGATGCCCGGGGTGACAGCCACCGTCAGGCCGTCCAGACCCATCACCCCGCCCGGGTAACGCTTGGTCAGGGCATCCGTCTCGATCACGGCTGCCGAGCTCACGGGTGTCTCGTCGATCATGGCCGTCCGGCCTCGCCTTCTGTCGCAGTCCCCGTTCTCGCCTCATACGCACGCGGCGGCAGACCACTAGCGTGCCAGTCACTTTCGGCCGCGTCATCAGTCTGAGGGCTACGAGAAGGCCGCTATTTGCGGCTATCCAGGTATCGGCGGCGGGACGGCGGGAGCGCGCCTGCAGGAGCGCGTCAAGTGGCCACGGCGTGAGGCTCTTGACTCTTCGCCAGATCGACGAGCGGTACTCCCTGCCCCAGGCGGATGACCAGGTGCGAGCTGATCTGGCGCTGCCCGTGCGCGAGCTCAACGTTTCCTGCGGGCATTTGCGCCTCGAGCGTGCCGGTGACGGACAGATCGCCTGACCTCATCGCAACCAGCTTGCCCTGCTGTATGACCGCGACAGCGACGTCGATATCGAAGGTCACGGTCAGCTCGAAACGGAAGGTGTGCATCCGGACACCGTCGACGACAAGGTCGATGGCAGGATGGTGCGCCGAGGTGATCCGGTGTGAGCCGAGACGGACGACCTCCTTCCTGCCAGGTGCCTGCAGTGTCAGCTTGGCGGCGTCGACGAGCCGCCGATGTGTACTCCATCCGTAGATCAGCATGTCGCCGAGGTCGATATCAGTGATGTCGGCCGTGGTGGTCGCGAGCTCGCCGCTGACCGTTTCTCGTGCAATGCCGGACAGCTCGCCGAGGCTGGCTTCGAGATCGTGCCACGATGGCGCCACCCGCAGCGCGCCCGCATCGCCGGTTCCGTCGCCGAAAAGGAGCGCACGGGCGGTCAAACTGGACTCGCTATCCGCCTGCGTCAGTCAGGAGCACGGCTGCGAGCGCGCCAAGTAGGTGCTTTCTAGACTGCATGGTTGTTTCCGAGGTAAATAGCAGCGATTTGACCTCGGCGGAGATTCAAGAGTGGTCAGGCAACCGTGGAATTATGCCGCCCGACGCGGGACGGCCCCAGACGCCGTTCCCCCTTGAAAACGTCCGCCCGGCAGCAGTATTGCACCGCAGTATGGCCACGGCCAAGGACTCTGCCGGCCGCGAATTCGTCACGAATGGCTGCTCAATAGAGATCCATAATTACCAAACCTGATGAATTCGCCGCGACTCGGGAACCCGCGATAGCTGCAATTAAATACTGCAAAGGCCGAATTGTGCCGCTATGTCGATCCCACTCGCGCGGTGGTCGGTTCGCGCGGAACCGCAGACCTTTCCGCGATGGCGGCAGTTACCGCTCCCGATCGCGGCGAAGTCGCTCGAGGACCTCGCCCGGGCTCTCTGTGGTGACCCGGATCATCGCCCGCACCGCGTCCGCCAGGGCCACGCGCGGCACATCGAGCGCGATTGCGGCCGAGTCCGCGAGCTGGGTGAGCCGCCGGTAGAGCTCCGGGCTCAGGTCGAGGGTGATCCTGACCGGCTTCGACCGGATCGCGGTGCTACCTGCCGGGCGCGCATCAGGTTCCGCACGCCTCGCCGCGGCGGCCGCCATCTGCGCTTTCCGCTGCTCTCGCTGCGTGGTCATGACCGCACCGCGCAGACATTGGCGCATCTTTCTATGAGGTCGTGGGCCACGTGGCGCCACAGGTCGCGGCCGGTGCCTGGAATCGGCATGCCGAAGCTCTGCGCGTAAACCTCAAGCCGCGGCACGGCGGTCCCGAGGACGTCATAACCGAGGCCTTCCAGCGCCTCTCGGGCGTCGGCTGTCGAGTTCGCACGCGCAACGCAGCGGTTCAGCAGCACGGCGGAACGGGCGGGTTTGTCGCGGACCGCGTCGACCTCGGTGATCTCGTCCCGCACTGGCGTGGTTCGGTTGATCTCAATCGGGCTTGGCGCGCACGGGATCAGGATCTCGTCGACGTACCGCATCGCCGACCGGGCAATGCCCGCGTGATCCTCTAGTTGCGGCGCGTCGATAATCACCACATCATCCGTCTGGGCGATCTCAGGTACCCGGCGGTGCAGCTCGCGCGACGGCAGGGCCACGACCCGGAACGGGAATGCCGCCTGCGGCGGGAGCCCCGGGTACATGGCCGCGAGGTCCGACCATTCCAGTGCGCTGCCCGAAGGGTCCGCGTCGACCAGGAGCACAGCGTTCCCGGCCTGCGCGAACACGTGTGCGAGCCAGACCGCCGATGTGGTCTTGCCCGTGCCCGGCTTGAGGTTGGCCAGGGCGAGGCTGAGACCCGTCATCCAGGCAGTATTGCAGCGCCTGCGGCATTACGGTAGACGGCCAAGACATGCCTGTCGGGGGGTACCCGCGCTGTCACCATCGGCCACGAGTGACAGGGTGCCCCACCCGGCTCTTGGTGTGCAGCACTGCAGTATCTACGGCATTACGGTATTACGGCAAACTGGTCCGGGCTGCTCGACGCCGACGACCAAGGTCACCGACCCGACCACGCAGGTATCGAGCCAGTCGTCCCACATACAGCACCGGCACGCCGCAAGATCACGATCCAAGGTATAGACATTTTCCTGCCCTTCGCGCGCCGGCCCGGGCGGGCCCACAACCTGTGGACGGCCATGTGGAGTAGGTCACGGCCATGTAACGCCGACCCCGAAACCGTCAACCCGCGCGGACCCCTTGCGGGCCGGCTGATCCGGCCAATTTTCCCTAACGGCTGCGCGAGCTTGCGGCCGACCCTTAATGGCCTCCGTAGCTCGCTGTAGTCGGCCGCGGTATGCTACGCAGGTGCGTTCCTCATACGCCAGCCAAACGGGGGGCAGTTGGCCGACCAGACGTGTCCGGCTGTTTTCAGAGTCAACTTTTACGGTGCGCGGACATGGCGTTCATAGCGTCTATGAGGAGTCCATACAAGCGATTTCCAAAATGCCTGACGTCGAGCTGGTGTCTGGGCCGCGCTCGCTTGGCCGGTCGGTGATCCTCCACATCCACACAATCGGGCCGGTCGCGCTCGCCCGAATGCTTGTACATCCAGGCCATAAGCTGATCACTGCCCATATCACGCCCGCTTCCTTCCTTGGCAGCATCCGTTACGCCCAGCTCCTGCTCGGTCTGGTTGGCCGGTATATGAGGTTCGTCTATAACCGCGCCGACTCGATACTCGCGGTTTCCGAAGCCACTGCCGCCGAACTCGCGGCGCTCAAGGTGACGCGGCCGATTACGGTCTCATACAACGCTATAGATGATCAGCCGATCCGGGTTCTGTCGAGTCGGCGCGATGAGCTGAGGGATGCCTTCGGCTGGCGCGACCAGCTGGTTGTTCTTGCCGTCGGCCAGCTTCAGCCTAGAAAAGGAGTCGCCGAGTTCCTTGCCTGCGCGGCCGCTCTGCCGTGGCTGCGTTTCATCTGGGTAGGCGGGATGCAGTTCGGACTATTATCCGCCGAACGAGAAAAATTACGTCGCATTTGTTCAAAAGCGCCGAACAATGTCAGTTTTCTTGGCATGATGCCGAGGATGGACGCTTTTCAATATTATGTGGCGGCTGACGTGTTCTTCCTGCCGTCACGTCAGGAGTCATTCGGCCTGGCTACCTTGGAAGCGGCTACGGCTGGACTGCCACTGGTGCTCGGCAACCTTGGCTGTTATCGAGAATGGCTCGATGAGGCATATCTGAGTGGTACGAGCACGGAAGAATATGTCGAGCTGCTGCGCAGGCTCGGCAATCCGCAACTGCGCGCGGCCTTAGGAGAACGGGCCGCGCAGGTCGCTTCCCTTCATGGCGGGCAAGCGCTAATAACGAGCCTGCGGGATGCGTACCAATCCGTCGCTCGACAGCGCCGAACGCGTTGACCTGTGCCGGGCATTTGGCCAAGGGCCAAATGCCCGGCACAGGTCATTCGCCGCGGAGCAGGTCGGCAGGGCGGGAATGAAAGGCCTGTAGCAGTGGGCCGAGCACGGCGAGCGCAGCGGCCATGAGCGCGCCCAGCAGGCCGGCAACCGCGCCGAGGGCGGTGGCGCCCGGCGAGGCGCCGGTGGCGGCGCCGACGGCCCAGACCGCGAGGGTGCCTGTGAGCCCGCCGAGCGCGCCGAGGACGAGACCTTGGGCCGCGTTTATGCGCAGCACGTGCGCCCGCGGCCAGCCAAGCGCCTGCAGCGCCGCGAGCTGGGCCTGTCGCTCGAGGTAGCCGAGAGTGACGATCTGCCCGGCGGCCAGCGCCCCAATCGCCAGGGTGAGCGCGGCGACGGCCACATGAAAGGGGCGCACACGCTCGCCGAGGTACACGCCGAGCACCGTTGTGTCGAGCTGACCACGAAAGCCGGCTGCGACCAGCACGACCGCGCCGAGCATCCCTGCGCCGAGTGTGATGGCGATCGCCCCGAGCAGCGCCTCCGTGCGCCAGAGCCCGACCAGGTCACGCAAACCGAGGGTGAACGAGAAGCGCGGCGGGCGACTGCGTCGAACCCGCTGGCGGTTGCCGACCGTCAGCACACCCAGGGTGGTGCCGCGCGCGGCGGCCAGCGCGGGCGGCAGCGCGGCGACCGCCGCGACGGCCACCGACAGCGGGACCGCGGCGACGATGGTCCAGACGAGCAGCCGCACTCCAGCCACGGCGGCCAACGGCAGGCCGAGCACGAGCGCCGCCACGCCGACGGCGAGGCCGAGCAGCAGCATCTCCAGTTCGACCAGCGCTGCCACCCGCCGCGCGGGCCAGCCGAGCGCGCGCAGCACGCCGAACTCGGCGCGGCGACGGCGCACCGCTGTGTATGCGGTCTCGCCGACCAGGATGGTCGCCCCGACCAGGGCGAGGGTGAAGAGGGCAAGGTTCTGTGCGGTGACCGCCTGGGTGAACCGGAGGGCGGCGCCCTTGACCGACCACGGCTCTCGCACGGTCAGCGCGGGTCGGCCGAACCGCCCAGCCGGCAGATCGACAAGGACCTGGCGGGGTGACGCACCCTTAACGACGTCGACCTGCAGGCCGGTCGCGTCGCGGATGTCGGCGGCTACCCGGCCGATCCTGGCTTCGGCGAGCGGGCCTGGCTCGCCCAGACCTGTCAGCTTCACCCGGATCACGCTGATGAACGCGGCGCCTGGGCGTCCATCGAACCGATGTGGGTCCGAAAGCCAGGCGGCGCCCTCCAGGGTCGTCAAGAGCAGCGGCGGCGGGTTGATATAACCAGCGAGCGAGCGGCTTGGCCGCAGGTCACGACCGTCAGCGAGGCGCACCGTCGGGGCGGCGTAGGTCTCAAGGCCGCCGCCGGCGAGCGGATCGAACCCGGGCAGGCAGTCGGGGTCGTAGGTGCCGACGACCGCCCAGTAGCGGTTGCCCTCGGCCTGGTCGTAGCCGTGCTGTGTGACCGTGCGGAACCACCGGTCGCGCGCGGCGGGCGGCGTTGTCACCCTCAGCGGGATCGCTGAGCTCGTGTTGCGCCGCTCGTAGATGGACGGGTCGGCGGGCCGGGTGACGGCCTCGAGATGCAGGCCGCCCGGCCGCTCACGGTAGCTGACGTCGCCGATCGACCAGATCGGCCACTCGTCGACCTCGTCGCCGACCTTGGGCAGGTAGGCGCGGTACATCGCGTCAGCGCTGCTCCTGATCTCTCGTACCTGCCGCCAGGAGGCGAGCGTCTGCGGCGGCGCGCCGCGCAGCAGCGGCGCCGCGTCCGCCGCACGGGTGAGATGGCCGGTGAATGTCTCGTCCACGAACGAGCGTGTGCTCACCAGCACGGGGATGCGCGTCCCCGGCGGGTCGCGGTTGGCGGCGCCGGCCAGGTGGTCGCTGGCTAGCAGTGCGCGGCCGCGCGTCACACAGCGGTCGAGGCCCAGCATGGCGGTCTCGGCGGCCGGGTCGACGCCGGCGATGACGATCGGTTGCAGTATCTCTACGCCGTGGTTCGGCGGGTCGGTCGGCGGGCCGCACTGCCCATGGTCGCACTCAACCGGGGCGAAACAGCTCACCGGGTAGCGGCAGTCGATGGTGTGTCCGCGCAGGCTCAGCGTGGCGTCGCGCGTTCCCTCCACGTAGCGCACCGTGCCCTCGGCGGCCACCACGATGTAGTGGCGCTCGACCGTCGCACGTGACAGCCCGGCATCTGCCGTCGAGTCGATCACCAGCCTGTACACGGCGAGCGGCCCGTGAGTGGGTTTTCTGTCGAGGAGGACGCCGAAGCCGCCGGTCGTCCAGTTCACCGCTCCGGCGATCGCCACCGGCGCGGCGATGGCCACGCCGGAGATGTGCCGGATCGCCTGGAGCTGGTGCCGGGTGATGCCACCTCCGGCAAGCCCGCTGACGTAGTTCGGCCGCACCAGGCCCTGCCGTGCCTCCAGCGGGGTGACCGAGCCAGCCGGCCGCACGAGCAGGTCGTAGGGGGTGTTCCAGGTTCGAGCGATCCCGCCGCGCAGAACCGCCCTGGTCGTCTGCGACGTGCCCACCAGGGTGATGAAGCCGAGCGTGGCCGTCAGCAGCCCGAGCCCGGCGAGCGCGGTGGCGGTGCGCCGACTGGAGATCTGGCGGACCGCAAGCCAGAGCATGGCCTCACTCCAACGTGCGGGTGGGCAGGTCGGGCGGCGTGATCATGCCAGCGCCTGAGTTGGCGGCGCTGGCACAATCGGGCTGCACCTGTCCATCCACCAGGCGCACGACGCGGTCGGCAACCGCCGCGACGACCGGGTCGTGCGTGGCGATGACCAAGGTGAGCGCCAGCTCGGCGCGGAGCCGACCGAGCAGCTCGAGCAGCGCCTCGGTCGTTGCGGCATCCAGGTCGCCGGTTGGCTCGTCGGCCAGCAGCAGTGCGGGGCTACCGAGCAGCGCCCGCGCCATCCCGACGCGCTGGCGCTCCCCGCCGGAAAGGCGCGCTGGCGGGTGGTCGACCCGCTCGGCAAGGCCGACGGCGTCGAGGAGTGCACGCGCCTCGCGTTCCAGATCGCGGCGAGACCGCCACGGCAGCCGCGCCACCACGACGTTCTCCAGCGCGGTCAGGCCGGGCAGCAGGTGCGGGTCCTGGAACACAAAGCCGACGTGACGGGCTCGGAAGGCGGTCAGCTCATGCTCGCGGAGCGCCGACAGCGCCTGTCCGAGCACGGTGACCTCGCCGCATGTCGGCCGGTCCAGACCGGCGATCAGGTTGAGCAGGGTGCTCTTGCCGGACCCTGACGGGCCGGTGACCGCGATGGCGGTCCCGGCAGGCACCGCCATGGTCACCGCACGGACGGCCCGCACCTCGGCGGCGCCGCTCGCAAAGCTCCGTGAGACGGCCTCGAGGCGCAGGGCGGGTGTCGGCTCGTCGTCGCCAGCCCGGTGCCCTGGTCGGCCGGGTGCCATGGCCACACGTGCCCGCGGCGCCAGGCGCCGGTCAGTCGAGTCCGGCAACCTTGCCACCTCCGCTGCTCCTCGGTCTGGTCCCGCGGGGCATCGCGATGAGCTGTTCGCTGCGGTCGCGAACACCAGCGAGCCAGCGCAGCTCGCCGTAGACGCGGTGGAGCTCGCCCTCGGCCGCCTCCCGCTGGAAGCCGCCCTCGGCCTCGTCACGGAGCGCCCGCAGCGCCCGCAGCGCCCGGGTGCGCTCCTCGAGGATCAGCGTGGCCAGCTCGGCGAACCGATCGGGCAGCACCAGCCGCGCGAGCGCGAGCCGCACGACGATCTCCTCGGCCGGGCCAGGTGCGAACAGCCAGTCGGTCGCCACGGCGCGGCCGCGCTCGGTCAGCCGCAGAAGCTGGCGATCGGGACGAGCCGCCTGGCGCACACGGCGGCTGACCACCAGGCCGTCGCGTTGCATGCGCCCGAGCGTCAGATACACCTGGCTCGCCCGGGTGACCCAGAGCGGGCCAAGCTCGGCCTCAAGCGTCGCCTGGAGCTGGTAGCCGTGCGCCGGCCCGCCGAGCAGCAGGCTGCAAAGGACCTCACGTAACGCCATCGCCACTCCAGTCTCACGGGGACGATACTCATCGAATGACTATACACCCAGTGGCCACACGAGACCACCGCGGCTTTGTACTCCAGACTGTCGTTGCCGGCCGGTATTTCGAGGGCCGGCGCGACACTGTGGAGTACAAAGCCGCCGCAGCGGCTGGTGAAGGTGCCCTATATCTCGTGATGAGGCCGTGAGGCACGCCGCAGGCGGGGGAAGGAAGAATGAATGGGCACGCTCTCGCCCGCAATGCATTCGGCGATCATCATTGTGGACGTCGAGGGCTTCGGAAACCGCGAACGGACCCATCACGATCAGGGCGCGGTACGCGCTGGCATTTACCAAGCGCTGAATCAGGCGTTCACCAGATCGCAAGAGTGCTGGGACGACTGCGAGTATGAGGACCGTGGCGACGGCGTGCTGATCCTTGTACCGCCAAAGGTGCCAAAGATCCGGCTTGTGACCGATGTGCCACGCGAACTCGCGGCGGCGTTGCACCGGCACAATCAGGCGCACAGCAGGCAAGCACAGATCCGACTGCGGCTCGCGTTGCACGCCGGCGAGATTCATCGCGACGAGCATGGGCTGATCGGCAGTGCGCTCATTGACGCGGCCCGGCTGGTTGATGCTCCCGTTCTGAAACGGGCGCTCGCGCGCTCATCGGGCGTGCTCGCCGTGATCGCATCGCAATGGATGTTCGACGAAGTCATCAGGCACGCCCCGGACGCGCGCGCTTACCGCGAGGTGCGGGTTTCTGTCAAGGAACTTACCGCAACGGCGTGGATTCGGCTGCTGGACGGGACCACGCCGCCTGCGGGCTTGGTCGCCGGTCCCGCGCTGGGCGAAATAGAGAGCTTGCCTGCGGGCCGGCCCGCTCTGCCCCGGCGCCGCCTGCTCCTGTTTTCCACGGCGACCGCCGCGAGCTACCTGGCCGGGCAATCGGGCGCTGCTTTCCCACGGACGTCTGGGTCGAAAGCACAAGCTTCGTTGCGGCCTGGCCGAACTCCTGTTCTCAGGCGCCTCGGCAGCCTCGGGGCGGGCAGTGGCGGTTTCAACACAGTCGTGTTCAGCCCGGACGGTAAGACCCTCGCCAGCGCCGGCGGCGACTCCCTTGTCCGGCTGTGGGATGTCGCGACACGACGCAACACCGCCGCCTTGTCCGGCCACACCGGGGGGTCTACTCGGTCGCGTTCAGCCGCGATGGGAAAACCCTTGCAAGCGGCGGGATGCCAGGGATTCAACCATCCGGCTGTGGGATGTCGCCAGCAGGCGCAACACCGTCACAACAAAGGCCGCGGGCTTTGTCCCCTCGCTGGCTTTCAGCCCAACTGGGAAGACCCTCGCGAGCTGCAACGGAGACGTGAACACCACGATCCGGCTGTGGGATGTCGCCGCGCTCCGGCTGTGGGATGCCGCGCTCGGCGAAGTCGCCGCCATGCGGGGCGGGCGAACCGGCGCGGTCTGGTCGGTCGCGTTTAGCCCTGACGGGCTCATCGTCGTCGGCGGCGGGAGCGATTCGAGCAATGGCAGCGACGGGACGATCCGGTTGTGGGATGTGATCACCAGGAAAGTGATCACCAGCCTGACCACCGGCCACTACGCCGTGCTGGCTGTGGCTTTCAGCCACGACGGCAAGGTACTCGCCGCCGCGGCTGACACGATCAAGCTGTGGTCCGTGCGATAGCCGGATATCACGACGGCCACCCGCCAAGCGGCCAGGCGATTCCGCTGGGGCGGGGTCCGCACGCCCGGTTTGGTCCGCGCCGCGGAAGCCGCTGTGTTGGCCCGGGGGCGACCCCCGGAACCCCCCCGGCGGCCTATGGGATAGCGCTGGGATTGTCCGCACGGCCGGTTTGGTCCGCGCCGCGGAAGCCGTTAAGGATAAATATCCAAGGGAAGCGGAGACGATTCCGCCACCGAACAGCAGTTACACGGTTATCCACTCGGTGATGAAGCGGTCGGCGCCGAGCCTGCAGTCCAGTCGCAGCGGGCCCGAGCCAGGCGGCGGGAATGCGAAGCAGCCGACATCGTCCGCCTGTGTCGTCGCTTGAGGGCCGCTGGCGGTCACCAGGGTGACCTGGCCGGGCTTCGGAGGGGTGAGCTGACCCACGATGCCATTCTCATCTATCTCTATCTCCACGCTCAGCCGCTCGCCGTGGAACGTCAGCGTGCGCGGCCCCCCGGGACCGCTGCCGCGCACCATTGCGACAGCGGTCAGCCCGGAATCCGCGACGAGGGCAAGGAACTCAAGGTCGGCATCCACCGTTCGCCAGGTGAACGCAGCCTCCGCCGCGCGGATGACGCTCTCGTCCACGGGCGGCTCCTGCAGCGCGGCGCGCAGCTCACGCAACAGTTCGTCGTCACTCCACCTCAGCGAGCTCACGCCGGTCACCTCCTGTGGCCCCGTCGCGTTCATCGCCGCTTGGAGTCGCGGCCAGGTATGCGCGCATTGCGTTGGATTCCCGCAGCCTGTCCAGGCTGCGCCGAAGACTCGGGCCGATGCTCCCGATCTTCATCCCCAGCAGCTCGCTGATCTCCTGATAGGACTTCGGTGGGTCGCCGGCTCGAAGCCGCAGAAGCTGCTGATCTCGCATCGGCAGCTCGCGCATGCCGTCGCGCAGAGCCTGGCCGAGCTCGGCTCGAAGGACCCCTGCGTCGGGGTCGACGATTTCGCCCCGCTGCATAGCGTCGTCGGTGTGCGGATCGACAGGCATCACCCGATGTCGGCGCTGGATCTGGTGCCAGCATTCGCGCCTGGTGGTCTGCGCGAGCCAGCCTGGCAGCGCCTCAGGGTTGCGCAGGTATGCCAAGTGCTCAACGAGCCGCAGCCAGACGGTTTGGCTCACGTCCTGCGCGTCCACGGTATCGAGTTGGTAGGTACGGGTGATGGCCATCACGAGTGGCGAGTACCGGCGCACCAGCTCATTCCAGGCAGCTTGATCGCCGCTCGCGCTCGCCCAAACTAACCGGCTGACGTCGGATGCCTCCGCCATGTGCACCATCCTCCTACCAATCGGCGGATGCGGCGCGGCGAGAGACCGGCATGGCTGCCAGAAAACGACGCGTTTGCTCGATTCTCGCCTAAGTACGCAGAGCAGGACAGGGCGGCGGTGATACACCGACGGGTGATACGGCACGGCTTATGTGCCCGTGAGAACCTTCAGCGCCTGACCGAAGCCTGGTATGGGCCGGCCCGCCGCCCGCAGTGTGCGCAGCGCCTCTCGCAGCGAAAGCCCCTCGTGCTGGTACAGCCAGGCGAGGGCGCCCGTGATCTGCGGCGCGGTGAATGATGTGCCGCTCCAGTACGCGAAGGCATCCGTGTCGAAGCTTTGCGGTTCCGGATGCACCAGCGGCGACGCCTTGCCCTGGACGAACGTCGAACGCAAGCCCTCCCCGATTGTCGAAAACGTCACCCAGAAGCCGCGACTGGACCATTGCGCCGGCAACATGTCGGGCGCCAGGCCGGCGACGGACACGACCCCGCGAAACGCGGCGGGCCAGAAGGGTGCCGTGTTTCCATTGTTGCCTGCCGCGGCGACGATGAGCACCTCCGTGCGGTGCTCGCGCTCGTGTTCCCCGATGAAGTCCAGCGCCGCCTGCATCGCGACGGGCGGCGCGTCGTCCTGCGTTTGGCAACCGAGGGAGAGGTTGATGATCTGGGCACCGTCTTTGACGGCCCGGATCATCTCGCGTGCCACCCGCACCTCGCTGGCGATGCCGTCGCTGTCGATGGCACGGTAGACGGTGATGTCCGCCTCCGGCGCGACATGCTCCACGAGCCCGGCGACGAACGTGCCGTGCCCGGCGTCGAAGTCGAGATAGCCGTCCCCTTTTCGTAAGCCTCGGTATGGGAAGACGTCGAGAGGGTCGATGTAGCGGCGCGCACGCGGGACGTTGGCGAGCAGGCCGTCCGTGCGGACCTCAGCGGTGATGCCGGTGTCGATGATCGCCACCTTTGCCGGCTTACCCCCGGACACCGGCGCAGAAAACGCGGCCATGCGCGGAGCAGAGCCGCTCGGCGGAGACGGAGACGGAGGCGCGGGCGCAGGCGGGGACTTTTGCACCCCCGCAGTCGGCGTGACGTAGGTGAGCGACGCGGAAAACCCCTGAGTACGGAGCACCTTTGCCACGTCGGCCAGCTCCCGCGGCCCCATATCGTCGTGGGTCAGCCGCAGCACCCTGTCGCGCAGCTCGGGAGCGTCCACCTCGTGGGCCTCCACGCCAAGTGCGTCGAGGTAGCTCTTGGCACAGCGGTTCCCCGCGACCGGTGCGTACTGGCCGTCATAGGACTGTTTGGTGATCAGGAGTTCGCCGCGGACCAACAGAGTGTCGGCGCCCACGTTGACCGGGAGGAAGTCGAACTGGGTGACGGTGTGGTCCGTGAACCCAAACGGCAGCCGCTCGAGTGACGCGTCAAGGACGCTCGGCCACCGCTGCCGCCTCCTCTGCAAAGACCTGAGCAGCGTGTGCCGTACCGCCGGCTTGTAGGGCCGCTGAGTCAGCTCGATGACCTGGCGCCGCACGGCCGCCCGCACGTAGTCAGGCGGGCTATCGGCGGGTCCGCCCGGGCGGACCTTGTGGAACGGATCGCCCCTATTGTGTTGGTCAAAAGCCATCGAATTCACCGATCCTTCTCACATGGCCATCGCAACTCGGTACCACATGCCCGTCGGGCCCGCACAGCAGCGCCGGAAATTCTCTTGATATTGATAGAGCCGCCAGACGAGCTGGTGATACGCGCGCGGCAGGCATACGACGGCGTGGCGGCCGACCCGGACCGGTTCCGCCCCGCAGCCGAGGCCCTGGTCGCGGAAGCCAGGAGGGCGCGCAAGCCCGAGGCCCTGGCCTTAGCGCTGCGGGCGGTGGCATGGGCAGAACGGCTCCGGCTGCACGATCGCTTGGCTATCCGGTTGCTCGACGAGGCCTGCCGCATCGCGCGCCGGCACCATCTCAACGACACGCTCGCGGACCTGTTGATGAGCCACGCCGCCGTCAGCCAGGAACTTGGCCGGATGGCGGCGGCACGCCGCGACCTGCGAGCCGCCGCGGCGCTCGTCACCGGCGCTCGGACCCTCGAACTGGATTTCCAGCGAGCCGTCCTGCTGCAGAACACCGGGCGGCTCGCCGACGCCGCGGTCATCTACCAGCGCTTGCTTTCCGACCCGGCGGCGGGTGCGTCGCAAAAGGTGAAAAGCGCGAGCAACCTGGCGCTGATCGAATCCGAGCAGGGCCGTTACGGGCAGGCCCTGCGCCGGCTGGGCCAGGCGCTGTTGGACGCAGCTGAGGTTGGGCCGGCTGTGGCGGCCGAGACAGCCGAATGCCGAGCGTGGGTGACCGTGCAGTCCGGGCGATTCGCGGAGGGCATGGGCCTGTTCGACGAGGCAGCGCAGGCGCTCAGGGCAGCCAACCTCCCGCTCGGCGATCACTACCATGAGTACGCGGACGCTCTGATGGAGCTTCGGCTGCTGCCCGAGGCTGCCACGGCCGCCCGCCGTGGCATGGAAGCGTTCTTCGCCGCGGGCGTTCCGCTGATGGCCGCCGAGGCCCAGCTTCGTGTCGCGCAGCTTGCGATGCTCGGCGGCGACGCCGCCGAGGCGATCGCGGCCTCGACAGCTGCCGCGGCGGCGTTCCGTGAGCAAACCCGCGGGGCGTGGCGCGCCCGCAGCGTTCTTGTCACGGTCGAGGCCCGGCTGAATTCGGGTGCCGCCACCCTAGGCGACCTGTCCGAGGCCCGCGCGGCGGCGAGGCGCCTGGCTGCCCTGGGCTCCATCTCCCCGGCGGTCCAGGGCTTCCTCGTGACCGGTCGGCTGGCTGACTCCCTCGGCCGGCGCCGCCAGGCCATCGCCGCGCTGACCAGGGCTGGCTCCCTGGCCCGCGGCACGCCCGTCCTGGTCAGGCTCCGCGGCCGGCTCGCCGCCGCGCTCGCTGCCCGGCTGCGTCACAGTGACCGCGAGGCGCTGGCGCATTGCCGGCGCGGCCTGGCCGACCTCGCACGGCATCGCGGTGTCCTGCCATCCGTGGAACTTCGGGCACTCGCCTCCGGTCACGGCGCAGAGCTGGGTCTCATCGGCCTGGACGTCGTCATCAGGGATGGCTCGCCCGGGCGGGCGCTGAACTGGATGGAGCGAAGCCGAGCCGCCGCCTTGCTCGCTGTCGAACCGCCAGCCTTCGACGAGATCCGCAAAGACCTGGCGGCTCTGCGCGCCGTCCACACCGAGTTGCGGGACGAGGGTACGCCACAGGCCACCCAGGCGAACTCCCGGTCCGAGCGGGCCGTCATCGAGCAGGCGGCCATCGAGAACCGGATCCGGCAGACCACCTGGCGGGCCGCGTCGGTCGCTGGAACCTCGGCCGTTGCCGTGACCGCTGGCAGGCTGCGTGACCGGCTGGGTGGGCGAGCCCTTATCGAGTATGGGCTGCTTGGCAAGGATCTGGTGGCAGTAGTGCTCGACGCCCGCGGCAGCAGGATCTCTGCCTTGGGGCCGGTGGCAGGTGTCCGAGAGCAGCTTCGCGCCTTCCTTTTCGCGCTGCGCCGCCTGACCCGGCCCCGTCCTCATGCCGTGCACGCAGCCGCCCGCGCGAGCGCGGATCTGCGTATCCGCAGGCTCAGCGAGCTTCTACTGCATCCGCTAGGGGTGCGCTCTGACCTTGAGCTCGTCATCGTTCCCGTGCCTGACCTGCAAGGCGTCCCCTGGTCGGCAATGCACGGCGGGCCGGTTTGCCTGGCGCCCTCGGCCACGTTCTGGGCCCGCTCCGCGCTCGCCGCTCAGGACCGGATGCACGCAGGAGGGGCCAATGGAACCGTCGTCCTTGTCGCAGGCCCCGATCTGCCCGGGGCCGTCGCCGAGGTGGAGTCCCTGGCGAGCATCCACCCGTCTGCGGCACTGTTCACGCCGCCTGCCAGCGCCGCCGACGTGGTCGCCGATGCCCTGGCCGGCGCCGATCTCGCCCACCTCGCCTGTCACGGAACGCTGCGCGCGGACAACCCGATGTTCTCTTCCCTGCTGCTCAGCGATGGGCCGCTGACGTTGCAGGAACTCTACGCACGGGGCCTTGCGCCGCACCGGCTGATCCTCGCCGCCTGTGAGTCAGGCTCTCAGGTCAGCTACGCGGGCGACGAGGTTCTCGGCTTCGTCAGCGCGCTGCTGGCCCGCGGCACAGCCGGAATTCTCGCCAGCACCGCCGTCGTCCCCGATGTGGAGGCAGTTGACCTCATGACCGCCGTACACAGGCGGCTGGCCCGCGGCACGACCCTTGCTCACGCGCTGTATGAGGCCCGGGCGTCGCAGGACACGGCCGATCCCGGCAGTTACGTCAACTGGTGCACCTTCAACGCGCACGGCGCAGCTTAGAGCAGCCGCTCGGCTGGGCGCTGGGCTGGCGCCCGGCGTGAGCGCCAGCCCAGTCCCCAGATGGTCGCTACCTCCTGTCGCGCTACGGCGTCCCGGCGAAGACCTGGAGATCGCCGGCGCTCAGCTCGGTCACCGGACCCTGCGAGTGGTTGACGTTGAGCCGGACGAAATTCGCGTGCAGCGGGTTTTGCAGCGTGATTGTTTGGTGGTTCAGTTCGGGTGCCACCGGGCGTGGCGGGACACTCGCCACCGTCGCGGCGGCGACGGTGGTCCAGTTCGTGCCGTCGTCGGACACCTCGATCGTGTAGTCCTTGATCGCGCCAAAACGCGGCAGGCCGATGCCGGTGAAGGCACCGAGCCGGACCGCGCTGACCAGCGTTGTGGCGGTGTCCAGGGTTGGGGAAAGCGCCACTGTCACCGAGCCTGAGCCCCTGGTCCTTACCGTGGTAGAGGTCCTGATCAGCGGTGAGGATGCCGTCGCGAGCGTCCAGCATGCTGGGGTGTCCCATGTCCGGCGTCGCTGTCCACCAGTCTGCCGGATAAGCGATCAACAGCCGGGGGGAGTGCCCGGTCGGCCTCGGCGTGCCACGATCCAGGGCAGAGCGCCAGGGGACAGCGCTACCACGGAACGGGGCCGGTGGCGTCGAAGTAACCGCCGGTGGGGCCGTCTGCCCCGATGGTGGCCATGCGCACGATGATCTCAGCGCCCTGCTCGACGGTCTGGGTGCCGCGGTGCCCGTTGAGGTCGGTGGCGGTGTAACCGGGGTCGACCGCGTTTATCTTGATTGCCGGCAACGCCTTTGCGTACTGCGACGTGAGCATGTTCAGCGCGGTCTTGGACGAGGGATAGGCCAGGCCAATCAAGGTCGACTCCAACCGCCTAGGGTCGGTCGTGACGGCGAGCGAGCCCATGCCGCTGCTCACGTTGACGACGATGGGGGCGCTGCTTGCCTGAAGGAGCGGCAGGAACGCGTGCGTGACGCGGACGACGCCGAAAACGTTGGTGTCGTACACGGTCTGCACGTCGGCGGCGGTGACCTCGCCGGGGGGTCTCATCCCCCCGGCGATGCCGGCGTTGTTCACCAGGACGTCGAGGCAGCCCACCTGCTCGGCGACGAGCGCCGCGGCGGCGCGGACGGAGTCGTCGCTGGTGACGTCGATAAGCACGGGCCGGGCGCCGAGTTCGGTGGCCGCCCGCTTGCCGCGCTGTTCGTCACGCGCTCCGAGGTAGACGGTGTGTCCCGCGGCTATCAGGCGGCGCGCGGTCTCGAATCCGAGGCCCTTGTTCGCTCCGGTGATCAAGGTTGTGGTCATGAGATCCAGCCTCACAGGCGGCGCCGGAGGGCGGCAGTGGCCTGCTCTTCCTGGGATCAGCGGTACCAGTCAGCACAGCCGCCGTGCGCGCGTGCCGCGCGCATACTGGACGAGTGGGCAATGTCAGCGAGCTCGGCCTCGCGTTGCGCGGCTGGCGCGACCGCATCGCGCCGGCCTCGGTGGGCCTTCCGGCGGGCGGGCGACGTCGGGCGGCGGGCCTGCGGCGCGAAGAACTGGCGCTGCTCGCCGGCGTGTCGGCCGACTACATCACCCGGCTTGAGCAGGGCCGGGCCGCTAGCCCGTCGGCGCAGGTCCTCGCCGCCCTGGCGCGGGCGCTTCGGCTGTCCGAGGCAGAACGCCGACATCTGTTCACACTCGCTGGGCAGCCGCCACCTGCCGCCGGGCACATCAGGTCCAGCCTCACTCCTGGCCTGCAGCGGCTGCTTGACCAACTCGACGGCACCGCGGTCAGCGTCTATGACGCCGCATGGACACTCGTCGCGTGGAACCCGTTGTGGGCCGCCCTGATGGGGGACCCATCCGCGCTGCGCGGACGCGACCGCAACGTCCTGTGGCGCCACTTCACCGGCCAGCCCGGCCGAGTCAGCCACACCCGAGAGCAGGAAGCCGCCTTCGAGTCATCCGCGGTCGCAGACCTCAGATCGATGACAGCGTGCTATCCCAAAGACCCGAGCCTGCGGCGGCTCGTGGCCGACCTGCGGGCAGCCAGCACCCGCTTCGCGAAGCTGTGGGACGCCCGCGCCGTCGGCACGCATGAAACGGACCGCAAGACAGTCCACCACCCAGACGTCGGGCCGCTCACCCTGGACTGCGACGTGCTCACCGTCCACGGCAGCGACCTGCGCGTCGTCGCCTACACCGCCGCACCCGGCAGCGACGCCGCCGACAAGCTCAAGCTCCTTGCCGTCATCGGGACGCAAGACATGGCCGAGCCCCCGGGCCCCGGCATGGCTCATTCGTAGCCGCGCGAAGGCGCCGCCGCAGCGTCGGGGCCGCCGGCCGGATCGGGCGGGCTCCATGAAGCGTCGGCCCGGGTTGGCCGCACCGCGCTGGGCCGGACGCGCGCCGCGGCAGCCGTTCGGAATCATTTTCCTTAACGGCTGCCGCAGAGGCGTCACACCCCGCGCGCGCCCGACCGGGTACGGCGGACTCACCTCGAGCCGTCGGCTGTTTGGGTCGGATCGACGAAAACGTGCGGAGTCAGCGGAAGGCGTTCGGTTAGCCGCCGGTCGATGTCGTCGGCTAGGTTCTCTGCCCGGTCGGCGCTGATTTCGTCATCAAGGGCGACGCGTGCGCCGACAATAAGATGGTCAGGCCCCAGGTGCATCGTGAGCAGCTCCAAAAGCGAGTCAACGCCAGGGGTGCCTTGTATTTCGGCTCGGATTACCTTCAGCTGCCTCGGATCGGCTGCCCGGCCAATGAGGAGCTCCCTGCTGTCGCGGCCGAGCTTGAAGGCTACGGCGATGAGCAGCCCGCCGATCGCGATCGAGGCCGCGCCATCCCACACAGGAGATCCGGTGAGCTGGCGCAGCATAAGACCGAGCGCCGCGAGGACGAGCCCGATCACAGCCGCGGTGTCCTCGAACAATGCGGCCTTGACCGTGGTGTCTGCGGTGCGCTGTATGTGATCGATGAATTCCCTCTTGCCGCGCCGAGCTTCCGCTCGGACCTGTGTGTAGGCGCGCACAAACGACGTGCCCTCCGCGATGAAAGCGACGCCGAGCACGGTGTAACCGACGAGCGGGCTGTGGCCGCCGCCGCGGTGGAAAGCGAGCAACCCCTCGAAGACCGAGAACCCGGCGCCCGCGACGAAAATGCCGAACGCCGCAAGCAGCGACCAGAAATACCGGTCCTGACCATAACCGAAGGGATGGCTGGAATCGGCCGGGCGCTCGCCCTGGCGCACGGACGTCCAAAGGAACACCTGGTTGAGTGTGTCCGCTGTGGAGTGGGCGGCTTCGGCGAGCATGGCGCTTGAGCCGGTTATGATCCCGGCCACCAGCTTGATCACGGCGACGAAGATGTTCGCGGCGCCGGCGATGAGCACAGTGCGGCGTGTGGACCAGCGTGCCGAGTTAGAGGTCATCAGGTGCCAGCCAGAGGCCTTTCACGCTCGTGCGCAAGGCCTGGTCGCCCTCCTCTCTGGGGTGAGAACGCGACCCGCAGCGCATACCCGCAGCCAGGCGGCCAACACGGGCGATGCCGTATTCGCCCGCTTGGAGGCGTCCATCGCGGTCGCGGGTAGGGCTGTTTGCGGCACATTCAGGTAGCGCGCCTGGCGCGCAGCCGAGATCGCGTGCCGTTAGGCCACCCGGTAGCGTTCCGCGTCGGCGTGCTTGAGCGCGAGCCCGTTTCCAAGCCCGCCGCCGCACGGCCGGATGACCCCCTGCTGCGCAGGTAGGCAGCCGTCGAAAAGCATTGCCTCGATCCTGACGTGGTCGTGGAAATACTCCAGATGCCTGAGCCTGCGGACCGCGGCGCACGCATGCGCGCTGAGCTGCGGCGCGCAGTGCGCAGACAGATCTACCCCATACGCTGAGCACAGCGCCGCGACCTCGAGGAACCCGGTGATGCCACAGCAGCGCGTGACGTCGGCCTGCAGGCAGCCAACCGCGTCGGCGTTCAGCATTCGGGCGAAATACCAGGGCGTGTAGCCGTACTCGCCCGCGGCGACCTCCATTCCTGGTGGCGCCGCGAGACGCAGTCGCGCCAGTCCGGCGAGGTCGTCGGAGCTCACCGGCTCCTCGAACCAGACGACTCCCTGCTCGCCGAACTGGGCAGCAAGCGATCGCGCCTGCTCGTGGGTGTACGCGCCGTTGGCGTCCACCATCAGCGACACTTCGGCCCCGATCGCGCGGCGAGCCGCCGCGGCCCGGTCAGCGTCGCGGGCAGGGTCGCGGCCGACTTTCATCTTGACCGAGCTGAGGCCCTCACCGACCCAATCGGCGAGCTGTTCGGTGAGTTCGCGCTCTGAGTACGAAGTGAAGCCGCCGCTGCCGTACACCGGCACATGTTCGTGCGCGGCCCCGAGCGCGACGGCCAGCGGCAGGCCGAGTTGCCTCGCCATCAGGTCCCACAGCGCGGCATCGACGGCCGAGATCGCGCAGGCGGCGATGCCGGGCAGCCCAACATTGCGGACGGCCGACATCATCTGCTGCCAGCATTGCCGAACGTCCAGTTCGTGGCCTGAGGTGACGATCGGGCTGAGGGTCTGCCTGATGACCTCGGCGGCGGCTGGATGGCAGTAGGTGTACCCAAGCCCGGCGACATCGCCGGCGTGCGCCTGCGCGATCACGATCGTGGTCGCGTCCCATTCCAGCGTGCCGTCTGATTCCGGCCGGTCAGTCGGCACGGTGTAGGCAGTCACGCCGACGCGCTCGACGCCGGGCAGCCCGCCAGGCCGCGGGCCGGGCGGCGGGCTCTGTGGCGGGTCAAGCGTCATGACGGTCATCTGTACCGCGCCCCGGCTGTTTGAAACGCCGGGAGGTGTTGAGCGCCGGCGCGCGACGACCCGACGGGGGCTCACGGTGTGGAGAGCCTGGCCGCGGTTTCGAGCATCGCCGCATGCACGAAGGCCTGAGGGAGGTTGCCGCGCAGTTGGCGCTGATGGACGTCGTACTCCTCGGTGTACAGGCCCGCGGGCCCGCAGGCCGCGCGGTTGCGCTCGAACCAGTGCGCGGCGGTCACTTCGTCGCCGCAGACGTGCGCCGCCTGCGCCATCCAGAACCCGCACAGCAGGAACGCCCCCTCAGCCCGGCTGAGCGGGCCGCCGCCGTGCCTGAATCGGTAGATGAACCCGTCGTCTGCAAGCTCCCGTTCGACAGCACGCACGGTGGCGTGGCTTCGCGGGTCGCGGACGGGAACAGCGCCGCGGATGACGGGCAGCAGCAGGGCCGCGTCGACGCGCTCGTCCACGGGTGAGCGTTGCCAGCGGCCGGTCGGGTGTACGGCGCTGCCGAGTCCAGCCATGATCTTGTCGGCGAGGCCGCTCCAGCGGGCTGCGAGGTTGCCCGCTCGGCCGTCCGGCGACCCTGGCGCCGCCGCGGCCATTGCGCGCAAGCCGGCAACGCAGGCGAGCCGGGATTGCGTCCACAACTGGTTGTCCAGCTCCCACACGCCCGCGTCCGGTGCCTGCCAGCGCCTCTCGATCGCGCCGACGGCGGTCTCGGCCGCCTGCCAGTCCTCTGGCGTGAGCAGGTCCAGGCGCACCCCGGCCGCGAGCAGTTGAAGCGCCTCCCCGAGCGCGTCGAGCTGGAACTGGCTGTTCACCCGGTTGCCGGTCCTGACCGCCGCGCCGGGGTAACCCCGCAGGTTCAGCGCGCGCTCGTTGGCGATCGGCTCGCCAGCCACGGTGTAGGCAGGCATCAGTGCCGGGCCGTCGTCATGCAGCCGCGCGGTGACGAACCGGATGGCATTGTCGAGCAGCGGATGCGGGCCGTGCGCGGCCACGGCGAGGCCGGTATAACACTGGTCACGGATCCACGCGTACCTGTAGTCGTAGTTGCGCCCGCCTTCGAGGCGCTCGGGAAGCGAGGTGGTGGCCGCGGCGACCATCCCGCCGCTGATCGAGGTCAGCCCGGTCAGGACGGCGTAGGCGTGCCGGGCGTCGCGTACGGCGATCAGGTCGTCGCATGCGGGCACGACCTGCGACCACGCCTGCTCGGTCGCTGCCCACGCGGCGGCGGGGTCAGGCGGGCGGTCCACGAGCGGGCGGTCCGATAGCTCGAGGACAAGGTCGTGGTGGCCGCCAACGGTCAGCTGCACAGCCAGCGCCAGGCGCTGGTCCGCGTCTGGCCGCGCCCGTTCCGCCCCTGACCAGCGGAACCTGATTCTGCCACAGCGCCCGCTCCAGCATCCTTGCGCACGCGTCAGATCCCGCACCTTGCTGCGGCCGAAGCCGGCGCGAAGGTCAAGGGCCACGCCCACCTTGGTCGGCCCGTCGACCGCCTCGACGCGCCGCAGGAGCACGGCCCGATGCGGATCGGCCGGCATCGCCAGCGCCTCACGGCACTCCGTGACGCCACGGCCGACCCATCTGCTGCGCCATATGAGGCTGCCGCTCTCGTAGTGGCCGCCCCACACGTGCCAGGGGTCCGCCGGGGTGACCGAGTAAAGGCCCTGGCCGCCGAGCAGCGAGCTGAACACCGCCGGGCTGTCCCACCGCGGCGCGCACAGCCAGACGATCGCACCGTCTGGGCCCAGGAGGGCGCCGCGCTCGCCGTCGGCGATGAACGCGTACTCGCGCAGCACATGGGGCCTCGACTGTCCTGTCACGTCCTGGCTGTGTCCGGCAGATCACGGCCCAAACAACACCGGCCCAGGTCCGCCGCGGCGACCGGGCGGCGGGCTGTCACCCCGTGAACCGTGAACGTTGCCTCGCGGGTCGGCGCTCGGCAACGCCGCGCCGCCCGCGAGCAACGCCAATTCACCGACCTGCCCGGCCTGTGACAGCGGCCGTTTGCACGGTGCGTGCACGGGTAGCGCCGAATCTGACCTGGGAACCCAGCGTGGCGAGGCAGCGCAGGCGACAGTGCCCTGCCGGTGAGGAGACGACTCCAGTGACTCAGACGGTTGTCATCACGGGAGCGAGCGCGGGCATCGGCCGCGCTGTCGCGCGCCTTTACGGCAGGCGTGGCGCCAGCGTCGGGCTGATCGCTCGCGGCCGGGCCGGCCTGGACGGCGCGGCGCACGACGTCGAGGGGGCAGGCGGCAAGGCGCTCGCCATCTGCGCGGACGTGGCCGACTACGGACAGGTCGACGACGCGGCAGGGCAGGTCGAGGAATGCTTCGGCCCGATCGACGTCTGGGTGAACGCCGCGTTCACCTCGGTTTTCGCACCCTTTGCCGAGATCAGCCCGGATGAGTTCAAGCGCGTCACCGAGGTCTGCTATCTGGGGTTCGTCAACGGGACCAGGGCGGCCCTGTTGCGAATGCGGCCCCGCGACCACGGCACCATCGTGCAGGTCGGGTCCGCGCTTGGATCGCGCAGCGTCCCACTGCAATCGGCCTACTGTGGGGCCAAGCATGCCATCAACGGCTTCACTTCCTCATTGCGATGCGAGCTGCTGCACGAGCGCTCGGGCGTGCGCGTGACCGTGGTGCAGATGCCGGCCGTGAACACCCCGCAGTTCTCCTGGGTACGCGCCAAGCTGCCCAACCAGCCGCAGCCCGTCCCGCCGATCTACCAGCCCGAAGTCGCCGCCCGGGGCGTTCTTTTCGCCGCCGACCAGCCACGAAGGAAGCAATACTGGGTGGGCGCGAGCACCGCGGCGACGATTGCCGCGAACAAGTTCGCCGCCGGGCTACTCGACCGATACCTCGCGCGGACCGGCTATGACGCGCAGCAGACGCCGCAGCGCGCGATTCCCTTCCGGCCGGACAACCTGTGGTCGCCGGTGGACGAGCCACCCGGCGATGATCACGGCGCCCACGGCGAGTTCGATGACCGGTCCCATCCCCGCAGCCCGCAAATGTGGGTCTCACAGCACCTGCGGCTAGCCACCGGGCTCACCGCCGCGGCGGTCGCCGCCGGCGGCGCGCTCGCCCGGCGACTGCGCCAGCGGCGATGACCCGCGCCATGGCCCGGCGACTGCGCCAGCGGCGATGGCCAGCGCGCTAAGAGACGCCGCCGACTTGCCCGCCGCGGCTGTGATCGTCAGGGCTTGAGCTGCTCGATCTTGTCCTTGAAGAGCGTGGTCGCGATCGTTGACCGGCGCGGCTGGCCCTTGAGAAACGCTTCGGCGAATTTCCTGGCCTGCTTGTAATCGACCTTGCCGGGCAGCGGGGGCTCGTCGGGGTTCACGTTGACGTCGACGAGCGCGGGGCCGTTGTGGCTGAGCGCCTGCTGGATGGCTGGGCGCACCTCGGCCGGCTGGTCGACCTTGATTCCGAGCGCGCCGTTCGCCGTCGCGAACGGCGCGTAGTCGGTGAATGGCTCCGGGTATCTCACGCCGTGCTCGGGATAGCCGAGGACCATCTGTTCCCACAGGATCTGGCCGAGCGAGTTGTTGTTGTTGATGACGACCTTGACGGGCAGCTTGTGCTGGATGGCGGTGAGGAACTCCGCCATGAGCATGGCGAACCCACCGTCGCCCACGTAAGCGATGACCTGGCGGTCGGGGAACGCGTGCTGCATCGCGATCGCGTATGGCAGCCCGGGCGCCATCGTCGCGAGGTTGCCGGACAGGTAGAAGTCGCGGCCGTCGCGTATCGTCCAGTGCCGCGCCGCCCAGGTTGCGATCGTTCCGCTGTCGCATGTGAGGATCGCATCGGTCGCGGCAAGCTCGTCGAGAACCCCGACGACGTATTGTGGCGCGATCGGGTGGCGGCTCTCGTCCTGCAGTTCGGCCATCTTTTCCCGCCAGTCGCGCATCTGCTTCTGGTACTTCTCGAGAAATGACCGGTCCGTGCGCGGCTTGAGCATGGGCAGAAGGCCCCGCAGGGCGAGCTTCGCGTCGCCGACCACCGGAGCTTCGGTGGCAAGCCTGCTGCCCGCTCGCGCCGGGTCGGCCTCGATCTGCGCGACATGCACCTCACCGGGCGGGGGCAAATGCTTGGTGTAAGGGAAGTTGGTTCCGACAAGGAACAGCGTGTCGATGTCGGTCATGAGCTCTTCCGACGGCCTCGTGCCGAGCAGGCCAAGCCCGCCGGTGGTGTAGGGCGAGTCGTCAGGGACAGTCGCCTTGCCCGGCAGCGTCTTGACGATCGGCGCGGCAAGCGTCTCTGCGAGCGCGAGCAACTCCTCACGTGCGTGCAGGGCGCCGGCCCCAGCCAGGATCGCGATCTTCTCACCGCTGTTGAGCAGCTCGGCGATCCGCTCCAGATCCTGATCGCCTGGCCTGGCGGACGGCGGCAAGCGAACCGGCGCGGTCCGCGGCGGCCGCGCGGGCGTCACGTGCTGCCAGGGGTCGGAGCCGGCGTCAGCGACCTGAATGTCGTTGGGCACGGTGATATGGGCGACCCCGCGCCTCGCGTACGCCGTGCGGATGGCCGTGTCCACCACGGTGGGAAGCTGCACAGGGTTGTAGATCATTTGGTTGTATTCGGCGACGTCGGCGTACAGCTTGTCGAGGTGGACCTCCTGCTGATACCCGGTGCCGAGAAGGGCGGTCTCCTGCATGCCCGTGATGGCCAGCACCGGCGCGTGGTCCAGCTTCGCGTCGTAAAGGCCATTCAGCAGGTGGATACCGCCGGGCCCTGATGTCGCGAGGCAGACGCCAAGCTTGCCGGTGGCCTTGGCGTAGCCGGTCGCCATGAACGCGGCGGCTTCCTCGTGGTGGACAAGCACGAACGTCACCTTGTCCCGGTGCCGCCGCAGACCCTCCATGATGCCGTTGATGCCGTCACCTGGAAGCCCGAAGACGGAGTCCACGCCCCAGTCCGCCAGCCGTTCGATCAGGGCTTCAGATGCGATCCTGCCCACGGAAGCCTCCTGTCGCTCGGTTGCATTGCCGCGCGCCACCTGGCGCACGTCCCTCAGCCCTGTCCGCGACAGACAGAGCCAAACATCTTCGGTGCGATACGCCGCGCAGAGCGCCTAGCTGGCCGGGTCGCCGGCGTCGAGCAGCTGGGCGAGAAGCTGAGCGAGGTGGATGCCCGTGCCGCCCACGCGGCCGGCCTCTATCTGAGTGCGGCAGGAGAACCCGTCGGCGAGCACCGCCGTGCCCGGGGCGGCGTCCCTGACGGCCGGCCACAGGCCCCGTTCGGCGCATGCGGCCGACACGTCGTAGTGTCCGCGCTCGAAACCGAAGTTCCCGGCGAGCCCGCAGCAGCCGGTGTCGAGGACCTCGACATCCACGCCGCATCGGCTGAGCAGATCCAGGTCGGCCTCGAAGCCCATGACGGCATGCTGGTGACAGTGCACCTGCGCGATGGCCTTGCGGCGCTCTCCAATGCCCGGCGCGACCGGCGTGGCCGACCTGGCTGGAGTGGCCGAGGTAGCTGGGGTGGCCGACGCGGTCGGGGCGGCTGGGGTGGCTGACCTTCCAGGGGGGCGCCAGCCCGCCTCGCCGAGCACTTCGGCGAGCGTCTTGGTCTGGCGCGCCAGCAGCCGCGCGTCATCAGATCCGAGCAGCTCGGCGGCGTCGCTGCGGAAGACGGCGGCGCAGCTTGGCTCCAGAACGACCACGCGCAGCTCCTCATGCAGCGCTGGCCGAAGCGCCGTGATCGTTCGGTCAAGCACACGGCGGGCCACGCCGAGCTGGCCCGTGGATATCCAGGTCAGGCCGCAGCACAGGGCGCCGCCTGGCACCTCGACGGCATACCCCGCGTCGTTGAGCACCGCGACCGCGGCCCGCGCGACTTCGGGATGGAAGCTGTTGGTGAAGGTGTCGGGCCACAGCAGGATTCGTTCGCCCGTCGCCGGCCCGGCGGCGCGCGCGTACCAGCGGGTGAAGCGCTCCGGCGCGAAGCGGGGCAGGGCGCGGCGGCTGTCGATGCCGCCGAGCCGCTTGATCAGCTGCGCCAGCCCGGGCGCGTGGGCGGCGCCGTTCACCAAGCGAGGCGCCAGCGCCGCGAGGCGGGCCGCGGCAGGCAGCCAGCCCATCGAGTAGTGCGATGCGGGCCGCACTCTGCCGCGGTAGTGGTGGGCGAGGAACTCCGCCTTGTAGGTGGCCATGTCGACATCCACCGGGCACTCCTTGCGGCATCCCTTGCACGCCAGGCACAGGTCGAGGGCATCGCGCACTTCGGCGGAGCGCCAGCCGTCGGTGATGGCCTCGCCGCGCACCATCTCCATCAGCAGCCTGGCCCTGCCGCGGGTGGCGTGCTGCTCGTCGCGCGTCACACGGTAGCTCGGGCACATGACCCCGCCCTCGTCACCGCGGCACTTGCCCACGCCCACGCACCGCGACGCTGCCGCGGAGAACTTCCCGCCGTCGGCCGGGTAGCTGAAGAACGTCGTCGGCTCGCGCGGCGACCAGCCCCGGAGGGTCAGATTCTGGTCGAGGCGGTCGGGCTGCACCACCTTGCCCGGATTCATCCGGTTGCCGGGGTCGAAGGCCGCCTTCAGCTCACCGAAGGCGCGCATCAGCTCCGGGCCGAACATCACCGGCAGCAGCTCGCCACGGGACTGGCCGTCACCGTGCTCGCCGGACAGCGAACCACCGTAGGACACCACCAGAACGGCCGCGTCCGTAACGAACGAGCGGTACGCCGCGACGCCTTCGGCGGTGCGCAGCTCGAACGGGATCCTGGTGTGCACGCAGCCGTGGCCGAAGTGCCCGTACAGGGACGCGCCGCCGTAGTCGTAGCGCCGCAGCAGGTCGCGGAAGTCGCGCAGGTAAGAGCCGAGGCGCTCGGGCGGGACCGCGGCGTCCTCCCAGCCTTCATGGGTCTCGCGCTTGCCCGGCGGGTAGGCGGTCGCGCCAAGGCCCGCCTCTCTGACGTGCCACAGCTCATCCTCGACCGCCGGATCCTCCAGATAGGCGACGTGCGGCCGCGGATGCCCAGCCGAACCGCCGCCCGAGCGCACTTGCCCGATCAGCGTGTGCGCCTTGGCCTCGACCTCCTCCTTGCTTGCGCCGCCGAACTGGATCATGAGCCATCCGGCGCCCGCGGGGAGTTTGTCGATGGCTTCGCCGGCAAGGTGCTCCTCCCGCTCAAGTGAAATGAGCGTGTCGTCGAGTCCCTCGACCGCAAGCGGCTCGTGCCGGATGACCAGCGGGACGATGTCGGCGGCGTCGGCGATGTCGGGATAGCCGAGCACGACAAGAGAGCGGCAGCGCGGCACGTCGACCAGGCCGATCTCGGCGCGCAGCACGGTGGCGAGGGTGCTCTCGCTGCCGACCAGCGCCCTCGCCACGTGGAAACCCTTCTCGGGCAGCAGCTCGTCAAGGTTGTATCCGGACACCCGGCGCGGAATGCGGGGATAGCCGGTGCGGATCGGGCCCAGGTAGGTGTCGCGGATTTCGCGCAGCCGCTGGAACAGCGCGGCCTTGGTGCCGCCCGCCGCGATGATCTGCTGGTACTCCGCGTCGCTTGTGGGGCCGGTCCAGGTGCGCAGGCCGTCGTAGCAGGCGATCTCCAGGCGGCGCACGGAGTCGGCCATTTTTCCGTACGCCTGCGCTGTGGCGCCGCACGAGTTGTTCCCGATCATTCCGCCGATTGTGCAGCTCACGTGCGTTGACGGCTTCGGTCCGACCATCAGCCCGTGCCGTGCCGCCGCGTCGTTGACCCGATCGAGCACCGCGCCAGGTTCCAGCACCGCGGTCTTCGCCTCGGGGTCGAGCGACTCGATCCTGTTGCAGTACTTGGTCCAGTCGATGACCACGGCCTCGTTGCAGCATTGCCCGGCCAGACTCGTCCCGCCGCCCCGCGACAGCACCGGGGCGCCGAACTCGCGGCACACGCCGATCGCCTCCACGGCCGCGTCCACGCTCCTCGGCAGCACCACGCCCACCGGCACCTGTCGGTAGTTCGACCCGTCATGGGCGTAAGCCGCGCGGGCGCCTGGATCGAACCTGACCTCACCGTCGACCCGCCCAGCGAGCGCGGCTGAAAGCTTGCCGTAACCGCTCACACCTCTCCTTCCCTCCCGGGCCGCGCTACCCGAAAGCCGGTGCCTTACTCTGCCTCGGCCGGATGCGAGCCGCAGCCACGAGCCGCGCCACAGCGGGACCGGCAGCGGGACCGGGAGTGGCTGGCCGCCGGCGCTGGCCGCCGCGCCTCGCCGGCTCGGACGCGCTCAGCGGCAGCCGTTCGGTATCAATTTCCTTAACGGCTGCGCAGGGCGCGTCCGCCCCCGGAGGGCTGGCTGTACACTGTGAGCGTTTATATGAACACATAAAGCTACGAGGGGGTTCAGGAGATGGACGGTCAGCGCAAGGAGCACATCCGCGATGGCGCGTTGGCTCTTGGCACGCCGGCGGCTCAGATCTCGGCGCCGGCCGGGGCTGTGGCAGGCCTCGAGATCGGATTCACCATGGGAGGGCTCCCCGGGGCACTCGCCGGCATGTGCCTAGGCGCTCTGGGTGGCGCTTTGATTGGGGCGGCGATCGGCGGCGGGCTCGGCGGCGCGATCGGGGCGGTTGCGCCGCTGGAAGGGGCCTGACTGGTAGGAGTGCTTCCAGGTCAGGCGTGGTACTCGCCGCGCAGCACGACCACCGGGCACGGCGCGTGATGCACGCAGTGCTGGCTGACCGAGCCGAGCAACGCGCCGGCGAAGCCGCCGTACCCGCGGCTGCCGACCACCAGCAGCTTCGCGCCGCGGGCGGCCTGAAGCAGCGCCTGAGCGGCATTGCCGTGTACAACCAGTGGCCGCACCCTGACGTCACTTGCTGGGTCGACCGCTGAGCTGAGCGCCTCAGCCAGGGCCTTTTCCGCAAGCTCCGCGTAGCCTAGGTCATCGACCGCGGCCGACCGCGCCCAGCCGTAGGTTGCGAAGCCGCCCGGATACTGCCACGCGATCAAGGCATCCACCGTTGCGCCAATGAGCCCGGCTTCCTGGACGGCCCACCGCAGCGCCGCACGGGAGGGCGCCGAGCCGTCGACGCCGACAACGATCCGGGGTTCCCTGTCATCCTGTTGCGCCCACATCTTAGGCTCCTGGTCTCGCAGATCCCTCACTTTGAGCGTCGCCCTTTGCGGCATGACGCGCTTAGGGGCGTTCATCCCGGCGCGAAGGGACCTTCGCCCCGGCAGGCTTGTCAGGCGGCTGGGCCCGCCATGTGGCGCGAGGGCCGCGGTGTCGTGATCGCGGTGGCCTGCCAGTCACTATGACTGGCAGGCCACCGCGATCACGAAAGACAGCCCAGGAGCTTAAGTGTCACGCCGCTGCGCAAGGTTGAGGGCGGTTTCCCCGGTGGGACCAGGCGGCCGCCTGGTGGTAGAGAGCGCGGTTTTGAGGCATCGGCGCAGGACGCCGGCGAGCGTGTTCGCCAGCCGCCGCAGCGGGTCGTTGCGCTCGGTCCCGCGGCCGCGCGGGCCGGGGTAGAAGGCGCGGGCGCCCGCGGATGCGTTCAACGCGGACAAAGCGCGGGCGTTCAGCGCGGAGAAGGCGCGGGCGTTCAGCGCGCCGGCGAGCCGGCCGTTGCGGGCGTGCCGGGCGGTGACGGCCGTCTTCTTGCCGGGCGCGCGGGTGGTGGGGCTGGTGGCGGCGTGGTTCTTGCGGGCCTTGCCGCCGGTGCGGCGGCGCGGGTCGTCGCCGGGCTCTCCGGGGGCAGCCCATCATCCCCCACCAACACCCCGCATCAGCTCTCCCGTCCCAGCAACCCAACCTCCGCAGCGGCCTGCGGGACAACCACCAGCGACCCAACGAAACCGCGCCCACGCCAGCACGCAGCCACGACACCCCCGGCAGCGGTCAACACCCCCGGCCACCGCCAACAGCACGATCTTTCGCCAGCGCCCAAAGCCCACGAGCCACAAGCGCCCACCCGCCGACGGCCACCAGGCGCCCAGTCCGCCGGACAGCGGACCCGCTAACCCTCATCAGGAGACTGGGCGGACCGTGGGCATGGCCCCTCAGCGAACGAGCCGCATATATGCCAACAGGGTCCGCAGATGCTCACATCCCGCCGCGACCCCGCGCCTGGCCCTCGGCCGCGCCAACGGCGCCCGTTGCGTTGCGATGGCGGACGCGAGCCGTGCGGAGCTGGCGCCGGCCGTTCACCGACACAGTCCTGTTAGCTCGTGGCGAGGGTGGGTACGCGGTGATCGATGAGTCCTGCCGAGCCAGGAGCACTTCTCGCCGGGCGATACCAGCTTCGCGCGGTCATCGGCCGCGGCGGAATGGGTGCTGTCTGGCAGGCCCGTGACGAGGTGCTCGGCCGGGACGTGGCGGTAAAGGAGATCGCCTGGCCACCGAATTTGGGCGCAGCGGAGCGGGAAATCCTCAGGGGACGTGCCGTGCGCGAGGCTCGGACGGCGGCACAGCTAACCCACCCGAACATCGTCCAGGTGTACGACATCGTCGAGGTCGGCGGCAGGCCGTGGATAGTGATGCAACTGGTGCCGTACCGCCCACTCAGCGATGCGGTGCGGGAGGACGGGCCGCTGTCGCCTCAGCAAGGAGCCCGCGTAGGGCTGCGCATTCTCGCCGCGCTGAGTGCGGCACACGACATGGGTGTCTTGCACCGCGACGTCAAGCCGGGCAATGTTCTGCTTGGTCCCAAGGACCAGGTGGTGCTCACCGACTTTGGCATTGCCGTGGCCGGCAATGGCCCGAAGCTGACCACGTCTGGGAGCCTGATCGGGTCGCCGTCCTACATCGCGCCCGAACGCGCGCGCGGTGAGCCAGCCGGCGCGGCCGCCGATCTGTGGTCGCTGGGGGCTACGGTCTATGCGGCGGTCGAGGGGCGGCCGCCCTTTGACCGGAACGGCGCGATGGCCGTCCTCACCGCTGTCGTCAGCGACGAGCCGGATCCGCCAGCTCGTGCGGGCCCGCTGTGGCCGGTGATCAGCGGCCTGCTCCGCAAAGATCCCGCCGAACGGCTCGGCGCTTCCCAGGCTGAGGTATTGCTCCGTGATGTCGCTGACCACCACGTCGCTTTTGAAGCCGCACAAGCTGCGGCGGTTGAGGAACCGACAATCCCGCTGAGCGAACCCGGTCAGCCGCCAACCGGCCGCACCCTGGCTGATGAGCTCACCGAGCGGCGAGAATTTGATGACGTGACGCAGCCGGTCGAGCCGGTGCCATCGATCAGGGCTGACGGTGCACGGACACCCCACCCAGAGGAACTCGCGCCGGAGCCGGCAGCGGTTGAGCCGCAACCCGCCGCACGAGCAGCGCACTCCGCCGAGCCGGAGCGACCCGCCCAAGCTGGCCCCGAGCCCTTGATCCGCGAGCACGACGAGACCCATCAGGCGCCACAGGCGATGACGCTCGAGGACATCTTCCCCGGCACGCCGACCACGCCGACCACGCCGACCACGCCGACCAAATCCGGCGCGCGGCGCCGGGTAGACCGTACCGCGGCGCTGGCTGTGGCGCTGCTGGTGGCGCTGCTGGTGCCAGTCGGAATCGTGGCCTACGGCTTCCTGTCGGGCTCGCGCCACGGCGCGACCGCCGCACCAGTGGCCCGGACTCACCGGGCGACCCACCACCGTGGCCCGAACCGTGCGCCGCCCGCTGCGGCCAAAGCGCGCCCAACCGCCAAGCCGCAGACGCTGACCGCCGTGAGGGCGGCGGCCTTCGGTCCTCACGGCGACCTGGGCGACAACCCGGAGCGTGCGCCACTCGCGATCGACCACAATCGAGCCACAGCATGGTCCACCGACTGGTACGCCAACGCCCACTTCGGGAACCTGTACCAGGGCACCGGCATCCTCCTGGACATGGGCCACTCGGTGGTGATCACAGGTGCCCGGATCACCTTCGGCAGCGCTCAGGGCACCGGGTTTCAGCTGCGCGCCGGCGCCGTGCCGACCCTGGCTGACCTACGGCCTGTCGCACGCGCGGTCAACGCGGGCGGCGTGGTGCGCTTGCGGCTCACCGCGCCAGCGCATTGCCGTTATGTGCTCATCTGGTTCACCAGCTTGCCACCAGGCCCGGCCGGCACGTTCCGGGTAAGCGTCCACGACGTAAACGTGGAAGGCAGACCGTGACCACGCCCGCTTGCCCAACGCGTGGTGCCAGCCGACCGTTATGACGTCGCGCCGTCGGCCCATACGGCGCACTCCTGGAAGGCGCCGAGGCGGTTCAGTGGGGCACCGAAGGCGTCGAAGGCGCTTTGCACCTCATCGTCATCCACTCGCGGCTGTCCGATGGCCAGCCCGTCGAACCCGACGTGCATAAGAAAGGTCTGGGTCCATTCACTTGTATCGGCCACGCCTCGCCACAAGGCGAGGCTAGTGACCTGGCCGGTGCGCGTGGGCCCCTTGTGAACCGCAGGGAAGTACCGATCCTTCATGAACGTCTCGAAGGCATCAGCGTCCTGCGTCTCGGGCAGCGAGATCTGATATATGATCTTGAAGGTGCTCACCTCCACGTCCCATTGAGCTACCTGAGTAGTTGACGAGGACATGAAGGCTACACTCCCACCTTGGTTGATACGACCCCGTCCAGAGAAGTCGGACGTCAGGCGGGTGGACTCCAGCCGGGCCGCGGTGCTGCCGCGCTCCCGCGCACCGGAACGAGGAGGATGCGATGACGACAGATGACACAAGGCGGGTCATTGTTCGCCGGTTGTTCGAAGAGGGGTGGAATTCTGGGAACCCGGCGTTAGTTAGCGACATCATTCACGAGGATTACGAGTCGAATGACGGTGGCTTTTTCCGGACCGGGTCCGACGTGCCGGGCGGGCTGGAACGGCTCACCGGGGCCGACGCTTTCGCGGACCACGTGCGGAAATACGGGGAGATATATAACGACCTTCGCTTCACTATCGATAAGATGGTCCTAGATGGCGAAACGGTCATTACCATCTGGACCCCAAGTGGCACCACGAAGCACCAGACCGTCATCGATCGCGCTGGCAGGCCACATCCCTTGGAGCTTAGCGCTCAGGGCGTGAGCCTTACCGACGTCGTCGAGGGCAAGGTGACGCGGCACGACATGTTCTGGCCCGGCGGCACACGCCGAGCGGACAGCGACGGAGCTTGATGGATGTGACACCCCAGCGGCAGCCGTTCGGGGAAAATTTTACATAACGGCTTACGCGTGGTGACGCCTAACCGGTTTACTCACCTCACTCACGGCCAGGAGCGGCGAGGGTGTAGGTGAGATGCAGCACTCCGTTGCTGTAGGCCTCCGAGCCTGCGAGTGCGAACTTGGTTGCCGGGCCGCTGTCAGCGAACAGCCGCTGACCGGCGCCAAGTGCCAGCGGATAGACGAAGAGGTGCAAATCGTCGACCAGGCCGTCGACGAGCATCGCCTGGGCCAGCGTGCCACTGCCGCTGACGTAGATGTTGCCGTCGATCCGGTCCTTGAGATCACGAATCGTGTCCGCGCTGTAGGGGCCAAGGATGGTCGAGTTGCGCCACTCAGCGGTCTGCAGCGAGGCGGAGACGATGTACTTGGGCGTCTCGTTCATGAAAGGCGCGCCGGGGTCGTCCTCGGCGGTCCGGGTGGACCAAGCCGGGGCGAACTCCTGATAGGTGCGGCGTCCCAGCAGAATCGCCTTGCTCGATCCCATGATTCCGCCGATGGCCTCACCCATCTTGGGATCGAACGGGTAGTCAAACGTCCAGGACGGTGCCCCGATAACACCATCCAGCGTGATGAACTCATGTACCCCGATCGCGCCCACGCCATCATCTCCTTCGAGGGTTCAGTTCGAACGTGACATGCTCGCACAAATGGGCCCAGCTGGCGACCCCGTTCACCAGCCCTGAGTAAGAGCCTGCTTGGATACCGGTCCGGCTCGTCGGCCGGACCGGTATCAGTTACCGAACGCGGTCAAGGTGGTGGCAGCAGGGACGACGAGCAGGCCACCGCCGACGGCCATCCCGATCAGGACGTCGGCGTTCTGCTCGTCAGGGCCCAGGATCGATGTGCCGGCGGTACCGCTCCACACCTGGGTACCAGAGCTCGCCGACACTCCATAGACCCGCCCGTCGCTACTTCCCACGTATACGACTCCGCCATTGACGACGGGCGCGGTGACAAGGCTTCCATTGCTGAACGTCCAGCGGTTCGGGCTGCCGGATTGATACACGGCGACCAGGTTCCCGTTCTGCAGGGTGTACATGTTCGTGCTGTCGAAGGCGGGCGCCGTGGCCGACGCGAAGCTGCCAGCCGAGGTTCCCGCGGTTTTCGAGAGGATCACCGGCGAGTCATGCGCGCCACGGGCGTAGAGATAACTCCCGTGCAGGACAGCGGTGCTGCCGCCGCCGCCCTCGCAGGCAGTTGTGTAATGCCAGACGAGTTGCCCACGCAGGTTGAATCGGTAGTCCTGCTGGCAGGCGTAGGAGACGTACGCTCCGGTGCTGTCGACCGCGGGTGAGCTCTTGTCGCCATTTTCCACCGAGCCCGTCCACCGGACGACTCCGTCGGCCTCGCTGACCGCGTAGACCGTTCCACCGAAACCGGCGCCTGAGATATAGACGACGCCATCGTAGGCGCTTGGTGGCGCCGTGAATGCGTACTGATTAGGCATCTGCTTGGCCCAGAGTTCGTGACCGGTGGTCGCGACGAAAGCGGTCAGCACCCCGTCGTAGTTGAGCGCGAAAATGCGCCGGCCATCGTATGCGAGCGCGGAGAAACCGTACGTTCCTGCCAGGCCCACTGACCAATCGGTCGCGCCGGTGCTCGTGCTGAGCGCGTAAAGCTGGGTGCCGTAGGTCTGGGCGTTCTCCACCGTGACGTATACCCGGCCGCGGGCTATCACCGGGTAGGACACATCACCCGCTTCCGCGAGGTCGCTGCCATTTACGCCCAGCGTCACTGACCACTTCTTCGCGAGCGAGCCCGCGCTGAGCGCGCCCGACGCCTGGCGGCCGTCGTGGCGGGGATTGTTCTGGTACGTCACTGCTTCTGAGCCCACAGACCCGACCGAGATGGCAAGGGCGGCGGAAGAGCTAGCGCCGAAACTGCTGCTTCCGTTGTAGTGGGCGACGATGCTCCTTGCGCCCGGGGCGAGCGCGGCCGTTGAGAAGCTCGCGACCCCACTGCTCAGGTTCGCGCTACGTAGAACGCTCCCGTTGCTTGTGTCGGTAAAGGTCACCGTGCCTGCAGGGATCCCACTCGCGGAACTCACGTGAGCCGTGAATGTCACCCACGAGTCACCAGCGATCGATGACGCTGACGATGCGAGGGTGGTCGTCGTTGCCGCCGCCGCGGCTACCATGGGCAAGGCGCCAGATGCCTTAGCTGCGTCTTTCGCGGAGGCCGCCGCAGGCAGCGCGAGGCTGATTGCCGCGGCAACACTGGAACCAAATAAAACGCGCTTACCCCAACGCACCCGCGCCACCTCCCTGCTGTGCCGGGAACCCTAGTGGTGCGGGCGAACCCGAGTCAACGCGTCAGCGCGGTAGCGGGTTATCGGTCAGGTGTTCAGCTTGTCCCGTTCGGCCCTCGGCAGGCGGGCCACCACCAGCTCGTAGGAATGATCAATCAGGTCGAGCAGTTCACCCTCGGGCACCGAGCCGTCGAGTGTGACCGTGTTCCAGTGCCGCTTGTTGAGGTGGTAGCCCGCGGTGATCGCAGCATGTCGGCGGCGCAGCCCGGCCGCGAGATCCGGGTCACATTTGAGGCTGACGCTGCAGGGGGCCGGGCCCAGCGTCACCAGCGCGAACATCTTGCCGACGACCTTGAACACCGCCACCTCATCGCCGAACGGGTAGTCCTCCACCGATCCTGGCTTGGCGCCGCACGCCGCGATCACCCGGTCTCGCAGTGAATCGGTCATCACCTGCTCACCCGCCCGCCCCGCGCGCTCCGGCCCGCTGCAAGCCCCGGGACGAGAAGACAGCGGGCCCGCGGCAACGGCGGCGCCGAGTCAAGGCATCCTGTCCGCGCAAGCGCGGATCTGCCCACCATGATCGCGGTCATGGCCGGCCGGCGCCGGGCACCGAGACCGGCAGGGTCAGGATCTCCTCGGCCGCGGCCTAACGAGGCGCGTGATTGGAGCCGGCTCAGTAGGGACGGTGCAGGGTGGACCCTGTCCAACCCGGGCCTAGCCAACCTCGAGGACCAGGTCGGCGGTGGCGACGCCGACCTCGCCGTGATAACTGTGCCTGGCCGCGGCTCGCGCGGCCGCCGGGTCGGTGCCCGGCAACAGGTGGGTCAAAAGCAGCCGCCCGGCGCCCGCGTCGGCGGCCTGCCGGCCTGCCTGGCGCGCGCTCGATAGGTAGCGCCGCGAGTCCTCCGGCGCCTGATCCACGTAGCTGGCTTCGGCCAGCAGCAGATCAGCGCCGCGCGCCAGTTCGGCCACGTCGTGGCTCGGGCCGCTGTCACCGGTGTAGGCGACCACCTGCTCGCCCGCGGCCAGCCGTACGCCAGCATTGGGAACCCAGTGCGGCAGCAGGCGGGTCTGCACACGGAACGGGCCGATCTCCAAGCGGCTGCCGGCGGTGAACTCATGCAGAACATAGGCGCCGGCCAGCATCCCGGGACGGTCCAGCGCGAGCACCGCATCGAGCGCGCCAGGCAGCGCGTACACCGGTAGCGGCGGCGGCGGATCACCGCGTAGCCACCGGGCCCGCAGCAGCGGATTCAGGTCCGCACAGTGATCGGGATGCCCGTGACTAATGAACACCGCATCGACCTGACTGGCGGTGACCCGTTCCAGCAGCCGCGGCACGACCGCATAGCCAACGTCAACCAGCAGCCGGAACCCGTCATGCTCAACGAGGTAGCCGCTGCACGCCTGGCCCGCCTCCGGCCAGGCGCCGCAACTGCCGAGCACTGTCAGCCGCATCCAAAGGACTCTACCGGCTGGCCCGTCACAGCCGGCCTTCCCGACTCAGGGGTGCAAGGGAAGGCCTGAACGCGCCGGTCCCGCGAGGCATTGTTCGATAGCTCGTCACACAACGTGGTCGACGGTCATGGCAGCGCCGCGAAATAGCCGCCTCACGCACCTACCGTTGTCACGCCACGGTGACGACGGCCTTGCCGCGCGCGTGCCCCTGCTCCACGTGGCGCAGACCCTCGGCCGTATCGGCCAGGGGGTAGGTCCGGTCGACGACCGGCGTGAGCTTCCCGTCCTCGATGAGCCCGGTCACGGCGAGCAGCTCCTCCCGGTCCTGCCGCGACGGCAGCGGGCGCAGCCGCTGCGAGACGAACGCGTTGGCCACCACTGCCCGCAGGAGGCCAGCGACGGGCCCGAACACGTGGCCGGGCGAACCGCCACCGTTGAGCACCAGGGTCCCCGTCGGGGTGAGCGCCCCGCGCAGCCGAGCCAGCGGGAGGCTGCTCACGTTGTCGAGGATCACGTCGTACTGCCTCCGCCCGTCGGTGAAGTCCTCCGTTGTGTAGTCGACGACGTGCGCGGCACCGATCGAGCGCACCAGCTCGACGTTGCGCGTGCTGCATACCCCGGTGACCTCTGCGCCCAGCGCCGCCGCGATCTGGACGGCGTACGTGCCCACCCCGCCGCCGGCCCCGTTGACGAGCACCCTCTGACCGGCCTTCACCTCGCCCACGTCGCGGATCCCGCGCAGGGCCGTCGTCGCCGCTATTGGGACCGCGGCCGCCTGCTCGAAGGTAAGGCTCGCCGGCTTCGGCGCCACCCTGTCCGCCGCGGCGCACGCGTGCTCCGCGAACGCACCCCGGAAGAAGCCGAGCACCTCGTCGCCGTTCCGCAGCCCGCGCACATTCGCGCCGACCGCCTCCACCACGCCCGCCGCGTCGATCCCGGCTACCCGGGCCTTCGGCTTGGTCAGCCCCACGCCCATGAGCCGCGCCACGAGCGGGTCTCCTCGCAGGATGTGCCAGTCGGCCGGGTTGAGCGCGGCGGCGTGCACCCGAACCAGCACGTCGTAAGCCCCGACCTCTGGCAGGTCGGTGTCCGCCAGCCGCAGGACGTCCGGCGGGCCGAACCTGTTCTGGACGATAGCCCTCATCGGGTCCTGCCTCTCGTCGTCACGCCGCGTCGTGGTAGCCGATACTAGACCGCCCTCCTGCGCGCGGAGGTGAGTGCCTCGGTCCTCATCCCGGCTGCCATCCGGCCGCCGGCCAGGGCCAGCGGATGCTCGACGACTCGGGAATGGTTCAATCTCGCCCGCTGCGGTCGTTCGGCAACTGGTCACCCAGCGTGGCGGAGATCTGCGGGGAGGCGAGGCCGGTGGCGCCTGCTTCTGCGCACGTCACTGGCTGGCGTACTCGTCGTGGCGGCGCATCCACATCGCGGGCGAGTCCCCTTCGTTACGGCCGAGCGGGGCGCGGTCGAGGAAGCCGTAGTAGCTCATCATGAACTCCAGCCCGCGGGCGGTTGTCGAGTAGGTCAGGCAGACGGTTGCGTCCTGCAGCGCGTAGGAGCTCATCACCGGCGACTCCGACAGGTAGGCGGCGGGCTCGGTTCCGCACTCCTGGGCGTTTTTGGCGACGAGCGGGGGGACGCCGCCGGTCAGCCACTCGCGGGCGGTTTCCTCCGGGCGGGAGATCTCGAGGTCGAAGTTGTAGTCGCTTTCGCAGGAGGAGGCCCACGGGAAGCTCCACCCCATCCGCCGCTTGTAGGCCTGCAGCTTGCCCAGCGGCGCCCGCGAGACGCAGGTGAACGTCACATCCCGGGCGTTCAGGTGGGACGGGGCGCCGTTGAAGGTATCGGCCATCGACGAGCAGACCGGACAGCCCGCCGTATAGGGCGGGCCGAACATGAAGTGGTAGACGATCAGCTGGGAGCGCCCGTCGAACAGCTCTGCCAGCGTCTTGTTTCCCTCGTCGGTGTCGAAGCGGTATTGCTTTTCGATCGGCAGCCACGGCAGGTCGCGCCGCTCGGCGGCGAGCTGGTCGCCGCGGCGGGTCAGTTCCTTCTCCTTGGCGAGCAGCTCGTTGCGGGCGGCATGCCACCGTTCACGTGTTCCGGTCTTGTGACTGGTCATTGGTTGTCTCCTTCTTGTCGTTGCAACTGCCTGGCCCGGCCCGCGCCGCCGATGACCTGTCACATCGGTGGCGTGAGCCCGGGAACCGACGAGGGCGCGAGGATGATCCAGATTCCCAGCCCGGTGATCGCTAGCGCCAGCGGCACATCGATGGCGGCTTTGGCGGGTAGGAGCTTCTGGGCGAGGACGAGGACGGCGATCACCGACATCCAGGTGATGCTCATGACGCCCAGCGCCACCAGCATCAGCATCAGCCCGATGCTCGAGCCGGCGCAGCACAGCCCGAACTCCCATCCAGAGCCGACGCTGGCGCGGCAGCGCCGGCGGAAGTGCCGCTTGAGCGGCGTGAACTCATACACACCTGCCGCGATCGCGGCCGCGGCAGCGGCGAAAGCCCCGTGCGGCTGGTACACGGCATACACCGCGACGCCCACCAGCGCCCAGACGGCAAGGTAGGACCCGACGAATAGCGGCACGGCGCGCACACGGCCGCTGGCCTGAGCGTTTCTCACCACCGCCGACGCCGCGCCCGGCAGCATCATCGCCGCCGTCATCGACACCCACACGGCGGCAAAGAACCCGAACGAACCGAGCCGGGTCGCAACCCCCATGTCCATCCCGTTCATCTGCCGGGCCACGACGACCCAGGACGCGGCGGCGAGCCCCAGCGTCGCCGTCAGCGCGGCTGCCGTCGCGGCTGTCCTTGCGCTCGTCATGGCGGCGGAGCGGGAAGCCGACGCCGCGTCCGCCCGGTGCCGTACCGGGCCGCCGACAGCGCAGCGGCGCCAATATCCCAACCTGGGAAGCCTGCGACCAGACCCGGCGTTCACCTTCAGTCCCCCCCTTTGCTTACGCCGCGACCGGCTGCGCTTGGGCGGGCGCCGCATTCTGGCGCTCGAGCGCCGTAGCCGCGTCTCCCCGCAACATCTGTGCCAGCGTGATGTCCTCGGGATTCGTGGAGTGGGGTTGTGGTGGGACCGCGAGCAGACCGGTCGAGGTGGTCCTTCAACGCGTCGAGCGCGCCGTCCCAGTCGCGGGCCAGCGCGGCCAAGAACTGCTGCGCCACCTGCATCGGCGCGGACCGCAGCCGGTACCGCACCCGGCGCCGCTCCCCCGGTTCGGCCGTCACCAGGCCGGCCTCGGCCAGCAGGGCCAGGTGCTTGGCGATCGCCTGCCGCGTGATCGGCAGACGAGCGGCCAGATCCGTGGCCGTGGCCGGACCCCCTGCGGCCAGCGCGGCCAGGATGGCGCGCCGGGTCGGGTCGGCCAAGGCGATGAAGACCTGCTCGGCGACCGCCTCGATGTCAGGCGGCATCGAGGTAGCCGGCCAGTTCGCCCAGCTCGCTCGCCCAGCCCTGGGTGTGGGCGTCGTACGCCTTGCGGTAGGCGTCCTCTGGCAGCTGGGCAAAACCGGTCTCGACCACCCTCAGCCGCGTGCCCGCACCGGCCGGTTCGAGCGTGAACTCGACATAGGTACGGCGCGGATCGTCCTCGGACAGCCCATAGATCTGCCAGGTGAACCCGAACACCGCCGGCGCCTCCACCCGCTCCACCCGCATCTCGACCGTGAACCCGCCGTCCCACGTCATCCGGGCGGACCCGCCCGGACGCAGGTCGATCGTCGCCTCGTTGCCGAACCAGGCGCCTAGCCCCTCGGCCGTGGTGAGCGCCGCCCACACCTTGCCCGGCGGGTGAGCAACCTCCACGGTCCGCTCGATGCGATCGGGAAAACCCATGACAGCCTCCAACGAGTAGCAACCGATCGGTTGCCACTTTATGGCAACCGATCGGTTGCGTCAACGGGCCGCCGGGCGCGCCGCCGGGGGGTTCGGCCTGCTGATGCGGACCGGGTCAACTCAGATAGGCCAGAACCCGGTTCATCAGATCGGCCTTGTCCGTCGCGGTGCCATACGCCTCGAACGGGAACGCCAGGAAGACCACCCTGTACGCGCCGGCAGCCACGGTCAACGCGTCCGGCACCGAGGTGTCGTCGGTGAAAGCCGGCGTCGCGGGCGTGATCGGTGTGATCTCGTCCTCGTACGACGAGCCGAGTGCCGAGTGGTCCAGCGCGATGGCACCGATGCCGCCCGTGACCGCATTGCCGGCCACGCCGTGCACGTCCGCCGTCGGCTTGTCGTTTTGCGCCTCCGAGCCGTCCCAGTTGATGTGCAGGTAGTTGTGGACGAACGGGGTCGTGCCTGCCGACTGGTCGAGGATGTCCTGCCCAGACATGAACAGCCGGCCGCCGCCGTCCAGGAACGCCGCGAGCTCCGACTCGTACGGCATGATCGGGCCGGGATAGCTGTTGCCGGTGAACCAAACGACGTTCTTGTGCGCGGTCAGCATCGAAACAGGAACAGCCGGGTCGGCCGACAGATCCCAGTAGCTGTACGGCACGCCGTTCGCGGTCAACGCGTTCTCGTAATAGCTCTCGACGTTCGGCCCGCCCATGTCTCCGTCGACGACGAGCGTGCCGACCGAGACCGCGATCGTGGTCAGCTTCGCGATGACGCTCACCGACGAATCAGTCGTCGACGTCGCCGTGATCATGGTATCGCCGGTGTCGGCATTGGCCGCTGACGCCGGCACGCTGACCTTGACACAGAGGTCGAGGCCGTCGCCAGGCTGCACCGTCGCCGTCGCGCTGACCGGCGTGGTGCAGGTCGAGTCGTAGGCGTGCGCCGTCCACGTGCTCGACGACGACATCGTGTACGAATCGGCCTGGTAGCCGGCGTTGGTCAGGTGCACCGTGTATGTGGCGTCCGTGCCGACTCGCGCACCGCCCTTCTGCGCGGCCGGTGTCAGCGTCACCGCGTGCGCCTGCGCGGGCGGCAGCGTGATCGCGAATATGTGCATGTCGCCACCGGCCGCCTGCGGCAGCGTGATGCTCGCCACCGTCTTGGCCACCGACACTGGCGCCTCCATCGCGAAGACATACGTCTTGACGTTGTCGCGCAGGTTGCCGGTGTAGTTGCGGTACGGCATGGTGACCGCGGTGATGTTGCTCGGCAGCGGCGGGAACCCGCCCGCACCAAGCGTCCAGTCGCTGAACTCCGCGGTGAAGTGCGATGTCGTCCCGTCGGTATAGGTGATCGTCGCAGTGCCGCCAGCGCCGGCGCTGCCAGCGTTCGTCGAGCTGCCCAGCAGCCCGATCCTGGACGCGTGCGCGGGTGCCGCCAGCGGGATGGTCTGCCCGGTCGCTTCGATGTTGTCCAGCGTGGCTACCGGCACGTCCGGCCACGTGTAGTCGATCCCGTCCACCGTGACCGTGCTGCCAGGGGTGACCCCCTGCGCGTCGAGCGCCTGCGCCGAGTAGCTCCAGCCACCGCCGTCGTAGGTGGCGGCGCTGGTGCCGTTGTCGTCGGTGATGCCGGCGTTGGTGAAGTAGGGCCACAGCTCGCCGCGCTTGGCGACCGCGACGCCGAGCGCTACCGTTTCGTGCTCGCCGCTGGCTGTTGTGATGTGGAAGGTCACGCTGTACCGACCGTCGGCCGCGTCCGGTGCGGCAGTGACCGTCACCTGCCTGCTGGCGCGGCCGGACGGGCCGAGCGTCAGCGACCCTTGCGCCGGGCTCACCGTGACGCCGCTGTCGGCGCTGGTGGTCCAGGAGACGGTCTGATAGGTCCCGGCGATGTTGGCAAGCAGCAGCGTCGTGCTGCCCGAGGCGCCCGGCTGCAGCACCAAGTAGCCGGGGTCGACCGCGGCGAGCACGGGCTGTTCGCCGCGCCGGTACGACGGCGGCGCGTCCTGCGGTGCGTTGGCCCACGTGCTCGGGTTGGTGCCAAGCGTCCAGTCGAGCGTGGCGCCCGCGGCCAGCGTCGAGAACGGCACATACAGCTTGCGGTACGGGCTGCCGTTGAGCTTCAGGTTCTGCACGTAGAAGGTGGTCGGCGAGGCCCCAGGCGCGTTGATCGTGATCGTCTTTCCGTTGGGCAGGCTTATCCCGATGTGGGAGAAGCCGGGTCCGTTGAACACCAGATTGTCGCTTCCGGAGTTCTCCGGGTACATGCCCAGCATCTCCCAGATGAAGGCGGAGCTATTGGCGCCGAGGTCGTCGTTGTCGGGCAGCCCGCTCGGCCCCGGCTGATACATCGTGTTGCGGATGTGGTTGACGGCTTGCTGCGTGCCGGGCGGGTCCTGCGCGTAGTTCAGCGCGTACTGCTCGCCGAATCCGAACTCGTTGGTCAGGTAGGCGTGCATCCCGAAGCCGTTCGGCTGGGACAGGTACTCGCGCAGTGCCGGGACGACTTTCGACTTACCGCCGAGCAGC